>Ga0209187_1001685_pt1 | contig 24254 bp, 20 predicted proteins | sample BantaG_FD_187430 | JGI IMG/M metagenome (GOLD analysis project Ga0209187, IMG submission 187430) | Marine algal microbial communities from Bantry Bay, Ireland - BantryBay_4 metaG (SPAdes) (version 2) | ecosystem: Host-associated > Algae > Red algae > Unclassified | place: Bantry Bay, Ireland...
ATTTCTTTTAAAATGACTCTTCACCAAAAAATCCTTAAATACAGTGAGTATTCGCGTCATTTTTGATTCGATTCATTTCAAAATAAACGTCAAAAAATGTAAATAAATTTATAAAACAGTGTACTAATATTGTGAAAATTATGATTTTTTAATCAAAGAATTACATTTGATTATACGAATCCGATTTTACCACAATGAAATTTTGAAAATTATGAACATGAGATACAGAGATTTAGGTGTGTTCGGTAAAGCAGAGGAAATTGTTGAGATTACGAGTGCGATTATTGCCAGTTTTCGTGATGATGTGGAGGAGAATGGCTTGATTGCACAACTCATGATGGAAAATGCACTGCGACTACCCGCAAAAATCGCTAATGCCGAAGGTGGGGATATTTATTCGCATCGCTTGGATAATGCCGTACTCATCAAGCTCGCCGCTCGCGAACTCAATAGCCAAACCTATTTGTGCAAGCAATTGGAATTGACCGATCCGGTATATCTACGCCTCTTGAGAACAGAAATTGAGACTTTTCGTCATTTATTTTTAGATTGGGTAGATACCTTCGACCCCACCAACGACATTGTAGATGAATGGAATTTTCGATTGACGTAGTGGAGTGTATTGAGTTTACAGAGTGTATAGAGTTTATAAAGTGTATGAAGTAAATAATTTTGCCGTAGGCAAAAACTCTTATTCTCAATCACTTTATAAACTCCGTAAACTAACCTGCAGCCTCACGTTTGAGCTTTTCGGCGAGTTCTTCTCCCAAATAATTATCTATCACAGAGTGCGCGGCATATATCGCAGGTGTGAGGGCGATAGCTACGATGAATTTGTAGGCGTAATTGACCAAGCCAACTGCAAGAAACTGATTAAAAGACCAAGGCGTAAGTCCTGAAGTACATTGAGGACATAAGATAAAAGCAATATATAAAACAACAAAGCTATCAATAAATTGCGATACCAAAGTAGAGCCTGTTGCGCGGAGCCACACCTTGCCTTCGCCCGTCATTTTGCGGATACGATGAAAAACAAGTACATCAATAATCTGCCCCAATAAAAACGCCGTAATCGAACCAATAATAATACAAAGCCCTTGTCCGAATACATTGGCAAAAGCAAGTTGCATATTGGGTACGCCTTTATCTGCATTGATGCCGACCCACCAATCGGCAGGGGCAGTGCCTATCGCCAAATAGACCATCAAAAAGGCATAACTAATCAAAGCTACCGCCAAATAAGACAGAAATCGCACACCACGTTTGCCAAAATATTCATTAATTACATCAGTCATAATAAAGACAATGGGCCACAACAACACCCCCGTTGTAAAGCTCAACGTCCCTTTGATACCCATCAAATTCCAATTAAAAGGCTCCCAACCCAGCGTATTTTCTAATGAAAATATTTTGACTCCGATAAATTCTGCGACTAAAGCATTGGCAATAAAGAAACCGCCTAAGACGATAAATAGACGGACGGCTTTATTCTGTATAGTGTGTTGACTCATAGTTATTTACAAACGACTATCTTTCGATTATCTGTATGTTTATCGGCTTTGATATTGACCATATAAACACCGTTTGGAACGTCACTTAGGTCGAATGACAGATTGCCTTTAGAGTAATTATTAAAATATTTTTGCTCTAATGTATGACCATTTATATTAATAAGACAAATAGAAAGGTCTTCAATATTTTTATCAAAATTCAAATCTACCGAGAGATGATTTGTCACAGGATTAGGATAAATATCAATGGCATCGCTTGGTATAACTTCTTCTGTATCAACGATAAGCCCAATTTGAATATCATCAATCAATAAAGAGTGTTGTTCGACATCACTATAACATTGAAAGCCGATATGAATGTCTATATTACCAAAATCAGGAACATCAAGCACGACTTCTTTGTAATTTCGATTGGGAAGATCAGCATTATATGCTTGTGAGATTTCTCCAAAGTCAATCGGAGTTCCGAGTATATCATCCGGCGAAGCAGAAGTACTGAAACCCACTTTCATTTTTTCCATATAATCTCCCGAAGTAGCATACCAAAAACCCACTTTGTATGCTGTTCCACTTCTCACTTCAAAACAAGGCGAGAAAATCCAGTCGTCTGCATTATTTGCTGTACTCCAAGTATAAGCCATACATTTTGAACCTGACCGTGCGCCCGATTCTTGATTAAGTCCTTCGGATATATTCCATGTTTTGCTGTCATCATTGGCATTGATAATTGTCCATTTTTCAAAATCTTCATTATCCTCAAAACCCATTTCTATCGAATTGGTCAAATTATCACAACCTGCTCCACTCGTTGGGTCGCAGGCTATCGGCGTACTTTGCAACAAGGTAGAACGACTATTTTCGAGATGAAAACGCATCAATGCTACTTGCTCTGTGGTGAACATAAACATACAACGATCATCCACATAATCCATATAATTCATAAACATATCCTGCGAACCGCAAGTTATGGTAGAAGGACTCCCAAAGATTGGGCAATTCTTATGACTTACTTCTTGCAAAGGCGTGTCACTAATACCGTCGTCCACATCGCAGTTACCATCACCCCAGATGTGTTTTAAACCCAAATAATGACCGACCTCATGTGTAGCGGTACGTCCGCGATTGTGAGGAAAGGTAGCAGTTTCTTCTAATGTACCAAAATCATCATAATCAATCACCACGCCATCAAAGGCTGCATTAGTACCCGGAGAAGTCGCAAAACCCAAAACCGTACCGGCAAGATCGCAGACCCAAATATTGAGATAATGACTTGCATTCCAGGGTGTTTTGCCACCGGTATTATCAAATTTTACGTTGTTATTATTACCAAATTCACTAACATTTGTTGAGGTACGAGTGATGCCTGTGGTCGGATTGCCATTGGGGTCAAGCGTAGCCAGACAAAACTCTATCTCAGCATCAGCCACCAAATTCGCAAAAACAGACGGCACCATAGATGCATCCTCATTCATTTTACGAAAGTCAGTATTCAATACATCCAACTGACTTTGGACTTGAGCATCAGAGATATTTTCGTCCTGATTTTCATAGACAATATGTATCACTATGGGTATCGTATGCACCACACCATCCGACCTATATGATGGCTGGCGAATCGCATCCAAAGCTTTTTGATGCTCGGCATCTATTGTCTTTCTCACATTGGGATAATCATGTTCCAGAAAATCATAATAGGTTTCAATGCCGCACTTTTCAGGTGTATTTTGAGAGAAAAGCTGACTACAAATCAGCAGAATAACAGGGAGTAATATTATTTTTTTCATTGGAATGGAGTATAGTACAGGCGATTTTAATCGCCGTGTAAAATATTTATATTTAAATAATTGAAAATAAATACTTTACTACACATGGCGGTTAAAACCGCCTGTACGAGTTCGCCTGTACATTATTTTGAGATAACTATTTTTCGTGTCAATATCGCTTCATCTGCCTGAATGTGAATGAAATACACACCACTCGGATAATCACTGACATTCAATTGAAGGTTGCCTGTCGAGTAATGTTCAAATGTGGCCGTATGCAGATTTCGACCTTGTATATCTACAAGGTTGACCTGCATATCTTCTACTGAATTTTCAAAATTTAATTCCATATTCAGTTGGTCGGATGCAGGATTCGGATAGGCTTTGAGGGTTTCGGAAGCGAGGACGTTTTCATTCGCCACCGGAGTTACGTCCACGATTTCAACGTCGTCAATAAGTAATGCATATTGGTTGGCATCGCTGTAACAGTGGAAACCGATATGTGTATCGCTATCTCCACTTTGAGTGCTTAGTTCGATTACCTCATACTGATAGTTGTTATTGGACTGGTTAGGGTCATAAGGTTGAACAACTTCACCATAATCCAATTGAGCAACTTCACCATCCGGCAAAGCTTCCGAACTCAGTACCACTCTAAATTTTTCAGGATAAATTGCTATGTTATCTTTTGCAGTGGCATACCAAAACCTCAATTCATATTGTCTGCCTTCTTTCAGCTGGAAGCGAGGTGTAAAAAACCAATCATCGGCATTTCCGTATTCATTCCATAAATAAGCCATGCAATTTGAGCCGGTGCGTGGTCCCCATTCCGGTGCTATACCTTCCGAAATTTGCCAAAATTTGTCGTCATTATTACCATTTATAACGGCTGCGGTGTAATTATCACTACCTTCAAAACCCATCACAAGCGGACCTTCGGTCAAGTCAATAGCACCTTCTCCTCCTGTCGGGTCGCAAGCCACAGGCGTACTGGAGAGGAACGTGGAACGATAATTTTCGATAACAAACCGCATGGCCATTGCCTGTTCTTTTGTAAACATAGACATACACCTATCATCTGTATAGTCCATATAATTCATATACATATCTGTACTGTTGCAACTGAAACCACTATTAGGGCAACCACTATAAGGCAGTGCTTGAATAGGTGTATCCGATATACCGTCATCCTGACTACAAAAAATACCTTGAGGTGACTGTTCATCATCGCCCCAAATATGTCGCAAACCCAAATAATGCCCTACCTCATGCGTAGCTGTACGTCCGCGATTGTAAGGGTTAGTAGCCTCACCTACAATACCAAAATGCTCATAACCAATCACCACGCCGTCACGAGAAATGGGTATGCTCGAATTGGGTGGCGTAGCATAGCCCAGTACAACACCAGTATTCGTAGGGGCAAGTTTACATACCCATATATTCATATAGCGACTGCTTGCCCAAGCATTTTTACCGCCCGCACTCGCAGATTTTACCTCGTCAAGGCTTACGCTAAAACCATTCTTATTTGTCTGTGTGCGTGTGATGCCTGTGGTCGGATTACCGTTGGGATCGACCGAAGCCAGACAAAATTCTATTTCTGCATCAGTCGCCAAATTGCCAAAAGGATGCGCCGAACCGGGTGCGTCAGGGTTCATCATTCGATAGTCAAGGTTGAGTACATCCAGTTGACTTTGTATCTGGGCATCAGAAATATTTTCCGCAGAAGTCCGATACACAACATGCACCACCACAGGAATGGTATAAACGACTCCACTTGACTTGAGCTGAGGTTGAGACAAATGCGCGGAGGTTTTGTCATAAACAGCTTTTACATTTTGCTCAAAATCAGGAAATTCGGCTTTCAAGGCTTCTTGATGTATCGAATTTCCGCAGCGTATCAAGTCCTCTTGGGCAAAAGACCAAACAGATAACAAACAGATAACGGAGAGTACAAGTAATTTTTTCATTAATGGTGGATGTTGAAAGGCAGACGAAAGAAAAAAGTATTTAAATAAATTAAAATGTTTTTAGTATTAAAAATTAATTTATTATAGATTTTATTTATTTTAAAATAATTAAAAAATGATTTTCCCTTCGCTATAACCTCAAAAGAATTAAATAAATGATGAAATCGAATCAGGTAACAGAACTTAGTCCATAGTTGATGGTCGGTAGTCCATAGATGAATATCAATGTCATGATTTTCACGCTTACCTATGGACTATCAACTGCGGACTATGGACTGTTGCGGTCATCCGCAATTCGAATTAATAAAATTACTAAAAATATGCCACAAAATTTGTCCTATAACGCACAAATGGCGTTATATAGTTTATGGCATTTAATTTGCAAAATGAAATTGTTATTTTGCGTGCGCAAAAATTAGTAAAACAACACGAATAAAAATTTTATCATTCAAATATGAAAAATATTATTTCTATAAAAAGGTTAGCAAAACTCCAAAAAGTGGACAAACATTGGTCTAACATGGCATTTATCTTTTTTATCGCCTTAATGTGTGGACTGAATTTGAATGTTGCCCATGCCAATGACGGTCATCGCATTGAGGTCAATGTCAAAAATTACACTGCCGATTATTGCTTCTTCACGAGCTACTACGGCAACAAAAAATACCTCATCAAAGACACCCTTTATCGCGATGACAAAGGCAAATACGTCGTCGAAGGTGATGAGCCACTCAATCCCGGACTTTATGCGATATTATTACCGCCTCAAAACATTCCTTTCGAGCTGATGATTAGCGACGAAAAAGACCAAAAATTTACAGTAGAAACAGACACATCAAACGTCATTAAAAACCTGAAAATCAAGGGGTCAAAAGAAAATCAAGCCTTTTATGACTACCTGCATTTTACAGGCGAAAAACGTCAGGAAATAACAGACCTGCAAGCCGAAGGAGAGGCAGAAAAAAATAAGAAGAAAAAACAAAAAATCAGTGACAAAATCAAGGCATTGAATGGCGATATTTCGCAGTATCAAAGCGACTATATCAGCACGCATCAAGGCTGGCTGAGTACAGCTATGCTCAAAGCCTCTACGGATGTGAAAGTGCCTGACCCGGCAACCAAAATGACCGAAGAAGAAGAGTCGATGTATCGGATGAATTATTATAGAAAACACTATTTTGACAACCTCGATTTTTCTGATGAGCGACTACTTTATTCGCCCGTTTATTTCAATAAAATCGACTTTTACCTCAAGCGATTGACCTATCAAATCCCAGATACGCTGATGCAAGCAACCGATTTTATTTTGGATAAAGCAAAAGCGAATGACAAGATATATAACTATACCTTATTTGAGTTCATTTCTCGCTACGGCAACTCGAAAGTCGTTGGTATGGATGCGGTATTTGTACATCTTGTCGATAAATATGTAGTGGGTAAGACCTTTGAAAATATAGATGAAAAACAAATCGCCAAAATCGTAAAGACAGCGAAGGAGTTTAAACCACTTCTAATTGGCAAAAAAGCTCCAAATATCACCCTTCAAAATCACGAAGGCGAAAACCTTGCTTTGTACGATATGGATGCCGAATATACTTTGCTTTACTTTTGGGATACCGAGTGTGGGCATTGCAAAAAAGCTGCGCCTTTGATGGTCGATTTTTATAATAAAAATAAAGAAAAAGGTGTAGAAATGTACGCTATCTGCACCAAAGATAAAAACCCCAAAAAATGTATGGACTTCATCAAAGAAAAAGGCTTTGACATCTGGACGAATGTACTCGCGATGACCGACAGGCAGTTGTATTACCGCCTCCATTATCGCATCAAATCCACGCCGGTCATTTACATTTTAGACAAAGACAAAAACATCCTAATGAAAAATGTCGGCGCAAAACAACTCCCCGAAGTCATGGATGCTATTTTGAATAAGTAGTGTTGAGGTGTTGAGGTGTTGAGGTGTTGACGTGTTGACGTGAATTTTCACATAGCGAAAGCATAATGTACTGATACATCAACACCTCAACACTCCAAAACCTCAACCTCCACTCACTGGTGGAATGAGTACAACTTCATCATTTTCAGTGAGTTGTATGTCATTTTGTGCGTATTCTTGATTGACGGCAATGGCGAGTGAAGTTAAGTTGGCGAGTTTGGGGTATTTTGTGCCGAGTGCTTGTCGCAAGTCACTTACAGAGGCTTCGTTTGGAAGTTCTAATTCGAGTGAAGATGCCCCCACAATATCTCGCGTGATGCCGAAGGCAGTGATTTTTACCTGCATATATTCAGTCAATTTTTTCTCAATATAAACAAAATTCTCCAATTGACAGCGTCATTTTTTGATAGAAAAACAACCCTTCAAATAAAAAACACATCTTAGAAATGAACTTAGTACATTGTTTAATAAATTTCTTTACGTTTTTGAGTATTTCTTTTAAAACGACTCTTCCCCAAAAACTCCTTAAATACAGTAAGTATTCGCGTCATTTTTGGGTTGATTCATTTCAAAATAAACGTCAAAAACGATAAGAAATTTAATAAACAATGTACTTACCTATATTTGTAACCATTCGCAGGACTTTTTCGTATAAATTTATTTTTAAAAATAAAATATGATTATCAAAAAAATATATTTAGTGGTCTGTATGTTGGCTTTGGCTTTCATAGCCCAATCTCAACCCACACTCATCGCACCGCTCAACGAAGCTACCGACATTAGCCACGCACCTACGCTCGAATGGACGGGCAGTGCAACATCTTACACCGTAGAAATTTATGAATGTAGCCCTAATGACGAGCCAATTACCTCGCTCGATTTGGATAATTTTGAGTTGACAAGCGGACCCGATACCATCAGCGAAATTTACGGCGACCTCTCCGGCTTGACTTATAATCCTTTGACCGGAACTTTTTTCGCACCGAGCAATGGCATCCCCATGATATTTGAACTCAACAAAAATGGCGAACATATCCGAACCATTACGATGTCTGGTTTTGAGGATACCGAAGGTCTGGTTTGGATCGGCGGAGAAGACTATTTTGTGATAGAAGAGCGAAGAGGACGCGCAGTAAAAATCATTATTGGAGACGGAACAGCAGTCATTAATTATCCCGAAGAATACATCCAATTGTCTGGGACTTGGGGTAATAATTTTGGATTGGAAGGTATTACTTATGATTCAACTACAAATCGTCTCTTGCTAATAAAAGAGAAATTCCCAACTGCACTTTATGCTATCAATATTCCCGATAATTTCTCCGAGACACTCACACCGGAGCAACCATTTGACATCAGCGAAAATAATTTTCAATGTTCTGATTTTTCAGGCTTACATTATCTGACCGCGCAACAAAATTTACTCATACTCAGCCACGAAACGACTGCGCTGATAGAGACAGATTTGACTGGTCAAGAAATCAGTCGGCTTGACATAGGAGATAGTGGAGGAGGAGGTTCGTTATCCGAAGGACTTTTTCAAGCAGAAGGCGTATCCATTGATAATGAGGGACATATATATATTGTTAGCGAACCAAATACATTTTATAAATTTTCTAATCCTGAACCTGCGATACCTTTTAATCTCTCTGCACAAGTCATTTCCGAAAATGTATCAGGCAGTCAAACTCATGCTGTAGAGTCAGGTATATTGTCGCCAAATACGCAATATTGCTGGCGAGTGAAAGACGATACGACAAACGAATGGTCCGAAATATGGACATTCACTACCGACAGCATGACGACTTCACAGCAGAATGTAATTCATCAAAATATTGACTTTCAACTATTTCCGAATCCTTTAAAAGATGTATTGACGATTACTTTTCAGGAAACTCCTTATGTTCAAGATGCTCAATTTTTTATTTATGATACAAAAGGAAATCAAGTGATGACCGAGCCGCTTCGTCTTTCCGGTAATTCAAATGCCGTCTTAGAAATCGGGCATTTGGCAATGGGCATTTATATACTTACATTTGAAGCTGATAAACAACGTATCAGCAAAACGTTTCTAAAACGGTAAGTGTATCATGGAAATCATTTATAAAGACGAGTCAATCATTGTAGTCAATAAAAAACCGGGTGTTGCCGTACAGCCGGATAAGACGAGCGATCTATCATTGATAGAACAATTACAAACGGAAACCAAGCAAGATATACACCTCGTACATCGTTTGGACAGACCCGCAAGCGGACTGCTTGTTTTTGCTTGTAATAAATTGATTTTAAATGATTTAAATCAACAATTTCGTGAGCGAAGCGTCAGGAAAATTTATTATGCCGTCGTTGGTATTCCTCCTAAATCCGAGCGTGGACAACTTGTACATTATATACGAAAAGACGCTTTTCAAAACCGTTCTTTTGCTTTCGATAAAGCCCTTCATCACACGCATCAAGCCGAATTAAATTATAAAATTATCGGTAGCATAGACCGTTATCATCTCTTAGAAATTGAACTTATCACAGGCAGGCACCATCAGATTCGTGCCCAACTCGCGGCTATCGGCAGTCCGATAAAAGGCGATGTCAAATATGGTTTTCGACGTGGCAATCGCAACCGTTCGATTCATCTTCATGCACGTCAATTGTCTTTTTTACATCCTACCAAACAAGAAGAAGTTACTTTTACGGCAGCCTTGCCGGAAGATAATGTATGGGCTGCTTTTAATATATAAAATTCGATCGGCGGTTTGCCAGTCCGCAGTCCGTAGATATACGCGAGAAAAGCTAAATGATAGTTTTGTATTTAGACGGCGGACAGCGGACTAATAAACTGCGGACGACGAAGTAATCAAAAACAATTTTCCAAACTCCACGCTTGCGGTTTATCATCAAAACCTTGCTTCATATACGCCCATATTTCTTTGAAAAAATCTGAATTTCGGTAAGCATTCAGTGCAGCTTCATCATCCCATTCACTTATCGTGAAAAAAATACGACTGTCAGTTTTATCCCTGAACAATTCGACCGAATGACAGCCCGATGCCAATATTTTTTCTTTTCGTGTCGGAAATTTTTCGATAAATTCCGCGACTCTTTCGGGCTTCAAGGTAAGTTTGACTATTCTTTTCATATAGCGTAACGCGAGCTTCCAGCTCGACGTGAATTGTTTGTTATTGCGAGCTGGAAGCTCGCCTTACGTAAAATCTATTTGCACCGTATCATCAATATTCAGCCCCAACATACTTGAGGCTTTGCCCATATTAATAGCGATTTCGAGATAGTCCGCAGCATTAAAAAGGCACAAAGTCTCACCAATCGGCACACCTGTATAATGTTCGCTCAAATGCTTTATCGGATCATACCGTTTGAAAAATAAAGAAAATTCCCGTCCCGATTGAATCCGTTCAAAGAGGTCTTTTTTTATATTTAAAATAACATTATCATAATGGTCGATATGAATGACCGAACCACGTATTTGCGATTTTCCGGTAACGGGTTGCAAAGTAATACGCTCTACTGGTTCTTCTATTTTTTGACCAATTTCTGAAAAAGGCTTTTCAGATAAAAGATGCGCCACTGCATGAGCATACACTTTATTTAAAGGGAATGTGCTGCTCTCCTCACAAGGTATCACATACATCTCTGTGGGCATTGGAGCGAATAAAAGTGAGAATACACCATTGTCCGGTCCGATAAAATAATGCCCTTCATGTTTTATCGCAACAAACTGTCTTTCTTTTTGATAAAAATCATTAACACTAATAATATGAATACTCCCTTCAGGGAAATTTCTATACGAATTACCCAACACAAAAGAAGCCTCCACGATATTATACGGTTTGATGCGATGCGTTATATCCACGATATTCAAAGCCGGATTCACACACAGCAATGCACCTTTGACTGTGCCTACATAGTAGTCACGGTCGCCCATATCCGTCGTTAGTGTTATGATTATCATTATTATAAAATGTTTTTCGTGATTAAAACGAGTACACAAATGTACAAAGAATTACAAAGAAAGCATACCATATAAAATGAGTAATCTTAGTCTTTGGAAGTTTCCTTATGCTTCTTTACTTTTGTTGCACAAAATAGTCCATAGTTGATGGTCGGTAGTCCGTTGACAACACACATTTTTTGCTATGGACTATCGACAATAGACTATTGACTACATTTAAATGAATAATTATGAAACCTTATCAGGCGAATTTAATTAATGCGATTATACTCATCGCGCTCGGTCTTTGGGCATTCCTCACCAATATGGACGGCTCTAAAACTCAATTGATTGCCCCCGCTTTTGGATTAGTGCTTTTACTGATGTCTCCGGGTGTAAAAAAAGAAAATAAGGTCGTTGCACACATCGTTGTGCTATTGACTTTCTTGTTATTTATTGCGCTATTCAGACCATTTATGAACGCCACAGGCTTACCCAAAATGCGTGTCGGTATTATGCTATTTAGTTGTCTGATAGCACTTGCGGTGTTTATCAAAAGTTTCATTGACGCGAGAAAAGCGAAAGTGTGAATTTGGTGATTAGTGATTGGTTAATCACATTATCGAAAAACAAACACTAAAAAATTTGTAAAACACTACATTTAAGTACTTTATGAATTAACAATTAGACATTCACCAATCACCAATCACCAATCACCAATCACGGGTACAGGACAAATTTTTAATTTTATTTTGAAATGCCACTGTACTGACGACTTTAGCCGAGCTGTGCGATTGAAATAGTTAGCCATAAATTTCGGCTTTAATTATCCAAGATGCGTTAGCATTGACCCCGTTTGTAGTAAGATTTAAGCAAAAACCAATTAAGGTACGTAGTACCGACACCATTTCGCGTACAAACGGTGTCGCTCCTACGGAGCTTTGGAGGTTTTGGGAACTATTTTACTACAAACGGGAACGGTACTAACGTACCTTTTGAACTAACGCATTTCAATCGCACAGGTTGACTTTAGCCGTCAAATGGCTCGGTACTTCTCGCGACGGCTAAAGTCGTCGGTACGAGGCAGATTAAAAATTTGTCCTGCACCCCCAATCACCAATCACCGTTCACCAATCACCGTTCACCAATCACCAATCACCAAATTAATCAACTAACAAACAATCCATGCGATATTACATTCCACTGATTTTAATTATTATTACTTGCGCCTCGTGTTTGCCAGAAGAACCCGGAAATATTATCAACTTCTCTATTACTGATGAAGCCGTGCAAGAGGTTTTTCGTTTGCAAGATGAACGAGATACGAAAGGCTTGTTAGAATACGCTGGACACGTTGATGCGACCTATCGTTATGCTGCGGCAACGGCTTTGGCATCGGTGCAAGATAGCTTGGCAGTGCCGGCATTGTGTGCCATGTTGCGTGATACAAGTGAGCAGGTACGTTACATGTCAGCCTATGCTTTGGGACAGACCGCTTCCGAAATATCAGTGGACAGTCTGATCATCGCTTTCGGGCAAGAAAAGTCGCGACGAGTGCAATCGGCGATACTCGAAGCTGTTGGTAAATCGGGGAATGAAAAGACCTTACGGCAGATTAGTAGCGTAAAAACATATAAGCCAAGTGACACCCTTTTATTGGAAGGTCAGACACGAGCAATTTATCGTTTTATGAATCGCGGGATCACTGCTCCTGAAGGTACGACGCGCATGATTGAGCTACTCCAACAGCCTACACCAACATCAGTACGGCAGTTGGCGGGTGATTATTTGAGACGAGCAAAGGATATTAGATTAGATAATTATGAAAAAGAATTAATTGATATTTTTCAAAAAGAAAAAACACCGAATGTGCGGATGTTTGTTGCCTCTGCACTTGGTAAAACAAAAAGTAGAGCTGCGAGAGATACATTAGCCATTGCTTTTTTTGCAGAGCGTGATTATCGTGTTAAAATAAACATAATCAGGGCATTAGCTGATGCGGATTACAATTCTGTACGTACTATGATGCTACAAGCCGTAGCAGATAGTAATCCGAAAGTTGCCTATACGGCAGCGCAATATTTACGAAAGAAAACTCCAAGTTATGATGGGCAGATGTTGCATCAATTGGCTTTGGATGCCACGCATTGGCGTGTGCGTGCAGAGTTACATGCAGCAGCACTCGGACGTACAACCGTAAACGCCGTACAAACGCGAGTAGGGTACAGCACAGCCATAAAAACGCTCTATGAAAAATCGCAAAACCCTTATGAAAAAGGTGTATTATTAGATGCTCTTGCCGAACACGCGCCCAATTATGCCTATATAACTGAAGCGATGTTTGACTCGACCACTACGTCGGTGCGAAAGAGTTATGGCATACAAGCATTGGTCAATTTGCGGAGTCGAGATAATTTTGAAAGATTGGCAGGTTGGAAGTCGGAAGAGGTCAAAAAAGCACTCGCTGCGACCTTCAAACGTGCCATAGAAAGCGGTGATGTAGCTATGATAGCGACCACTGCCGGCATGTTACGCAAGCCAGAACTCAATATGCGACGCGAGTATCCGGGAGCAGGTTTTATGATAGATGCCTTGAAAAAAATGCAACTTCCACGAGACGTAGAAGCCTATAATGAATTGCGTCGTACCGTCAATTTCTTTCGCGGTGAAGACATAGAACGCGGCATTGCCCCCCTCATACACAATCGTCCGATAGACTGGGAAATTATCAATGAATTGTCCGACAATCCTACCGCACTTATCAGGACAGCACGTGGAAATATTGAACTAGATTTGTTGGTAAATGACGCGCCCGGTTCGGTAGCAAATTTTGTGAAATTGGCACAAGACGGTTTTTTTAACGATAAGAATTTTCATCGGATTGTACCGAATTTTGTTGTACAAGGTGGTTGCCCACGTGGTGACGGATGGGGGAGTTTGCCCTATTCGATTCGCTCAGAACTCGGTCCGAATTATTACGATGACGAGGGTTACATCGGCATGGCTTCCGCCGGAAAAGATACGGAATGTACACAGTGGTTTATCACGCACTCGCCTACGGCGCATTTGGATGGGCGTTATACTATTTTTGGAAAAGTAATCAGTGGGATGGATGTGGTGCATGGCTTGGAGATTGGGGATTTGATTGAAGGGGTGGAGGTGAGATAAGAATGGTATATTCAGAATAAGTATCTGTCATCAATTCCGTATATTTGTATCGTGAAAATAAAATGCTATATCCTTCTCTTCAATTTGTGTATTGCCTTGTCTGGTTTTGCCCAGCAATACAATTTTATCAAATACAGTATCTCCGAAGGGCTACCTCAATCGCAAGTCTATGCGGCACATCAGGATAGTCGTGGCTATATTTGGTTTGGTACACAAGGCGGTGGATTGAGTCGTTTTGACGGTAATAAATTCACCAATTTTTCTACCAAAAACGGCTTGCCTTCCAATTACATTCAGGCGATATACGAAGATACCAATCGGCAAATTTGGGTCAGCACCAAACGTGGTATTTGCCGCTTTACGGGACGCAATTTTGAACCCATTTTAAAGGAAGAGCAAGCGATAACTAATGCTTGGACATTCACCCAAAAAAACGATTCTACCTTATGGGTGGGTACGCGCACAGGCATTCTCGCATATTCATTTTCCAAAAATGATTTTATACAAACAAATACCAAACCTCAACTTCGCAATTCGCCCACGAATCAATTTTTCAAAACAAAAAAAGGCTTGTGGGTCGCTACCGATGGTGGCGCGTGGTTTGTGGGCAATGGTAAGAAAGTCCTCCCCCAAACCCCCTCCAAAGGGGGAGATAGTGATTGGGGAGTTCCCTCCAAAGAGGGAGATGAAGACGCAATAAGTTCTTCACAAAGTGAAGAATCTCCCCCTTTGGAGGGGGTTGGGGGGGAGGAGTCCGCGCCTAATATTGTCAAACAATTCAGTAGCGCAGGCGATAAACAAATACAAGCCCTCACAGCCGATACCAATGGAAATATTTGGATGATTGCCTTCGATGGTGGAGTCAAAATCATAGACGAAAATACACTCGAACCTATCGACCAATTCAGGGAACGCATGTTGGATAAAGCTCAATGCGCTTATACGGCACTTGATGGCAAAATTTGGGTCGGCACACAAAAAAATGGTATTGCGATTTATACGCCGAGTGACTCTACTTGGGCGCGTGTATCAGAGCGCGAAGGGCTGCCACATCCGCACATCCGTAGTATCATACGCGATAAATGGGACAATGTATGGATAGCGACCTCCGGCGGCGGTGTAGCGAAATATTTGGGACAATTTTTTATTCATTTTAATAAAAATAATGGCTTACATGGAAGTCGAATTTACGCGCTTTGCAAGACGCATGATGACAAGATTTGGTTTTCTGCTTCCACCAATGGACTTGGCACTTACGATGGCTTTCAATTTCAAAAATCACAGCGTGATAGCAATTATATTGATGTAAAAAGTAGTGTCATATTTGAGGATTCGCGACGGCGATTGTGGGTGGGAACGAGGCAAAAAGGCATTGTGGTATTGGATACAATTGACTCGCTCGGTTATCGGTTGATTACGAAGGTTGACGGGCTTCCGAGTGATTGGATTCACAGTATTGCGGAGGATGCCGAAGGCAATATTTGGGTAGGAACACAGACGCAAGGCATCGCCAAAATCGTAGAGGTTGATTCGAGTTTTACGTATATTGAGCAGTTCGGCGCAGCAGATTTATTTGAAGGTAATATTCGAACTTTGTGTAGTGATAATTTCGGAAAAATATGGTTTTCGACACGCGGTGGAAGGGTTGGTTTTTTTAAAGAAGGAAATATCGCTACAATTTATGATAGTAATGACGGTTTGCCATCGGTGTCGATTAATTCTATCGCTTTTGACAGCCTCGGACATACGTGGATAGGGACGGCGGGCGACGGAGTTTTTGTATTGAATCCCGAAGCAGACGATGCCGTTTTTGAACCACTCAAATCAGATGAAAAACTCACTTCGGATAATATTTACCTACTGATTTTTGACCGAGAAGGTAACCTGTGGGCGGGTAGCGAAAGTGGTGTAGATAAAATCACACTCAACGAAACTGGAACGGTATTGGACATCGAACACTATGGCAAAAATGAGGGCTTTTTGGGTATAGAAACTTGCCGAAATGCTGCCATTTCTGATGCAGAAGGCAACCTGTGGTTTGGTACGATGAACGGCTTGACAAAACACACACTTTCGCAGAAAAGTCGTGAGGTATTGCCGCCTGTTTTGCATTTTGAAGATATTTCTTTGTTTTATAAATCCCTTTCAGAAACACCTTATAATGAGTGGGTTGTCTCGTCGGGTGGCTTGCGTGATGGTTTGGAATTGCCCTATCGTCAGAATCATTTGAGTTTTGATTTTAAGGCAATTAATTTGAGTGCGCCGGAGTCGATTCGCTATCGTTGGAAAATGGAAGGCGTGGAGGAAGGTTGGTCGCCACTATCGACACGCGAGTCGGTGAATTATTCGCAACTTTCACCGGGAGAATATACCTTTACAGTACAAGCAGTGGCGGATGATAATTTATCTTCCAAACCACTTTCAGCTTCTTTTTTGATTAAAAAACCGTTTTGGCAACTGCGTTGGGTACAGGTACTGGCGGCGGTGCTGGCGGGCTTGCTGATTTTTCTTTTTGTAAGAAATAGAATCAAAACCATTCGCAGGAAAGAAGCTGCAAAACGGCATGAGCTTGAATTGAAAAATCACGTCTTAGAGTTAGAGCAAAAAGCCTTGCAATTACAGATGAATCCGCATTTTATTTTTAATGCTTTGAATAGTATTCAATCGCTGGTAGCGGCAAAGGAAAATTTGACAGCACGGAGTCAGATACACAAATTTGCGGCATTGATGCGGAGTATTTTATCCAATTCCCGTAAGGAAAAAATTACCTTGAAAGAGGAAATTAACACACTGGAAAAATACCTACACATGGAGCAATTTTGCCAACCTGTGCCCTTTGATTTTGAGATTGAGCCGCCTGCCGAAGCGGATATGGAGGAGATAGAATTGCCACCAATGCTGTTACAGCCTTTTGTCGAAAATGCGATTATTCACGGCATTTCTCATTTACAAAATAAAAAAGGGAAGTTGCGGATAAATTTTTCTATAAAAAAAGAAAAAAATAGTCCTGAAAAACTACTTCAATGCCAAATTCAAGATAATGGCGTTGGCAGAAAACGCGCCAATGAACTCCGCCAATCGAAGCAACCCGGGCACCAATCGGTAGCGATGGGCGTAACCCGTGAGCGACTCGAAGCTATGAAAGGTAAACGAGAATATACAGCACTGAATATTGATGATATAAATAATGAACAGCGGGAAGTGATTGGCACACAGGTGCTTGTGCAGATGCCTTTGGAGGTAAATTTTTGATGTGTATTAAAATTCCAATGAGTAACCCACCGAAGGAACAATGGGCAATAAACTAAAAGCCCTCAATTGTGGTTCAAAGTAATTCGGTCCATTTTCATAAATATATTTAGTTTGACTTGGCTATTTTCTGAAATGAGGATTTATCTCAAACCCAAGTAAAACGTAGTGCTTGAAAATATCCGTATTTAATTATTAATAAGGGATGAAAAAGCCGTTAGTAAAAACGATTTAATAAATTGTACCATAATGTGCTGTAATTTTTTCTTCTAAGTATCTACTGAAATAAGGATTTTTTTAGTACAATTTATGAAAATTAAATTTTATATATTATTTAAATTCAATCTAATGCAAAAATTTAATGTTGTAATTTAATCAAAAAAATTCCTTTTTTCAGTGAAGTCATAAAATCAAAAATCACATCATGCCAACAGCAACTACATCTGTCATGATAGGCGCGATAGTCACCTGAAAATCGCACGATACGTACCGACTGTCTCTAGCTGCCGACGGGTGCAAGCCCGAACAGATGCGCGCATATATACACGGGAAAAGGCTTTATTATATCTTAATTCTTACCCTCATTTATTTTTATATTTTTTGATAAAAACGCTGAAAATGCCTATCTTTCACACATTCCATGACTTCAAATCATAATTATGACGACAATAGAAATGAAAACGCAGATACACGAATACATCGAACAAGCAAATGATGAACTCGTAGCTGTCATACATACGATACTCAACCAACACATCACCCAAAAATCTGATACTATTCTGGGTTACAGCACCAATGGCGAACCTATCCGCGCAGAAGAAGCATTGGAACGCTACGAAAAGTCGGTGAAGGAGTTTGAGGCGGGGAATTTATTACTATTGAAGAACTGGAGAAGAAAGACTTTATGCAATTTGCTCGACAGCAATTCCTGAAAGGTTATGCGGAATCGGATGCGATTTATGATGATTTGTAATCGCACATTTCACAACATTAACTGCCAAAAAATTATTACCTTCGTAGCTATTCATTTTTTCATAAAATCAAAAATCACATCATGCCAGCAGTACCTACATCATCCATGATAGGCACAATCGTGACCTATCTCGGAAATAAACTCGCTAAAAACGAATCCGTCAACAGCTTTTTCGATGACTTTTCAGAGGCAACAGTCAATTGGATAAAACCGCTTTTTATCGAAGAAGACGATACGCCGACCCGTTCATTCGAGAAGTTTAAAGCCAATCCCAACAGCGAATCCAAACAAAAATTATTGCAAGTTACCCTCGAATCAGAATTGGAAGATAATCCCGAAGCTGAAGCGTATATTAAAGAAATCTTTGAGAAAATCAGTCAGACAGAGGAAGGTAAAATTATCATTTCCAATAGTAAAAATGTCAACACCGGAAATGTAAATACAGGCGGTGGCGATTTTCACTTGGGAGACGGATAAAATGTACCGGCTGTCTTTAGCTGCCGACGGGTGCGAGCCCGAAAAACCGATATTATGATACAGCAAAAAAATATTAATACCGGAAACCTTGATACGCAAGGTGGAAATATTCATTTAGGTGATAATTTCTACAAAAGTCTTGAATACAAGGAACTTACGGAGCGTATTGAGGAAATGCGTGACTTCATACAAAGCACAACGGATGGAGTCAAGCGACTCAAATACAGCCAAAGACTCAATGAACTCCAAGCCCAGCTCGAAGCCTTCAAGCGCGATATTATCCAACTTGCTGAAACCTTCCAAAAGATTGACATTGATACGGAAAGGTTACGACTTGCAAAACAGCATTTTGATAATGGTGAATATAAAGAAGCTCGCGCTGTCTTGGATGCTGAACAGATGACGGGGGAACTGGACGCATTGTTAGCAGAGAAGGAAAAATTGCGTGAGAAAACGACTAAAAACGAAGAACATTTAAAAGATAAAGCTAATGAATTTCTCATTCTTGCTAAATTAACAGCCGTTAATTTTGTTTTACTTGATAGATTTGAAGTGGCAAAAGATTATTTTGAAAAATCATTAGCTGCGTATGAGAATCCTCATAATTTAGGTGATTATGCCCATTTTTTGTCTGTTCACAATCGACACTTACCTGCAATCAAGTACTATGAAAAAGTAATCAATGTTTGTCGGAATCTGGTTAAGAATGGAGAAAACAATTATAGTCATGATATTGCCCGAATGTTAAATAATATTGGCATAATCTATACTGAAAGTAATATTCCTGTGAAAGCTGAATTAGCCTTGCAGGAATCAATAGAGATTTATAAAGAATTAGAAAAACAAAATCCTTACAAATACACTTTTAAAATAGCTAACTTATTAAATAACATTGGTAATTTTTATAGTAAATGGAATAGAATTAGCGAAGCAGAAAAAGCTTACATCGAGTCGATAGAAATTGGGGAAATGCTATTTAATATAGATGCTGAAAAACGTAGTAGTTTTGTTGCAACTTTGGGTAATTTAGGAACTCTATATACACAAAAAAATGACTATGATAAAGCACGACAGTTCTATGATAAAGCATTAGAAATAAACAGGGTTTTCTCTGATGAAGAAGCTCCTATTTTCTTGCCCAAATTAATGTTAATTTTGAATCAATCAGCGAGCCTATATGATGAAATAAACAACCTCAAGAAAGCGGAAGAGCATTATAAAGAAGCTTTACAGATTGTTGATATTTTTGTAGAAATGAACCATGAAGAGTATCTTCCATACTATGCAATGATAAATGGAAATCTAGCACATAACTACCGCAAGCAAAAAAGAGTGTTCGATACTAAAAAATTATATAAAGAAACCATAATTATGTATAGAGATTTATCTGAAATTAACTCACAGGTTTACTTGCCAGCCTTGGCTGGAATGATAATTGGTTTTTCGCGTTTTTTTATAGAGGTCAAAAATAATAGAGAAATGTCTATAAAATTAGCTGAAGAAGCATTTGATATACTCATTCCTTTTATTGGAAGTCCTGATGCAGATAAATATTTTACACATGTATTTCACATTTTAAAAGAATGGAATATTGAACCAGAAACATATATTAAACAGCGAGTAGAATTAGAATAACTTGTCTTACTCCAAAATTCCATATCTTTGTAAATATATTTTCCTTAGTAAAGCAAAATAATTCATCATGCAAGCATTAGAATTTGATACAATCATTGAAAATGATAAAATATTGATTCCAAAAGAGATAAAAGGTTTAAACAATCAAACGCATATCCGCGTCATTATACTGATTGAAGATGAGGCAGCGCAAGAAGAGCAAGACTTTAAACGATTCGCCAACGAACAATTCTTAAAAGGGTATGCGGAGTCGGATGCCATTTATGACGACATGTAATGAGACAAACACTATACTTCGGGGATATTGTGCTACTGAATTTTCCATTTACGGGAGGTCAGTCTGCCAAGAAAAGACCTGCATTGGTCTTAAAAGATTGTGATGATGGTGATGTGATTGTTTGTCGCATTACCAGCCAAAGTCATTCATCTGAGTTTGATGTGAATATTCAAAATGCCAACTAAGAGTTAAAACTAATTGATTATCAATTATATGTAAAATATTATAATCAATTTTTAACATTTTAAAAATATGTGTATATTATTGATTGTCAATCAAAAAGTATTTTTTAATTAATTTGTAAAAAAAACATTCTATTTAAATAAATTTAAAAATTACTGATAATCAAAAATTTAGTAAAAATTCAACTCTTAGTTGGCATTCAAAATTGGCAAACGACAGGACTGCGATTGCGCTCTCTCATTCGTGTACATAAGCTGACGACAGTGGAAAAAAGTACAGTAGAATTTGTCTTGGGAAAAATTGACGAACCAGAAAAACAACAAGTCCGCAACATCTTTTCAAAATTCCTTGATTGAGAAGAAATTTCTACTAACCCCAAAAAACCGTACCTTTACCGAACTAATGAACGCATGAATGAGTTTAAAAGGAATGAATTGAAGGCATTGTAGTTGATTCAATCTAAAATCTAAAATCACGGAATCAAAAATGATTCATTCATTCTTTCATTCACAATTCATTCATTGATTAAAAAAAAATGTTTCCACAATACGATGTAATAGTAGTAGGCGCGGGACACGCGGGCTGCGAGGCGGCGGTAGCGGCGGCGAACATGGGTTCGCGCGTCATGCTCATCACGATGAACATGAACACCATCGCGCAGATGTCTTGCAATCCGGCGATGGGTGGCGTGGCGAAAGGGCAAATCGTGCGCGAGGTCGATGCTTTGGGCGGATATTCCGGCATCGTCACCGACCATACGATGATACAATTCCGTATGCTCAACCTCTCCAAAGGACCTGCCATGTGGTCGCCACGAGCGCAGAGCGACCGGATGCAATTCCTCATCAAATGGCGCAGTATGCTCGAACAAAACGAGCGCATTGACTTCTGGCAAGAAATGGTCACGAGCTTGGTTGTCAAGGATGGCGTAGTGCGTGGCGTGCGGACAGGCATGGGCGTAGAGATTCCGTCGAAAGCGGTTATCATCACAAGTGGTACATTTTTGAATGGCTTGATACACGTTGGCGAAAAAACGTTTGGCGGCGGACGCAGTGGCGAAAACGCCTCCAAAGGCATCACCGAACAACTCGCCTCACTCGGCTTCGAGTACGGACGTATGAAAACTGGCACGCCCTGTCGCGTGGATGGTCGCACGATAGATTGGGACGCGATGGAAACCCAACCGGGTGACGAAAATCCCTCTAAATTTTCCTATACCGACACCCCGAAATTAGAAAATCAAGTGCCTTGCCACATCACTTATACGAGCGCGGAAGTGCACGATATTTTGAAGACCGGTTTTGACCGTTCGCCGATGTTTAATGGGCGGATTCAGGGCATGGGACCGCGATATTGTCCGTCGATAGAAGATAAAATCAACCGCTTTTCGGAGCGCGACCGACACCAACTTTTTGTCGAACCCGAAGGGCGCGGCACCTGCGAAGTCTATGTAAATGGCTTCTCGTCATCGCTGCCCGAAGATGTGCAATACAAGGCATTGCGCAAGATTCACGGCTTCGAAAATGCCAAGATGTTTCGCCCCGGCTATGCGATTGAATACGACTTTTTCCCGCCTACACAATTGAAGATGTCGCTAGAAACGCGCTTGATAAAGAACCTCTTTCACGCCGGACAAATCAACGGCACGACAGGCTACGAAGAAGCTGCCAGTCAAGGACTTATGGCGGGTATCAATGCCCACCTTGCCATCAATGAGCAAGAGCCATTTATCCTCAAACGCTCGGATGCCTACATCGGCGTACTCATCGACGACCTCATCAATAAAGGCACAGACGAGCCGTACCGCATGTTCACTTCTCGCGCCGAATATCGCATCCTTTTACGTCAGGACAATGCCGATATTCGCCTCACGCCTATCGCCCACGCACTCGGTATGCAGGGCTTGGGACAGCGCATGGAACGAGTACAAGAGAAGGTAGAAAAATCAAAACAAGTCGAGAAATTTTTCCGTGAAACAAGCGTAGCACCCGAACAGGTCAACGATTTTTTAGCCACAAAAAAATCTGCGCCACTCAAGCAAAAAGTGAAATTGCATGGCGTGTTATTGCGTCCGCATGTGGGCTTAAATGACTTGGCACAAAACATCGAACACATCCGCGATTTTACCGAAAAATACGATACAGAAACCCTCGAAATCGCCGAAATCAACATGAAATACGAGGGCTACATCAAGAAGGAACAAGAGATGGTCGAAAAGATGAATCGCTTGGAAGGCGTGAAGCTCCGCGAGAATTTTGACTACACATCCATCGTCTCGCTCTCCTCCGAGGCAAAGGAAAAATTGGCAGCCATCCAACCGCTTACTATCGGTCAGGCGAGCCGGATTAGTGGGGTTTCTCCGGCAGATATTTCTGTTTTGTTGATTTTTATGGGAAGGTGATGATTAACAAAAAACGCCTTAATTTGTAGGGACAGGGCATGCCCTGTCCCTACAAATTAAGGCGTTTTTTGCGTCATTTCTTTGCGTCAATGTGTAGTGATTATTTTCCTAAATGTCAAACTCATTCGCGCTTGGTCGGACTGACTTTTAGGAATCGCATGTTGCCACAATCCCTGCACTTCCTGGTTCATATAAATCAGCGAACCACTCGGCAGTGCGTAATCTATCTTATCTTCTTTATCGCTGATTCGTCGAAATCTTAGCACTCGCGTATCTCCCAAACTCACAATCACCACACCCGTATCGCCTTCCAAAATATCCGTTTGATCTGAATGATAACCCATTTTTGACTGCCCGTTTTCGTAGAAATTAATGAGACAATTATTGGGTTTAAATCCGATTTGGTGTTCAATCGCAGTGCATATTGATTGGATGTCGGTGGGCATCGCTTGGTCGGGATAGCTGATTTGAGAATAATTGTACGCCACGCCAAAACTCACCGTTTTTCTCGCTTTCATACTTTCATCCCATCCTACGTTTTCCAAAAGATATTTGAATAGGTGAGTAGCATTCGGGTAGAAATTTTCTATGTAGCTTATTCCGTCAATCATGGTAATTTATTTTGTTGTTTTGAATACAAATCAAAATGTCGAATAGTTCCGTGAATCAAATCATAAAAATAAGGTTTAATTAAAAATTAGCGACCAAAAAACTTCCACAACTCGCTGAAACGATGTATTTTTATATCCTTTCAATGAAAAACCAATG
>Ga0209187_1001686_pt1 | contig 24239 bp, 21 predicted proteins | sample BantaG_FD_187430 | JGI IMG/M metagenome (GOLD analysis project Ga0209187, IMG submission 187430) | Marine algal microbial communities from Bantry Bay, Ireland - BantryBay_4 metaG (SPAdes) (version 2) | ecosystem: Host-associated > Algae > Red algae > Unclassified | place: Bantry Bay, Ireland...
CAACCCCGCCTGTGCTCCAAAAAATAGCTGATTTTCGGCGTTTTCAAGGGGAAATCACATATTCTACGCAAACTTTTGACAAGTTTTCCCGTCAAATTGGGGCTGATTTAGCTCGAACAGTCACATTTCTGGCTTCGGACCTGATTGACTGACAGATTTAATGTATCTTCTCAATAAATGGCGGTGACCGCTTTGGCTTCGACCGTTTACACTGCGTGCAAAGCTCAGCCTGCGCTATCTGCCCCCAGAATATTGTGAAGATACCTATGAACCACCACATAAAGGCTAATGACAATTCATGTCATTTTGCTAAAAAATAGAGAGTAATCATGTCATTTATAGTGATAGTTTCCATCATTCTAGTCAAATCAGGCAAAATATTCCATAGAAAAAGTGATGGACTCATGGATAAGTTTATCGCATTATTATAGTTAACGAACGAGACTTCCTATAGCTACTATAAAGCCCTAATTTTATTTCTGGCAGAAATAGATAATCAACTGCTGTTCATTAATTTAGGAGGCTGTTTGCGAATAGAATTATGCTCATCGTACATTGGAAAAATTTCACATCATTTCGAAAAAGCCTATTGAGGTGGACGTTTTCTGAGGTTTACCATCGATTAGTAACCGTTCAGTTCCCTTGGGTTTCGATACAAGCCAGAAACTGCTCGAGCTCACTCAACCGGCAAGAGACTGAACGGTTGCATCGATTAATAGATTAACATTGGAGATTTTAAATGAAAAAGCTAGTCATTCTTATTTTAATCGCTGCCTGCATTATTTTCAGCAGCGTATTTATTCTTGGTTATTCTATCGCTAATGCAGAAAGCAACTTAATTGCGAGCGAGCCCAAAAGTGTACCGGCCGCAACTGCCACACCTTCCCCAGTGTCTACTTCCACCCCGACACCAGAGATCACACAAATTCCGTGTCCTATTCCAACCGCAGCTTATTTATCGGTTGATTTCGAATCGCCAACCGACGATCTCGTGCCCTTTGTTGATGTTTCACTAAGCCTTGCAGACACAATCACTATTACGGGGGAATTGGGTGTTTACACAGCCAGCAGCAGCGGGCCGATTCAGGTCGAGTTGATTGGTCAAGAGGCAAACTATTTTAAAGTCGAAGCGCATAGAGCCCCGATATCGATGGATAATGGTTGTACATATGATGGGTATACAATAAGTGAAGAAATTACAATCGTGCATGAGAGCAGTGTCATACCCGGCCTAACACCTAATTATACTCCAACTTTGACGCCTTCATCAACACCGACCAATACAGTTACGCCAAATGTGACACCGACACTCGGCTGCCCACCAAATACGTTTGAACACAATGGCGTTTGCTACCCCGAACCATGGACAGGCGAGCAGCAGTATGGTTGCTTCCCCACGGTCGATGGCTTCACAATATGTATCGATCCACCATTGCCTGGCACCCCAACGGTTACGCCTGATGTAACGCCAACACCATGCCCAATTTCAACACAGCAACCTGTGCCAAGTATCAACGAAGTGATCTTTGACTCGCCAACGGGTGCTTTGTCCGCGATCATTATTATCGATGGCATGTACCTATACTACAATGTTAAAATTAGTGGACCAATGGGCGAGTATGCTCCGACAACCCAAAGCTATGATTCTGCTGAGTTTGATGTAATGCTCGTCGCCGATAGCCGCAACATTTTCACAGTTCACAAACGTTTAAATTTAGGTGAGGTCGATCCAGACACGTGCAATTTTATAGTGGATTACGAGTGGGTCACTGCGCTGGAAATTGAAATTGTGCAGGAGGATGAGTCCGTGCCATCTACACCGATGCCTACACCTACGCCAACACTTACGCCAACATCTACGCCAACACCTACCCTTCAATCGCAAGCTACAGTGGTCTACCCCACGTTGAACAGCGTAGATCCAAATCCAGTAGCAGCGGGTGGATCAGTGGAGATTATCGGTTCGGGTGGGTATCTCTACTACGCAGATAGTGGATTCTACAATGAATCATCTCGCAATTTTGATCTCTTCTTCGACGGTGCTCTTGTATCGACTATCGGCTGCTATGTGAACTATTGCCGCACAGAGTTTACGCTGCCAGCAAACGCAATTTCGGGCACGCACGAGATTAGCGCGGAAGGTGGTTCAACAATTGCATTCGAAGTAAGCGCCGCAACCGATCCGCCTGTGCCAACGATTACGGTAAACCACAGCGAAGGCGCACCCGGCAGTATCTTTTTGATTGAAGGCAGCGGCTTTACAAAAGAGGAAGAGATGCAGATTGCTATTACAGGCATGACCGATGCGATTACAATTCGAACTGATTCGAGCGGTAATTTCACGCTATTACTGATGACGGACAATCTGGCGTCGGGTGTTTATGAATTAGGTATACAACCGACATCTACTGATCTACCAGCGGATGATATGGCAACCATTTCTCTCGTTTTAGATGAAAGCCAGCCGCAACGTAATCGACCAAGTGTGCTAGATGGTAATGTGGCAGAAGTGGATATAGCTGGTGGCCAGGTGTTGATGACCGATTCGAAGATCTTCCTGCCGTATTTGCAGGTGAGATAGTAGACGTAGTGAACAGTAAGCAGCAGTCGACCGACCCGTGAACGCCCAGTTGCTGCTTGCTGTTCGCGGGGTCAACCCGTTTCTGCATAGCGCACTAAGTAGTTCGGCGTTATGTCGCTTACGAATTTCGTGAGAAAGCTACGCTCGCCGTGTTCGACCGAGGTTTTACTCTGCTAGGCTTAACAACCTTGTTTATACAATAATTTAGGTATAATTCCTCGCATATAGAAGAAGAGCATCATGTTGTCGATTCAGGAATCGATAACATGATGCTCTTCTTCTGTCTATCCAAAAACATAAATGCGGACTGTTCGCCTACATAGGACCGGCTAACAGCCTATCTTACGATTAGTGCTTATGGTAATCGAGGCTTTGGTAATGGTTCAGTAATCGCGGCGGGATTTAGTTCAACATTCGTGTGAAGTATAGCAGGGCCGATTCGCAGCAGGCCATCAGTCAATATTTGCGTGCGTAGACCGCCACGGCCCTTTAGCAGCTTCAATGCACCGAGCGCAACGCCGAGATCCATCCAGCGGCACGGGCTACAATGTTTTGTCCCGCAAAATCGGATGCGCTCATGCCCAGTAGAAGCAGTTTCAGGATAGACGATCTCAAACTCGTGGCCAATTAGCCTATTGAGATCCGCACCCGCTATGACGATGTTGCGGCGCAGGGCAATGGCTTGCAATGTCGGTTGCCCTAATTCGATCCGCAACAGGTCGATTACCTCCTGTGCAATAAAGGTCGCTTGCCCGTCAAAATCATTGCGCACAGCATAAAATCGGTCTCCCACCAGCCCTTTCCCCGCGTGCAGATCTACCTGCATAAGGTTGTACGTTGAGTGCGTTGCCGACGGCCCCACCGCTTTATCCTGTCCAAAGTAGTTATGCCCGGACGAGACAAAGATGTGGTGTAGACGAATTGGATACTCGAACATGGTCGGCGATTATTCGACTGAATCGACTTCAGGCAGATCGTGGGCCGCGGCAATGTCACGTTCTACATCTACGGCAGCGGTTGCAACTGCCCAGCTAACTAAAAACCAGAATCCGCCGCCAATTAGTAAGGCGACGGCAATGTTGGCGGGCTGTAGCGGCACGTTGCCGCGAACGATGCCGATAAGGGTCAGCAGAATGCCGGCCGCGCCACAGGTTAGACCAACTTTTAATGGGGTCGATAATTTTGAAAACACGTCTGCTTCTCCGAATAGGTGATATATTGACAACTTTCAAGAATTACACATTTACAAGATAAGCATATCATCAATTTACATTGGGGTATAAATCTGCTACGATTTCGGTATGCAAAAAATACAGATTTTTGGCGTGCCTATGGATTTGGGTCAACAGCGCCGTGGCGTCGATATGGGGCCGAGTGCGGTTCGATATGCAGGGTTGTATGATAAGTTAGAGCGGTTGGGGTTGGCGGTTGAAGATGCGGGCAATGTGCAGGTGCCCGTGCGCGACGAGCGGGCGGTCCGTGCCGAAATCGAGGCTGGTTCAGCGGATGAAAATCTGCTGCATCTCTCTTCGGTCGTGGCTGCGTGTAAGGCTATTTACAAAAAGGCAAAGTCAGCCTCAAATGATAGGGATAATGAGAATAAGGCCGAAGTTTCGATCTTTTTGGGTGGCGATCATTCGATTGCGATTGGAACGGTTGGGGGCGCGGCGGCTCGGGCAAAGGATGAAGCGTTAGGGCTCATTTGGATCGATGCGCATGGGGATTTTAATACGCCAGAGACGTCGCCTTCGGGCAATATTCACGGGATGCCGGTTGCAGTGTTGACGGGCGAGGGCCGTTCGGAATTGGTTAATTTGGGGCATGATGGCGCAAAGCTCGCTCATCAAAATATTGTGATGATCGGCATCCGAGATTTGGATCAGGCTGAGAAGGTGGCGCTGGCCCAAACGGGGATCAATATCTACACGATGCGCGATGTGGATGAGTTGGGGATGGCAACGGTAGCGCGGCGCTCGCTGCAACACCTGCAACATCTTAATCACATACACGTCAGCTTAGACATGGACTCGATTGATCCGGTGCTGGCCCCTGGTGTTGGCACACCTGTCCCGGGGGGGTTGAGCTTCCGTGAGGCGCATCTGTTGATGGAAATTTTGGCCGAGTCGAACAAGATCCGGTCGATGGATGTGGTTGAAGTTAATCCGATTCTAGACGAAGGAAATTGTACGGCAGAGCTTGCAGTGGAGCTGATTGCGTCGATCTTCGGACAGCGGATACTCTAGTCAATCGCCCGATATTTTAGTCAATCACCCAATATATGGGGCGAGCGTTAGCTGCACCGGTTTGATTCTGCTGCGTTTTCTCTTTTTGCTTGGCATCGGTCAGCAGAATTTCAAGCCTATCTCGCTTTTCTTTTAAAACCAATAAGCGTGATTCCCACTCCTTAATATCATCAAGCGTACGCACTAATCGCGGCTGTAGCCGATTCAGCTTTTTTTGTGCAAGCAGTGCGGCCGCATCATTGCCTCGGGTAAGATGCATATCCACGGCGCGATCCAACTCGCGGGCTTGGCGTTCGTATGAGTTCAACCGATCATGCATGGTGCGCACCTGTGAAATCATTTCGTGTGCAGCTTTGTCTATCCCGTAGATCTCGCGCTCAATGCGGCGGATGTATCCTTCAACTGTGACGGGGATACCGCCTTTGGGGCGTTCGGTAAATGGGCCAACCAGCTCTGAAAGATTAGCCGAAACTAACATGGAAAATTTTTCTAGTAATGTTTTGCTCCTAGGCATTTTAGTCTGTATTCCTTCTAATAAAATCAATAATTCACAATTTTGTGGAGGGCGCGTTCTCTAACCTCATTCTGCGACTTTTGTGAATTACTGCAAATAGATAAGATTGATCAATAAGCCTTATTCATCGTTCAGAGAACACGCTCTCGTACGGCTATCTCATTATAGATCCATACAAGGGCGTGCTCACCGGATTTATATTTGAATGGCTTTAAAGTTAGATTTTTTCTCTATTTTCTGATCATACCACGGATTGCCGACAACGTTTATCCTGAATCAGGCAAAGTTATTCAAAAACAAGCGGACTATGCTACAATTTTAGACCGTGGATATCTTGCAAGCCCTAACTGATCTCTTAAATATACTTGTCTCTCCAGTCGGGCCTCCACTCGTTTTAGTGGTTGGTTCGCTTGTTGTTTTATTGGCTGGACGCTGGTGGCGTACCCCAAGTAGGTTAACGGGGATCGCTCTTTTTTTTGTTGTCATCGCGGGCGCATTGCTTGTTCTGCTGTGGGCGCAGACAGAATATCCAGTATACAGCCGTCCATGGCGACCAATCACCCAAATTGGCACAAATCTAGAATGGTTTGGCGGCGATTGGAATTGGTATATCAGTGGGCTGATCCTACTGCTTGGTGGAATTGGCATTCTGTTAAGCTTAAATAGTCGCATTCAACCGCAGAGCAATTATCCTGTTGTTCACAACGAATATCGCAGACCCAGCACAAATTTAGCCGTCCATCTCGCTTTTCTAGGTTCGGTGCTTCTTTTTGTGAACAGTCGCAACCTACTAACACTTGTTTTGACATGGGTTGCCATGGATCTGGTCATGCTGATCCGGATTGCTGTGCGGCCAGAAAATGCATCACACCCTGTCGATAGTTTGATTAAAGATAATCGCGCCAAAGGGATGAGTTTAGTTGGTGCGTTGCTCCTAATGATTGGCCTTTTGCCCGCCGGGATGGACGGTTTGGGGCAGGCGCTAAACAGCCCCACATTGCCGTATGAAACGGTTTTGCTCATGCTTGTTGCGGCAGGCATCCGTGCGGGCACGTATCCGTTCCATTTGTGGTTGCTTCCACGAGAAGATGTCGAGGTTGATCTATCCGAACGTTTGCTGGATCATATGGTGCCTGCGCTCTGTGGCTTGTGGCTGCTGGGGTGGGCAGTTAGCAATCGCGGGGGCGAGATTTTGCTGCAATGGCCGGTGCTTGCGTTGATCTTGCTAATGCTTTTGGGCAGCGCAATTGCGGCGTGGGCGGCACCGGACAAACCAACGCACACAACTTTCGTGCTGGTTACCTCGGCTGGACTTGCAGGTCTAGCTGGTGCGCTGGCATCGAACCAAGGACCTAGTGCATTGATCTGGCCGACAACGGCTTTTGCGCTTGGTGGTGGTCTTTGGCTGGTGGGCGAACGGGCGTGGCAAGAATGGGGTTGGCAGATCCCTGTAAGCGTTGGTGCTTTGGCGCTTGCTGGGGCACCTTTCACGCCCGGTTTTCTAACACAGCCTGCCATTTCACAGCTATTAGTCAGCGGGCCTTCCTATCGTCTCCTTTTTGTTATTTATGTTTTGGCACAAACAATCCAAATTGCGGCGCTTTTACGTAGTTGGAGTGCTGTTTCGTCGAGCAAACGTAGATTGCATCCTATGGCGGTAATCCGTCTGCTATTTGCGTGTACGGCTATTGGTCTTGCGCTTGCGCTGAGTGGCATTCGTCCCTCATTTATACAGGCAATGACAAAGATGTCAGGCGCTATCCCTTCACAACTGGGTCAATACCCAAGCGTGATAGCCGACAGCGCAGTGTGGCTTACCTTGGCGCCACCACTAATTTTGGGCTGTTTACTGGCCATTGCTCGCCATCAAGTTTGGCAATCGTTAGGTAGTCGAGCGGCGCAGATTAGCTATATTTCGCGTTTAGAGTGGCTCTTTCAAGCGTCGTGGTGGGGTGTCAACAGCGTCAGCGAGATTACGCGCAATGTTGCACGTGTAATTGAAGGCGCAGGGTATATGGGTTGGTTGGCTGTCTTTGGCTTACTTGGCTATTTACTTGTTAGTTAAATTGGGACAATAGAATATATTGACTTCGTTATTTTCTAGCTTCAATTTTTTTGCGTCCGGCACGGGCATCATTCTGACGTGCGCAGTTGCGGCTGCCATGATTTTGTTATGGGACTGGCGCGCAAGCCTGATTGGATTAATTGTTGTACAATTTGGCGCGGCAGCCGTTGCATTACAAACGGGTCAAATCGAGGCGCAATTGATGATTGTACAAGTCTGTATTATTGCACTCTGTACCCTAATTTTAGCCATTTCAATCGCACAGGCACCGCGCAGCCCAACTATTTCCCAATCCGGCAACTGGATCATGCGCTTGTTGATGCTTATTTTAGTTTATACCGCGTTGCGTCTCTTCGATTTTAACTTTAGCCTACCTTTCCCTAATGCAATCGAAGCAAGCGACGCGCTGCGCATGACTGTTTTCTTTATTTGGATCAGCATCTGCGCGCTTCTCACCCTTGGCCTAAGCAATAGTCCACTCTTTACGGGCGTTGCACTATTGCTGTGGTGCGTTCCAGCTCATGTTTTTGCTACGTTACTCTTGCCAGAATCTGGTGTCTCTGTATTGATTGGCATTGTCGAATTATTGATAGCATTAGGGTGCAGCTACTTAATTTTAACTGAGAGCTTGAGCATAAAACAACGCCCTATTGTTTCCACAGATATTACCTTCCCTGTAGAGGGTAGGCGGATGCTGACAGACAGCAGTATGGTTCCTATTGGCGAGATGACCACAATGGACATCCCCACAGTGCCACTAACGGCAGAGGCGCGACAAGCAATGACGGGCGTAACGCTTCCGCAAACGGCACCGCGCGGTACGATCTTGTCCGATACTAATTTAACAGACGAGCCGCTTCGGATAAATCGCGCTCAAGCAGCTCAGTCACGGGCAGCTCAGTCAGGGGCCAAACAATCTCAGAAGAATCAATCTCAGATAAATCAAATGCAGGCAAATCTGTCGCCATCAGACTCATCCCAAAGTCACCCACGGCGTGAAACTCTGACTCCCGGCACTCCAACACAGGCCAATCCAACACAGGCCGATCCAACACAGGCCGATCCAAGACAAGCCGATCCAACACAGAATAATCAGAAATGGGTGCGTTCAGGATCCCCACTCACGCGCACAAATTTAAAGGCAGCACAAAAGCCGCTGACAGATTCACTCCCCTCAAGACAGGTAGATCAATCTTCACCCGATCAATCTTCACCCGATCAATCTTCACCCGATCAATCTTCACCCGATCAATCTTCACCCGATCAATCCCTACCGAATCAGCTTGCAGAAGAGTTACAGGAACCAACTCAGCCTACACCGAACTTATTTGGTACATCAACTCATCTTGATAAAGGTTACATAAATTCCAAAGCAGAGCCACAGCAAAAGTCCAAAAAAGAAAAAACCGGGCTATCTCGCTTGTTCAATCGTAGACAAAAAGATGAGACAGATCTCCCGAAGGACAGATAGATATAAATAGATGAATTGTTTCGATCCAGCGACCCTAAATAGTCCAAACATTAGTTTACCGCTTTTAATACTGGGCGGTCTCTTTTTATTGGCATTAATTACTTATATATTTCGCAGCTGGGAATGGTTGACTACAAGTGTCGCAGCCGTAATTACAGGCTGGTTGGCGCTGTGGTTGTGGAATCTCGATCTCTCCGCAGCACCCATCCAGCTCTCGCTGCTCAATCGGGTGATCGCGCCGACGGGCTGCCTAGAAAGATTAGGCTTTATGCTGCAAGTACATCCCGCAGCAATTCCCGTTTTGGCAACCAGCATGGCATTGGCCTGTATTGCATTTGTCCTCACAATTCGCATTAGCCAAGGGCACAGCTTCGTGCCATTTACCTTGATATTATTGGCTGGATATGCACTGCTCGCCATGTTGGTTTCGGGGCCAGTCGCAGCCCCACTGATCACGCCTCTCCTTCTGGTTGGCTTGAGCAGTATTGGTATTTATATTTTACAGGCCGGGCGCGCTACGAGATCAGACGGTCCACTGCGCTCGTTGATCCCGGCGGTCCTAACATTTCCACTTTTTCTCATCGCATCGTGGTACGCGGATCGACTCGCCCTAAGCCCGCGCGACCCCGAATTAATGAACATTGTTTCTCTACTGTTGACCGTCGGCATCATCGTCCTACTGGCACCAGTTCCTCTGCACAGCGCAATGGCCGATGTTGCCGAAACCGCGCCTCCAATTGTTACGATGTTGCTCACATTGCTCTATCAGCTAGCATTGCTCCATTTAATCTACCGAGTGCTCACTGCATATCCATTTATTCCACGAACAATTCCGCTAGAATTCGGCTTGACCATTGCTGGCGTGCTCACCGCGGCGTGGGGCGGCATTGCGGCAGCAGGTGCAGAACATCCTGGGCGGCTGTGGGGATATGCGGCCTTGCATGACTGGGGTCTGCTCATTATGCTTTTGGGTATACCAGGCAACACAAACTGGCAGATTGTTCTATTCCTCTTTGCTTTACGCGCGATAAGTATGTTAACCGCCGCTATTGGACTTTCCGCTATTGAGCACGCCAGCCGCACCTTCGATTCGGAGTGGCTCCAGGGGATCGGCAAACGAATGCCATGGAACAGCGCAGCCTTTTTGATCGGCGGCTTGGGGCTAGCTGGCTTCCCACTTAGCGCAGGATTTACGGGTCACTGGGTTGGCCTTATGACCGTCGCCAGCAACGATTGGCGCATTGCCGCCGTTGTTATGGTAGCCAGTGCGGGCGTCGTAATTGGGTTCATCCGCATGGCGCGCACTCTCTATGGTCCCCTCATTCAAACAAGGCTGCTAAACGAAAATCCAGTCGGCGCGCTGCTTGCCTTTGTAGGCATATTGATCTCGGCCAGCTTAGCACTTTCGCCCCAACTGCTAACCGGTCCAATCGAAAGTGCGCTGCTTGCCTTGAGTCGATAGCGTTAAAAAGGAAAGTTTTCGCTCGCTTTTGATAGCTTCCCCCAAGCAATTGAGAGCTTATGAGAGCCTCACAATGCTAAAGTCCACGCTTATGACCAACCCACAAACGGCCAAACCAATCGATCAACCGAATAGTCCTCGCTCATCGCGCCTCAGCGGTTTCTATCAAAAAAGCGTTGCCGAGCGAGTGCAGTTCTTGGCAGAATGGGCCAAACTCACCCCAGCCGAAACGAATCTGCTCACTGATAGTCTATCTATCGAGCAAGCGGACAAGATGATAGAAAATGTCGTCGGTCGCTTCACATTACCCATGGGCATCGGCACCAATTTCATCATCAACGGGTGCGAAATTTTGCTGCCCATGGTCGTCGAAGAGCCATCCGTCGTGGCTGCCGTCAGCTATGCCGCGCGACTTGCCCGCACAGGTGGCGGCTTCATCACTGGCAGCACCGCCCCAATCATGATAGCGCAGATTCAGCTGCTCGGCCTCACCGATCCCGTTGAAGCAGAAGCCGCCATTTTAGCCGAAAAAAGCACGCTGCTTGCACTCGCAAACACAAGCCCCACCATAGCCAAACTAGGCGGCGGGCCAGTTGATATCGAGATCCATCATCTCGAAAATACGCCTACCGTGCCGATGACAATTGTTCACCTGCTCTTTGACACGCGCGACGCCATGGGGGCCAATGCCGTTAACACTGCCGCCGAGACAATTGCGCCCACGCTCGAACGTTTAAGCGGCGGGTGCGCACTCTTGCGCATCCTTAGCAACCTCACCGACAGACGCCGCGCGTGGGCCGAAGTGCTGATCCCGGCCAGCAGCTTTGCCAGCGACAGCAGCTCGGGCCTTGACGTGATCGAAAATATTGCACACGCCAATGCCTTTGCCGTCGCCGATCCGTACCGCGCCGCAACGCACAACAAAGGCATCCTTAACGGCATCGACGCAGTCGCGCTTGCCACGGGCAACGACTGGCGCGCCATCGAAGCTGGTGCGCACGCCTATGCCGCGCGCGACGGTCAATATCGTGGGCTGACCGATTGGCACATCGTCACAGACGCTGCCGATCTGCCGCACGATAAATTCAAATCGGTCAACTTGCCCGCGCTCTATGGTCGCCTCGAAATGCCTCTTGCCGTTGGCACAGTTGGTGGCGCGACTCGTGCTCATCCTTCAGCCCAAATTGCCATGAAAATTTTAAATATGAAAAGCGCGGGCGAGTTAAGTGAGGCCATGGTTGCAGCGGGGTTGGCGCAAAATCTAGCGGCCATCCGTGCATTGGCCACCGAGGGGATCCAGCGTGGGCACATGAGTCTACACGCTCGCCAAGTGGCTGTTGCAGCAGGCGCGGTCGGCAACGATGTGGATCGAGTCGCGGCCCAGTTGGTGATCGAGGGCGAAATCCGCGTGAAGAGAGCGAAGGAACTGCTGACAAGGTGAGATGGTCCGAGTTGGTTCTTCTGTCCAACTTTTGTGAAGAATCAGGTCGTTGTACAGCAAGCGGCATAACCGGATAATATTAGGCTCAATAGTTATATTGAACGAACTCACCTCGTCACCTCTTCATGATACAGGCTGTACAACAAGACAAAAATCGAGCTGCAAAAGACAGCAGTAACCAGATTGATAACCCTCACCTTGTCAGTTTTTCACGAAAATTGGAGAATAAAAAATGTTAAACGAACCAGCCCGTCCCGTCGGCATCGTCGGGTTCGGATCATACGTGCCACGCTTTCGGCTCCCTGGGATCGAAATCAGCCGTATCTGGACAGAAAACAACAGCAGCAGCCCCGTCAAAGCCAAGTCCGTGCCGGGCAAAGACGAAGACACTGCCACCATGAGTATTGAGGCCGCGCGCAATGCCCTCGCTCGCGCGCAGATCGATCCGCGCGATCTGCGCGCCGTCTGGATCGGCAGCGAAAGCCATCCCTATGCAGTCAAGCCAACGGGCACAATCGTGGCCGAGGCAATTGGCGCAACGCCCACAACGCTGGCCGCCGATTGGCAATTTGCGTGCAAAGCGGGTACCGAAGCCATGCAAGCCTCAATCGGATTAGTGGGTAGTGGCATGGCCGAGTACGCGCTCGCCATCGGCATGGATACCGCACAAAGTCGACCCGGTGATGCGCTAGAATATACAGCGGGCGCAGGCGGTGCCGCATTTATCATTGGCCCAGCTGATGAGGCCAGCGCCATCATCCAGCACACCACCAGCTTCGTCTCGGACACAGCAGATTTTTGGCGACGCCCCACCACGCACTACCCTAGCCACGCAGAGCGCTTTAGCGGCGACCCGGGATATTTTGGTCACGTTATTCCAGCGGCAGAGCAGATTATGGCAGAGATGAAGATGACGCCAGCCGATTATGATTATGTCGTCTTCCACCAGCCTAACCCCAAGTTTCCGACACGAGCGCTAAAATCACTCGGCTTTAAAGAAGCACAGTGGAAAGCGGGTTTGCTTGTGCCCGATATCGGCAATACCTACGCAGGCGCAGCTATGATCGGATTGGCAGCCACATTAGACGAAGCCAAGCCGGGTAATCGAATTTTGATGGTGAGTTACGGTAGTGGTGCGGGAGCGGATGGGTTCGATCTGCTGGTTACTGACAAAATTGTGGATGTACAGGGGCGTGCGCCCAGTACACAGTCATACATTCGACGCAGCGAGGAAATTGACTACGCGCAGTATGTACGTATCCGGCGGAAGCTAGCGACGCATTAGAGAATGCTCTTTACGACTTATGTACATTTATTCTTTGAAATGGCCTAGAACAAATATACATAGGCACGAGAAAATTTCGCTCATTTGTTCTTGTTTTTGGGGATTTTAACTCGAATTCGGTGCGAATAGCACAAAATACGTTAAATTTATCCCACAATATCCCACATTTATCCCACATAATTATGTGGGATAAATGTGGGATATTGTGTTTATGTGTGTGTTTCTTGCTATTTTCCAGCCCATTTTGGTTTGCGTTTCTCAACAAACGCGGCCATGCCCTCTGTCTGATCGTCCGTAGCAAAGAGCATATTAAAGAGCCGTCTTTCCAAGTGGACCCCCTCGGCCAAACTTGTTTCGAAGACCTTATTGACTGCTTCTTTGCCTATGCGCACTGCCACCGGCGCACGGTCCGCAATGGCGCTTGCCAGCTCCATAGCCGCAACCATATAGCTTTCGGCGGGCACAACACGATTGACTAGCCCATGTTGGGCCGCTTCGTGCGCGCTTAGCTTGCGGTCGTTTAGCACAATCTCCATTGCCAGTGCTTTGCCAACCGCACGGGTCAGGCGCTGTGTGCCCCCTGCGCCGGGAATGATGCCCAGATTGATTTCAGGCTGCCCAAATTTGGCCGACTCCGACGCCACGATCATGTCGCACGCCATGGCGAGTTCGCAGCCGCCACCCAAGCACCAACCACTGACGGCTGCCACAACTGGCTTAGCAATCTTAGCCAGGTCGTCCCAGTAATAAATGAATGGATCATTCATGATGCCGACAGCGCTCTTATCAGCCATCTGCTTGATGTCTGCACCCGCGGCAAATGATTTTTCGTTTCCAGTGATGATCATGCAGCCAATGTTTTCATCGGCATCAAATATGCGCAGCGCGTCAATTAATTCGCGCATTAGGTCACCGTTCAGTGCGTTCATTGCTTTGGGGCGGTTTAGTTGGGCAACACCAACTTTCCCTTCTTGTCGGATTATTATATTTTCGTATGCCATTTGTTCTCCTTTTGATTAGAACGGTATTTTCAGCCTTTTCTTCAAGGCATTTGTGCGCCAAGCGCCTCGACGTAGAGCGAGTAGAGCGATTGACTGGATGCCATGAAAAGTCGATTTTTGCGTTCGCCACCGAAACAAAGATTTGCGCAGGTTTCAGGCAGCTTAATTTTGCCGATTAGCTCACCATCAGGCGCAAAGCAATGCACACCGTCATATCCATCACCGCCCCACCCAGCCGCGGACCAGAGGTTTCCGTCGGTATCCACACGGATTCCATCGGAGCCACCATTGCCCATGTCGACGAAAACCTCGCCTCCCCCTAGCGTGTTGTCGTTTGCGACAGAAAAAACGCGAATGTGGGCGGGGCCATTCGGATTATGCGAGCGGCCGGTATCCACGATGTATAGTTTGGACTCATCGGGCGAAAAACAGAGTCCATTTGGCTTCTCAAAATCATCAGCCACTATGGTAATGATTCCACTTTCTGGATCGAGCCGATAGACGTTAGGCGGTATTTCGAGTTCGCCTTTGTAGCCTTCGTAGTTGCCCAAGCTGCCGTAGCCCGGATCGGTGAACCAGACCGAGCCATCGGACTTTACAACGACGTCATTGGGCGCGTTGAGGCGCTTGCCTTCGTAACTATCCATCAGTACCCTTATAGTGCCGTCATGTTCGGTGCGGGTGACGCGGCGCGTGCCGTGCTCGCAGGTGATCAGTCGGCCCTGCCGATCGCGCGTGTTGCCGTTGGCATAGTTGGAGGGCGAGCGAAAGACGCTGACTTGGCCGGTTTCTTCGGTCCAGCGCATGATGCGGTTATTGGGGATGTCGCTGAAAAGCAGATAGCGCCCGTCGCCAAACCAAACGGGACCCTCTGCCCAGCGTGCGCCCGTCCATAAACGCTCGATCACCGCGCTGCCAAGGCGATATTTATCAAAACGTGGATCGACTGATTCGATCCGTGGGTCAGGATATCTGACAATGTCCATATTCTTTTTGCTTCCTTTGGTTGAGGGTGGATCTATGGTAAAGCTATATCACGCCAAAGTGACGGAATGCGTCTGCGAGTAGGGCAATCCCTTGAGTAATTTCTGCGGGGGAGTTGTATCCGTAGCAGAGTCGAGCGCAGTTGCGGCCCGATACGCCATCTGCCGCAAAGCTAACGCCGGTGAGATAGCCAACATCGGCGCGCTCCAAGACTTGATCGCGAATGGTGGTGATGTCTGTTCCTGCGGGCATTGTGAGCCAGAGATAAAGCCCGCCATCAGGTTTACTCCACGTTGCGCCGGTTTCGGCAAAGTGTTCGTAGAGTGCGGCCAGCATGGTGTTGCGCTTTGTGCGCCCAATTTCGTTGATCTCTTCGATGTGCGAGTACATGTGATCGGTGGCGAAGCGGTGAACAGCGATTGCGGCAAAGGTGTTGACGGCACCACCACTTTTTGCGCCGAGGACCCGTTCTAGCATGGGGCGCGGGGCCGTCATGTACCCCATGCGCAGGCCCGGCGTGAGGATCTTGGAGAAGCTGCCAACATAGGCAACGCAGCCCGTTTCGTCCAGCGAGTAGATGGAGGCAACGTCGGTACCATCGTAGCGCAGATCGATATAGCAATCATCTTCGAGAATGGCGATTCCATATTTCTGCGCCAGATCGAGCAGTGCCTGGCGGCGCGCTAACGGCATGGTCCAACCCTGTGGATTTTGAAATGTTGGAACAATGTAGATAAATTTTGGTTTCTTCGCTGCCGCGATTGCATTTTGGATTGTTGTTTCGACAGAGTCGGGGATCATGCCTTCTTGATCGCAATCAACGCCACGCACGTCGGCACCAAAGCGGCGCAGGGTCCCGAGGGTGCCTGCGTAAAAGAAGTCGGCGGTGATAACGACATCGCCAGGGTCGACCAGCGTTTCGATGATCATGTGGATGGGTGCGCTAGAACCGGAACCAAGAATGATCTCTTCGGGTGTGACGTAGATACCGCGATCGCGTGCGAGTTTGTCCACAACCAGTTGACGCAGCGGAGCATAGCCTTGGCTGTTGTAGTAGAGCGCCATGTCGTTACCATCTTCGGCAAGCCCTATACGCAAGCCATCGATTAATCCATCTAGCGGCATTGAACCGGGGTCGGGATAGGCGACGGCAAAGTCATATTTTCCGCGCTTGGTGGTCCCGATTGTGCGTGGCGGAGCTGCATTTTGGGCAAAGAGATCCTCGAATGAAAATTGATCTGTGTTATCCATTTTTATTCTCTCCTTTTGTGGTGTGAGTGCTGTGTGGTTTGCTAGAAGCCATGTTAAACGATCGTGCATTTATCTGCAATGGTAACTGTATAATAAAGCAACGCCTTACACTGAAAAGTATGGGGGGAGGAAATGTTGTTCAGCAAAGCAATCAGAGGCGCAGGCTGAGGCGAAGCAGTAGAGCAACGGTTGTGCTTATCGAACTTGCTCTGTTTTTGTGAACCAGCAAACGCCGGTTGAGTGCGGGATGACGCGCCAATAAGCAAAGCCCGCCGGTACCGGCGGGCTTTGCTTGATTCACAACACACGAGAGTATTTTTACACCAAAGGTTGCATGCAGAAATGAGTATACCTGCTGCTGCGTGTGGTCAACTGACATCTGCCACCCGAGATGCTGACGCTGCTGTTGCCAGTTTTAGGTTCACCGTTTTGTAAGAGCTATTTTGTGCTCATTCCAGACTTTTTCTACAATATTTTCGAGTTCGTGCGGATAGGCAAATTCATGCTTATCAGCAAGCCACCGACCAACCTGCGCCATCTCGGTGCGTATAATTTCGATAGCTGCGACGGTTTCCTCTGGTGTTCGCGACGGCAGGCCGAGGATATTTTGCTGCTCTTCGCTGAGCGCACCATGCAAGCCTTTGTGTATGGCTCCAAGCACGTGAAGCGTGACGCGTGAATCAATATCTTTCCCTACAGTCTGCATATACCACGCGCGCAGCAGCGCTATCCGCTCGAAATAGAGTCCAACAAATGGAGAGTAATCGTATTTTCTGGCAAGTGCCTTCCTCTGCTTGTGCGTTGTGATCCAGTAGTCGACAAGAAATTGCCGGACTACGGGCCCATCAATCTCTCGTTCAAGATTAGCGGCGGGACGCGCAAATCCTTTCAATTTTTCTTTAAATTCGGCGTTGCGACAGGCAAGGATGAGCACTTGCGGCTCGGGATTCTGCCGCTCTGTATCTTGGACAAAAAAATCGACAATGGTTCCGTCAGCCAATACGAAATGATGCAGCAGTGCTTGCTCCCCAAAGCGCATTAATGTACCTCCGCATGGAAGAATGGGCAGATACTGGCTCCAGTCAGGAGTGGACCAACTATCGACTTGTCCAGGTTCCACCGCAATCCGAAAGTCAATATCGCTGTATATGTCACCAGTGCCAGTTGCCAGACTGCCACCAACCCAGACAGCTTGGATGTTGGCATCCGCAGAGCATCGGTCGGCCATTTCGCGGATCAGTTTGGCGTGGGGTCCATACGCTAGCGGCCCAAGGTTCACCTCTGTCATATTCTATCTGCGCTCCTGCTAGATTCTGCTGCCATTAGTATGGTATATAGTACAGCATAGCCATTTACGCCAAAACCAGTCTTCTACATCATTTCGCTTGCCACACCTAACCAATTAAAAAATTGGCTCTTGACTTAGCGCGCGCTCTAAGTGTTAGGCTAAACCAGGAAAATAATCATAAGGGTTTTAGCGATTTTCTGGAGTAGCTTGCGGCCATACTGTATATTTTATTTTTTGGAATGGCCTAAACTCTGTATTATCTAGGGCATTTACGCCCTCTATGAATACTTCTGTGGATAAAGAGTGATTCGAGCTAGAACCCAGTGGTGAACAGTACGACGCGCTCGACATGGAGGATCCACGATGATTGGTGGCACTGTCAACCACATGAGATCCCGAAGAGCCCGCTCGGAGAAACGTGTTGGTGGGCGTATACAGCATTTGTTGCGGTAAACTGCGGAGTACGCTTGTACGAATAAGGATGTGATATGTCAAAGATGTGATATGTCAAGGCTTTTACTGCAAAGCTTTTTCAATTTCAGCAGCATGTTCGTGAAGTAGTGGATCTTTCGTGCCAAGACGCAGCGCTTCATCACTATATTGTTTGGCCTCTTCGTACTGTCCATTTTTATAAAGCGCCCAAGCAAGCGTATCTGCGGCAAAGATGGTGGGCTGACGGTCATAGGCAGATTGAGCTAGCTCTAGGCTCGCTTCTGGATCGGGACCATACTCAACCTCAAATGCGGCCAACTCCAAATCCATATTCATGCCTGCATCTTCGTTGAGTTGCTGTATGATACGAACGAGATCGCGCTCTGCCTCTGCTTCTTCCGTCATTCCCATTGCTTCGTAGGCATCGGCCAGTTTAATAATAAATTCGGGTAGCGGCAGTTGGGTCGTAACGGGTTCGAGGATTTCTACGGCGGCGGCGTAGTCTCCCTGCTTAATGGCTAAGTTGGCTAGACCAGCCTTGCCGTAGAGATAGTCGGGGCGTGCCATTAACGTTGCTTGATAAAGCTGCTCTGCATTGGCAAAATCGTCTTGGCTTAAGTAAAGATTGGCCAGCTGGATCTGCGACCACAGAACCGGTTCGGTCCCAGGCACGCCTGCGTCAACAGCCGCTTGCATGGATTCTTTTGCGCCATCAATGTCACCGTACAGTTCGCGAATGTAAGAGACGCGGCTATATGAATCCAGACTAGGTCGCAGATCGACCATCTGCTGGGTTATCTCTACGGCCTCATCATAGCGCCCTAATTCAACATAGGCATCGACGAGAATACCTAACGTTTCGGCCCGCCATGGGTTAATTGCTTGGGCTCGCTGCGCCCATTCGATGGCGTCTTCAAAGTCGTGTAGAGCTGCTGCCAAGATTCCCTTGCCAATGAGCGCGTCGAGATAGTCTGGGTCACGGTCAAGGGCTTCGGTAAAAGCGTTGTCAGCTCGAGCATAGAGGCTGCTGTCTCCGCTTTCGCGTACCTGATGTAGTAATGCTTGGCCCAAGAGCGCGTAAGCTTGCAGATCTTCAGGGTTGCGCTGTAAGCGGAGTTGAAATTGAGTGACTGCTGAACTTGACGCAAGTTCGATGGCTGCTGGTGGCGCGCTCTGCGGTGACTGCAATGGGTTGGCTATGCGCCACAAAATCGTCACCGCCAGAATACAAGCAGCGACGACAGGCATCACAATAAGAGTACGTTTTCTTCGTGGCCGGGTTCGCTTCTGAAGAAGAGTAAATATTTTTGATAAATTTCTCATTATAGATAATATCTCAATCTGAACTGCTCAAAATCTGTCTCTAAATCGAGATATCTTCTACCAGATAACCAGCAGTGCTTGCCAAGTGATTCCAGCACCGATAGCTGTGATAAAGAGCGCGCTTGCTACAGGCAAAGCTTTTAGGATAGGCATACCTTCCGGCATTCGGGCAAAGAGCTTTCCGGCATAGACAAGCGCTAAGCCAAAGGCCGTTAGCACACTGGCTAATCCAAGGCTGAAGGCGACAATCAGGATAAGCCCAAAGGCGACCCGCTGCAGCGCGATAGCGCCCAGCATCACAACCAGCGCCGATGGGCAAGGGAGCATCCCACCCGAGACGCCCAAGGCCAACAGACTACGCCACGTAATAGGTTCGCCATCCTGCCCCGGAACCTCGTGGCTATGGTAGTGAACGCCGTCATGGGTATGCAGGCCATCGTGGCTGTGATCGTGATCGTGGCTGTGATCATGATCGTGGCTGTGATCGTGATGATGATTGCCGTGTTGACGACTACTGTGATCCGCGTTCCTTGTTTGCCAAAAGCGCGATAACCAACTCCACGCCATTGACAATCCGATAACAATAACGAGCAATCCTGACGCTAAACTGAGCCATGGAAAAAGCGTCTCTGGCAGAATGTACTGGGAAGCAAAGAGGGTAATAAGGCCGAGGGCAAAGACGCCAGCCGTATGGGTAATTGTGGTGGTTAGGCCAAGGAAAAGCGCATGTTTTGCCGTACCGCGCGAGCCAACTAAATAAGCACCTACGATGGTCTTTCCGTGGCCGGGCGAGAGCGCGTGCGCGGCCCCCCAACCAAAGGCGGCTAGTAGAGCCACAAAGAACGTCCACGGCCCCAAATTTGTCAGATGAATCATCTCGGCAAAAGGATCGCTGCTTCGGGCCAGGTTACCACTATCTAGTATTCCAGTCTCTGTAGAAACGGGCTGCGTAATTTGAGGGGATGAAGTTGATGCACTTCCAGCGTTGCCCAAGCGATACTGAAAGTCGGCCTGATTGACTACCGGTGGACTCTGCAGCAAATCATCCGGATATTGAGTAAGTTCATTACTGATGTCTGTAGCAGGCACAGTTGAATTCATCAGGTCGATACCATCAAGCGGCCGGACAACAACTTCTTGCCACCCCAGTCTGCCTGAGTAATTATCATCAATGAATGAGGCCTGCTGGGCTTCTTCACTCGCCGCTACTGGGCTAGTAAACTCGACTCTTAGCCGCATGGTTGGTAAGCCTGCCTGCCCATCCGAGAAGACCAACTGATGTTCCTCGACTTGCCAGGCTGCGATTTCGCCATTGATTTCGAGACGCAGATTCTCCTGTAATTGAGGGAAAAGTGTTGATAGATAGGCTGCTTGCTCTGCCGAATCGAACTGCCCGTCGCCATTCGTATCAATGGCGGGACGCTCTTGTTGCGTAGGCACCTCGGCCATGTCAACAACATAGGTAAGCGTTACCTGCTCTGTAGCAAAATCAAGCCGACTGTAGCGGTTAATTGTAAAATTGCCAAGAGGATGAGCAAGCGCGATAGCCGGTAGGATTAATAGAAGGACAAGCGCAAGGATCGGAGCGAGTTTGGACTGCCGCGCTGAGCGGAGTGAGTAAGAAAAGGGGTATAATTTCATTTGGTTCTGCTGAAAGCGGATAAAGATCTCATTGACAAAAAAATTTATTTGCCTAATTTTTTAGGGTAGCTGCAAGCACTGTTCAACACCAGCACTACACTGCTCCCAAATTCTCCATTATAATAGCATAAATGCATTTCTGCACAAAAATAACCTGCAGGCGATCGCAAGACGGATCTGCGCTGTTTATAAAGTGCAGAACAGCCGAACGATAAGCTCGCTGAGCATCGCAACAGGAACGGAAACAGGAATGGTGATGTAGTCAGCCAATCCAACGCTGATCGGGCAGATTGAGCGCACGGAGCAGATTTTGGAGGAGACGGCGCGCCCGTACAAGTTCGCGCCTGATGAGCAGACCTGCGGCCATGCAGCGGTACCAAACAATGTGGCTGGCTACGGTATTTTGGATGTGTTCGTGGCAGTGGAGCGGGTGCTGAATGAATGATTCGGTACCACCTGTTACTCTGCCCTATCCTGATCATCAAGGGCTTCTTGCATTTTTTCTTTGCTGATGCCCGATGTCGCAGCCGCAGCAGCAAAGTTTGATGGCGGACCACCCAATGCGTCCATTAGCTCTTGCTGGGCGATGCCAAGCGTTGCTGCGGCTGCGCCAAAATTTGGTGGGCCGCCTTGACTGCCTGCTTGACGTTCACCATCTCTCTGTCTGCCACCGGGGCCACCATCTCGTCCGGCACCTTCAACCATTACACCCATACAGCAACCAAGTACGCCATTTTCCTCTGCGGGATTTGCGTGCTAGTGGTAGCCATCTGCCTCGGTGGTGTGACCGTTACATTCGTCGAGTTCAGCCGCTGCTTCACTTTCCGTATCAAGCGGGCTGTGGATGGGGTTAACCATCTATTGCGTAGACAAAAAAGGGCCTTTCGCCATCCACGGTTTCACCAACTTCTGAACAACCATATGCGCCGTGCAGATGGTAGCCGTCAACAAGGTTGATGTGTCCGCCGCAGTTATCAAATGCCGCAATTGTGTATGCGCTCAAAATCGCATCGACGGGTGCCTGCGCGGCGATGCGATTTTGAGCGCATACACCCGAGTTTCCACCGGCTGTGGCGCTATCGCCCATCACCAGCGTCATCGGGATCGTGACGGTAATAGAATCAGGTTCACCATTTTCGAGCCATTCATGCGCCCTTCCACACAGTGGTTTTGTAAGGAGGAGTCAACATTTGAGCGTGCTGCCAAGTCAAACTCTTCCGCTGTTTCAGTGATGTTGACATTGCCGTCGTCGTCATACATCTTCCAATTGGGATCGTTGTAAAACTCGGCTAGCCTAACAATAAATTCATCATCAACGTCGTAGACGCCATTGCCATCAAGCCAGATACCACCCTCTTCCGCAGTGGACTCAATTGTCGGCGGACAAAATGGCCCTAACATCATGGTTAGCTAGTGTACCCGCAATCGTGATCGAGTAGCAGGTCGTTTCCGTCCAGTCCAAGAGCGTACAATCTACGATGGTTGCCTCTTCGGCCAACGCACCGTCGAAGAAAAGCGTAGGTTTAATACCCGTAGTACTAGAAGGTGTGTCAGTTGATGTGGCAGTTGATGTGGCAGTTGATGTGGCGGTCGGTGTTGCTGTCGATTCAACTGTTGTGCTGGCATCATTAACAACAAATGGTAAAAAGATAGGTTCTTATGCTAGCCCAATGTGCACCATATTTGCGATGGCAACGACGAATAACGCACTGATTACGATGATTCGTTTGTTCATCATAGCTCCTTTATTATTAAGATAGGTTAGAATGGAATTCGTTCTATTGTCCAGTAAAGACCTATACAGAAAATTGCGATGCTGGCGGCATAGCGAACAGCAACATTATATTTTAGGTTGCGAATGAGCCACAACGCCCCAAGCCCAATCAACGCAATGGCAAGATGGGTCAACTCGACGCCGATAGTGATAGCGATCAAGGCTGAACCCCACTGTTGGAGACTACCCAGTGACGCGGTCATGGCCTGACCGAAACCAAGTCCATGGACCAATCCAAGCAGCGCCGCCACCCACCAAACATCCACCGTGATTCCGAAGAGATAGATGGCAGCCAAGATGGCGATTGAGGCTGCGATGGTTGCTTCGATCAGCCATGCTGGGATGGGCGGCTCAAAGCCAAAGGCAACGGCTGCCAGCGTGATGGTGTGTGCTACCGTAAAGGCGGTTAATGGCCCAAGTAGCTTGCGGAATCCAGCGGTTGCCAGCACCAGCGCCAGGATAAAGAGGATGTGGTCGTAGCCGCTCAAAACATGCTCGATGCCCGATAGCCAGATAGTGCTGCCTGTTTGGGTGGGTGTCCCGTCACCACGCAGGCGGACGGCGGGCTCGGCCGGGCTAAACTCTCCTTCAATGATCTCTTCCGTTTCTCTGTCCTGCATCAGGTAGTGAATGCTCTCTTCAGCCGAACCGAATAAGGTGTACTCAACATCAATCACCTCTGGGACAGTCGACCAAACGGCTTGCACTGAAACTTGGACAAAGTCAGCCGCAAGCGCTTTGCCCGTTGCTGACTCGTCGGGTATCGCAACGTCAATCTTCAGTACCGTCGCCGCCGTACCTTCCTCATTACGCAGCACCACCCGCTCTTTAATCAAGGAGTGGATCGCATCTCGATGTGCGTCAACTTCTGTGGTTGAAAGCAGCCCATCACCGTTATCATCCACAAATGGGAATGCACTAGCGTAGGGTGCTGCGACAACGCCTGCGTTGACGGTATCGATGAGGACGCTTAATTGCCCCGGTTTGAGACCGTGCGCAGAGGCAACGTTCACTTGGTCGAAACTAAGCCACACTATCAGCATCAAAAACCAAATTCGTTTCATGTTAAACCCTGCCTTTTTACTTTAGCTTTAGTAAACTCATATCCATCACGGCGGTCCTATTTGAATTCAAGTGGTTGATAAGTAAGTGCCAAACGTCAATCATTTGTACTAGTACATGATGGCGTAAGTAGACCCGTAGTATGGAATCACTATTTTCCGTAGAAACGCTGATATTTAACTATTGGCTTATTTGAGCCGCTGTGTACTAGTGCATCATCCACACTAAAAGTTTGGATTATTTCTTGTATGTAAACTCGAACATTAAGGCTGGACGCAGCTCTAGGCACTTTGGCGAAAAGACAAAAGCTTTCACTTTTATCATGCACGAAGGCCCTAATATATTGCTAAAATATTGATAAAGTGCCCAGTAGCAAACACTGAATAAGATAATACAGCCCTTACAAAAAATACAACAGAAT
>Ga0209187_1001687_pt1 | contig 24222 bp, 19 predicted proteins | sample BantaG_FD_187430 | JGI IMG/M metagenome (GOLD analysis project Ga0209187, IMG submission 187430) | Marine algal microbial communities from Bantry Bay, Ireland - BantryBay_4 metaG (SPAdes) (version 2) | ecosystem: Host-associated > Algae > Red algae > Unclassified | place: Bantry Bay, Ireland...
CTTGCTCGGGACTCTTGCTGGTTTCTTCTCCTTTGAAAAATGACCTCTGAAAAAAGATGATATTCAAAACGCCTGCGGTGATAGCTACATCTGCTATATTGAATACGGGCTTGAAAAATAGGAATGGTTTATTGCCAAGATAAGGAACCCAGTCTGGATAGCTGCCTCTCAATAAGACCACGTGTAGCATGTCTACTACTTTACCATGAAAAAGACCTGCGTATCCACCTTCCTCAGGCAAAAAATGAGCGAGACCACCGTGATAGGCTTCAGAAAAAATGAGCCCATAAAATGTACTATCGATGATGTTGCCGAGTGCCCCAGAAAGTATGAGGCTAAAGCTGATGATCAGACCATAGCTTGATTTTTTCTCTATCAATAGCTTGATAAAATAGCCGAGGCCGCAGACTGCTACGATTCGGAATAGGGTTAGAAATAATTTCCCATATTCGCCGCCAAAGGAAAAACCGAATGCCATTCCGTTGTTTTCAACAAAGTGCAGTTTTAAAAACTCTTTACCAATGATGGATATGTCTGAACCATAAGCCATATTGAGTTTTACCCAAACTTTTAGCGCTTGATCACAGCCAAGCACAATCAGGATAACAAGAAATACAGCAAGTTTACGATTCAATAGTTCAAGTTAAATTTTGACCACTTAAAAAATGAAAATTTGGACTGCAAAAGTACCTTATTCAAGGTAATTCTTTAGGCTGTTTACCCAAATAATGTCACAAATCTCAAATGCATTTTATATCGGGTATCTCTCTAATACCAACGACATTCTCATTTGTATATGGTATAACTGGAGATACTACATTCAAGTTGCCTAAATAGCTGAGGATTTATTCGTCAACATACAAAAAATGGAGTCACAAAAGCATTAATATATGATATTTATTTAAATATGTATGGGCCATATTAAAGCATAGTTACTAATAATATGCTACGTTGATTATGAATTTTAAATTGCTAACTTCTTTGATTTGTTGCTGCTTTCTGAGCTTGTCCGTGTTTGCGGGTAATCCAACGACTGCTGCGATCTTGGACTATGTACAAAAGCACCACGAGACCGCGATCAATGAAATGAAGCGAAGTGGAATTCCTGCAAGTATATTACTGGCTCAGGCAATTATCATTTCTGAGCTAGGTTCAGCAGATATGGCTGTTAAGAACCATAATCATTTTGCGACGAAATGCGGAAAAGGATGGAGTGGGGAAGCCACTTTCAAAAACCCAAATGGTTCAGTAATCGAATCTTGTTTTCGAGCTTATCCTGATGCAGCTGCTAGTTACAGCGATTATACGAATCTATTGATGGAGGATAGGGCGTGTAGAGATCTATTTCAAAATAGCTACTACGACTACGAGTCGTGGGCAAATGGATTGCAAGAATGTCTAGACACGTCTGATAAAGCTTATGCAGCGAAACTAATCAAGCTGATCAAAAAGTATGACCTTTCGAAATATGATTCTCCAGAGTCATTTTCACCAGTGGTGCAGAAGCCGATCATTGGATACGAGTTGGAGATAAATTAATACCATTACTTTTTTCTAAGGTTTCTTGAGCATGATAGCGCAGCTTAGATACCTTAGCAAAGTTTACTTACACAAGATACCTAAGAAGACTAATCTGATTCGGCAGTTCGTTTGATATTCTTTTTACTGATACCTAAATCTATACATTAGAAGTCCCTCTGCTCAGGAATAGGATCTACCCCAAATTCCAAATTCTATTTTGACGTGTTCCTTTTCTCTCTCTTTCTTTGTCATTGCCACAAAGAAACAAAAGTCTAGGCTGGTCGCAAGGTCACGTTTTTTGTGATAAACTTTCTGCGACTCTTGGCTACTTCTGTCATGTCTAACTTCTCAAGTTGGATATCGGCTGCTTTCCTAATCTTCATTACATTGTGGTTGAAACGGTGATTTTACTATTGCTTGATAGTAGGACTATGCTAAGCCTATTGTTTTCATTCTTCAGTCGATTAAAACCGCTGACGTGACCGAATGATACGCAGTAATTTTAGTCCAGTGGACTAAAATAATGAGGAAACTGTCACAAACCTGTGGCAGCAACAGTAATCTAGTTTTATTGATATTGGATTTTTTTTAGGATTTTACTTGCCTCGGCAGGAGCCTTGGTTCATTCATTATTTTGATTCCGTGGTACCACGGAATCAAAATTGCTGCGCAAAATTCGTTCATTTTTCTTTTTGCTGTCAAAAAGAAACTGATAGAGAAGCGACCCAAATCTATACTTATGAAGTACCTGCGCTCAGGAAAAAGATCTACCCCAAACTCTATTTTGCTGTGTACCTTTTCTCCTTCCTTCTTTATATAGCTCAAATGCAAATAAAAAATAGTAGAACCTTACTTTGCCGACTTATCCAAAGGAAGCTTTTCATCCACAGAATTTTCCAACTTTTTCTTACGACCCTTTCTCAAAGGATTGCTATAATCTTCTTTGTATTCCTGTCGATTTCTCACGACATCAATTGCCGTAAATAAAGCCTGTCTAAAGGAAGATGCATCCGCTTTATTTTGACCGACGATCTCATAGCCAGTGCCGTGATCTGGTGATGTTCTCACTAAAGGTAAACCTGCCGTAAAATTCACACCACTACCAAAAGAAAGCGCCTTGAAAGGAATCAACCCTTGATCGTGATACATGGCTAAGATGCCATCAAATTTCTTATGCATTCCACTACCAAAAAATCCGTCTGCTGGATAAGGCCCGTTGACAAATCTTCCTTTCTTTTTTGCTTCGAGTACAATTGGGCGAATAAACTCTTCGTCTTCAGATCCGATCGCTCCGCCATCGCTCGCGTGAGGATTCAAACCTAGTATTGCTATTTTTGGTTTTACGATACCGAAGTCTTCGTGGAGGGTATTGTAAAGGATATTAAGTTTTTTCTGTACTTTTTGCTTAGTAACAGCTGCTGCTACATCCTTAATGGGTAAGTGATTAGTCACCAGTCCTACACGCAAGTCGTCATTACACATGAGCATCAGTGAATCCGAGACATCAAATTTGTCCGTGAAAAATTCAGTGTGACCAGGATATTGAAACTTAGCCAATTGCATAGCTTTTTTATTGATTGGTGCAGTGACGATAGCCTTCAGTAGGCCATTGTTATAATCACTCATAGCTGCATCTAATGCTTTTTGAGCACTGTCGCCACCATCTTTAGTTGCTTCGCCAAGTTTGATATTGACGTTATCAGGAAAGCAACTTACTACGTTGATCTTTCCCTTATGAGCGCCGCGAGCATCCTTCACTGTTTCGAAGTTGAAAGAACCTACCTCTGTCATATTCTTATGATAGACTAAGACCTTGCTATTGACGTATACGATCGGCGTGCAATGCTCGCAAATTCTTTTGTCCGACAAAGTTTTGATAATAACTTCTAAGCTAATACCATTGATGTCTCCTGCTGTAATTCCAATCTTCATGCTAGTAATTTTTTAGAAAATCAAACATTAAACGTACTCCTGCACCTGTTCCTTCTTTTGGACGGTAGGCATTCGCTTTCGTCAAGAAAGCATGTCCAGCGATGTCGAAATGTACCCAGGGGTAAGCTTTACCAGTAAAGTGCTCTAAAAACTTGGCCGCTGTAATGTGTCCAGCATATGGTCCGCCAAGGTTTTTGATATCGGCAATGTTTGATTTTATTTGTTCTCCATACTCTTTCCAGAGCGGAAATTCTATGATTCTTTCGTGGACATTGAATCCACTAGATTTTATTTTATTCTTCACTTTTTCATCCGCTGTAGACATCATGCTCATGCCTTCGGTACCGCATGATCTCACAGCCGCTCCTGTCAAAGTAGCGAAATCTACAACCAATTCTGGCTTGTATTTCTTAGCATAGTGAAGCGCATCAGCCAGGATCATACGACCTTCAGCATCTGTGTTCAGTACCTCTACTGTAGAGCCATCATACATTTTGATCACATCACCAGGAACATAAGCATTATTACCTGGTCTATTATCTGTTGCAGGTATCAAACCGATTACATGCAAAGGCAATTTTGCTTTTGCAGCAGCTACAAATGTACCAATCACTGAAGCTGCACCTCCCATATCCGCTTTCATGCGATCCATGCTGTTAGCAGTTGGTTTGAGGCTCACTCCTCCTGTATCGTATACCACTCCTTTTCCGACAAGGACAATAGGTTTACTATTCTTCGCTTTTTGTTTTGGTTTATATTCTAGGATGTTAAATCTAGGCGGAGTAAAACTACCACGATTGACCGCGATAATCCCTCCCATTTTCATTTGCTTGATCTTTTTCTCATCAAAAACAGTCACCTTGAATCCACACTCTTTTCCCAGCTTTTTGATATCTAAACTCATCTGCGCAGCAGTGAGATAGGACAAAGGTTCGTTAACAAAATCTCTTGCAATATATACTGCTTCACAGGTTGCGATCAGATCTTTGAGTTCTTTAGCTGGAGCTACTTCCTGAGTGATCTGGATAGTCTCCAGATGATTTCTCATTTCTTTCTTATCCGAAAAGTATTTTAGGAACTGATAGTTAGCTAAAATCATACCCTCGATAAAGTCGAGGACATGATTGTTTTTTCTCTTATTGACTACGGTAACTTTCTTGGTTTTATAGTTCTCTAGTTTGTGGAGAACTTCTGCACCAAAAATTCTGCATTCTTCCCTTTGCTCAGTTGCAGTACCCTGTGCCTTGAGGATCTGTACGACTATAATTTGTGTTCCCTTAGGGAAAACGACCTGAGATATTTCGTTCTTAATAGCATTTTTCAGATACTGAATTTCTTCTTTTCCAAGATAGTCACTAGCCCAAGCTAGGTTAGCTTTTTCTGCTAGAACAACTATATTTTCCTTCTTATTGAAGGTTTTTACGATCTTAACTTTGGTGTTCATTCACAAATCATTTTATTGTGATCAAGTCTAGGCACTTTATTAAGCCTAATAGCTCATACGAAAAAGGCTCCAAAACGATGCGCAAATATAACATAATTAGGGGTTTATTAGAATAGCCTAACTATTTTAGACAACACCTCTACTGATGAGGAATATCAGCTACTTTAGAGGTAAATCCTCTCAAAATACTAGCTTTGTTATCGATTTATGAAAGCAAAAAAATCATTTGGGCAGCATTTCCTGACCAACGAAGATATCGCAAGGGACATAGCCGAAGGCTTAGCTACTGATCTCAGCACCAATAGAGTGTTGGAAGTAGGCCCTGGAAAGGGTATGTTGACCAAGTATCTCATTGAGTTCGCCCATGATCTCAAAGTGGTCGAATTGGACCGGGATATGATCCCAATCTTGCACAGTACATTTGCCACACTAGAGGACAGAATTTTGGAAGTCGATTTTCTCAAGCTAGATTTGACGACCGTATTCAACAACCAGTCCTTCATGCTGATCGGCAACTATCCATACAATATCTCCAGCCAGATTGTATTCAAGATGATTGATCATCGGGATTTGATCCCACAGATGGTCGGCATGTTTCAAAAAGAGGTCGCCAAGCGCATAGTGGCGACGCCCACCTCCAAAGCTTACGGTGTGATCAGTGTGCTCGCTCAGGCTTATTATGATGGCGAGTATCTATTCGATGTAGGCAACGAGAATTTTGATCCGCCGCCCAAAGTGCAATCAGGCGTGATCCGTCTCACCCGCAAGTCCGTTGATCACGCTATGCCCAATCCCAAGCTGTTCAAATCCATTGTCAAGACCGCTTTCAGTCAACGCCGCAAGATGCTCCGCAATACGATGAAGGCATTCCTCAAAGGTTCCGATATTCTAGAGGATGAGTTTTTTAAGCAACGACCAGAGCGCGTTTCAGTAGAGCAATTTTTGTGGTTGACGGAGGTGGTCTACAAACATCAGCAGAGGGAATTATGAGTTATGGATTATGAATTTTTTGTGATGCGGAATCAGGATTGATAGGATGTATGAATTTTCAGGATTAGTTATTCTTAAATTATTTTAGAATAGAGTTTGGGGCATCCCTCGATTTCGCTTAGCCTCGTTACTCAGTCAACCCGCATTAGCTACATCGATGGCGCTACGATACCTGGCTCGCTCTTCGCTCGGCCCTTCGGTTCCCCGCCTGAAAATAGTCGGGTAAGCCTGCGGTCTGTCCCTATCGGGCCACCATTTCTCATCGCTATGCTAAAGAAAAGAATTATGAGTTATAGATTATGATTTATGAATTTTTTCCAGTCGAGATCTAATCCGAAAGCTGTACTCAAACTTCCTATAAGTCTCATATGATCAACCGAATCAGCTTGGCTGACCCATGTATTTATAATAATTTTAAACGAATCAGCTTAGCAGAACTAGTAGATCCATCTTGATGAATTCCTTATCTTTGCACAAAAAAGCATGGATCCAGCACAAGAGAAAAGAACAGATGTTAACGAGTTAGGAGAGTTTGGACTGATTGACCATCTGACTAAAAATTTTCCGCTGCTACATGAGTCCTCTGTTAAAGGAATAGGAGACGATGCAGCTATCATTGATAGTGGAGATATGCTGACTGTCGTGTCTACAGATATGCTGATTGAAGGTATCCACTTCGACCTCATGTATAGCCCACTGAAGCACTTGGGATACAAGGCAGTAGTAGTCAATGTATCTGACATCTACGCGATGAATGCAACTCCAAAACAAATCACCTTCTCTATGGCGATATCCAACCGTTTCTCTGTAGAAGCACTGGAAGAATTGTACTCAGGAATAGAACTCGCTTGCAAGCGCTACGGCGTAGATCTAGTCGGAGGTGATACGACCTCCTCACCAAAAGGATTAACGATCAGTGTTACTGCTATCGGAGTTGTAGAAAAAGGAAAACAGGTGTATAGAAATACAGCTAAGGTGGGAGATCTATTTTGCATCACGGGAGATTTGGGAGCTGCCTACTTAGGACTACAAATACTCGAAAGAGAAAAACAAATATACCTATCCAATCCTGATGTCAAACCAGATCTGGGAGAGCAAAATTACTTAGTTGGGAGACAGCTCAAACCTGAAGCAAAAAAAGATATGATCGAAACTTTTGCAAAGGCGGATTTACTGCCGACTTCTATGATAGATATTTCTGATGGATTGGCTTCTGAGTTGTATCATGTCTGTTCCCAATCAGGTGTGGGTGCTTTTGTGGAGGAGTCAGGTGTCCCGATTCATCCTGATACGGAGGTGCAGGCGATTGATTTTAAGATTGATCCGATCACTTGTGCCTTGAGCGGAGGCGAGGATTATGAATTGCTGTTCACAATTAATCCTGATGATATCGAAAAGGTGAAATACCTACCAGGTATCTACATCATGGGCGAGGTGGTACCGAAGAAGGATGGTATCAAGCTGCATACTAAGGGGGGAAATATTCATCCGATCACAGCGCAGGGGTGGAATCATTTTTAGAAGAAATAAAATGAAAAACTGGCAAGATCATATTGAAGTAGATTCGGATATTTTATTGGGCAAACCTATCATAAAAGGGACAAGAATATTCATTGAATTCATTTTGGAGAGATTAGCAGATGGTTGGACGCGAGATCAAATTATTGAAAATTATCCTAGTGTAAAGTCAGATGATATTATAGCAATTCATGCCTACACATATGAGTGTTTTAAAGATGGACTTCTGTTCTTGAAAATGAATTGAATTTTTGCAAGTTTATTCTTAGGTTTCTTGTACTCGCGAGAGTGGCTTAGGTATCTAAGGTGGTTAACGCCTGTCCGACTTGTAGAGGCGGGAAACGCTTTGGCGAACTCAGAGCAGCGTTCAACTCTATCGCTGGCGCCTGTCCGACTCATAGAGGCGGGAAACCACCTCAGATACCTCCCGAAAGATCGGGACAAGTTAAGCTAATCTGACTTGCTCAAGGTACCTAAGAAGACTAAGCAGTTTCGACTTTTTATTTCGAGACTTCTTTTTTCTTTCTAGTACCTAGTACCTAGACCCTAGTACCTTCTTTACCGAGTAAGGGATCGACAGGGAGACAGCGATAGCTGGCTGTCCGCAGGACGGGAGCGAATGCGTACCCCGAAAGAGCCTGACCGCTGACGTAGTTTTTCACGGAGTCAGGGGACACTCCCAAATAATAATTACCTTAGCTCTCGGTTAAATAACGATAAGATGAGCACCAAAAATAAAGTAAGGTATACCAGTCCATCCAACATCGCGCTGATCAAGTATTGGGGAAAGTACGGGCGGCAATATCCGCGGAATGCATCGATAAGTATGACGCTGGATAGTGCGTATTCGGATACCAGTGTGGCGTATGAGGATCGACCTGCGGCGGGGGAATTTGTGTCGATAGATTTTTATTTTGAAGAGAAAAAGAACGAGGCATTTCAGGCGAAGCTGGAAAAATATCTCAACAGCATCATTGATGAAGTTTCGTTTTTGCGGACGCATCATTTGACGATACGATCGAGAAATTCATTTCCGCATTCAGCGGGGATTGCCTCTTCGGCTTCAGCAATGAGTGCAGTGGCGATGTGTCTTTGTCAGATGGAAAATGAGGTAGGGAAGCCTTTTGAAAATCAGGGCGCCTTCCTACAAAAAGCGTCTTATTTGGCTCGGCTGGGAAGTGGCTCGGCGTGTAGATCAATCTATCCAGTGGCGGCACTTTGGGGAGAGCATCCGCAGATAGCGGACGGCAGTAATGAATATGCGGTGCCATATGGTGAAGATTTGCATCCTGTTTTTCATACTTATAAAAATGATATCCTGATCATCAGTCGAAAAGAGAAATCCGTAAGCAGCACGCAGGGACATGCACTGATGGATGGGAATGTGTATGCGGACAGTCGATATGATCAGGCGGAAGAAAGAATGATGCGTCTGTTGGGAGCGATGAAGGCGGGCGACTTAGCAGAATTTGGTAAGGTAGTGGAAGGTGAGGCACTTAGTTTGCACGCGATGATGATGGCAGCGGAGAATCCATTTATATTATTGCGTCCAAATACCTTGGAGGCAATCAGTCGTATCCAATCGTTTAGAGAAGATACGCAGGTGCCATTATATTTTTCTTTGGATGCAGGGCCTAATCCTCATCTATTGTACCCCTTAGAATATACAGAGCAAGTGAAGGCTTTTATAGCAAGTGAATTGGTGCAGTTGTGCCATGAGGGCATGGTCATTGCTGATCAGGTGGGGCAGGGTCCTAAGTTGATCACATGAAACTTTATTAGAATGAAAGATGTTTTAAAATTTATGAAGCAGTTCTTATTTATATTTTTTGTAGTAGTCAATCTATCAGCCTGTTATGCGCAGGTAGCCTTCGATCACGGACACGTTGATAACCCAGCATTTGACGCTAAACTGGAGAAATTGCTGTCTTTTACTGTTCCAACTGTTGACGTAAAACAACTGAAAACTATGGAGGGTGCTGTCATCGCAGATGCGCGCGAGCTCAATGAGTATCAAATCAGCCATATCCCTGGCGCTGAATACGTTGGATACAAAGATTTTTCGGCCGATAGATTGGAAGGGGTGTCAAAAGATACACCTATCGTACTATACTGTTCTGTAGGATATAGGAGTGAAAAGATTGGTGAGAAACTCCAAAAAGCAGGTTATACCAATGTATACAATCTGTATGGAAGCATCTTCGAATGGGTCAATGAAGGAAATCCTGTGGTGGATGCGCTCAACAATCCCACTAAAAAAGTGCATACTTACAACGAAAAATGGAGTCAGTGGCTAGAGGATGGTAAGGCTGAGGAGGTCTGGTAGGCTGAAGCTTCGTTAATTCATATTTAATTTGATGCTAGTCTTAAGTTAGTGGTATGATACGCGAGTAAAATATTGATCATTTACTAATTAGACGCGTGCCTTTTCTCTCTCTTTCTTTGTCATTGCCACAAAGAAACAAAAGTCTAGGCTGGTCGCAAGGTCACGTTTTTTATAACAAGTTTTCTGCGACTCTTGGCAACTTCTGTGATGTCTAACCTCTCAAGTTGGATATCGGCTGCTTTCCTAATCTCCTTTACATAGTGGTTGAAACTGTGATTTTTACTATTGCTTAATAGTAGGACTTGCTAAACCTATTGTTTTTCATTTTCAGTCGATTAAAACCGCTGAAGTGACCGAATGATACGCAGTAATTTTAGTCCGGTGGACTAAAATAATGAGGAAACTGTCACAAACCTGTGGCAGCAATAGTATTCTAAATTTATTGACATTGGATTTTTTTAGGATTTTGCTAGCCTCGGCAGGAGCCTCGGTTCATTCATTATTTTGATCTACTAGATCAAAATTGCTACGCACCATTCATTCACTGTGCTTCCTGCCGAAAAAGGTCATCCAATTAGAAATTTTGCTAAAAGACCGAATTCTATAAAACCAAAAAAATTTGATGTGAATGAAATCTTGAAGAATAAATTAGTATAAATCAATTTTAAGCAAGATTTAACAAAAGAGAAGACACCCAGTATTGAAGGGTTTAGTGGAGGAATGCTAAAAAAAAGAGTGCTATGCTCTATTGTTTGAGCCTAATCGGTGCTAGGGCAGCGCAATATAATTACGCTAATGCAGTCTATGCAGTTGAAAGATAACGTAGAGCGAGTTTAGAGGATAGTGCCTTTTTTTAGCTTGACGGAGCGTTAAGAAACCTTCACAACTGGGCAGTTTTTGTTTCTTTTTGCTGTCAAAAAGAAAGTGAAAGAGAAGCGACCCATGATTAGTGTAACAGAAATCCCTACCTCAGGATCTTAATCAAGAAATGCAGATAAAAAAACAGTATCTGTTGCTAGCTCTATTAGTTCAAGCCATTCTGATTAGCATAGTACACCTTAGCCCATACTGCTATAAAGAGAATAAGGAAGATCACTATTCCAGCTAAAATTTTTCCTTTTCTACCTGCATTTTCGATACCACCGCTCATATTAAAATTATTTTGAGTTGTATAATGATGTAAAAGTACATCAAATATGATCAAGTTAAAAGTATTACTCCTCGCTTTCTTTAGTCAAACTACCATACAAAATCTCAGCAAATCGCTCAGGATTGATAAATCCACTACCCATCACTTCGTCATATTCCTTTGAAAAGCCAGAAGCTTGAATTTCCTCCAAGGTCTTACCCTGCTTGACCATCATATCTACTTTATCTCGTAGTTCAAAAATTATCGATCTGTACTTCACAAGGTCAGCCTTGCTAGCAATAGAGCCATGTCCAGGGATAATAACTGTCTCATCATCTATCATAAATAGCACTTCTCCAACAGTCTTCAATAAGCCATCTACGTCTCCTCCTGATTTGAGATCAACATAGGGATACCGAAGGTTGAAAAAAGTGTCGCCCATATGTACCACATTGTCTTCAGGAAAATAGATGATCCCGTCACCATCGGTATGCCCAGCGTGAAAGTGAAATAGATGAATATCATCTCCATTTAAGTGAATCTTCATATCGTCACCAAAAGTGATCACAGGTAGCGCAACGGCTGGTGCCGGAGGAATTTCTCTACCTGCTTCGATCTTAGTTTTGCCTCTAGCCATACGTTTTCGCACATTGTGCTGGGCGATGATAGTTGCTCCTGCTTTACCAAAGTTTTCATTACCGCCTGTATGATCTCCATGCCAATGCGTATTGATTAGATAGCTGACACCCTCACCACCTGAGATCTCTTTGATCTTTGACATTATTTTTTCGCTGAGTGGCGCAAACTGATCATCTATCATGAGTACGCCATCGTCGCCAACGGAGATCATGATATTTCCACCTGAACCTTGCAGCATGTAGAGGTGATCATTGATTTTTGTAGAGGTGATTTCCACATTGGCAAATCTATCTTGTGCGAAACTTAGAGCGGATACGAAAAGAGTAAGTAATAATATGAGTAGTCTTGACATAGTATGTAATTAAGCTTCAGCAAAATACTGATAATAAATGATACCATTTAAAAGGTTAAAGCGGGAAAATAGTTTAGGTTTGAATATTGAAATGCTAGGTTTCAATTAATGAAGACACTGCACAAAAGATCATTGAATCTAAGTGAAAATAACAATTAAAGAACAAATGCCAAAAGCTCTTTGAATGTGTTCCTTTTTTCTCTCTTTCTTTGCCATTGCCGCAAAGAAACAAAGGTCTAGGCTGGTCGCAAGGTCACGTTTTTCAAATAAGCTATCAGTTGCCTCTTGGCGTCAGTTTCTATTCCTGAGTACTCAAGTTGGATATCGGCTGCTTTCCTAATCTTCTTACTTTTGTGTTGAAAGGATGTTTCTGCAGTCGCTAGCTAATGTGCTAATCATGAATGATTTGATTTCATGCGCCAGTCGATTAAAACCGCTGACGCCTCTATCTTCTTGGGTGACTGTGCTTCCTGCCAGTAAAATTCTAATTGAAAAAGACCTTGAAATGTTATAGATCTTAAAGAACATAGGCTCTATATATTTAAAGTATTTTTTAAATAAAAATTTAGAAACTCGAATCAAGCAAGATTTACTTTACTAGAAGGAGTGCAATATTGAGTGGTTTAGATTTATAGAAAAACCAAAGGTTATAATGGAGAATAAAATTCGACCTTGGAACCTGCCCGTCTACGCTGTCGCTAGACGGTCAGACGGGGATTTAGTGTGATTGATTGTTGTGTAGCAATTTTGGTCTGGTAGACCAAAATAAGGAATGAACCGAGACTAGCCTATCGAGGAGGGGCAGAGCTTAGAAAGTCCGTCAGCAGCCGTAACTGCTCGAGCTACAAAATGACCAAGCATAATATTGAATGCCGAGCTTAAGAGATAACGTAAATTGAAAATATAGACACCAAAGCGAGTTTTACGGATGTAGGTGACCGAATGATACGTAGTAATTTTAGTCCAGTGGACTAAAATAATGAGGAAACTGCCACAAACATGTGGCAGCTAGAACAATCTTTCATTATGGATAATTTTACTTGCCTCGGCGGGAGCCTCGGTTCTTTCATTATTATGATCCACTGTTATCATAATTCCTGCGGACCATTCAGTCTTGTTACTTTTTTGCGGGAAAAAGAAAATAGTAAGAAAGGCAATATAAAAATCTATAATCTAGAAGATCTTGTCTGTAGGAGATTTAAATTTTCAAATAGCAATAATTAAAAAATCCCTCTAGCGCTGGCGCTTGTCCGACCATTAGGGGCGGGAAACTACCTAAAAAACCTCAGCAGTTTTGACATGCTCAACCTTGTCCAGCTCGAAGAAATGGAGCACCTAAGAAAAGGAGAGTCCTCCAAGACTTAGAGAGAGGCGATTTTTTGTTAAATCAAAATTGTCTTCTACAATGAAAATCCTAAAACTCATCTATGTCATAATCATTTTAGACTTCTTTTATGTCAATACGGCTCATGATCTAGGTCTTTTATTTGTTAAAGTTTTAACTGCATTCTAAAAATGAAAATTAATTTGTTTAATTTCATCTAAAAGCTTTTATTAGCTATGTCAATTTATTTTTTCACAACATAAACGTTTAACAATGTCATCTTTAACAAAATTTAGTTTTTATCTTTTTTTAGCATCTTTTTTTAGCATCTTTTTTTAGCATCTTTTTTTCTTGTGAGAAAGAAACTGTAATAACCAAAAGTGAATCTACCCCCACCGATCTAACTCAATATTTGACAAACAGAAGTTCGGATATACCTTGCAATCCCTATGAAGATCCAAACTCTTTCGACAATTGTACTGAAGATGGACCTTTTCTAGGTCCACAGGGAATGGTGGTTATGCTTCCTAGCGGTTGTCAAGGATTAGTTCAAATGCAGATCATTAAGTGTGTTACTGGTTTTCCTGATTTTACAGTAGATTATACTTTTCTAGAAGTCTCGATTACCCCTCTTCAGAATTGTGATGTTACTCTAGAAGAAATTGACGAACTTTACACCGCGTATGTTGATTTCTATATGACTGAAATTGCATCAGTAACTTCATGTTTTGAAACCTTTACAACCCTATCTAGTTACGTCCAAATGAACTGCGTAGAGGCCTGTTATGGTATTGCGCCATATGACCCTGAAGGAGGAGAACAAGAATCGCCAATTGTATTTATACCCTGTAGTACTGGTGCGCAAGGTTGTTGTATAGAGAGGACATCATGGTGTAGATCTGGTGATCAGGTAATACAGACAGCTAATATTGATACTACAGTTCCTGGTGAATGTACAGGTAATCAGGAAGGTGGTGCTTGCGGTAACACACCAATAGGTCCTGGCTGTATTCCCGACAGATGTAATTGATACTAAATATTAGACCTTTTATTTTATGAATGGTTCGGTAATTTTAAAATTACCGAACCATTATCAAAACTCTTTCAAATATATCACTAACCTCAAAAATAATTTTTTCATGCAAAAATTTGTACTAACCTGTTTTCTATTGAATCTAGCTTTCATAGGGATTCAATGTCAAGAACCTTGTGACCCTACTCTGCCACTATTTGAGGAAGTAAACCCAATATGGCGACACCAAATTATAGATAGCACCATCATTGGCTATCCAGATCCAGACCCAAGCATCAATTTTTTTTACTCGGGGGATGATCATCTATCCTTCGATTTAGTAGGGTCATTTATAAGTGGAAATTTTTTGTATAGCATCACAGAGATAGACATTACAGGAGACATTGCTGGAGCTCTTATTGAGAAGATAGATTTGCAGACTGGAGAGTTGGTTTGGCAGATAAGCAATGATTTGAGGGTGAGTCCTTACAGAGAAAAAGTGTTAAGTGTAAAAGCTGTGGATGATGTATTGGTCGTCTCGGGTATACGGGAAGAGATCACCAATGAAGCCTCCATACCGCTTCAGGAAAAATGGTTTGTTGGCAAAAGTAAGGGGATGATTTTTGAACGTATTTACGATCTTGAAACAGGGCAGCAAATTTCATTTACTACTCCCAGCATGGGCGATAGTCTTGCATACAGTGCTTCATTCATACCTTGGGTATATTATAACTTCTTTGATGGAGATGAAATAGAGAATTTTTTAGACGCCAAAAATTTTGTGTCTGGAGATGAATCTTTTCTAATACGTCGAAAAATAGATAAACAGGGCAGATTAATGGCAGGTCCGGATACCTTAGTCACTGGCCGATTTAATGGTAGATTGCATAATGATGCGATTAGACAAGGTGGACCAAGGCTGCGAAAAAAGGAGAATGGAAATTTTCTCTACGTAGAGCAGTATTCCCCCTTACCTGGTATAAACCATACTTTCGAAGCCATTATTTCTGAATATGATCCTGATTTTAATCTCATAAGAGAAAGAGATCTCAAAGACTTTAGTTTGGAGGAGTTTAGTAATATCCAAATCTTGAGGACGACAGCAGATTATATTCTCATTCGAGGCTGCTATGACGTTGAAAACCAATTAATAAGCAATTGTGAATCTTTTTGTCTGATTTTGGATCACGATTTGGAGTTGATTGATCGCTTTGATCTTGTTGATGCCGCAGGAGAGCAGTATCAGCCAGGCCTGTATGGGCTGGCAGTGGGAGGCGATGGTAATTATTTTGTGACAGATCTAGATTTCATGAGAGATTCAGTTTCAACAAATCATATTCTTACTGTCAATGATCAGGGTATACTGGAAGTATTTCAAAGCTTTAATGGCTTGAACATCAATCAAGCTTCTGGTATAAATCACATAGATTTGCTTGATAATGGTGACTTTTTATTAAGATTCAGGCACAGTTGTTTAGCAGAAGGTGTGCTTGGTACTGTTGGAAGTTTTCAAGAGTGGATAAGGGTAGATGGAGCCGGTTTTATGACAAGTATCTCTACAGTCAATAATGATTTTAAGTATGAGGTGTCTCCAAATCCCTTCACAGATTATATAGAAATCGATAATGTAGATGGAGAAATTACGAGTGTGACTATTTTGAACTTGAATGGTGTTATCGTCAAAAATACAAAAGTCAATGGTGAGGAAAATATAAGGATAAATACATCCGACTTTGAATCAGGTTTCTATTTTGTATCAGTGATCAATGGTAATAATCAAACCTCTGCTGTCAGTATTGTGAAAATGTAATATCTCGATTATCCTAGGTTTTAGATTCTATCTGAAATCTAGGATCATGGGGGATATCACAAAAGTCAATTTCAGTAGGCTAACTTTTAAAATACAATTTTGAACTATCTACGCAAGTATCATACTTAACATAGCAAGCTAATAAGTTCCCCGCCTCTTTAACTCTGCAACACAGTCTCCGTACGACGCTCTTCCCACTTCCATGCAGTGCGCATAATGTCTTCGATGTTATACTTGCATTCCCATTGGAGCTTTGACTTAGCCTTGTCCATATTTGCATAGATAGCTACGACGTCACCAGGTCTGCGATCACCAAGGATATAATTGAGCTTTTTACCAGATACTTTTTCGAAAGCGGTGATCGCTTCAAGTACAGTTACCCCTTGACCGATACCAAGATTAAATACCTCGCAGTTTTTCTCGTTGCGTTCTTCTAAAAGATATTGCAAGGCACTAGTATGTGCATTCGCCAAATCCATAACATGGATATAGTCTCTGATGCAAGATCCATCTCTAGTATCATAATCATTTCCAAAGACAGTCAAAGAATCACGCTTGCCGATCGCTGTCTCTGTGATCACAGGAACCAGATTGGTAGGTGGATTTTTAGACGCTTCGCCGATGTGTGCAGTTTCGTGGGCACCCGCTGGATTGAAATATCTGAGGTTGATGCTCTTTATATTTTTATTCGCAAAACAGAAATCCTGAATGATGTGCTCACCCATTTGCTTGGTACGAGCGTAAGGACATTCAGCAGCTTCAAAAGGAGTATCTTCCGTCACCGGCAGATCTTTCGCATTTCCATATACAGAACAAGAAGAAGAAAAGATGAAATTTTCTACGCCAAACTCTTTGCAGCATTTCAGCACATTGAGCAAGCTGACGATATTATTATCAAAGTAGCGTAGAGGTTCGCCCACTGATTCACCCACACTCTTCAATGCAGCAAAATGGATGACACCATCAAAATCTTCACTTCTAAAAATCTTGGCAGTTTTCTCATAATCGCACAAGTCCACCGTATAGTTCTTCACTCGATGTCCAGTGATCTCACGGATCCCCTTCAATGAGCGCAAATCAGAATTGGAGTTATTATCCACAGATATGACTTCAAATCCATTATTCATTAAATCTACGATAGTATGGCTTCCAATGTAGCCGCAGCCTCCTGTAACAAGTACTTTTTTCATCCTTAATTATTATACCTTTGCGTTCTAAAATAAATGATCGCTTTCGCAAATATAAACGGTATCGTTTATTTTGCTTATAAAAAGTGAACGTATTATAATATTCAAAAATGTTGCCCTTTTAGATGAAACAGTTAGATAAGCTAATAAAAGACATAAATAAAATCGCTATACAAGCTGGAGAGGCTATTCTCAAGGTGTATGACGCCTCAGGAGATATAGAATACAGCAAGAAAGATGATAACTCACCTCTCACCAAGGCGGATGGCGCTGCCAATGCGGTAATTTGCGCAGGATTGGAGCTTTTGGACACCGTATATCCCATACTTTCCGAAGAAAACAGAGAGATTCCGTACGAGGAACGAAAGGATTTCGATCGTTTTTGGGTAGTGGACCCCTTAGATGGTACGAAGGAGTTCATCAAGCGTAATGGCGAATTTACCGTCAATATTGCTTTGGTGGAAAATGGGATGGCCATCTTAGGCGTCGTTTACACACCAGTCACAGAGGAGTTGTTTTATGCGGTGAAGGGATCTGGTGCCTATCGTTCCCACAAAGGGGAGGAGACTAAATTGAGCGTGAATAAATTTTCAAAAATGGATGCTGGCCTGCGCTTGGTCTGCTCTCGATCGCACCTCAATGAGGAGACTCAGGCTTTCGTGGATCAGTACACAACGCCCGATTTGGTTAGCAAAGGGAGTTCTCTGAAGTTTATGATCTTGGCGATGGGTCAGGCGGATATTTATCCACGTTTGGCACCGACCATGGAGTGGGATACTTGCGCTGCACAGATTATATTAGAAGAGGCAGGCGGTCAAGTGATCAACAATGAAACCAAGCAGCCTGTCAATTACAATAAAGAGAATTTGTTGAATCCACACTTTATAGCGATGGGTGATTTACAGGAAGATAGCCTGTGAAATTAATGGTTGATTGTTAATGCTGCTCTGTAGTATTATTTTAATTCAATTGGTATCAGGTCTGCTCATAAAACTTGCTTCGATTTTTTTGGGCGATCACCTACCCGTGAAAAACGGGTGGTGTCAGGCTCTCTGCTATACACCACATGAAAAAATGTGGTGTGCCGCTGCCGATCCTTTAGCCGCTAGGGCTTCCGGCTTTCGCCTCGCCCAAAAAATCAATTTTCGATGATCATTGAGTAATTTTCAATGCTGCCCTAATGCGTTCTTTCACGCAAAGCACGCAAAGACTAAGTTAGATAGTTCGACGCAAAGTCCGCAAAGTTTAATCTGGGAATACCTATAAGATGAGTTTCATGCTGTTTGGCGTTATAACAGGATGCTTTTGTTACGCCCTTTCAGGGCTTAATATGTATAGGGAACTATACATAGGGCGATGCCCTATGCTATTTTGTTTGACCCCGTTAGGGTCTAGAATAAATAGAAATTTTTTTTATAAATCTTAGCATGGATAAGTTTACATTTTAACCACTATAGCTTATCTATATTACAAATTTTTAATTCCAAACCATCAGCCCCAAAGCGGGCGAAACAAATTAGCGAGGGGCAACGCCCTTCGTGCCAAAGCAAAACTCCAATAGCCCTGAAAGGGCGTAACACTTCGTGCCCACAAGAGAATAAATTTATTTCTGTAGCCTACCAATCTTCTTATACTTCAAATAAGTCGCATAAGCAGATCGCCAGCTAATTAAAAAACCAGCTTTGCCATCTAAGAACCCCATCTTTAAAACAAAGTCCCGAAAGAATTTAAATGGTGGCTTGATGAGCAGCGTAAACATATTGGAAGTAACCCCATTTTCAAAAGCAGCCTTGGAGCTAATATCTGTGAAATAAGCAATCTGCTTAAAATGGTCTTCCTTGGTGTAGTAAGAGTAATGTAGCAAGTCTCCGTCAAGATGAGTGACGGTGGTTTTGTCTTCCATCACAACTTTATCATGTGGATTTTCTCCACCCCAATGACCTTTGCTTTTATTCCAAAGCCGCACTTTCTTATCGGGATACCAGCCACAATGTTTGATCCATGTCCCACAATAATTGGTCAATCTATTAAAGGAATAAGCGTCTGATTGAAGATCGCTTTTAACACTGAGTATAGATTTTTGAAGCACCTCATTTAGGGCTTCGTCAGCATCAAGCGAGAGTACATTATCATACGTACATTTACTGAGTGCGTAGTTTTTTTGTTGGATATGCCCTTCGAAAGGATGCTCAAAAAACTGTACATTTTTCACTAGGCAAATCTCCTTCGTACGATCGGTAGAGTAGGAATCCACTACTACAATCTCATCCACCACGCCCTGTAGCGAATCTATACATCTCCCAATGTTCTTTTGCTCATTGAAGGTGATGATAACTCCAGATAATTTGGATGGATTTTGCACAGGATGTTCTTTTCCTTATGTTTATTTACTTATTTGGATGCTACTTTGACCTTCCGTTGGAAAACGTAATCTTTCAATTCCAGTAATAATTCCGTTCGCAATAAACGTATCGTTTTTGTCTAAATCAACTATTGTGTAGGTTTCTTTGACACCAGCTACTTCGCATATTTCCACTATCTCTAGATGGTTATGTAGGCTTTTGACTTTACTAGCTAAGTCAAGTTTGACAACATTATTAATTTGATAATCCATTTCGGTTTTAATAGGATTTATTGAAGACCATTTTGTGTTGTTAAGTAGAATAGGGTGATCCTTAGTGCAAGTGATTTCAGTTTCATTAGAAAACCTAAGATTTACAAGGGCACTGTGATATTGACTTGCCAGTTCTCTAATCACTGAAATTTCATAACTTTCAGTTTCCCTATTGAAGGATAATATTTTATCTCCTACTTTCAGGTTTTCTATTGCCTTAAGAGTTTTGTCTGCCATTGTTATTTGAGTTCCCTTTGCTAAACAATGAACGTCTAAGCCATCAAAATAAATTTCTGAAATCGCTGTATCTTCATATTTATCTCCCTTATATACTGATAGTATTTCAAATTTAATATTCCAATTTTCTTTTTCCTTTAGTTTGTCAAAGTCGTTTCTATCTGAGTGCCCTAAAGGGTTTTTAAGCTCAACTATTTGTTCCGCATATATATCTTGTAACTCAATAATAGCAAATGGTACATTATCGATATACATTTTCAATTTATGTGCTCTAGAGTTATCTTTCCATTTTTGTTTACTTTTAACATATCCGTTAGCAATTATTAAAGATGTGACTCTTGGGTGCGAAGGGTTAAAATTGAAATTTATGAAATCACCTATTCCGTATCCTTTTGTTCCTTCTACCCAAGAAGTTTGATAACTAAAGTCAGTTAAATTTTTTGAATTATAATTTATTTTTCCATTTGAAGATAGTTCAGAAGATGCTGTGACTGTATAATCACCAGCACCACAATACCAACTACATCCTGCTCCTAGTACATCCCACATACTTTCAAAAGTCTCGTCGTACTTTTCAAATAGTTTGTTCTCATCATCAGTCAAACTATCCCAACTCTTCTTTCCATTTTCCAAGTCATCCAATAATTGGTTTCTTTTTTTCCAATCATTTTGTACCTCAATCCCAAAATCATATGAATATCCTTTGACTGGAACTAAAGTTTTTAGATCTTGGCTAAATAATTTTGTAGTAAAAAGTAAGAGAAATATGGCTATTGGTAGTTTCATTTTTAATTTTGCGTAATTGGTGTTATAAATAAATTCGAAATGGTAATTCCCGATTTTGAAGATCAGTTAAGAGTTGAAACGTTCTTGGTTCCACTGTTGATTTGAATAGCATCTAAATAGATTCTTATCTAGGTTAAAGTAAACACTGAAAAAATTAAGAGTTTTAGGCTCTAAGTATCTCATATGTAGTATTTCTTTTTTTATGAAATCCAATCCATAAAACTCCTTTATTTTCTTCCAATCTGAAATTGATCCTCTTGAAATTACTCTTTGAATGATAAAACGAGCATTAGCCATTAGGTGGATAGAGCTCATGTCAGTATCCCAAAAAAGCCTCGCTGGGAGATCGGAAATTTTCATTTTTAAATAATTTATCTCTTGCAAATTGCTTATTTTAAACGATATAACCAACAAGTAGCTTGTTTTAATAGAGGTATTTTAGAGTTTATTTCAATTTGTTTATTGGCACAGAATTAGACCATTTAATATTAGGAATTTCTAAATATTAGCCCTTTGAACATTACATTTGCGGTATATTTAGAAGTTCTTAACAAATAATTAAGCTAATATATTGGTTTAATAAGAAGAAAAAAGCGTCTAAAAGGAAAAGACTTTATGAAGAGGATATGGATACTAACAGTAGTGATGATAATAACATGCTTGGGATTATTTGCTCAAGATAATGATACTGTCCAAGTCAATGATTATATTCAAGATGATGATACAGGTCAGATTATGATCGATGGTGAACTGGTTCCCTATATGGTAGTTGAGGGTGATACACTACTCATGGCTGATCTAGAAGGCTTTTCAGTGTCTTCGCCAAGAACCTTTAAAGACAGAAACGAGCGCCGAAAATTTTTGAAGTATAAGCGTTATGCAAATGTGGTATATCCATATGCGGTAGAAGCTATCAAAATATTCAGAGAATCTGAGGAGGCGACCCGCACCATGAAGAGTAGAAAGAAGAAAAAATACATGAAGAAGTTGCAGAAGGATTTAGAGACAGAATTGAAAGAGCCACTCATAAAACTCACAAAAACCCAAGGTTATATTTTGATCAAGATGATCGAAAAAGAATTGGATACACCCTTCTATGATTTGGTAAAAAATCTAAGAGGTGGTTTCGTAGCTGGCTACTGGAATCAACTCGGTAGGCTCAATGGCTATAGAATAAAGACGGGGTATATTGAAGGTGAGGATATGATCCTAGATATCATTTTGCAAGACTATAATGTATCGCACGATGTGCAGTAGTGTTTCATTAGGTTAAACTTACTCGCTCAAGATGTTTTTTTTCAGTGCTTTGTACACGTAATAGGAGCTTCGGTATTTACGGTGGTTAACCGAAATAGCTTAACTTACGTATTCTTTTAACTCCGTAGTTAACCGCAGAACTTCTCAGATTTATACTAGGCACCGTAGTTTTTTTAGGTACTATCAAGTTGTTGTATTTCTGCCTCAAATCTTTACAAACGCTCTAAAATTTCCCCTTGTAATACAAGTCCCTTTCGCATCGTATGTATCAATAAAGGTCTTAGATAATTTGGTTTTCTTTTTAGCATTCCATTTAAATTCATACCCATAGAGTTGCTGCGAGCGTTCTTCGACAAAATCTATTTCTTGCTGTTGAGTAGTACGCCAAAAGTAAGTTTTAGCCAAGGTGAGATGATATCTGTTCTGTTTTATTCTCTCGGAAATGAGAAAATTTTCCCAAAGTGCACCGATGTCTGTTCTTAGCTTGATGTCTTTAAAGTTTCCAATTATCGTATTTCGAATGCCGTTGTCATAAAAATAGATCTTTCGACTTTTCTTAATCTCATTTCTTACGTTTCGACTAAAACTTCTTAGTCTAAAAATGACATATCCTTTTTCGAGGATGTCTATATACTTCAGCACGGTTTCTCTACTGACTCCAATTAATTGACTCAGCTCGTTATAATTTACCTCATTGCCTACTTGCAACGCTAAAGCTTGAATTAGATTACTAAGCACTTCTGGCTTGCGAATATCTGTAATGCTCAGGATGTCCCTATATAAATAGCTATCTACTAAATTTTGCAGTACTTCAATTTCTTCTCCTGGATGATTAAGAACATCAGGATAGAATCCGTAAATTAATCTATTCTCTAATTGTTGCTCGCTCTGAATAAAACCAATGTGATCTTCATATTCTTCCCAACTTATGGGAAATAACTCATATTCCCATTTTCTTCCAGTGAGAGGTTCATTTAGTTCATTGAATAGTGAAAAGGAGGACGAGCCGCTTACCCAAACTTGTACATCGCTGAATTGATCTACTATTATTTTTAAGGTTAGTCCAATGTTATTGATGCGTTGACCCTCATCAATAAAGATAGTTTTCTTAGACCCTATTATTCTTTTAATCTGTTCTGTGTTCGGTGAATCTAAAACTGCCCTTATAGTAGGATCATCCCCATTCAAAAAGAGAAAGTCTCTGTCTTTCAATAAGTGATTGATCAAAGTAGTTTTACCTACTTGACGAGGACCCACTAAAATTATGGCTTTCCCTTTGCCTACTTTTGACCTTATCTTTTCATCAAGAATTCGTCTAATCATATAATAAACATAATGATTTGCGATTATAATAGCAAATAAACATAGTGAAAGTATGATTATGATCGTAAATAAACATAATAATTTACGATTAGAGCCATAGATCTCGCACTCTCTATAGAACAAAAAGGCTAAAAAACGCTGGTTTCAAACACAAAAGACGCCCTATTCCAATTAGGGCGCCTTTGTATTAGCAAATGAAAAACAATCGTATCTATTCCATCTCTGGCTGCACCTTTACTTCATTCCTTCCCACCTTATTCCAATCTATATTCCTCGAATAAAACATCACTATCGCTAAGACCATAAACAATCCGATACTACCAGCAAGTAATGCAAAATCTTCGAGTTGTAAAATGATGAAGATGAATCCGAAGATGGAGGCTAGTATTCCTGATAGCATGACCACCAAATATCTGGACTTGATGATGCTGGTCGTGTAGATGCCAATCAAGCCCACTACTGCCCAAGCAGAGAAAATGTAGGCAAGATTAAATCCGATGTGCTCAGACAGCGAGAGTAGTAAGATGTAAAAAATAGAGATCGCCAAACCAACAAATATATAGTGCATTGGATGCATCTTCTGCTTATTGATAATCTCAAAAAAGAAGAAGATCAGGAAGGTAAGCGCGATCACCAGCAAAGCATACTTTGCAGATCGGGTGTTTTTTGCATATTCATCTACTGGCTGCATGAGCTTCAATCCGAAAGTAGACTGCAGTAGATTTTGCTCTTCGTTCACCCAAGCTTGTGGATAGTTTCTATTGAGGTCTAGTATCTTCCACGAAGCGGTAAATCCATCTCCATTGATCGTATGCTCATCT
>Ga0209187_1001689_pt1 | contig 24210 bp, 14 predicted proteins | sample BantaG_FD_187430 | JGI IMG/M metagenome (GOLD analysis project Ga0209187, IMG submission 187430) | Marine algal microbial communities from Bantry Bay, Ireland - BantryBay_4 metaG (SPAdes) (version 2) | ecosystem: Host-associated > Algae > Red algae > Unclassified | place: Bantry Bay, Ireland...
GCAAGAACTATGTCTATGGCGAGTTCGCCAATGCGGACTCGAAACTGTTCGTCACCCGCGGTTTAGGCACGACCGGAATCCGCGTCCGCTTCGCCTGCCGCCCAGAGCTCGCCGTGCTGACACTGAGCTAGGCCTACTACACGTTCAGTTCGCCCAATGGCACCTCGGCGTCGCCGAACCGCTCGGTCTCGACACTCATGCGGTCGAGCAGGGACAGGTGGAGTCGGCAAAGGCTGCGTTTCTTTTCGCCCGAGTAGTCGAGGAACTGGCCGCCCTTGATGGAGCCGCCGCCGCCTCCAGCGAGGAGAACGGGGAGCTGGCGAGAATCGTGAGTATTGCCGTCCATCAGGCTGGAGAGGAGCATGACCATACTGTTGTCGAGTAGGCTCCGCCCGCCTTCGTCGGTAGCGGCCATCTTTTGCAGAGCCTCGGACCAGAGTTTGACGTTGTACTCGTTGATCCGCTGATACATATCGAGCTTCTCCTTACTCTTCGAGTGGTGGGAGATCTCGTGCATACCGCCGCGGACGTCGCCGAGAAAGCCATAGTTCATCGATGACAGGTCGTCATTCATCATGTAAGAAGCGACGCGGGTCTTGTCCATTTGGAAGGCCAGAACCATCAGGTCGAACATGAGCTTCATGTGCTCCTCCGGGTCGGCGGGGATGCCATCGCCGGGGCGCGGGATGTTTGCTTCGGTCACGGTAGCGTGCCAGCCGTTGCCTTGAGTCTCGACCTTGCTGCGCTCTTCCGCGCGCTGGAGTCGCTCTTCCAGTTCACGAATCGATGTTAGATATTCATCGAGTTTGTGGCGGTCGTGATTGCTCAATTTTCCCTTCAAAGATTGAGCGTCGGACAAGACCGAGTCGAGGATGCTGCGGTCGCGTTGCACCATGGCGGAGCTGGAGAACAGGCGGTCGAATGCCAGGCGCGGGTAGATCTCTTTCGGTGACGGAGTCGTCGGTGAACTCCAGGAAATGTGCGACGAGTAAAGAGAAGTGTAGCCTAGTTCGGTGACGTAGCGCGGGCCCTCGGTGCCGAGAACCAGACTGGCGATCTCCGTCTCGCGACCGGCGACCTTGGCTGCCATCTGGTCAATGGTGGTGCCGGTTTCGACGTCGGTGGTGGTCCGCTTCACCGTCAGTCCAGAGAGGACGTTCATCTTCGGGTAGTGTCCTCCGGGGCCAGCCATGGTCGATTCGTTCCAGAGGCCCTTGATGATGTTGACCTGGTCCTTGATCGGCTCCAGCGGGCGGAGCGACTTGGCCAGTTCGAGAGAGCCGTCGTCTTTTTTGGTCGCGCCCCAATGGTGTGGATTGACGCCATTGCCCATGAAGACGCAGGCGAGCCGGCGCGGTGCCTCGGCTCCTGCGGGAGTGGCGGCAAAGGTCTTCACCGACTCCATCCACGGCAGCGCCATGGTCACGCCGAGTCCGCGAAGGAATTGGCGTCGGTTGCTGTTGAGATTATTCATCATCGGGAATTGTTTAGCTTACACCCATTGTCGTGCTTTGGCATCCATCAGTGGTTCCGCCGGTTTCGGAACTGGCGGCTCTGCACGATGGTGCGGACAGCGGCGGAGAAAAGGTAGCCGTCGCGGGCGAGGGCGGCTTCCATGGCTTCCAGAAGTGGTCGGTCGCCGATGCCGACTTCGCGACCGAGTGCGTAGCCGAGGAGCTTGGTGCAGAACTGGCGAAGGAAGGCTGCCTCTTCGTTTTTGAGGTGCGACTTGAGACCGCCGATGCCGACGAACCCTTGGCCGTTGCGTAGCGTAGCGGTGGCGTCGATTGGGCGTCCGTCCTCGTCCCTGTCGCGCCAACGGCCGACGGCATCGAAATTCTCTAGCGCGAATCCGGGTGGGTCGATTCGCGAGTGGCACCCAGCACATGCCTTGGCATCGCGGTGCTTCTCCAGCCTTTCCCGTAGGGTCATGTCTTCGTCCAAACCGTCATCCTCGAGCTCGGGAACGTCCACTGGCGGTGGCGGAGTTTCTTGGCCCAACACCGTGCGCAGAACCCAATCACCACGAAGCACCGGACTGGTTCGCCTTGGATAGGAGGTCTTCACCAACACCGCCCCCATGCCGAGCAGACCACCTCGTCCTTGCGCGCTGAGGTCCCATTCCTTGAAGTTGCCGGGGCTGCCGTCGAAGTCGGGCACACCGTAGTGCTCGGCCAAGCGACCATCGATGAAGCTGTAGTTGGCGTGCAGGATGTCGGTGACTGGCCGGTCGTGCTTCACCAGCTGCTCGAAGAAGGTGATGGCTTCGCGGTACATCGACCAGCGAACTCCGTCGCCCCAGAAGGCCTTAAATTTTTCCCCATCGACCGTGCTGTGGCTGCGGAAGTCGGCGAATCCAAACCACTGGCCGGCGAAGTCTCGAGCCAGGGTGTGCGACTTCCAATCTGCCAGCATCGGCTTGATCCGACCGTCGAGTTTGGCTTGATCAAGGATACTGCCGTCTTTGGCCGCAGCACGCATGGCGTCGTCGGGCATCGATCCCCACAGGAAGTAGCTGAGCCGCGAAGATAACTCCCAGGCATCGAGCTTGGTCTCTCGTTGCTTTCCATGGGGCGGCTCGGTCTTGAATAAGAAGTGGGGCGACAACAAGATCCGCACCATGGCCTCGCGTGCTGCGTCTTCGCGGTTCTCGCTCTCCTTCAAGGAACTCAAGTAGGACTCCCAAATCTGTTTCTTCTGATGTCCGCTCAGCGGTCGTCGCCAAGCTCTGGCCGCGAATTCGTGCAGGTGGCCGACCAGTTTTTGGCTCCACGCATGGGCGACCTTCTCGGACGGCTTGGCTTGACGGGCGAAGTAGTAGTCGATCTTGAATGCCTTCGGTAGTGCCCGCTCGTGTTCGGGCAATCTACGGCTGAATTGCTCGTCGTTAAGGTGGTAGATGCCGTCGTAGTCGGCCTTCTTTCGCTTCAGATTTCCCTCCACGCGCTTCACTCGACGGTCGTGGGTGTCGGGGAACAGTTTCTTCATCCGCCGGAACTCCGCCATTGTCTGATAGTGGGCTGCCGTTCCCCGGTGCCAGAGGATATTGACGCCGGGAAACACTCCGGGAAGGGGGTCGGGTAGACCGACTTCGCCACGATGGAGAAAGCACTGCACACTGGCCTTGTCCCGGTGTGGGTGGTCTTGCTGGAGTTCGGGAATGGCGTGAACCATGGCGATCGAGTCGTCCGCCCAAAAACTGATTCGCGACGGGGCGCGCACCGCGAATCCATCGTCGCCGAGTTGGGTTCCGTCCGGGTGAGTTCCCTTCAAGGCGAGGAGCTTTTCGAGGTCGGCGATGTCACGCTTGGTCTTTTCGCGTGCCTTGGTATCGTCTGCCGGAAGCTTCGCCAAGTGATCGACACACCACTTTCGTTGGCCTTCCCAGTAGGCGAACATCGAATGCCAAGTGCCGTCCTTTCGCTTTACGGTCAGTTTGGTCCAGTGGACGATGTCCCCAGCATTGCCGTCTCCTGCATCGGTGACGGCAAGGGTGACGACTTGGGCCTTGTCGATTTTTTTGACGAGCTTGGTTTCGTTCAAGCTGTCGATGTCCTGTTGCCGACGCTGAACTGTGTACCCGGGAGAGTCTTCGACCAACCAAGCATGCCGCCAATGGGACACCCAACGGGCCATCTTCTCCACGTCCGCCGGGACGGCTTGTAGGTTGGCCTTGTCCGGTCCCGGCATGGAGCGAAGCAGATGCCAAGTCGCGGCTGTGAAACGGGAGTCGGGTTTTGGTGCGGTGAGAAACGTATTCCAGTTGGCGAGAAAGTCGGGGTCGAGCTGCGAGTCCTTCGCTAGTTTGGCAAGGTCGTGAGCTCCGGTGACATCTCGGTGCGAGTGCTTCCAAAGCGCGATGGCGTAGTCCTTGATGCGAAGCTCCTCGTGGGTCTTCGGCAACATCGGCTCGGCGCGTTCTCGATACCAATTACTCGCCTCGAACTCGATCGCCGAGGCGGCGAGCTTCGGTCCACGGACCCCAACTTCTTGGTCCCGAAACTGGATGCCGCTACCCGGTAAGATGCTGGCTCGACCGGTTACCGTGCGAATCGCCTTGAGGTATTTTTCAATCTGTTCGGGGCTGGTGAACAGCACATCGCCAGTGTTGGCGAATCCCTCACCGCCGCCGCCGTCCTTAGAGAAATTACGGGAAAGGTTGAGCCTCAGTCCGGTGAGGTCACGGATCGTGTTGTCGAATTCCGAATTGGTCAGCCGCCGCATCGTCACCTTGCCAGGGTCCCCAGCATTGGCCAGAGCCATCCGGTCGAGCGCCCCTTTCATCCAACCGAGCAGGACTTCACGCTCCTCCTCGCTCGGTTGCTTCTTCTTGTCCGACGGCGGCATTTCGTAGTCGTGGACAAGACGTTTGGCGGTCTCCCAAAGATCTGGGTCTTTGGAAGCTTCGGCCTCGTTGCGGAACTGAGCCAAGTCGATGTCGCCCTTGGACACGTCAGCGTCATGGCAATCAAAACAGTATTTTTCCAACAGTGGAATCGCTTCGTCCCAGCTGTGCGAAGCGTTGATCGCATCCTCAGCGAACAGGCCTTGGAGGCCCGCGCCGAACACGCCGAGTAGAAAAAGATACTGTCGAAGGAAAACCACGTTCTAGTTTACGGTCGGAGTGATTAGGAACATACACAAAATTTAGTGGAAAGAGGACACGCCCTGAGCACGATGGCACCCCACTGGAAATGGGAACCCGCCGACCGGCGCGAGACCTCCCTCGCGGAGGTCGAAATCCCCGAGCCGGCGACGCCTTGAGAAGACTTCTCCCACCGGTCCTAAGCGACCCGTGACTGCAGAACATCGATCCCGACCGGCGAAAGACTATCGACGATATACAGAAAGAAGCCCAGTTGGCCCGGCGGCCCGATCAATAGGACCGGCATGAGCGAGGAGCAGAAGACCAAAGCGGCCCACCAAAAGTATCTGCGAGACTGACTCTGCGGCGTCGACGCGGTCGATGCTAACGCTCGTAGGTGAAGGCAGCCTGTTCCAGCAAGGGGTGAAATGGGAACACGTAATAGGTGTCGATCTCCTAGTCCCTTGAACCCGGCGTGATCTTCAGCTCGATGGTCTCGCCGTCGCGGAGCACGGTGATCGTCGTCTCTTCACCGATTTTCACTTCTCCAAGGGCGTAGGTATAGTCGTAGATATTTTTCAGCGTGTTTCCGCCTAGGCTGGTGATGATGTCGCCTCCTTGGACCCCGGCTTTTTGGGCGGGGCCGAGTTTGGCGACTCCACTGAGCTTGACACCTTCGATGTCGCCTTGGGCATAGTCGGGGACGGTTCCGAGGTAGGCGCGTAGTCCGCCACGGGTGCCCTGGCTCTTGGGGCGTTCCATCTCAACGTAATCGGGTGCCTCTGGGTTTTGCGCGAGAGATCGAGCAATGAGTCCCATGAGGCGAGTGATCTTCGCCGTGCCGGGATAGTTGATCTTGTCAGCGGTGTCGCGGGGCGAGTGGTAGTCTTCGTGAGCGCCGGTAAAGGCGGCCAAGACGGGGACCTTTCGCATGTAGAAGGAAGACGCATCGGTGGGCAAGTAGGAGTCTCTTTGCAGAGTCAGAGGCAGACCGACAGGCGCGTTGCGGCGTTCGATTTCGCCGGGCCAGATACTACTGGAGCCGACGGCTTGGAGGATCAACGACTTGTCCAAACGCCCGATCATATCGAGGTTCAGGTTGGCGGCGAAGACGTTGTTCAGGCCGGCATCTTCATCGCCGTGGGCGGTTGCTAGTTCACGGAGGCGAGGGGCGCCTGCTCCAGGTAAGCTACCCGAAAGGCACCCATCGGCCCGAACGATTCCGGTGCCAAATTCATCGCCACCTCCCGACCCACAACCAGCGCCTATTCGTTCCCCATCGGCGACCAAGACGGCACCGGCTGGGACTTCGGTAAGGGTGGCAAACTCCCTGGTCTCGGCGGCGGCGACTGAAACACCGGCGGCCACGCCAGCACTCCTCTGTCACCATCTCCAACGAAGGCACCTCCCCCGCCAAGGTCGTAATCACCAACGCCGTCCAGTTCCTACCCCAGGCCAAGGGGCTCCAAAGAAGACGCTGATTCATACCAGCGCGCCTAGCGACGACCAGTCCTAGGATCGTGAGTAAACTAAATTGACCAGTCGTCCCGCTAATATTTTCAATCGGCTATCGGAAAAGATTGACAGTAAGTTTTCGAACCCTAGCATCGACTGCTAGATGCATGGACTGCTCACATTCACCTTAAACGACAAGACCCACCTGCTACAATTACCTCGATCCGATTTTTCCTTCGGCGGTGGTGCCAACATGGATCTACGACTATCGGGCAGCTCCCTCCCCGATTTTCTTGGGAAATTTTCATGGCTTGACGACGAAGGCACTTGGAGTCTATCCATCCAAAACGAGGGAAGCGATCTGGTAGTGGTCAAGGAGGCACTAGATAGAGAGGACACAAACATCTTGAGTGATGGCACAAAGCTCGATCTCGGGGGACTGCAGGCCAGGTTCAACCTCCTTCCCGATCTACCGACCCTAGACGGAGCCCCAGTAAGAACGATCAGGCTCAAGAACTCTGACCTGACTATGGGGCGAGGCCCGGGGGACAGGACTGAGACGAAACTTGTTCTCGACCCGGAAGACCCTGCAATATCCAGGCGGCAGCTGTCGGTAGTCAGAAGGAAAGATGATTGGTATCTCGTCGACCACGGCAGGGAAGGCTCTGAACTCAACGGGAGGTTCTTCCAAGATGAGATGCTGGTCATCGGCGACCGCTTTCGAACTGGACACTATCAGTTCGAATTCACTGGGCGCGCCATCAGGCGCATCGGCCTCTCGAGCGGTGGCCACCTTATTGCACACGACCTTTCCCGAATCGCTGGGGGAAGGGCCATTCTGCAGGGGGTCAACGCAGAGGTTCCAGCGGGTAGCTTTATTGGTGTGCTAGGTGGTAGCGGACAGGGGAAGAGTACCTTTCTTACTGCCCTCTGCGGATTGAATCCCTCGGATACTGGTAGCATCGAGATCGACGGTGAACCGGCCGCTGATCGTACCGGAGGGCGAATCGGATTCGTTCCCCAAGACGACATCGTCCATGTAGAGTTGACCGTCCGATGCGCCATCGAATACAGCGCTCGCCTAAGGCTAGCAGACAGCCCTTCAATCCGTGACATTTCGGCACTAGTGAATCGTATCGCTGAGCGCCTGTCACTTACTGAGCACTTGCACAAGCGCATCTCTATTCTCTCTGGAGGGCAACGCAAGCGCGTGAGTATCGCCACCGAACTTCTCGCCAAACCCTCGATCATTTTCCTGGATGAACCATCGTCGGGCCTTGACCCCGCGACAGAATACTACCTAATGAAATTTCTCCGTGATCTTGCAGGAACTGACTGCACGGTCATCGCGACGACCCATGTCCTCGGACGCAGCTATCTGTTCGACCGGGTAGCGTTCATTCAGGCAGGTCGGCTAGTCTACTACGGCTCGGACCACGCAGCTCTAGAGTTTTTCAAAAAACCATCGTTAGACGACGTCTATCTCGTCCTAAACGAAGGACGGCCAAGCGCAGAGGAATGGGAAACTGCGTTTCAAAATGACACCGACGCCTCAGCCATCGAAAGCTCGATTCCCAAGTTGCACGACGACGGGACTGCTCAACACACAAAGGGACCGAGCCCATGGCGCATACTTTTGACCCTGCTCGCACGCCAATGGTCAATCCTCTCAGCAGACCGAGCCAACATAGCGTTTCTCTTTGCCCAAGCGGCCGCCATTGCAGCGCTCATTGGCTGGGTGGCACCAAATCCAGGACTCCGCTCGTTCCTCGCGGTAGTCGCAGTACTGTGGTTCGGAACGAGTAACGCTTCGCAGCAGATCGTCTCCGAGATGCCAATCTTTCGACGAGAGAGAGTGTGCGGACTCGGGATCAACGTCTATATCGTAAGCAAGATCTCGTTTATCTTCGCCATAACCGGACTACAGACCGTTTTCCTGTTCTTTATCCTAACCTTTTCGGCCCAGATTTTTCACCCGGCGGACTACGATCCTGACCAACTTCTCGGAGATAAGCGAATGATGAGTTCGGATCCCGTGGGAGATATTGACCAGACGCCGGGATCTGGAGTGCTAGCGCTTGTGCGAGCTTTCGACTTCCCGCGCGAAGAAGCTGAGGTAGTAGCCCGATCGTTTGTAATACAGCCAGCCATCGACCTCGACGGGGCGACATCAAAGAGGGACGACAATCGGGAGCTTCTTGTATACGATGAAGGATCAATTGTCAGGGGGGTCGAAGCGCTCGGGGCACAACTAATTCACGATGGAGTAGATCTCGACAGCGAAGACGCGCGGAAATTTGTTGCCTCTAAACTTGCAGAAACCAACATTCCCGCTCCACCATCGCGAAGGTTCTTGGGAAAATTCCAGCAGAAGGCAGTCTTGACACTCATCCGGTGGTTTGGATTACAAGAAAACGTGATCGATTCGGCTGAAAGGAAGATGTTGGACTCTCAAGGAGAAGCGCTGAAAGCCCCATATTCCCCGACTGGAAGAATTCTAAAGCACGATGCTCTACCTCTCAGTCTAGTAATCGCCATTCCAATTTTTGGGCAACTTGTAGCCCTGCTGACTAGTGCCCTCATCGGCGTGACGATCGGGCTGATGGTTTCCAGCCTAGTGACTACTCCGACACAGGCCGCGATGATTGTCCCCTTAATTCTCATCCCCCAAATTCTCTTTGCAGGATTCGTGATCACGCTTCCAGAAATGACGAAGCCAGTACGGTTGGCTGCGAGTTTCATACCAAGCTATTCCGCCCAAAGAGTCAATGAGGTAGCAAGCCTCTACGGTCAGCAGGTCCCTCTAGTGGCCAACCAAACAAAAATTCCGGTATTCTTTAGGGGAAAGCCAGAGACGCTGGAATGGAAAGAAAACGGCAAGGATAGATCTGTCGACTACTTGGAGCTATCAAGATCGAACAGCGCGTTTCAGAACACCATCATCAGGCATAGCCTAACTGGGCTTCGTGAAATCCAGGTGACTGAGTCCGGGGACGACTTACTTCATGTCAAACACACGCGAAGAGACATTCACCCCTATCGTAAGGGAATGCTGTTCACTCGCCTCAAGCTAGCCGAGCAAGCCCTGCTCGTACTCAGTACGTGGTTCGTAGCTTGCTATGTAGTCACCCTGCTTGCCCTTCGCTCGAAACAACCCATGTAGGCACCATGAAACCTGAGCCCAGATCAGCCTTTACTCAGCGCCATCAACCCCTAGTAACAACCTCTCACGACCATCGATCTTGACGAAACCAAGGCCATCACTTTTTCGAAAGACTCGGCGTTTCACGTCGTCGCTTCCTATGAAAAATTCAAGATCACCCTCGACGAAAATCACTCCTGCTAGCTGTCGAGTAATCATCTCCTTTTTCGGGGCCGAAGGCGATGCCAGGGCCACAGAAGTCGGTGGAGACGAGGGTTGAGGGACGACCTGCCTAATATTAGACGCCTTCGCGGCCTCCAACTCCTCCTCTAGAAGCGCGATCTGGCCTCTCTTCTTATCCAGAAGTTCCTGCTGTCGAATCTTCTGTTCCCGAAGTTCTTGGGTGAGCGATTCTCGCTCGGCCTCCACCTCAGCCAACCGTTGTGACAGCCCCGGATCCGGATCGTCACAGGAAACCAGTATTCCGAATAATAGAACCGTTAGAAAAGATTTTAGCATAGTAAAAAGACTCCAAAGATGTGACTGATAATAGAGATATCGTTTTCTCCTTGCAATCAACTTTCCGACTTTATATGTTCAGCTGCACTGTGCCCTAACCTATGGATCTACATCGATTCTAGGATCGTTCGGGAGAGCAGGACGACCGTTCTCCCTCGCATTGACATGACTATTCTCTCCTTCTCGACGCACCAAACCACCAAGGTAGCCTGTAGCATCGCGCTCCTGCTCTTTGGGTTATCCTGCTTTACGGCCGTTGCCCAAAACAGGGCGAACTCTGGGGCAGGACAGGTAAGGAAGGTGGCCTTTCCATCTCCCTACGTCCGCATGCTAGCCATCCAAGCCTATCTTGAACAAGAGGGCATCGAGGTGAAGTGGAGCGAGGAATACAACAGGACTGCGTTAACTGATTTAGACGTAAACTCCCTTGCTGATGACGAGGTAACCCTTTGTACGGCCATCGGAATTCGCCTGTCTGATGGCGTGATCGCCCTACTTGGTAAAGACGAAAAAAAGATGAGAAGGTGCGCTCAGGACATACAGTCATGTGCACGAAAGCTGGAAGCCGGGCTCGACGATATGCCCGCTATAGGCCAACTTAGTCGATCCATTGAAGCTGGAGACTGGTCACACACTCTATTTGAACTGGGTATGATTCAACAGGAGATCGTGGCAAAACTGGATGCGGACGTCGACTCTACCGCGACTGTGGTTGTCGCCTCCGGCGCATGGCTCCAGGGAATCATCTATGCATCCAATCTCATCCTCGACCACCAAAAGGAAGTCGATCTCTCCAACATGCTCCGAGCACCTCAGATTGCCAGCTTTCTCGGAGAAAAGCTCCAAGGCCTTCCAGAGGATGTCAAAGAGATACCCCAATTCAGAACAAGTCTTAAGGTTCTGAAGTCAGTGGAAGCAATTATCGACATCGATCGCGACGAAACCATCGAACCAGAAAAGCTTGTCGCCCTGCGTAATGTGGCTTCGGAGGCACTTGCCCCCATAAAAGACAAGTAAAACAATTACTTCTACACGTCCATGAAACAAATCTTACTCGCACTTTCGATTCTTGTCCTGTCATCCGGAACCATTGGCAACCTCTTGGCACAGGAAAGCTCCATAAACGTGTCACCGATCTCCAGTCCCAAGAAGGCACGAGACGATGCACGCAAGATTGCAGTTAAATTCGCTGACCGAGGATATCAGATTCACCCTGTTGGTAAGGGTAGTAACTTCGAGGGAACACAGCTCATTTTCCAGATCGAACTGATCAAAGGAATGGACTACATTATCATGGTAGGCATTGATGACGCAATGCCCGCAGTCGACCTCTACGTGAAAAGCGAGGGAGGTAATATGATAGCGCAGGACACCCGAAATCTCACCCGTGCGGTTGTTGAGTTTAGCTCGGATTACAATGGCGTCTGCGAGGTAATCGTAAAGCCCGTGCCGTCAGAGGTAATCGGTCACTTCGCCGTACTAGTGGGGTACCAACCCGGATTCTAAGCGTCCTGTTTTCCCGCATCAACCGTAAAGCCTTACACCACCATGAAAAAATTCATCATCCCGCTCATCCTTTGTCTCTTTACAGTGGCTTGCCAATCTCCAGAGCCACCGAAGATCTATCTCCTTCCCCCAACCCAGAAGCCGATGCCAAAGCCTAAGGCAACTCCACCCACGCCGCCAAAGAGCGAACCTAAAGTAGCCGCTACCCCTGAGGCCAAGCGAGAAGACGAAATTGGACGCCGATTTCGGGATGTAGCGCCGGAAGACATGGAGCCCTCTGAGCAAGTGCTACGAATTGATCGTTGATCCATCGTTCGGCCCCAGCGCACCATCCAATGAGAAGCAGACGACTCAGCTATCAGTGCTTGACGTTAGCAGTAGTCTGTTTCTGTAGTGGAGGACTCGCAGATGACTCTAAAGTTCTAGACATTTTTGAACGAAGGTGCTCAAGCTGCCACGACGATGACAAGAACGGTCCAATACTAACGAAAGGTTCTGACCTAACCCTTTTACGTATCGACAAGGAGTACATTGTACCGGGGGACCCAAAAAAGTCGCTACTTTACGAACTTGTAGATCTTCCAGAAGGTGACGGCGACCGTATGCCGAAGAGCACTAACAGAAAACCTCAACAACCACTTACCAGCGCAGAAAAGGAGACTCTAAAGAACTGGATCACAGGCACCGGAACTCGGGTAGATAAACGGGATTTTATCACTCAAACAAAATCTGTAGAGTGGATGAGATCTGACATCACATCCCTTAAAGAGAGAGGCGCGCTGAGCAAAACCGTTCGATACCTGAACCTGGCGAACATCTACAATAAACGGGATGCAACCAATCGGCCTGAGATTCCTCTTTCTCTTATTCAGGACTACCATTTTAGTGTTTCCAAATTACTTAACAGCTTATCGTGGAGCAAGGAGATCGTTGTTCCCAAGGTTGTTGACTCTTACGGAACTCTGTTACGCTTTGATCTCGCTGATTATGGTATCGACGCACGCATTTGGGAGCGCCTGTTTGCTGGTTACCCCTACCACATTCTGACGGGAGATAGTAATCTGTCGGCTGATGAGTTCTTCGGATCCCATCCTCTAATGCGGGCCGATTTCTTTGTCTTCGCGATGGCTCAACCCCCCTTCTACCACATGGCACTACGCCTCCCTGGGGGAGAAAATTTGATAAATGCTGACACGGAGTTAGAGCGCAAACTGGGGATAGGCGCCGACAAAGCCATCTTCGATGAACGCACAGTGCGCGCCGGCTTTCAAAAAAGCGGGGTTTCACAAGGGAATCGCGTGATCGAACGGTTTCCATTGGACCCGGACAACGGATACTTCTGGAAGAGTTACGACTTCGATCCTGATAGGCAAAACGAAAGAGGCGGCGACCTTTTCCGATCCCCCTTGGGGCCGGGGACTATGTCTCTAACGATGGATCCCCAACTTAGATTCTCCCACGACGGAGGAGAGATCATTTTCTCACTCCCGAACGGTCTACAGGCCTACCTCCTAACGGATGGAAGGGGAGCGCGCATCGACGAAGGCCCGACCAACATCGTCGCCGATGCCTCCCGCCCAGACGGGCGTATAATCAATGGAATTTCCTGTATGTCTTGTCACCGGGAGGGTCTGGTAAGTGCAGGAGTAAGCGATGAGGTACTTCAACAATCGAAAACCATAGCCCTCCCCGCTCCTGAGCGTAAAAAAATTGAGAGACTCTATGACAGCGTGCGCCTGAAGAACTGGCTTGTTTCGGACACCGAGCGGTATTGTGAGGCTTTGGGGAAATGCGGTTCTTACTCGGGCAAAACAGAAGCGGTACGCCTGCTCTATGATGCGTTCAAAGCAGACCTGTATCCTAGGGATCTAGGACCGGAGATTGGTCTAGACAGCTCGGAAATTCTGAACCGTTTGGACCGTTCATCAAGTCCGGGCGTGAAGTTCATCGTTTCAAAATTCCGATCGGCTACCCCTGTTCCCCGCTTGGATTTTGAGAAGGAGTTGCCTGCGATAGTAGAAGCCTTAGGGCTCGGAACGGTTCAGGCAACCTACGAGCTCGGGCTCGTAGAATTCGGCGGCCTAGTCGATCCTAACTCCGGCGCAATTCAGGGCGAATCCGCAACTCACATCACCGTTCGTGGCGAAGCAAAAATTATCAATCCTATCCGACTTCCCCTTTACGATGACAAACGCAACATCTCCCGGCCCGTGCAAGCTCCTAGTATCGAACCTAGCAGGAGATCCTATGGCGTGGAAGGAACAGCCACTCCTGTCAGACTCCCGGAATACGACCGCAAACCATCCGGTTTTCACCAGGTTCCGAAGCCTTAGCTTTCTGGCAGAGCTACCCATCCGACGCCAGTAACTCTCCACCCCAAAATTCAGACGAAACAACAGCGATAATAACGGGACGCTGGACTCCGAGCCAATCAAACAACCAAGTGTAAACGACCATGAAAGACACAACACACATCCGACTGCGAAGCACCTGCCTAATCGTTCTCACCTCCCTTCTGGCAACATCCTGCTCGACGGTAGAGACCTTGCAAAAAAGGGTTGAGGCTCAAGTTGCTATCGCGAAACGCGGCGGTGGCGAGGCCGAGCAACAGCAATTCGCTTTGGACCAGCAGAATACCGAGATGCAACCTGTGGCAGGTGGTGCGGTTATTGGCGCCGTGATAGGCGGCATGTTTGGCGGCAGATCCGGGGCCATGCTGGGTGCTGGTCTTGGTGCCACAGCCGGTCATGAAGCAGGCCAACAGAAGGCTCAGCAGAAGTCTGGTGCACAGACACAAGAGGCCACTCTCGATCGGAATATCGAATCAGCAAAGGCCGAGAACAAGCAGGCATCAAAGCGTGTTGCCCAAGCAAAGCAAAAGCTTGCCGACTACAAAAAAGAAATTGCAGCTGCAAAGGCAACCAATAGTAGGTTGAAGTTGTTCGCCTTAAAGCGAAAGGTCTCGGCTGAGGCGAACAGTCTCAGTAGGTACTCTACGAGCCTTCAAGGAACGATCGACTCTGGAAACAGGAATCTCACCGCGATTGGCCAAGATCATTCGAAGCACCTAAGCTATCGAAGTGAACTTACCGCTCTCGGAAAATCGAAAACCGAGATCGACTCAGTCCAGCGGCAATATGGAAGCCTCATGGACAGTTTCTAGACCTCTGCAACCAGCTACTACGCCAACAAACCCGCTGATTCCCATGAAACATTCTACACTGCTACTTCTACCCATCACCTGCGTTCTTCTGAGTTCATGCTCCACGACCGGAGACCCTGCCGCTGGCGGGTTCTTCAGTTGGAGCCCTGAAAAATCATCGCAGCGGATTCAAGGCAAGGAGTACGAACTCAACAAGATCCAGGCTGACACAGATAGGCTAAACCAATCCGCCAAGCGATACCAGTAGGAGAGCGCTTTCACCCTACCAAGCACCTATGAATCTCGAGGGCATACCTTCGCGACTCTGGAGAAGCACAGGTGTTGCATATTCCACCCCCTTGATGCTCAGGATTGTCATGGCGGTCGCCTCTATACAACTAGTGGCGTCCGTCGATCTCCATGCCGAAGACACAACCGCCGGTGCCCGGGCGCTCTGGGCTGATGCTGTTAGCCACATTGTAAGCGACTACTACGAGCTTGGGCCGTCGGGAAAGCGGATTAAGTTCAGTGAAGAGCAGGTCGCACAACGTCTAACTGAGCTCCTAAATGAGAGCGTTCGGGCTAAGGGGGGAACGATTGGAGTCCCTCCCGACTTTAGCGATCTCGAACACCTTCAGATCGAGAAAAATTTCTTCGATTTTCTAAATCAACTACACATTCTCCATAGAGGTAGGAAATCGGCCACCGAGCTTGTCGAATACTCCCTGAATCTATTGTGTAACAACGATTTACGCTATTCCCAGTACTGGTCGAAACCTTATCAGAGGAAGAGGCTGGAGCTCGAAGATAATCCACTACTGAACGCGCGATTCGATTTTTCCGTACGCAGGGAAGACGACCATTCCTTTCTCTGTTTCCCGTTCGATAAAGGAGATGCCTGGACTCAAGGAATGAGGGCCCGGGATAGGCTTGAGAGCTTCGACGGAATTCCCGCTGGTCAGATTTCAATGCAAGATCTCTTCTTGCGATTTTTTGGGCAAGCTGACACTTCGGCGAAAATTAAGGTAAGGCAGAAGTCAGGTCGCGTTCTAAATCTAGATCTCAGCCGTAGACATGTCACCCGGAGTGTTACCGCACATCCTTACCGAGATTCTCAAATTTTCGTCATTCCAGAGATCAGTAATGACTCCGTTAAGCAGTTGGCCATCCTGCTTCGGAAGTCACCTTCGCCCAATATAATTCTCGATCTTCGAGGGAACGGGGGCGGGCCTCTGCCTCCGGTTAGCGACCTAGTTGGGCTATTTGTCCCTGGTCCACGGCCAATAGTTGTGGGAAGAACCTATCAGGATGATAAGCTCGAGTCTGAACTCACATCCAACGCGCAGTGTGTTGAGGGTATTGAGCGCATCAATCTCATCGTCGATGGCGGATCCGCGAGTACGGCTGAACTGTTCGTTCTGGCCTTGAAGGAAGCTCTTGGAGAGCAAGTGGTGGTGTCCGGCTCCAAAACTTATGGGAAAGATGTATGGACTGGATTGATCTCATTTCCTGGTGGAGGGGCCTTAATGATTCCAATGGGGCCTATTCGGACTGCAAGTGGGAATGGCTGGCGTGACGGAATTTCTCCCACCTTTTCACACCCCTAACAACCATTCACTAGTGGACGATATTGATTCGACAAATGGCGAATCAGGCTTCCGGAAGGTGCTGATTGCTCTCGTCAATAATCGCTTTCGCCGGCGGCTCGACAATAACGCCTTTCTTCGATAGGAAGACGTTATTCATGAAGCTTGCCGTAGCGGCCATACTCACAATCGCATCGCCGTGACCATTCGGTCCGAACCGATTCCCGACGAGACTTGGACTCGATTTTCTTCCAATCACAACGAGCCCGAATTTCGCACAACGGGCAACCTCATTGTTCTTGATCAGAATTGGGGCAGAGATCTTTTCAGCATCACAAGCGATCCCTTCCAGAACGCAGTCTTGTACTATACTGTCTAGGAGACTGGATTCTCCTGCGTCCGCAAATTCCATGCCTAGTTCGTTTCCTCGAAAATCGATTTCGCGGAGATCACCCGAAGCACCATCTCTGATGGCAGCGCCCGTTCTATTTTTCACAAACTCGGTTTTCTCTACAGCGGCCCGAGTGCCATGATCAACAGCGAGGATACCACAGTGCTCGTTCTCCGAAAATTTGCAATTGCCTCCAACACTAACAAACGCCTGATCGCTGACCTCCATCCCATGGGTCAGGTTCTGGAAGAATTCCGACGCCTTAACTGCACCGGTAGTCCCGTCGTCACGGAGTGTAACACCTGCCATATTTCGGGTAGCGCTTCCGGCTTCCATGACGAACTTCGCACCGGCGTCTGTCCACATGCCACTTTCGGTATTGTCCTCTAACCGACAGTCTATCACGGAGGCATCACCCTTGCCGCTCAAGTAGAGGCCATGTCGGATTCCAGAACGAAACGCGCAACTCGAGACTATTAGCCCTTCACATTGAATAAACTCACCAACTGAATGCCCGCTAGCGAATACTTGACCACCATCGTGGAAGAAGCCTATAGCTTCAAGCTTCACATCTTTTACCCGAGTAGCGCTCACCGCTGCACCACCCCGCCCATCTGTCTTTACTATGGTTTCTGACAAACCAGCCCCTCGTAGTGTGATGCCTTCCTTCAGAATCAGCCGTTCGTTGAACTCACCAGCACCCACTAGTATAGTGTCCCCATTCGAAGCGGCTGCGATTGCTTCTCTGATTGTTAAAAAGTCCCCTGGCACGTTCCATTCACCGTTTAGTTTCCCCCCCCCTTTGGGAGACACATCAGTTTGGGTGTCTGGCGTCCTAGTACCCGAGGTGCCTATGGCTACATCTCCCCCTCCTGTTTCTCGCCCTCTCCAAGAATTATTCATTTGATAATAGACCGTGCCACAGAGAGTGATGACTAGCGCCGCACCCCCAACAATGGAAGCAATCATACCTGTCTTTCGCTGACTTCGACGCCCCACTGGCAGCGTTGGCAATGCAGTATCAGTGTTTATGACACCGTCGCTACTGGTCAAATCGAAGCTGGCTCGCTCGACGCTGGTTTCAAGCGACTGCATTACCGCAGAAGTCTCAACTGTAAGGGGAGAAGTTGCTCTTATGGAGGCGGTTAGGTCCCCCGTTAAACTCGAAGAATCCCCCTCTTCAGACGACCTCCGCGCCGGAGATCCATGCGGGGTTTTCTTCTTCGCTTTCGCATACTTAGCACTACCAAGTTCCAACATTTCGAGTAGCTCGCCGGCGCCGGAAGGGCGTTGGGAGCGCTCCTTGGAGAGACACTGCATAATTGCATCATCCCAATTTTTTGGTGGAGGCTGATCAAAGCCTCGCTCCCGCTGGCGTTCGACGATTGGTGTCGGTGGAATTTTCAGAACCTGATTGAAAACATCGCCAGTATAAAAGGGAGGTGTTCCCGCCAGTAGTTCGTAAATGGTCGCCCCGAGGGCATAGATGTCGTCTAGACGATTTACTCCACGTCCGGCAATCTGCTCTGGACTCATATAGCACAAGGTGCCACGATTGTGGGCCGAAACCGTAACACGCTCCATCGATTCGGCGACACACCTAGCGATTCCAAAGTCCGCGATCTTAAGTAGTTGGGTTTCAGACTCAACCAAAAGATTTGCTGGCTTTAGATCTCTATGCACGACCTCGGCTACCTCGTGTGCATATTCAAGACCTTGTAGAAGTTCGATGACCCAGTCGGATATGGCCTCAACGGTAAATACCCGATTTGGCTCCCTTGATAGCAGTGACGATAGATTGTCTCCCGATACATACTCCATCGCGATGGCACTGTTCTCATCATCCTGGTAGAAATCGAATACACGTACGACAGACGGGTGGGACAATTGCCGCCCCCGCTTGGTCTCATTCTTTAGATCTTCAACCGCCTGAGAATCGAAATGAATCATGCGCGGAAGCAATTTTAGAGCGATTCTCTCTTTGAGCGTCTCGTCCTGAGCCGCCCAGACTTCGCCCATACCCCCGCGGCCGACACAATTTTCTAGGACAAAGCGTCCCAAGACTCTGTCTCCCGGACGTAATCCGCGAATGGTCTGTTGATCCTCGAGATCCTCAATTCGGTTTTCAGGTTCGCTCATAGTATATAGACCTACAATCTGCTAGCAATTTCAACCTTGCACGTAGCGACGGCCACTACAAGATGGTACCAGACGGTCGATTCCCAACTTATGGAGAGACAAGACGCAAATGGCCTAGGTAGCTTTGAGACACGGAAAGCGGGGTGCCTTGAGCAGTTCTCGAAGGACCTACTTGAATTCTACCGTGACGAATCGGAATTGGGCCATCGACAGGGAGTGCGCCGTTTTCTAGCAGATGATAGAAGTTCAGGTGAATCCTGCCTGATTCATGTCAGCACATACAACCGTCCGCTGTCTCCCCAAGGACGCGACTGGCAAGAACAGATTGTAGCGTCAATGGCCGAAAGCCCGGTAGCAAAAGCGTGTGAAGTCAATAGATATCGTCTGGACGACTGTGGGCACTACATTTCAAGCGAGTTAGCCGACAGCGTATCGCTTTACCAGATCCTTCGCCAACGGCGACAACTGAATCCGGAGGATGTCTTCTATATCCTAAGCGAGATTGCAGATGGCATAGAGATAGCAACAGCTGAACATTGGCCACGCTTAGACCTTGACCTTCAGTCCTTGTTTCTTACTAAAGACGACAACGCTCCCACGATCCTGATCGTCCCCCCTCCACTTCCAGGTCCCGAAGCAATCGCTCAGGCAAGGTGTATTCCCACTCACAGCGGCATCTATATCCAACAACTCGCAGCGCTGGCCTGTAGCCTTCTCGGCATGGGACTACGAAGTGGGGGGTTCCGTCCGATCGCCGAGCTTGGAGCAAACCGGAATCACTTGTTGAAACTCGTCATCGATAGCGATTTTGGCCGCGCATTTTCTTCCGCCAGCGACTTTGCGCATTCACTAGAAAATCAGAAAGTCCCGAAGGTCGATCAAGGGATGGTCGATATTACCTATTTTTCCCCATCAGCACAGACAAATGGGGATCTACTCACTGTCAGACAAGCGCCGTCGGAATCCCCTGAGCTATCATCAAATGAGCAGGCCCGAGCCTTGATCGACCTACTCCCCGTAGCAAAAGATTCCGTCTCGGAACCTCTGACTGTAGTTCGCCTTGTCCCCGAAGAGAAAGAGAGGGGAGCGGCCACGATTTGTGTAACCGATACTCTTAGCGTAGGCAGATCGTCAGCCGCAGAATTTGTAACTCAGTTTTCCCCGCGTTCTTCAAAAAATGATCAGCTTACCCGTTTGATCAGCCGCAAACAGCTTCAATTCCGGCTTTCGAATGGTGAAATTATATGTAGCGAAAGCGAGTCTTCCAATACATCCTTCGTGTGCGGAAAGCCGATGGCTGCGAAGGTTAAGATAGCGAAAGATAGCCGCATCATGCTCGCAGGGGAATACGAGTTGAATCTCCAGTTTTCGCCATCATCCTGGTCTAATGGCCAGGTATGGAATAAGGTAATTTCGGACATCAAATTGTCTGGCGGACTCTTGTTATCCCCCGGAAAACCCGGTATTTCACTTGACAATCAGACTGCCTGGGTCTTCACCGATGTGATGTTCGGCCTAGATGTAAATGATCAATTGCGGATAGCTCCAAGGAAAAGGAATGAGGTGTTAGGAGCATTTCTCAGGGCTGACTGTAGTCTTTTCGTCGTGGCGCTTGAAGAAGAGGGTTCTATCTACCTCGACGGAAAGTCCCTCCGATTGGAATGCCCGGCATTACTGTCGAAGGGATTAATCCTCAAGATTGGAAGCTACCAGTGGACAATAGGGTAGTAGGCAGAGAGCGGCTATGGGCACTAATTCTAGTCCCTCGAGCCGGGAGTGATCTTCAGCTCGATGGTCTCGCCGTCGCGGAGCACGGTGATCGTCGTTTCTTCACCGATTTTCACTTCTCCAAGGGCGTAGGTATAGTCGTAGATATTTTTCAGCGTGTTTCCGCCTAGGCTGGTGATGATGTCGCCTCCTTGGACCCCGGCTTTTTGGGCGGGGCCGAGTTTGGCGACTCCACTGAGCTTGACACCTTCGATGTCGCCTTGGGCATAGTCGGGGACGGTTCCGAGGTAGGCGCGTAGTCCGCCACGGGTGCCCTGGCTCTTGGGGCGTTCCATCTCAACGTAATCGGGTGCCTCTGGGTTTTGCGCGAGAGATCGAGCAATGAGTCCCATGAGGCGAGTGATCTTCGCCGTGCCGGGATAGTTGATCTTGTCAGCGGTGTCGCGGGGCGAGTGGTAGTCTTCGTGAGCGCCGGTAAAGGCGGCCAAGACGGGGACCTTTCGCATGTAGAAGGAAGACGCATCGGTGGGCAAGTAGGAGTCTCTTTGCAGAGTCAGAGGCAGACCGACAGGCGCGTTGCGGCGTTCGATTTCGCCGGGCCAGATACTACTGGAGCCGACGGCTTGGAGGATCAACGACTTGTCCAAACGCCCGATCATATCGAGGTTCAGGTTGGCGGCGAAGACGTTGTTCAGGCCGGCATCTTCGTCGCCGTGGGCGGTTGCTAGTTCACGGAGGAAGGTCGCGGATCCTAGCAGGCCGAGTTCTTCTCCTGACCAAGCGGCGAACCAGACGTCGCGCTTTAAGTCGAGCTTTCCTGCTGCCTTCTGAGCAACAAGGTGGTGGGCGATCTCCATCATTCCGGCAACGCCCGAAGCATTGTCATCGGCGCCGTGGTGGATGCTGTCTTTTTCGCCATCGCGGGCGAGAGATCCGCTCCGAGCCCGGGAGCCGAGGTGGTCGATGTGCGCGCCGATGATGAGTGCGGGCTCGGTCGGAGAGCCGGAGGAGATCTTCGCCAGCACGGACCGACCGACCTTCTTCTTCTGTTCGATATCGATGGCGGCCTCGATGGTGAGCCCGGGGATGGTGAATCCGGCCTGCGGCTCGCCGGTATCGAGGGCATCTTGGAGAGTAGCGAGATCCTTGCCTGCGAGTTGTAGCCAACGGTTGGCGGTTTGGTCGGTGATGCTGAGGGCGGCGACGCCGGAGTCGGATAGGGACGAGTCAAAGCCGAGTGGCACGAGCTGCTGGACCACCTTGGAGTTGGGGCCCGAGACGACGATGATTCCCTTCGCCCCACGTTTGCGGGCGACCAAGGCCTTGAACCGGAGCTGGGTGTGGCGGTGGTAGGTCGCGCGGGTTTCTTTGTCGAGACCTTCGGGAAGGTAGCGGAGAAGTAGCACCCACTTGTCCTTCACATCGAGGTGAAAGTAGGAGCTGTAGGCACCACCTTCGGTGCCTTCCGAGTCAGGCACTTCCAGTCCGTAGCCGGCGAAGACGACGCCGGCCTTCTCGATCTCACCGGTGCTAGAGAAGGTGATTGGGCGCCAGTCCTTGTCGGTGATGAGCTCAGTTCCCGTGCCGTCAGTAAGTTTGTTCTCTGGCCCGAGATCCACTCCAGCAGTGAATTCGAAGGGATGAAAGTAGCTGGTCCCAGCTTGGTCGGCGGCGGGCTCAAGGCCGAGGGACTCGAAGAAGTCGGCGGTGTATTCGGTCGCGAGGATCTCGCCCTGGGTTCCGGTGAGCCTTCCCTCCAGTTCGTCGGATGCGAAAAACTCGATGTGGCTACGGAGGTCGGCTTCGCTGATGTCCGAGACAAAGCTATCGAACGCTGGTCTGGTGAGGGCGTCTCTGGTGGTCTGTTCATCGAGGCCAAGGGCTGCTCGTGCGGCTGCGTCGTCCCAGTTGGCGAGGAAGATCTGGGATTGCTTCTGAGCGGTCCGGTTGGAGGTCCAACTCAAGGTCTTGCCGTCTGGAGAGAACGTCGGCAGGCCGTCGAAGCCGTCGGTATGGGTGACCCGCACGGGATCGCGTTGGCCGGCGGAATCGACGACATAGAGCTCGAAGTTGCCGAAGCCGTTGAGATTGGTGGCAAAGATCAGGTAGTCGCCGGAGGGGTGGTAAAATGGCGCCCAAGACATGGCCCCGAGCTTGGTTACCTGCTGCTGATCCGAGCCATCGGTCTTCATGGTGAAGATCTCTGCCTGATCGCCCTTGGCGTTGAACCGACGCCAGCAGATCCGCTGGCCGTCGGCGCTGAAGAACGGGCCTCCGTCGTAGCCATCGACGTCGGTGAGTCGGCGCACGTTCGAGCCATCCGCATCCATAATATAGATGTCCATGAGGTAGGACTGCTTCAGGTCGAAGCGCTCCTGAGTAGCCTCGTCGAGTTCGTCGGTGTAGGCGTGGCGGTTGGAAGCAAAAACAATCTGCGAGCCATCTGGGGAGTAGCATCCTTCGGCGTCGTAGCCGGTGATCCGAGTCAGGTTGCGGGGTTGGTCGCCACTGTGAATGTCGATCTCGTAGAGGTCGTAGTCCTTGTCGTAGTCCCAAGAATACTTTCTGATCCGGCCGGAATTTCGGTCCTCGATCTCCTTGCCCTGGTCGGATTTGGCCTCCGGGTCCTCGTGGGTGGAGGCGAACATGGCACGTTGGCCATCGGGGTGAAGCCAGGCGCAGGTGGTCTTGCCGGTGCCGGGCGAAAGACGATTGGTGTCCCCGGTTTCCAGATCGAGTAGGTAGATCTGGTAGAACGGGTTGCCCTCTTCGCGCTCGGACTGGAAGATCATCTTCGTTCCGTCTGCGGAAAAGTAGCCTTCACCAGCGCGCTTGCCTTCGAACGTGAGCTGACGGGTTTCCGATAGAAAGGCATCGGGAAGTTGGGGTGCCTCAGCGAGAGCGAGGGTGAGCGGGACGATTGTGGTGAGCCAGATCGGGCGGATCATGGGAGAAGCTAGCAACAAGTATGGAATTCGCCACCTCGGAGAGCGCAGAGAAGCGGCATTGACGAATCCTCGGCAGCCCCGTTTAGTTAGCCCTGAGAGATACCTATCTATGAGAGTTCCTGCCATCGTCTTTGAGCCAGAGTTGGTGCACTGCCCCGCTTGCTACTTTTCCTCAAAACGGGGGGCGGAAATTTGTGAGCGTTGCGGGTTCTCCGACGCGGCTGTTCTTCAGAAGATTCCGTTTCAAGCACCTCAGATGGCACCCTTGGTCGATCTGGAGAATCGGTTAGAGCCGTCGGAGGCGAATAAGATTTCCAAGGCCATTCGCCGGTTCGAAAAACGTTTTCTCCAGTTCCGTGCTTCGGTGCACCTGACTCGACTTCCCGAAGGGGGCGATGTCAGAGAGTTTGGCTACTGGTTGTTTAACCACTGCTCGTTTGCCGAAGGCGAGACTCCCGAGGACCGCGCCGGAACTCTTCTCATTCTCATAGATCGGGAGAGCCGCTCTGCAGGGCTGACGGTGGGTTATCGCTTAGATCCGTTTCTTGGTGACGATACCGGCTTACGGTTGTTCGGAGAGACCAAAGATGGGTTCACAGATGGCGACTATGCTGGAGGGGTTACGGACTTTCTCACAGCGGTGGCGAACCACTTTTCCAAGATCGCAGAACCCGCGTCTTATGCTGCCGAACGCTACCGCCGAGCTCCGAGACCTGACCTTTTTGCCAAGTGAATCCCCGACCGATTTTCTCCATGCGTTTCTGCTTTCCCATTTTAGTAACGTTGGCATTCTGTTGCCTTGATCCTCAGCTTGTGGCCCAACAACCGGGGCGACCAGAAAGCAAGATCCAAGATGATATGGATCTTCTCCCGAAAGTGAAGGAGCAGGAACTTTCGGTCGAGTTGCAAGAGTTCAAAAAGAAGGAAGATATCTCCATCTTTGTCGTCACACTTAGCGAGAAGCCAAAAGTGAAGGTCACGGACCTGACTAAATTTTTGTTCAAGTCTTGGGAAGATGCTCCGATTACCGCCTTCGTGGTGACCTATCCCGGATACCCTGACGGGCACT
>Ga0209187_1001690_pt1 | contig 24205 bp, 15 predicted proteins | sample BantaG_FD_187430 | JGI IMG/M metagenome (GOLD analysis project Ga0209187, IMG submission 187430) | Marine algal microbial communities from Bantry Bay, Ireland - BantryBay_4 metaG (SPAdes) (version 2) | ecosystem: Host-associated > Algae > Red algae > Unclassified | place: Bantry Bay, Ireland...
GAATGGTGCAACTGGTTGTGTAGGAGATCCATTGATAGTAACAAGAACGTATACAGGAATGGATGCCTGTGGAAATATGGGTACCTGCGATCAGGTGTTCACTTATGTAGAAGATACCACACCTCCGGTAATTACTTGTCCAGTGGATGATGCGACACTTACTTGTGGCCAAGCTTTACCACCGGCAGAGACCATGTTGCCAGTATCAGGTAACTGTGACGGTTCAACGATGATTGCGGTAACAGCAGCTGATGTTTCGAATGGTGGAAGTGGTTGTGCAGGAGATCCACTAATAGTAACGAGAACGTATACAGGAATGGATGTCTGTGGAAATATGGGTACCTGCGATCAGGTATTCACCTATGTAGAAGATACAGAAGGTCCAATGTTAACATGTCCAGTAGATGATGCGACACTTACTTGTGGTCAACCTTTACCCCCAGCAGAGACGATGTTATCTGGTACAGATAATTGTGATGCAGCAACCATGTTTGCGGTAACAGCAAATGATGTCTCGAATGGTGGAAGTGGCTGTGCAGGAGATCCACTAATAGTAACGAGAACGTATACAGGAATGGATGTCTGTGGAAATATGGGTACCTGCGATCAGGTATTCACCTATGTGGAAGATACAGAAGGTCCAATGTTAACATGTCCAGCGGATGATGCGACGCTTACTTGTGGTCAACCTTTACCACCAGCAGAGACGATGTTATCTGGTACAGATAATTGTGATCCAGCAACCATGTTTACGGTAACAGCAAATGATGTATCGAATGGTGGAAGTGGCTGTGCAGGAGATCCACTAATAGTAACGAGAACGTATACAGGAATGGATGTCTGTGGAAATATGGGTACCTGCGATCAGGTATTCACTTATGTAGAAGATACAACGGATCCAATAATTACTTGCCCAGCGGATGTGACGGTTGAGTGTGATGCACCAACAGATCCAGCCGCAACAGGAATGGCAACAGCAACAGATAACTGTGATGCTGCGCCGGCAGTAATATTTGTAGATGCAGTAGCAGCAGGAGCCTGTCCACAGGAGTCTGTTATTACGCGAACTTTTACAGCAACGGATGCCTGTGGCAACACAGCGACCTGTGAACAGGTGATAACGGTAGAAGATACAACAGACCCAATAATTACTTGTCCAGCAAACTTGACTGTTGAGTGCGATGCGCCAACAGATCCAGCAGCAACAGGAATGGCAACGGCCACAGATAACTGTGATCCAGCGCCGGCAGTAACATTTGTAGATGCAGTAGCAGCAGGAACCTGTCCACAGGAGTCTGTTATCACGCGAACTTTTACAGCGGAAGATGCCTGCGGAAATACATCGACTTGTGTTCAGGTGATCACAGTAGATGATTCAATGGCACCAATGATTACTTGTCCTGGAGATGTTATACTAACTTGTTTCGAATCACTACCAGCTCCAGCAACAACCGCTGCTGATTTCATAGCTTTGGGTGGAACGATAAGTGATAATTGTTCAACTACCTTTACTGTATTCTCTCAGAATGCTGATAATGGTGGAGACAACTGCCCTGGAAATGCAAGAGAAGTAGTACGTACTTACTTTGTAGTAGATGAATGTGGAAACACAACTACCTGCGAGCAAACGTTCACTTACTTAGCAAGCGATCAAGGTCCGGTAATTACCGATATCTTGCCTAACTGCTTTAAGTATTGTGGATCTCTGGCTAATCCAATGGAGTCTGATGTTACTTTCGAAACTGATTGTAGCTTCGGTGCAACCGTAAACATTACAGGACCTGATTTAATTGGAGGAGTAGAAGAAAACTGCCCTGGTTCGATCTTGCGGTACACTTATACCGTAACGGATGACTGTGGACGAGTTTCGGCTCCAGTTACACGTGACTTTATCATTGGTAATGATGGTCCTACTATTGAGTGTGCAGGATTCAACTTATTCCTTGAATGTGGTGATCCAAACAACGATGATTACATTGCCAACCATTTAGCGCAGGTATCTGCCAATAGTAGCTGTGGTTTAGGCCTGACCGTATCGAATGACTTTAATGGTTTGAATTTTAGCGGTAGTTGTAACAGTCCAACGACAGATGAAGTGACCTTCACTGCAGAAGATGCTTGTGGACGTGAAGCTACCTGTACTACAATCATTGTTATTCAGGACAATGTAGCACCAGAATTGACTTCAACCTACATTGATGGAATTTGTAATGAAGCAGTTTGTGGATCTAATCTAACGTTCTTCTACAATTTCTGGAAAGATAAAGTAATGGAAGGTTTGTCAGCAACGGATGAATGTGATTCAAATGTGAGTATTGCTCCGCAAGGACCAAATTCTCCGAATCAAAACTGTCCGGATGAGACGACAGAAACGGTGGTGAACTTTGTAGCAACAGATAACTGTGGTAATACCTCTTTCATTCCGTATACGTTCTATGTGACTGCTACGGATACACCAGAGCCACCACAGGGGAACAGTGTTACAGGTTTGATACATACAGAAGAGATGGAAGCAGTAGAAGATGTTGAAGTTTACCTTTCAGGTGGAGCCAGCTTCTTCGAGATGTTTGTAACCAACAATGATGGTATGTATACATTTGATAATTTGCCTGCACAGCAAAACTATCACCTGACGCCATTACTGGATCAGTTCCCGATGAATGGGGTATCAACTTATGATCTTGTTTTGATTTCCAAGCATCTCCTTGAGATTGAGAACCTGGATTCACCATACAAGATGATTGCAGCGGATGTCAACCGTTCTGGTTCTATTACGACACTTGATTTAGTAGAACTACGGAAGATGATTCTTTTCATCAATACAGAATTCCCTAACAATACGTCTTGGCGTTTTGTGGAAGCAGATTACGTGTTCCCATTCTCAGGAAATCCATTTGCAACTACCTTCCCGGAGGCAGTTGATATCAACGGTTTGCTGGCATCAGTAGAACACGATTTTGTAGGAGTTAAAATAGGTGATGTAAACGGAACGGCCGTCCCAAATAATTTATTAGGCGGAGATGACAGAAGTTTTAATGGTGATCTTCATTTTGATGTAAAAGATGAAGTGCTGAAAGCTGGTGAAACGTATGAAGTGGTTTTCCGCTCATCCGATTTTAAAGCAATTGCTGGTTACCAGTACACGTTGAACTTTAATACAGATCAGTTGGAGTTTGTCGGTCTTGAGTCTGGAGATCTTCCAGGAATGAGTGCTGCCAACTTCGGATTGAGTCTATTGGAATCAGGAGCGATTACTACCTCCTGGACGAATGACGAGCCTTTGAGTTTGGATGCAGATACGGAATTATTCCGAATCACATTTAAAGCAAAGCGCGCTACTCAATGGAGTGAAGCTTTACGAGTTAGTTCGAGATACACAGCAGCAGAGGCTTACGATGTGAATGCATCAGATGGTCAATTGAATCTGTTGAATGTTGATCTGCGATTTGAAAGTGAAGACGCGATTGAGTTTTCATTATTACAGAACATGCCGAATCCTTTTAAAGGAGAAACACAGATCGGATTTACCTTGCCAGAAGCCACTGCAGCTACACTGACCATTTACAATGTGTCAGGAACAGTGCTGAAAGTGATAGAAGGAGAGTATCCAAAAGGATATAATCAGTTATCTGTTGAGTCTTCGGGCTTAGGAAGCGGAGTGATGTATTATGAGTTGTTAACTCAGGATAATAAAGAAACGAAGAAGATGATTCTGATTAAGTAGAGATTATCTTAGGAACCTATTAATGGGGTGATTCTTCTTTGGAAGGGTTACCCCATTTTTTTTGAGTATGCACCTTTATGAAAATGAAAATGAAAAGTAAGGGTGCAGCTCGTCTTTTATGAGCGCCTGGGTTGAATGACTTTAAGCCAATTTTGGAAGCACATGGATTACCCACTAAATTTGACGAAGAACCAACTTTAAAGCTAAAAAATTTTTCCTTATTATTTTGAGTCTGTTGTTCGGTTTCGGTATGATGAGTTTATGGTGTTTTTGGAAGGGGCAACAGGTTAACAATAAGCAGCCAGTGGCTTCGTGAAACATGTTCCTTTGTTTATGGGTCTATAGCATGTCGTAGGAATTCCAGGTTGTTAAAAATATGTAGAAATAAATAATCGGGAGAAACGCAGTGCATTAGTACAGAACAACGTGTAGGGAAGCTGCAAAATAAATAATTTATTTTTTTAAATAGGATTGCGACAGTTTGTCTGTCGAAATCCTATTTTTCGTCAGGAGGAATTGGCTGTTTGAGGGATTTTTCCTGTATTCTCTACGTTTTTATAAATAATTACATCTGCAAAGTTTTTGTTATTTGATAATACTGGTTATATTTAGCCTAATATTTCAATTCTTTTATGAGAAAACGTTACTGTTGTTACAGAAGGTAGTGTTTTATGAAAACAAACAAATAACTCCGGAAACTACACCTCTTGGGGTAAGCTAGTCTTGCTTAGCCTGTTTATTATTCCGGTGATTTTTTTTTATTGATAACGTCTCTGACTTTGTGCTGGGGGGTAATACTATACCTATGTCAAAAAATGAAGGGTTAGTTTTTAACATGTCTTTTCGGCAAGCTAAACTAATATTGATATGAATACATATTCTTGTCGAGTAACTACGCCAATGTTTTTAAAAGGGGCGAATAAAAATCAGCCGGAGTTGAGAGCTCCTTCATTGAAAGGAGTCCTAAGGTATTGGTGGCGGGCGTTTAATGGAGATTTGAAACTAGAAGAGTTGATTGCACAAGAAAATGCCATATTTGGAAGTGCCGGAGAGAGCGGTAGAAGTAACTTTCGATTAATCATGGAAGCTACTAATCTTTCTACTAGGAAGGAATACCCTCTTCCGCATAAGCCCAAGTTTAATTTACCTTGTATTCAATCAAACAGTACTTTTCTTATAAAAACTAAATTAAGGAAAGAAGTAAAAATAGGAAGTAGTGTTATTTTTAATGATCAAAAACTAGAGGCGTTATTATTATTGGTAAGTGCTTTAGGTGGCCTTGGTCAACGATCAAGACGAGGGATGGGGTGTTTTGCTATTTACGATCCAAGTAGAAATTTGTTAACCCCGAATGATTTAAACTCATTAATAGAGAAGCTATCCTTGCTTAATGAAAAAATAAAGATCCGGGAAGATAGAATTATTACTCAGTTTAATAACACTTCTGTGCCTTATCCTTATTTAAGAACGATAGATATTGGAAAGCCAGAAGATGGAAGAAGACTATTGGGAAGAGTCAGTCAATTAACAAGTGACTTAAATGCAAAATATGGAAGGGATTATGAAGCAAGTATGGGAGGTGTTCGCTCTGGGCGATTTGCCTCACCAGTTATTTTTTCTACGCTTCCGATACATGAATCTAATTTATTAATTCCAATCATTTCTAGGGTGAATACAGTTTCTCAAAATAGTCGTCGAGGTGGAAGCCTTGCGATACAAGATGATTTTGTCTCAAATATAATCAATGAGTAACGCTGGAAAAGTCTACAGATCAGATTTGATAAAGGAAAAGAAGGTATTCCTAATTCTAGATATGTCTAAAGATGATGTCATAAATACATTTTTAAAATGAAACACTTACTCCTATACACCATAAGCCCAGTCCAATCTTTCATAGCTCAAGCTCGAAAAGCCAGAGACTTATATGGAGGAAGCATGCTGCTGTCTGACTTAATGGAATCAGTTATTACGGAACTTAATGCAGCATTAGGGGCGGGAAATGTAAAAGTCATTTTTCCACATACTTCTATCCGTCAAAAGTCGAACAGATTGTTAGTAGTAATAGATGTGGAGGAAACAAATGCATCAGTTGTTGCTAGGATTTTAAATGAAACGGTTTATGAAAAGTTGTTAGCCATTGGTAAAAAAGTATTAGCTCAAGAGAATGCGCAATGGAATAAGGATATAGAAAATCAATTGAAAGATACTATACAGCCTTATTGGGTTATGCAACCTTATGTTGCTGAGGATTATCGAAACCTCTATGAGTCTATGGAAAAAACGATAGAGGGTATCAAGTTAAATCGTAAATTCGAACAGTACTCCGAATTAGGAAGGAAATGTGCTGTGTCAGGTGAGCATAATGCGATATTTTTTAGAGTAGAGAACGCACGAAAACTACCCGCTTATACATCTACAAAATTAAAAACGAAGGTGTCAGGTAGATATGATGACTTATATTTAACTGATACTCAAATCGTAAATCAATCCGTGCATACGGTGGGAGAGGGTATCTCTGCTATCCAATTTATCAAACGTTTTTATAAGCAAGAAGAAAGTTTTCCTTCCACAGCAAGAGTTGCTGCATTGGACACCATTATCCAATTAGAAGATGATATGACTTTGATTGACGGTAAAAATTTATTTAAAGAATACAAGGAAATTTTTAACAAGCATCACTTTGATGAACAATTGTTGTTTGAAGAAAACATCACGGGTGGTTATTTTGAGAAACACGGCTTAGGAAGTTTATTGTCTTCAAAATATGGGGTTGTAAAATCATTTTTATTTACAAATAAATTGACTCCATATCTAAATAAAAAGTTAGAAAAAGAGATAAAATCAGAGTTTGAAGAGAGCCTTGTAAAACTTAAAACAGTATATAATCTCACAATAGGAAAAACCCTAAAAGAGCGAGAGTTAAAATTGAATAGCTATTATGCACTACTTGTTTTTGATGGTGACAACATGGGCAAATGGTTAAGGGCAAGTGATGTGATAGACCTTGACGCAACTTTTGACTTATCTGCATATCACAATAGGCTGAGTAAGTTGCTGGGAGATTTTGCCAATGAGGCTACTAGTTATATCAACAGTCAAAATAAAAGTAGAGGAAGAGCAATTTATGCCGGAGGAGACGACTTTATGGCGATGCTTAATTTAAAGAATTTAACCAAGCACCTGTTATGGTTGCGGCAAAAATTTGATCAAATTATAAATCAATCTATTAAGGCAGAATTCCCTGTTAATTCCTGGGAAAATTTATCCTTCTCAGCGGGTATCGTGGTGGCACCTTATAAAATGCCTTTACACGAGGTTTTGAATAAAGCAAAGTCTGCACAGGAAACAGCTAAGCTAACAAAAAGTAAAGACAATTTTTGTATAGAAATTCTGAAAGGGTCCGGTGACTCAGTCAAAGCTATTGGCAGATGGAATATTCAAAATAACAACCTTGTTAATAGTTTAGAGACTTTGTTAAATGGTGTGCAAGAAAAATTTAGTACAGCCTTTTTAAAAGTTTTATTCGATGAATTTCAAATTTATATAGGATATGATGGTTTTGATGAAAAACGATTAGTGGAAATGATAGAACTGGAAGCTAAACGAACAATACAACGCGCTTGTATGATAGAATTTTCATCACATAAAAATGAAGAAATCGAAAATGAAGAAGAGCAATTTAGAATTTATAAGAAAAAAGAGATCGAACAAATGACTATCGCATTACGCAACCTTTTTAACGAGGCTGTAGCTAGTGTAAAAGAAGATAAAATGCAAAATTTCATTAGTTTTTTAACGATTATCGATTTTTTCAAGAGAAAGATTAATAGCTAAAGATGAGAATAAAAATAAACGCCATAGATACGTTGTTCTTTCGGGATGCCAAGCCTTTTAACTTAGGAGAAGAAAGTTGGGCCAATAGTATCTTTCCTCCGTCTCCTTCTACTATAAAGGGAATGTTAGCAGGTGCTTACATGCTTCAGAAGAAGTTAAAACCATCTGAAGCCTACAAAAAATCTCAAACTATTAAAATTAAAAAGGTTTTTCTAGAAATTGAAAATGAATTTTATTACCCAATTCCAGCGGACCTATATAGTGTTAATAAAGACGACAAAGAGGCGTCTGCATTTGATTTAATAGATAATCAGTTACGGTCCAGTATTGCCACAAAATATTTATTGCAATACGCAGGAGAGAAAAAACTTTTGGAAATTTCAGGAAAGGCGATATTATCTCATGCCGAATTAAATAATTATCTAAATGGGGCTGTTCATAATCTGAAGTATAAGTTTTTGGAAGAATATATCACCGCAGAACCAAAAATTGGAATTGGACGGGATTACAATATGCAGATGACAAAAGAGGGGCAGTTATATAGAGTGAATATGATTAGACCTAGCAATAAGAAAAACCTTAATGAGCGACCAAAAGTAGAGATTGTTGTTGACGCAGATTTGCCAGTAGATTTTATTGAAAAAGGATGTGTCAAATTAGGGGGCGAAGGTAAAGTAGTCAGTTTCGTAGTCTCAGATGAAATTACAAACATTCCTGTTGTTCCTATATCAGGAAATCGCTTTCGACTCTATTTGGCTACTCCTGCTGTTTTTGAAAATGGCTGGTTGCCAAAATGGTTGCATGAGGATGGGTCTAACGGCAACTTAACCGTAAATGACAAAAAGATTCCAGTCCGATTATTAGCCACGGCTTCAGGTAAAAGAAAAAGAATTGGAGGTTTTGATGCACAATTAGGCATCCCAAAACCCATGCACAGTTTTGTATCGGAAGGAAGTGTCTTCTATTTGGAAACAGATACAAACGAACAGGCTAATACCATCGCTAATGCTTTACATAATACTTGTATTTCCGAAATGAGTAAAGCAGAAGATGGTTTTGGTTTAGCATATATTGGAAACCTATCTAGTAATAGTATAACATCTTAAACTCATGATCATCATTACACCTGTTGGGGTTTCCAGTTTTTTAAATGCCATTAAGTCAAAATCTGATTCTAAGCTTGGTGATGCTTTTGATGATTTGCCTAAGGAAAATGGTCTGGAATACTGTAATGACGAGGCAAAAACGAAGGCTATAAAGGAACAATTGATAGGTTTTTTCAAGAGAGAATTTAGGAATAATGATATCAATAAGACCTGTGCAGAATTAGCTAGTTTAAATAAAATTTTAGCAAAGCTTGATCTATCGAAAACAGAGATTAACATTCACCTTTTAGCAACAGATACGGCTGCTTCTATTATAGCTGCTAAGGCGATTAAGTTTTGGTTAGAAAGCGATGAAGCTAAAGGATGCGGTCATTTTAAAGGAAAAACATTAAAAATAATTTTTGATGACAAGGAAAATGGTGTTATAAAAGGACTTACAGTAAACAGTGCTGCTGAATTTGAGAACAAAGGAGCTGATGCATTACTTTCAAGGTTGTTAGAGATCATTGATGAAGAGAATGAAGAACGAAAAAAACATAAGAGAAAAAAAAAGGAAATACGAATTAATATAACTGGAGGTTATAAGGTGCTAACGCCTTGGTTTACTCTATTTGCACAGCTCAATGGGATTAAATTACAATACTTATATGAGGAAGATGATGACAATGGAAAAGATAATTTACTTGAAGTTAATAAACTACCCATTAATTTCGATTTTGAGCTATTAGAGTTTCTGATTCCTTATTTAAGTGAAGTCCAATTAAAAAACAATCCTGTAGAACGTGGTTTTGCATCATCAGAAATTTGTTCACGAATGGAGTCACTTAAACTAATTCGTAAAATAGATAAAACAAATAATTATAACTTATCTGCCATCGGACACTTAATGGCAAAATCAGCACAATCTATTTCAAGAGGCAAAGGGCCACTTGGGCATGTAATGGAATTAAAATTGGCTTATTATTACTTGTTGAAGAAGTATGAAGATCTTAAAAAAAATCCTTACTCTTTTTCAGAAAGAGGAAAAAAAATAAATCCACCCCATCCCAATGATATAGACTTGCTTTTTAAAAATGATGAAAAGGAATATATCCTTGGAGAAGTAAAAGCAATAAGTAGTGTTAGAAAAGAGCTGGTTATAGAAGGGGAAGAAAAAAAGAAGGAATTATATGAGAAAATGGAGGGAAGGCTAAGTGATTTCAACACTAAGGAGAACGGTCAAGTAAATGAACAGGTATTATTTGTTTACCACCCTGCTTATGAAAATGTTGCAGTCATTAAGGATTATGTTAATGAAATGAATAGTTTCTTTCTTGAAAAGCACCCTAAAATTCCGTTCAGAATTTTCGCCATTAAATTAGCTATTAATATTAATGATTCTAATACAAATTATACGAAAATATTCAACTCTAATTTAGATAAAAATGATATTAAAGAAGTAACAAGCGAATTAATAGAGGAAGTAACAAACGACTTAATAGAGAATAAAAAATAAAACTATGTATCCAATTGCAAAACCAATATTGCTAAAATGCGAAACACCACTTCATGCTGGTTCAGGGTCAGATCTCAATTTTGTGGACTTACCTATTCAGAGAGAGCGGCATACCAGTTTTCCAAAAATAGAGGGTTCAAGCATCAAAGGTAGCTTGAGAGAACACTTTAGAAGGAATAGTGTTTCTGTAAATGAAATAAACGCACTGTTTGGAAGTGGTGCTAATCCTGGTGAGACCAGACAAGCTGGAGCACTAGGTCTCTCCGATGCGCGTATTCTGTTATTCCCTGTTCGCTCTGTAAAAGGGTTGTTTGCTTGGATTACCTGTCCTGAAGTACTTCAACGGGTAAACAATGATTTTCGATTATGTGGAATGGACGATGCTGCATCGCATTTTGATTTTTCTGCTGAAGATGGACTCAATGAACTAGTTGCAACCAATAGTGAAATTGTCAATAGCGAAGATAAAGTAATCTTAGAAGAATTTGCATTCAAAACTAAAGCAAGTCAACAGGTTGATAAAATGGCTAATTATCTCGCTGATCATTTGTTTGACGAAAGTAAGACTTACTGGAAAAATAAATTAAAAACGAGTATTGTCATCTTGAATGATGATGACTTTAGGGATTTTACCAATTTATCAACAGAAGTGATTACTAGGACTAAAATAAGTCCTGAAACAGGTACAGTTGAGTCAGGAGCCTTATTTACAGAAGAATACTTACCTGTAGAAACTATCCTTTATTCGTTGGTATTTGCTTCAAATGAGCGGCTAGATGAAGAAAGTATAAATGAGAACACCAAAATGGATTCTTCAACTGTTTTTGGCACATTCAATGGATTGCTGGATAACAAATCGGTAATTCAATTAGGAGGTAGTGCAAGCATAGGAAAGGGAATACTTTCAACAACCATTCTAAACGGATAAACTATGATTAAAAGTAATAGAAAAAGAATAGAACAAAAAAGAGCGGAGAAGGCCTTGGCTTTTGTTAGGGCGGGTAAAGAGCTTGATCAAGATAAAGCAAAAGCTTATAAAGCCTATGTCAAAAAGATACCTATGATGATAAAGACCAACGGCTTAAGTGCTGCCCTAGCTTTTGTTTTCTCAAAGGGTAGTAAGAATGGTTGTGTTGCTCAAAACACACCTTATGGCTTAATTTATACACAATTGTTTGAATGGTTGGAAGAAAACCATCATAACTTATTTGAAGGCAACGCAAATAATGATAACCTAATTCAACAAATAATTGGCTTAGATGGAAAAGCATATCGAAGTGTTACCATTGAACTTTTAGCATTGTTTACATGGCTTAAAAGATTTGCAGATGGGATGATTGAAGGTGAAGCTCAAGAAAATTAACAATTATGATATTAGAAGGAATAGTTAAAATAAGCAATAGTGGTTTAGCCAAAATTAAAGTAGGAAAAAAAATCTATAGTATTCCTAAGATTTACCTCCTTGAAAAAGAATTGCATCATGGTAAGTCTTGTTCTTTTAATTTTGAGAATAACAAAATTACAGACTTAAAAGTAGAAGGTAAATCTATATCAATAGACGAGGGAGTTTTAGAAGAAAAAGCTAAAAAAGAAAAAGAAAAATTAGTAAGAGTAGAAAGAAAAGAGGCTGAAATACAATTAGCCAAACAGACACAACGAGTTTTAGCTGATGATATTTTTAATCCAATGGAGTCTTTGCTTCCTGATGATACGAGATCGTCGACGATTGTTAATGCGTCATTTACCAATTTCGGTTTGAAATTAAATAAGTACGCTTATTATAGCGATAAGGATAACAAGTTTCAGTTGTCTTTTAATGGTAAGTCAATGAAAGCCAATTTTGCAAATATTCCAGTTGCTGATATTGCCGAAAAACATAAAGAACAAGTGGAATCTTGTTATCCTAACTCTGTTTCGTGGCATATGAAAGTGAAGGATAAACTGGCGATTGGTCTGGGAGAAGCTTCGGTATATGAAACAAATATTTGCCTACATCCGATTTATGGTATTCCATATATTCCAGGTAGTGCCATAAAAGGGATGCTGAGAAATTTTTTGATCGAATCAAACACTGAAGAAGATAGTATAGCTTTACCAGGTATGGAAGCTAAAGCATTTAGTGCAGGTAATAGTTCGGGTAAGCAACTATGCGATATATTCGGTGCTCCTAAATCTTTTCAATACAAAGAAAATGATCGAACGATTGTCTTAGATACTTTTTACAAAAAAGATAAACAAGGTGATATTGTATTTGCAGACGCTTATCCATTGGCCTTAGAAAAGAATACAATCGAAACTGATGTTATGACACCGCATTTCGGAAAATACTATGAAGGTAAATCGGCCCCAGTTGATACTCTTGATCCTAATCCGATTCCATTCTTTGTTTCCAAGGAAATAACATTTCAACTTGTTTTGGCTTCGAGAGCAAGTAATGAGGATCTATTAACCTTTACTCAAATAGAATTAACTAAAGCTCTGGAATCCTTTGGCATAGGTGCCAAAACTGCTGTTGGATATGGGTATTTTGAAGTTTGCTAATTTATAAAATATAACTGAAATGTTTGAGTGGTTAAAAATTACAATAGAAAACAATACGGTAGCTCACTTTCTTATAGGTGCGTTATTAGGAACTGTTCTAGGTGCAGTTTTAAAATTTGTAATCGATAATTATTTTTCTTATAGAATAATGGAGCGAAGGTCAATCAATAAATTAATAAAATCTTATACCAAACCATTGGCTAATTCAGCTCTTTCACTTGAAAGAGGGATAAATGGACTGATTAGGAATAAAGAAAAAAACTGGTTAGAAACAGATGAGTATTTTAAAGCCAATTTATTATATCGCTTTGGTCTATTTCTAGGTTGGTTGCATGTGCTTAAAAAAGAGAGCACTTTCTTAGAATTTAATTCTAAGAGCAAGACCAAAAAAATGGAGGAAATTAGACAAAATATTTTTGGAGCATTGACAAGTGGATATACATTGAAAGAATATTATACGGTGGAATCACTGCTTGAGAATTCGATTCAAAAAGGTTACCTGGAGGCGGTGGGAGAATGTATGATAATTGATTCTAAGCCGATTTCTTTTAGCCAGTTTGTGGACGGTAAAATTAAAGATCCAGAACACTTTCGTTGGTTAGATATTCTCTATGATTTTTTAATTAAATCACTAAATAATGATGTCGCCTGGGATCGGCTTATCTATTTTGAAAATAGCCTTCAACGTTTTATTTGGTTTTTGGATTCGAGATATTTAATTGTACCAAAAGATGGGCGTGAGGTTGTTAATTTAGAACACGTAAAGTCTAAAGCACTTTTGAAATTTTTACTTCTTGATTCAAAAAAAGAGTTCCCTGGAGTCAAAATAAAAAATGAAGATAAAGTCAACAATAAAATTAAAAACAACCAATCATGACCACCATACCAACCACCAACTTCAACGCCCCAACAAGCCACCTACTCCTAACCTTCAACCTCCCAATATACCCCCGCCAAATCAAAAACTGGCGAGGCGCATTCATCCAAATGGCCGGACAAACCAACGACCTATTCCACAACCACAACAACCAAAACGGCAACAAATCCAGCACCACCTACCACCACCGCTATCCCCTCATTCATTATCGAATCAATAATGGAAATGCCGCCATCTTAGCCATCAACGAAGGAGTAGACGCCCTACAACAAGTACTCTCCGAACAAGAATGGCAAATCAATTGGGAAGGAAAAACTCGTCAATTGCAAGTCTTTGATATGCGCATGAACCAACACTACCTACGCATGACCCCAACCCCCAAAACATACCGCCTATTCAACTACCTGGCCTTCAACGCCGACAACTACCAACGCTGGCAACAAGCCGACAACTACATACAACGCATCCAACTACTACAAGAAATCCTAACCGGACAACTACTCGGATACGCCACCGCCATGAACTGGAAAATTCCAGAACACCTGGAAGTCAACATCCAATACGTCCAGCAAATGAAACAAGTCAAACTGCACGGCACACCTCGTATGGCCTTCAACCTCACCTATACCTGCAACCTACTGCTGCCCGAAGGCATTGCGCTGGGTAAAGGCATTAGTCATGGTTACGGATGGCAGAAAAATATAAAGCAGAGCAAGCAAAAAGTGAAGACCATGGAACAAGAGTTGTATGAAATCAATACACAATAAAAGACCCTTGCTGTGGCAAAAAAAAGCATAGAAAAAACCACTGCAGCCGAACGAGGGATACCCTATACTTCGGCCAAAGCCGCCAGCATACAAAAACGCTGCGGCCTATCGAATTCCCAGGTCCGCAAGTGGAAGCGCAGAGGATTTATTCCAGAGCGATATAAAGATAAAAATTACTGTCCCACTCCTCGCACGGTGACCCGAAAGGCAAAAGAACGCGGTATTCCTTATACAGAAAAGGAGGCCCGGCGCATCCAAAAGAAACACAATATACGCGACACCACGGTGCGCGACTGGAAAAGTCGGGGCTACATACCCGCTCGATATAAAAACAAAAAACACAAGACGCTCCAGCTTGCAAGCGCCAAAGACCTACGCCGTTTCGCTCGCTTGATCCAAGTCCCATTCTTGGTCGATGCTTATATGGGGGTTGCTACATATAGAATCTCTGATTTCAAAAAAAGCGAAGCTCGAATGACTAAATCCGAGTTGCAAACATACTTTAAAAGCACCAGTCAGATCAGCCAGTGCCTACAAGCCTACATAGATAAACCCACCTCCGGCAACCTCAAGCGCCTGCGACAAAACCCGCGCATCAAAATCAATGCACTGGTAGATGATTCAAAGCTATTGGATCAGTTTTACAAAAGCTCTAATCTATCTCCCAAGTCTCAAAAGCAACTCATTCAAAAGTGCCGTCAATGGCTACGCAGGTTGAAATAATTAACATGGTACTTGTAGGGAGTTAGCAGTCACCAGGAGTAAAAGTTCTTTGACATAAATGGTATTCGTCGACCTCCAGTAGTAAGGTTTTCTAATGACCTGATGCTTAGGACATTATCTTTTTTGTTTTGGACCAATTTTTTGTAATATTAACAAGCACTTGATTATCAGCTTGTTGCAAAGTCGTCGATGGCAAAACAATGAATTAATAGCTTTGATTGAAGGTTAATTGATTGAATTTCAGTAAGTTAAAATTTGTTAGATGCTATATCTTTCTGTAGTGCTTAAAGTTAAGTGCTTGATTGTCAGAGGGGGTGTGTTTCTAACGGGGTTTAGTCCAAGTAAAGTAGGACTGCGACTTTCTTATTTAGATCACCTAAATCTAAAGTCCCATAGGTTTAGTCCAAGTAAAGTAGGACTGCGACTTTATATAATCAATCACGTCTTGAAATAGTACGGGGTTTAGTCCAAGTAAAGTAGGACTGCGACTTTGATAGTAGATCACCTAAAGCTTCATTGTTAATGGTTTAGTCCAAGTAAAGTAGGACTGCGACCGTATTTTCTTAGATTTTTTTTATTTATATACTAGAGGTTTAGTCCAAGTAAAGTAGGACTGCGACTAACTTGAATGTATTGATGTTGAAAAACCTCTTTCGTGGTTTAGTCCAAGTAAAGTAGGACTGCGACACGACAGGTAATAGGTTTACAATCGCGCTGGAATTGGTTTAGTCCAAGTAAAGTAGGACTGCGACTTGAAACAATCACTTACATCGTCCATCCAGTTCCATGGTTTAGTCCAAGTAAAGTAGGACTGCGACGAAGTAATTGAAAAAATAAAAGCTAAATTAAAATAGGGTTTAGTCCAAGTAAAGTAGGACTGCGACCTACCCGCTGCATTGGCGAACGTGGGCGGTTCTCTGGTTTAGTCCAAGTAAAGTAGGACTGCGACTTTGATTGCATAGAACCAAGATAATAGACATGCGCTGGTTTAGTCCAAGTAAAGTAGGACTGCGACTACTTTAATCGCAATGCTTTGGCCTTTTCATCCTGGTTTAGTCCAAGTAAAGTAGGACTGCGACTGAAGAAGGGAGTAGTATCAAAATAAATGGTAATTGGTTTAGTCCAAGTAAAGTAGGACTGCGACCCCGTTCCGGCAGGATTAAAAATATACAATTCAAGGTTTAGTCCAAGTAAAGTAGGACTGCGACTCTTCTATTGAGTCAATGAATGTTTTTGCATCTTCGGTTTAGTCCAAGTAAAGTAGGACTGCGACACGTATATAAACACCCTCCTCATGAGTACGCTCAAGGTTTAGTCCAAGTAAAGTAGGACTGCGACACTAAATCAGTAATTCCCTCAGCATTTTTAATAGTGGTTTAGTCCAAGTAAAGTAGGACTGCGACCGGGAGAGCGCAGGGATAAGATGATGAAAGGAGTCGGTTTAGTCCAAGTAAAGTAGGACTGCGACCTGTCAATGACTTCAAACATTACATTATCAAACTTGGGTTTAGTCCAAGTAAAGTAGGACTGCGACAGTTGTTCGCTTACGCCTCCCATTCCTTGATGGCAGGGTTTAGTCCAAGTAAAGTAGGACTGCGACCAACCATCGTCATAACCATTGCCGTAAATATTGTAGGTTTAGTCCAAGTAAAGTAGGACTGCGACAACTCAGGCGAGTAAGTGATCTTGTCGATCGCCAGTGGTTTAGTCCAAGTAAAGTAGGACTGCGACAAACGATACCATATGATGTTATATTTCGATTTAAGGGTTTAGTCCAAGTAAAGTAGGACTGCGACTGTCTTTCACCACTACGCAGAGCGTATCGTTCAATAGGTTTAGTCCAAGTAAAGTAGGACTGCGACATCTGAGTTACTCGGTTCGCTACTGAATTGCGTTATGGTTTAGTCCAAGTAAAGTAGGACTGCGACATGCAGCGGGTAGTGGATGGCCGTAATGGCTGAGGGGTTTAGTCCAAGTAAAGTAGGACTGCGACATATACTTCTCGCGACACCATGTCGGCGACGACTGGGTTTAGTCCAAGTAAAGTAGGACTGCGACCCGAGATCGACTTCATTCAACTTTGTATTCTTCAAGGTTTAGTCCAAGTAAAGTAGGACTGCGACGAACCTACCCTTTGCATTAAAATCAATTATCGTTGGTTTAGTCCAAGTAAAGTAGGACTGCGACATTTCTTTTACTATTCTTTTTATATTAAAACCATTGGTTTAGTCCAAGTAAAGTAGGACTGCGACGTCACAGAAGAAGAATTAGAAGACTCGGATTATAGAGGTTTAGTCCAAGTAAAGTAGGACTGCGACTAACCTCTGAGGTCGAGAGAACCGCCCACGTTCGACGGTTTAGTCCAAGTAAAGTAGGACTGCGACAAAACAAGTCATACAATGTGGTTGAATGTGTTTGAGGTTTAGTCCAAGTAAAGTAGGACTGCGACTTGTACTGTGTGTAGAGTTCGTATTTTTGAGTAAAAGGGTTTAGTCCAAGTAAAGTAGGACTGCGACGTAGCTTCTTAAGTATTGCGGGCCGGTATAGTTCTGGTTTAGTCCAAGTAAAGTAGGACTGCGACGCAGCAGAATAATTGTGAACTATCTCGGGAAGTGTAAGGTTTAGTCCAAGTAAAGTAGGACTGCGACTGAAATCTTCTTCAGGTGTTCCATTTTTTAGTTTTTGGTTTAGTCCAAGTAAAGTAGGACTGCGACCTTTCTTGTTTTAATTATTTTTATTGAGTTTAACCAGGTTTAGTCCAAGTAAAGTAGGACTGCGACTAGAATGAATTATTAAATATTTTCAATGGTTTCTGGGTTTAGTCCAAGTAAAGTAGGACTGCGACTATCCGCATAGATATTGGAAAAGTCCTGGCTCTTACTGGTTTAGTCCAAGTAAAGTAGGACTGCGACCAACTTCCTTTGGTATTAATTCACCGGGGCAAATATGGTTTAGTCCAAGTAAAGTAGGACTGCGACTAACGGTGAGCAATACCTTGATATCAATCATATCAAGGTTTAGTCCAAGTAAAGTAGGACTGCGACTATACTCGACATACATGTTGTGCATTCGCTCCATGCGTGGTTTAGTCCAAGTAAAGTAGGACTGCGACAACTTTTCCATCTTAGGAATCGACCACCTATCAAGGTTTAGTCCAAGTAAAGTAGGACTGCGACCAGATTCGCATCACTCAGATTCGCATCACTCAGATTGGTTTAGTCCAAGTAAAGTAGGACTGCGACTAGTTTAAATTCCTTCCATGATTCGTTAGGGGCGCGGTTTAGTCCAAGTAAAGTAGGACTGCGACGCGATAGCGGACGCCAAAGATGCGGCCTGACTGGCGGTTTAGTCCAAGTAAAGTAGGACTGCGACGTACTACCCTCTGGGTGGTAAATTGGGTGATCAGGGTTTAGTCCAAGTAAAGTAGGACTGCGACTTTCTTTCCATCTCGCTTCTATATTCAGATCGACTAGGTTTAGTCCAAGTAAAGTAGGACTGCGACACTACATTGCCGTCTGCAATTTCAATTAGTATTTCGGTTTAGTCCAAGTAAAGTAGGACTGCGACTACTTAGCGTGATGCGCTTTTGAGTAGTACTCCCAAGGTTTAGTCCAAGTAAAGTAGGACTGCGACTCAAAATTCATGTCTTCCAAGTCTTTTAATTTTTGGTTTAGTCCAATTAAAGTAGGACTGCGACCCTGTATCAGTAGACAAATGTTTCAATGTTACCATTCGGTTTAGTCCAAGTAAAGTAGAACTGCGACCCGTAATACTTATTGTTCACCATTTTCTTTGCATCTCCTTTTAGTTCAATAAAAGTAGGACTACGTTATAAAATCAAAAGTAACGGTTCAGTGACAACCGCTGTTCATAACACGAAATAGTAGAAGCTATCGGATCGCGAGAGGAAGTTTTCTATATAATGAGTAGATGAGTCTAAACCGAAGCTGGGGTAATCTTTTAGCTCGCACAATAATGCGCAACACTCAAAAAAACCACCAACCCAAAACCCAGGTTGATGGTCTAAAAAAGCAGGCAGTAAGCTAATTGAAAAAAGCCAGGCCGTCTTTAGTTCTGGGAAAACCTTTCCAGCGCTGGCGGGATAAAAAAGTATTGGCAGCTGGACGAGAGGGGAACGGGCCTACTAATACTTTATATGGAATGGGATCATTGGCAGCGTAAGCCGTTTCGCATTTGAAGCGACAAGCTAATTGGCAAATTTGCTGCTGTCGCTGTGCCTGCTCCAAATCGGTGAACGCATATAGTTGTGCATAGTGAGGTAGGGTAGCGGTTGTTGGCATAGCATACTTTTTAGGACGGGGCGTGCTAGTTCGTTTCATGACACGCGTTCTGGACGGCGGGCTAATACTCGCGTTAACGTCTATCGGTGATGCTTCTATTGAAGGTTCGTGGCGGATCGGATCGGGAATTTCTTCTACTTCAGGTTCTGGTGCGATGATCGGATAATGTCGCACTATACGTGGACCAGGCTTAGGCGTAGGTGTTGTTTTGTAGATACTTTGTTGGGTGTATATATCTGTAGCGTCTAAAGCACGCATGATGCCCAGGTTCCATAAAATGGCAATGGCGAAAGTCAGTACAATTCCCAGGATAGTAGCAATACGCGTTTGGATGTAATAAGATTTTTGCGAAATCCGCAAACGCATTGGGATAAACAACAGAATGATAGCCCGTATCGGATCCCGCAATTTTCGAGCAATCAAACCTCCCAGAATAAGACCAATAAGCAATCGAATCAGCAGAAAAATAGTGGCATTTGTCATGAGATATTATTTTTGTGAAGTGAAGTGAAGTGAATTACTTATATACTGCCTGCCAATTGGTTCAATTCTAAGATGCTTGAAGTGGCGTATTATTTCACTTTCAGGGAGATTTTTTTTAAATTAGTGTTGCTATACAAAAGCAAGGAGCTTTTTGACATATTATAAAACAGCTATTTTACATTTTTATTTAATTAATGTTATTCTTGTAATTAATTGTTTTTCAATCTATTATATATAATGCCAAAAGGCACTAACAAAAAAGTTTGTAAAATGTTAATATTTAAATATAAAATAATTGTTATGTTAAAATACAAATCATTGACTATGAGTTGTTTATGTTGAGTTTATGCCAATTTTTATGAAAATTTTATTGTATTTGTGACAGGATAAAACTGATACAAAACAGATGTATTTTAATTTAATATTTATTCTATGACACTTTTATGACATTTAAATTAATTTATGATGCTGATTTTCAGTACTTTAGAGGAATTAAGGGTAGGAGAACTAGTCCACATCAATTAGGACTGCGACGAGTTCTTTTATTTAAGTGTGATTAATTATAGGTGTAGGAGAACTAGTCCACATCAATTAGGACTGCGACGTTTCTAGAGTTATGGAGCAACCAGTAGTTATGTTGTAGGAGAACTAGTCCACATCAATTAGGACTGCGACGTATAAAGATTATTTCCTTACCTACCTTGTCTGTAGGAGAACTAGTCCACATCAATTAGGACTGCGACGAAATATTATTCATGTCTTGATGGTTTAAGTGTTGTAGGAGAACTAGTCCACATCAATTAGGACTGCGACGAGTTTTTCCTTTTGTTATCATCTTCAGCCCAATAGTAGGAGAACTAGTCCACATCAATTAGGACTGCGACAATAGAAATCTATTAGCCCACTTAAACTACAATTGGTAGGAGAACTAGTCCACATCAATTAGGACTGCGACATTATATGTTTAATTTTCCAGGAAAATTAAACTAGTAGGAGAACTAGTCCACATCAATTAGGACTGCGACTTTGATTTGATTTCTCTCTCAACATTAGTAGGGTAGGAGAACTAGTCCACATCAATTAGGACTGCGACATTTGGAACATATAATCGGTACCTTTCATAATAGGTAGGAGAACTAGTCCACATCAATTAGGACTGCGACGTGATTCTTTTACGTGCCATTTTATTGTGTTTTAGTAGGAGAACTAGTCCACATCAATTAGGACTGCGACGTTTTAAATTACCATGATTGATTGTTTTTAAATTTTGTAGGAGAACTAGTCCACATCAATTAGGACTGCGACGATGATACAATGATCAAAAGGATGAATGTAAATAGTAGGAGAACTAGTCCACATCAATTAGGACTGCGACATGCTACCATAATTAGATGCCCCCTTTCTATCGTAGGAGAACTAGTCCACATCAATTAGGACTGCGACCATAACGTAAGTAGTTTTTTGGGGCCTATAAATGTAGGAGAACTAGTCCACATCAATTAGGACTGCGACCATCGACCTTCATAAGCTTTAGTTAGTACCCAACAGTAGGAGAACTAGTCCACATCAATTAGGACTGCGACGAATTTTTAATAATATTGTAATGAGTTTGTTAGTAGGAGAACTAGTCCACATCAATTAGGACTGCGACCTCCTTTTTTTCCAGCGGCAACTGTGGTTTTCGCACGTAGGAGAACTAGTCCACATCAATTAGGACTGCGACTCCATATTATTATTTATTTTGAAAATTGAATTGTAAGTAGGAGAACTAGTCCACATCAATTAGGACTGCGACCTCCTTTTTTTCCAGCGGCAACTGTGGTTTTCGCACGTAGGAGAACTAGTCCACATCAATTAGGACTGCGACGATTAATAAACAGCTGGAGTACTTCTTGCCATAAAGTAGGAGAACTAGTCCACATCAATTAGGACTGCGACTGTTCGCTCTGTTTTATGAACAAAAATTTGAAAAGTAGGAGAACTAGTCCACATCAATTAGGACTGCGACAATTTTTTCCAAAGCGAAATATCAACATTTCCTGTAGGAGAACTGGTTCAATCAATAGCATGGTGTGCCATAAGGAAAAGACAAACCCCGATACAGTAGCCCTGTATCGGGGTTTTTTATTTGTGTTAGAGTGTTTGACTTTATGTTAACAAAGATATCTCCTCACACCATATCTCTAAAAAATAAAAACACCACCAATTATTCACTAACAAACCACTTGTTTCTCCTTATATTAGTATCCTATTTACATTTTTCGGACCCAAGATTCGTTTGACAAAATAAACACAAAACTAAAATGTACAGCCCCACCCATTTGTACTACATGAACACCATTCAGTGTAACTAAAGGTGCACGAAATGTTCTCATTGGAAGTATAAAGATAAAGCAGAAAGATTGCCGACTACCAATGTAGTAAATGGAATATTGTCCATTCCAACTGCTATCGAATTATGTATCGTAGGTGGTGAACCACTATTGTTTAAGGAAGAGATTTATGAAATTCTTGATGGTATCGCCAATACAAAGGTAAGAACCATTATCCATTTCAATAGGGAGATGGAGGTCTTTCATAATTATGGTTATAGTAGGAATTTTTTGGAAAGCTTTCGGGTGTTTAGGAGGCAGTTTAGAAAGTATGGGGAAGGGGAGAAGGTTTTGCTTGGGGAGGTTCCGGAGTATTATGTTTATTTTGGGGAGACGGTGGAGATTGGTACACAGCAAATAAAGTAAGACTAAGATTGAGCCCGGTTGTTCCAAAAGCCCACTATAAATAAACACAAAGCAAGATACCTACGGCGGTCGAGACAGGCACTAGTCCTATCGATATCACACCCCATTCCGATTAAGCACACTAATAATCAACCTAGTCACAGTCTCCATCTCATCCGATTTACTAGCGGCAACAAAAAGCGTTATACTAGCCAATGCCTCATTACTAATAATGGTGTTACCATTGTCAAGAAACAAGAGTTTATTTCTTTCCAGAAACAGTAAAAACGATGCCGCAGCTATCCGTTTATTGCCATCTACAAAAGCGTGATTCTTAGTGATCAAATAGAGCAATATCGCAGCTTTTTCTTCAAGGCTTGAGTAAAAATCTTCCGTACCCATTCCTTTACTTATTTGTGCAATGGCACTTTGGAAACCCGCATCCTTTTCTTTGCCAAAGATGTCGGAATCAAACTCCTGTCTCATTGTTTCAACGAGTTGTTGGTATTCTTCCTCTTTCGGATAATTGGCTACTCGAACCGTTTTTCCTTTTTTGTCCAAAGATTCATGATCATAATCATCCAATAAACCAAGTCCAATCGCATATCCATCTAGCCAATCCATTCCTTCCTCAGATGCTTTAGTGCTTAACGCCCGCCCCATGATCTGGATACCTGATTTTAGGATTTTGACCTCTTGCTCTTTTTGTTCCAGGCGTTGTTTGTTTAGGGTGTAGCCTTGAATGAGTAGCTCTTTGAGCTTGGAAGTCGCCCATATTCTGAATTGGGTACCTCTTTGTGATTTCACTCGGTAACCTACTGAAATAACTACATCTAGGTTGTATAGCTGAACTTTAGACTCCTGGGTCTTACCTTTGATAGCACCATGTGCAGTGGTTGTTCGGGATTTCCGAACAACCACTTCTTGCTCTAATTCACCTTCGCTAAAGATGTTTTTTATGTGCTCACTAATTGTTGCTTTTGATTTTTGAAACAATTCTTGCATCTGAGATTGTGAAAGCCAAACGGTATCTTGCTCTAATTGTACACTAATTTGTGTGGAACCATCGCTGGCTTGAAAAATTTCTATTTGCTTTTGTTTTTCCATAAGTATTGTTTTAACTATTTAGTTTCCGTAAGAGTTCCCTCAATATATTAAAATCGCATCACCGAGAAATATCCTCCGAAGGGTCTGCAATCACTAACTTAAACTGAAACCCTTCATGTGATTCTAAAATATTACATAGGTCGGGAATGCTTACTGCTTGGCCATCAATATACAATACCAGACCTTTCAAAGAATCGTATCCAATTCGCCCCCGTATGGTATCATGTAACATTTCAATTCCTCGATCCTTCTTCGTTATATGACGAGTAGCCAACATTCGCCGAATCTTTACTCGCAAGTCTACCAATCCAGCACCATAACTCGTCTCACTCCATGCTGAAAATGCGTAAGCTTCCTCATCCGTATCTTTTTCAATGGCTTCCAGTGCAAACCCAGTAGGAAGACGATGACAATGAATAAGAAAAATTCTATCATTTCCTGCAAAATCTTCGAAAGTATCTTCCATAGGAAAACCTTCTACCATTGGTGCTTCGAAAGAATTTCCTTCGTCATCTATATTTTGGTATTTA
>Ga0209187_1001691_pt1 | contig 24183 bp, 19 predicted proteins | sample BantaG_FD_187430 | JGI IMG/M metagenome (GOLD analysis project Ga0209187, IMG submission 187430) | Marine algal microbial communities from Bantry Bay, Ireland - BantryBay_4 metaG (SPAdes) (version 2) | ecosystem: Host-associated > Algae > Red algae > Unclassified | place: Bantry Bay, Ireland...
GATAATATTTCAACTTGACGTGCTGACAACGATACCACTAAGGCATGATTACGTTTTTGTTCCACCATGGTAAATCTCTTTTGTCAATGAACGTATTTTAATAGGAAGTTATTTTATGGGTGTACCACTACTTAGTGGTTCAATTTATTTTTTCTTTTTACTTTTAGGCTTTTATTCTTTACAATCCTTCATGTCCAGAAAAAAATGGTTTGAACATATTATTGACTACGTCACCGGACAGTCGCTCTTCCAATGGCTGACGAACTGGACGAAAACCACAACGCTCCCTGGCTTCGACGGCATACCAATTTATGACGTTACTCGATTCATCTACAATGAGATACGTGCAAATAAACTACCTGTTCGATCGCGGTCAATAGCCTTTAGTTTTATGTTGGCATTGTTTCCTTCCTTGATATTTTTATTCTCGTTGCTGCCTTACATTCCTATTCCAAATCTGGACGATACCCTGATGAATTTCATGAAGCACCTACTCCCAAAAAATGCGTATAGCGTTTTTCAAGATACGGTTTCTGACCTTGTCAATATCCCGCGTGGCGGTTTGTTGTCCTTAGGTTTTGTATTGGCGATTTGGTTTTCGTCATCGGGCGTTTATAGTATGTTGCACACTTTCCAAAAGAGGCATCCTTCTACCTTCGTACCGCGTAGTGTTTTTCGGAGTCGCTTGGTTGCTTTTCAGATTATGTTGGTGCTATTTGTGTTGTTAATTGCTTCTTTTGTGCTGGTTATTTTCGGAGGCAAAATCATCGCTTATGGCTTTGATTGGATGAATGTCGGGCGATTTGCCTATATCGCGGTGACGGCATTGCGTTGGTTGGTGATTTTATTGCTTTTTTATACGGCTATTAGTACGATTTACAGGCTCGGTCCTTCTACCAAACGCAAATTTCCTTTTATCTCTCCGGGTGCTACGGTGGCAACGCTTTTGTGCATCCTCACCTCTGTCGGTTTTTCTTTTTTTGTCAATGAATTTGGCAGATACAATCAGGTTTATGGTTCGCTCGGTACGCTGATTGTCGTTATGGTTTGGCTTAATCTGAATGCACTGATTCTATTAATTGGTTTTGAATTGAACGCAGCAATCGCAGTGAATCGAGATTTGAAGGAGGGGGCGAGTGGCATGAGTAGCGAGTAGCAGTAGCGAGTAGTAAATATATATTTAAGTCATATTTTATTTTATAAAAAAATTCATAATAAATTTAATTTATTATAAAAATAATTTAATAAATTTCATTTTATAATAATCTGATAATTAGCCAATAGTGTTCTTTTTTCGATTTAAAAATGCTCAACATTTGAGTCATTAAATACGTTTTAACAAAATATTTAGAATTCAAAAATGAACCTTTGGCATAGTTTTGTATCTAACAGGGTGTCAACAATGACAATAGTTATTTTTAAATAAAAATTCATAATAAATTAAAAGACATGAAAAACATTAAATTGATGTTAACAGCTTTTGCAGCAGTATTGCTGATGAGTGTTACCGTTTTTGCACAAGCTCCCAAAAAAGGTGTTGAAAGAGGCAATAGAATGATGGAGATGATGGCTGAACAACTCGATTTGAGTGAAACTCAGGTAGAAAAGATTACGGTTATCCAAAAAGAATTTAGAGATAAAATGCGTGCTTTACGTACCACTTCTAATGGCGATAGAGAAGCGGTAAGAGCAAATATGGAAAAGATGGGTGCGGAGCAGGAAACAGCTATCAAGGGTTTGTTGAATGATGACCAAATTACTAAATGGGAGGTCCTGAAAAAAGAAAGAAGTGTTCAACGTCCGAGTCGCTCAAAAGTAGTGCGTCCGAAGTTGGAGAATTCAAAAGATATGGTTCGTCCGAAAGGCAAAACAAGTATGGAAGGTCCTGCGGTAAAACGTCCACGCAAACCTCGTGCTGCAAACAAAGCCAACAAATTGCAGAAAGAACTTGGTTTATCTGATGAGCAAGCGACTAAATTGAAAGAGGTGAATTCCACTTACCGTGCTAAGATGAAAGAGTTGAAAGCGAAAGGAGCAAAGAAAAGAAAGATTAAGTCTGTCACCAGAAAACAAAAAACTGCGGTGAAAAAAATATTGACACCAGAGCAATTTGAAAAATGGACTGCCATGGTTGCCAACAAAAAAATAAAGAAAGGTATGCTTAAATAATACCAATCTTTGCGAAAATTATGCATCCCTGTAAGTTTTAAAACTTGCAGGGATTTTTTTATCCAGACATAATATCTTTAGTGATAGTGAAATAAAAACGAGTGCCTTCTCCCACTTCTGACTCTACCCAAATCTGTCCTTTGTGCATTTCCACTACCTTTTTACAAACCGCTAATCCTATGCCCGACCCCTGATATTTTTCGTTGGGATTGAGTTTTTGAAAAATGAGAAAATCTTATCAAAAAACTCCTTTCTGATACCTATGCCGTTGTCTGCAATACAAAATTGATGATGTCTTTTGAGTGATTTATAATGAATAGAGACCTTTAGCGGTAGGTTGGGTTTGTATTAGAATGATGAAAAGATGACCTTTCGTTTTATGAAGCGCAATTTTACGAAATATACACACTACTCCACTTAGTAGTCAGTTATGGAATGACAACAGTTGGTAAGCGTTCCTACATGCCCAATTATCCTATTGAGCGTTTGAGTAATCAGCAGTTGGAAGATTTGAGGGCTTATTTTGAAAAGATGAGTTTGTAGTGTGATTTTGAAATTGCTTAAAGAATTATGAAAATTATTATCAAGCAATCTGTATCGTCAATTTCTTGTTCAAACCAGCTTCAATAATTTTCTTCAAAGTGCGAGGTCATATAACATTTTGCCCAATTAATGGTTAATTCCGAAATAAAAAAAGGGGTAGTCCTATATTTGTAATGCTGGAACCACTAAGCACACCAAAGACACTAAAATCGAATCTACGAAGTAGGAAAACTAAGATTGTGTAAGAAACTCATTATTAAATACTTAGAAATATTTTGTGAACTCTGCGTCCATTCGATTTTAGTGTCGTTAGTGCGCTTCGTGGTTCAACAGCATTACATTTGTAGGACTACCAAAAAAGGCTACCCAATTTGGATAGCCTTTTATTTTGCGCCCCCACAAGGACTTGAACCTTGGACCTACGGATTAACAGTCCGGCGCTCTAACCAGCTGAGCTATGGAGGCAATTTTTCATCTCATTGAAGAGACTACATTAATACGTTTTTGAAGAATAAAAAGTTCTGCCTGTGCAAATCTTTTTTCAAAAAGTGATGCAAATGTAGGGTAAGAAAAATAAATGTGCAATCTTTGTGGCGAAAATTTTTAAAAAAAAATTAGTCCATAGTCCACAGCCAGTAGTCCATAGTTTTTTAATGCGTCAATAAAACAATGATAAAATGCCTTAATGAATTAATTTTGTGACATTAACACATTTAAATATTTTCATATTAAAAAACAATCGACTACCAACTATCAACTATCGACTATTATAAAAAACATTGAAATGAGCCTGTTAACAGTTGGCACAGTAGCTTTTGACTCCATCGAAACACCTTATGGCAAGGCAGACCGCATAGTTGGCGGTGCAGCCACGTATATTAGTTGGGCAGCTTCTTATTTTGTCAATGACATCAAATTATGTTCTGTCGTTGGTGATGATTTCCCGAACGCTGAATTGGATGCTTTGAAAGCACAAGGTGTGAGCTTGGAAGGCTTGCAGATAAAAGAAGGGCAAAAATCCTTTTATTGGGCGGGTCGCTACCACGATAATATGAATTCGCGTGATACGCTTGTCACCGAACTCAATGTATTGGCTGATTTTGATCCGGTATTGCCGGATAGCTATAAAGATGCGGAGTATGTGATGCTTGGTAATCTGACTCCCGAAGTACAAATGCGCGTCATCCAACAAATGAATAAACGCCCGAAACTTATCGTATTGGACACGATGAATTTTTGGATGGATGTAGCGATGGATAGTTTGAAAAAAGTTATTGGAGAGATTGATGTACTGACGATTAACGATGAGGAAGCTCGTCAACTTTCAGGCGAATATTCATTGGTAAAAGCAGCTCGCGTCATACGTGCGATGGGTCCAAAATATTTGGTTATCAAAAAAGGTGAACACGGTGCATTGCTCTTTCACGAAGAAAATATCTTTTTCGCTCCTGCCCTACCGCTCGAAGAGGTTTTTGACCCAACAGGCGCAGGTGATACTTTTGCAGGTGGTTTTATCGGTTATCTTGCCGGTTCGGGTGATTTGTCATTTGAAAATATGAAGCGTGCAGTGGTCTATGGTTCGGTATTAGCATCGTGTACGGTGGAGAAGTTTGGTATTGAAAAGATTAAAAATCTTGATAAAGAAGAAATCGCCAATCGCGTCAAACGATTCGCAGATTTGATGAGTGTGAAGGTGTGAGATTGTGGAATTGCATGATTGAGAGAATTGTATGGGCAGTTTTTGCTTTGTGAAACAAATTAAATAACATGTGCCATTATACTCGTCTTTTTCCCGTCTAAGAATCCTTTGAAATCCTTACGTAGCTAAGGCTATGTGCGGTTTTCAAAAAATCCTTAGACGAAAAAAATACTTCGCATTATGGCACATTTTATTTAATTTCTTTCACTTTGCAAAAAAACTTCTTTTAATCATAATAATACAGCAGTAAAATAAATAAGGTTCTTTGATAATTTTCATAAAAAATTGTCAAAGAACCTTTTTCATTGGACTTTATTCTCCTTTCAATTTTTCTGCATTATCTGCTACTCGTAAGGCATCTATAATATCTTGAATATCACCATCTACGATAGTTCCGAGTTTGTAGAGTGTTAGGTTGATGCGGTGGTCGGTCACGCGGTTTTGCGGATAATTGTAGGTACGAACTTTGCCAGAACGATCGCCCGTTCCTACGAGGCTTTTTCGCGCTCCGGCAACTTTAGACTCGTGTTCTTCACGCTGAAGGTCGTACAGGCGAGAATAGAGGCGATCGAGGGCGATTTCGCGGTTTTTGAGTTGTGACCGTCCATCTTGACACTCTACGACGACTCCTGTGGGCGCGTGTGTCACTCGCACCGCCGATTCGGTCTTGTTGACGTGCTGCCCACCTGCGCCACTTGCGCGAAAGGTGTCCCATGAGAGGTCAGCTTTATTGACATTGACATCTTCCATTTCGAGGCGTGGCATTACGACTACTGTAGCTGCCGATGTATGCACGCGTCCCTGCGATTCGGTCTTCGGAACGCGCTGTACGCGATGTCCGCCAGATTCGTATTTAAGCGTTCCATATACATCTTTGCCACTGACTTCTATGACGAGTTTGCTGTATCCACCCACTGTGCCTTCGGTGACAGCAATGATTTCATGTTTCCATTTTTGGGAATCAAAATATCGCGTGTACATACGATACAAATCGCCTGCAAATATACTTGCTTCATCCCCTCCCGTACCGGCGCGTATCTCCAAAATGGCGTTTTTTTCATCTTCAGGGTCTTTGGGAATGAGGAGAAATTTAATTTTTTCTTCCATCTCAAGCACTTGAGGTTCTTGTTCGTCAAGTTCGAGTTTTGCCATTTCCTTGAGTTCTTCGTCACTCTCGGTTTGTACGATTTCTTTGTTGGTCGCGATATTGCCGAGCAGGTCTTTATAGGTATGATACGCTTCTACTATCTCCCCCAGATTTTTGTATTCTTTGCTGATTTTGGTGTAGCGTTTCATGTCGGAAATCACTTCGGGGTCGGTGAGTTGTTCGCCGATATATTCGTGGCGTTCTTTTATCGCTTCTAATTTGTCTAACATATTTCTTAGTGAATGAATGGGTAATAGGAAATGAATGAATAACAGATGTAAGTGTCTGATATTCAAAATGTAGCAACATATAGGATGTTAACCTTTTTTAAAGGAAAGTGTAGTGGAGCTATATAAATTGTAATGTAAAGATCATTTGAAAGATTCTATTATTTGAATGTAAAGATACAAGTTTTTATCATTATTTGCAGGATGTTTTTATTGCTAATTTGAATAAGCGGGTAAGGTAAAACAGAATCGTGCGCCCTGCTTGTAGTTCTCGTCTATATAAATTTCACCACGATAGTAGGAAATAATTTTTTTAACAATAGCCAAACCCACGCCTGTACTGTCTTGCTTTTTGGATTGTAAGGTTTGAAAAAGTGAGAATACACGCTCGGCATATTCGGGCTGAATACCGGGACCATTATCTTCTAATTTAAATAGAATAAACTTCCCGTCAATTTCCGCTTTAATAGAGATTTCACAGATTGTTTTATCATTATACTTAATGGCATTATCAATGAGGTTTTGGAATACCTGTTCGACTCTTTTTTTTGAAGCTCGGACAGTGGGAATTGGTATTTGATAATTAATTTTTACCTGATTTTTTCTTTCTGCTATAAGTTTGATTTTTTCCAGAACGAGTGCTATATCCACTTCTTCCATTTCAACATTAAGCCTTCCTATGCAGGAGTATTCCAAGACACCGTCAATCATAGCTCCCATTTGCATACTTTGGTCTTTTATCATGTCAAAATCCGTCTTGCTTTGTTCGGTAAGTACATCAAATTCTTTTCGCCCGATTAGAGAAATCAGACCATTGGTCACTCGCAGAGGAGCTTTAAGGTCATGCGAAATGATATAGGAAAAGCGTTGTAATTCTTTATTTTTTCTATCCAAATCACCCAACAATGTTTCCAGATAGTGATTGTTTTTTTTAAGTTTTTCTTTGCTGATATTTGTTTTATCGTACTGAATGAATAAAAGTTTTTTATTTCGTTCTCGAATATAACAGGTATGCAAAGTGATAAGAATAACAGCTAATAATACAAAATTTTGAAAAACTATCATTTCATAGCTCATACCGATATAGGCAATAATAATTTCAAATACAATTAAGCATACAAGACTGATAATCAGTGCGTTTTTAAACCTAAGCCCCATTAATGTGTTACCGGATATAGTAAGTAATACAGAAGACATCAGTAGATGAAAGCCGTAAATATTGTCTAACAAGCTAACTACAAAATGTCCCACTTGCCCTATCAATAATATGATAATTGTCAAACATTGCAGCGCATCATAATTGTGCTTAAAAAAAGACAAGGAAGTAATCCATAGAATCGAAACAATGCCGATAGAGACGGCTAATAAACGTATTACAAAAACCTCACTAAAGAGTGTAGTGTTGACAGTACAATCAAATATAGAAAACAGGATATATATAAAAAATCCCGCCAATATTACAATGCGTAAGGCATTCAAATCATAAGGCAAGACAAAATCATGAAAACGTTTTTTCACTTCCGCATGACTGAACTCCAACCAAGAATTAATATCATATCCAGAGTCATCCACTTCATGATGAAAGTTTGATTGATGTCCTTTTATTCTATTTAAGGTTTCATTGAGCATATTATTTAATTTCGATTTAACAATACAGTTTCATTATCAAATATCTTTTCGTATTGTTCATTTTCTTGATAATAAGGCAGTGTAAAATGAAAACGCAAGCCTTGGCGGTATGCTGTATCTATATGAATTTGTCCGCCATAATATTCAATGATTTTTTTAACAATAGCAAGACCTACTCCTGTGCTATCTTGTTCTTTTGTTTGCAATGTTTGAAACAAACCAAAGGCTCTTTCTGCATATTCAGGGCGAATACCGGGTCCGTTATCCTCTAACTTAAACGAAACGAAATTATCAGCAATTTCTGTCTCAATGAATATCTTGCAAACTGTTTTATCATTATATTTGATAGCATTGTTGATGAGGTTTTGAAATATTTGTCGGACTCTGACTTTTGAGGCTTCAACAGGTGGTACGTTGGTGGGATAATCAATGACGACCTTGTCGTTCTTTGGAATCGCTAACTTAATCTGCTCTAAAACTTGTTCTACATTTACCATCACAGACTCCACCTGAGTACGACCGATACGCGAGTACTCCAGTACGCCCTCTATCATGGCATTCATTTGCACGATTTGGTCTATAATCATATCAAAATCTTGACGGCTTTGTGGGCTGATTTTTTTATACTCTTTGCGTTGAATCAATGATGACAAACCCGAAATAACCCGCAGAGGCGATTTCAAGTCATGAGAAACGACATAAGCAAACTGTTCTAATTCTTTATTTTTAGCATCAAGGCTATTCAGCAAATCTTCTAAGTGAGCATTAACACCCGCAAGTGCTTTTTTCTTTTCATTTGCTCCGTCATAATGTATAAACAACAAATGTTTGTCCCTATCGCGTATGTAACAAGCGTGCAAACTGACAATAATAACAGCAATGAAAATAATACTCTGATAGAATTTTACATCATAACTCTCTTGATTATAACCAATAAGAACAATTAGAAAAACAAAAAAATATATAATATTAATCCAAAACGCGATACGAAAACGAATACACATCAATGTATTACAAAAAACTGTCAGTAAAATAGAAGTAGCTAACAAATAGAATGGGTGGACATCCGGCATCATTGCAATCACAAAATGTCCGGCTTGACCAATACTTACAATCAAAACACTCAACAATTGGAGTACATAATGCTTAGTTTTAAAGGGTTCTAAAAAAGTAAGTCCTAAAGTTAAAATCGCACAAGGTCCGACTATCAACAAACGAATAATTGCCGTTTCGGTAAAAATAGAATAATTGACAATATAATCAAATATAACAAACAGTCCATAAATCGCTCCTCCTGTAAATGCCGCAGAACGTATGGCATGTAAATCATAAGGTTGGATGAATGCTTGAAAACGCTGTCTGATATCAGGTGATATAAACTTTAGTGCCAAAGCATTAACCGCATATTTCGCATCTTGCTTTATAAAAGAAGTGGGAGCCGGATTTGTATTTTCTATCCAAGTCAATATCTTTTTCAACATAATCATTCATTTGTAGAGCGGTAAATACCCGTACAATATATTACGTTTTTCTTAAGAAGCCAACATATTTATTAACAAAATAACTGCATAAATAATATATTATTAAAAACAAACTTTATAAAAAAATAGCTGCCAATAAGATACATGTCAAATAAACACAAACACTAATATGATATATTGTACCTCAGTTAATCATTTAATCATTTTAACGCCAGAGTATTACGCCATTATTTCAAATGAAGTCCATAGAATATTTTTTCGTACCAATAAAAAAAGCCCCCAACCTTTCGGCTGAGGACCCGTTCTGTATTGTTTTCGGTATAAATTTATATATTAATAGTTGATGTCCGTCCACTCTCAAACGCAGTATTCGTTCACCGTCTATGCCATATTAGCGATTATTTCATCTCCAAATTCTGAACATTTCAACTTGGTTGCACCTTCCATCAGGCGTTCAAAATCATAAGTCACGCGCTTCTTGCCAATCGCTCCTTCGATGCCATCAACGATGAGTTTTCCAGCTTCTTTCCAACCCATATAATCCAACATCATCACACCTGAAAGTATCACCGAACTCGGATTGACTTTATCTTGTCCCGTGTATTTAGGTGCTGTACCGTGTGTCGCTTCAAAAAGTGCGATACCGGTTTGGTAATTGATATTTGCACCGGGAGCGATACCGATACCACCTACCGTAGCAGCAAGGGCATCCGATACATAATCACCATTCAAATTCAAAGTAGCGATAACCGAATACTCGCGTGGGCGCGTCAAAATTTGTTGTAAGAAAGCATCCGCGATAACGTCTTTTATAATAAGCTCACCGCCGTCATGCTTGATAGTTTGCCAGGGTCCGCCGTCGAGGTCTTGACCACCAAATTCGCGCTTCGCCAATTCGTAACCCCACTCTTTAAATTTCCCTTCGGTAAACTTCATAATATTTCCTTTGTGAACCAATGTCACAGAAGGTTTGCCCTCTTCAATAGCAAATTTGATGGCTGCGCGTACCAATCGCTCCGTACCTTCGACGGATACCGGCTTGACACCAAGCGATACCGTATCAGGGAAACGGATTTGAGTAACACCCATTTCTTCCATCAAAAATTTCTTTACTTTTTCGTTCTCTTTCGTACCGTTGAGGTACTCAATACCGGCATATATATCTTCCGTATTTTCACGAAAAATGACCATATCAACATACTCAGGATGCACTACCGGAGAAGGCACGCCATCGAAGTAACGCACAGGGCGCACACAGGCAAAAAGGTCTAATTTTTGGCGCAAAGCCACATTCAAAGAACGGATACCACCGCCCACAGGTGTCGTCAAAGGACCTTTGATACCAACGAGATATTCTCTCATCGCTTCAAGGGTAGCTTCGGGCAACCACTCACCGGTATTGTCCATTGCCTTTTGTCCGGCATAAACTTCCTTCCATTCGATTTTGCGTTTGCCGCCATAAGCTTTTTCTACTGCTGCATCAAGTACACGCACCGCAGAAGCCCATATATCAGGACCGATACCGTCACCCTCAATAAAAGGTATAACCGGATTATCAGGTACATTTAGTTTTTCGTTTTCTATCGTAATTTTTTGTCCACTCATTTTTATATAGTGATTAGTTGATTAGTTGATTAGTGATTAGTTGGTTTATCTCGCTGTGCGAAATTTTACGATACTCGATTAATACAATTAACCAGTCAACTAATTACTTTTATCCAAAACGGCTGCAAAGATAGTGAATTGTCGGGTAGTTTAAAAATTGGTTTTTGAAGAAGATAGTGAAAGGAGGCTCATAAAACAGAATTGAATATTCGTTTGCAAGTACGTAAGGACGAGCAGTCAGAAAGATTATGACTCAATCTTTTATGGATGGAGAGCATCGTATCTCCTTGAATGTAAATGATTTGCCATCGGGTGTTTACATTCTGACGATTGAATCAGACTTTGGAATGACTAATAAGCATTTTGTCAAAAATTGAATGTAATACGATTTTTTAAATCAACCTTTTATTAAAATAGTCAGCAGTTTGTCAGTTCGCAGACGGCAGTTATACGTGAAAAGTTCTCGCGTCAGGCTGCTGACAACGTTACTTATGCTGATTATATACTTTCCGCATAAAAGCCTTGACTACTTCTCAATCTTGCATAAATATCGCCCGAACGTTCGTGTTGATGAAAACCACGCAGAACGGTACGCATCGCGACGGGTGTGATCCACTTTTGAGCGGCAAATTCGGTGTCGTTTTGATAGACCCATTTACATTCATAATCGCCGAGTTGTTCGAGTCGTTCGATACAAGCAAGGGCGTAAGTCGGTACATGTGAAAGGTAGCCAAAGGCAATGCTTTTGATGCTTTGAGAAAGCCCTTTGAGGATTTCGACTTCATACCCTTTGGCATTGATTTGACAAAAATCAGGTAAGCCGTGTACTTTTATCAGGTCGTCGAATGTAATAATTTCAACGGGTTCTTGCTTATCCCATTTTCTACTAAAATTATCTATTTCGCTGATTGCCACACGCGCTTCGCCTTCCGTGAGTGTACCTGCGCCAATGGGTAAGGCATCATTGACGTGCATGATAGTCATACGGTTCTCGTTGCCGATGGCTTTGCGTACTGTAAATATATTGTGGTTTCCTAAGACACGCTTTTCTATGTATGACATTCTATCCGACTGTGGCTCAACACAGATAACCTGTGCGCCAAGTGCCGACCAAGCCTCCGTGCGATTGCCCAATCCGCCGCCTATATCATAGCAGAGGTTGCCCTGCTCAATGAGTTCGCTATAAAATTTTTTGAGTCGCTTTTTAGCAAATGGATTGCCATATTGTGCCAACCATGATTTTGCTGTATCTATCGTATGTCGAATATCCGTTGCCATAGTGCAAGATAGGAAAATATTTTATAATTGATGTTACAAGATATCCGCAGGTGTGTGTAACAAATTGCACAAACTATACTAACGCGCTATTTTAAATATAACCGAAACAAGCCTATGTTTTCAATTTAAAATCATCATAAATACAATCTTTGTGTTTTGACTGAAACTTCGCCTCAAGCCAGCTGGGATCTTACTTTTTGCATTGCCAAAAAAGTAAGCAAAAACGCTATAAAATTTAAACTCGCTCCGCTCAAACAGTAAATTTTAAGGCTTGCCCACCTCATTATTCTTAGACATTTTTTTCAAAAAAGTGTAATTTGTTATACACACTGTTCGCAAACTGCCATTAATAGATAAAACACCCTCATTCCACGGTTAAATAAGGCTTTGTTTTCTGGAGCAGTTCTGGCGAAATTGCTCGAACCTTGCTAAGGTCATTTACGGACTCGAACAGTCCATGTTGTTTGCGATAAGCAAGGATGACTTTGACTTTTTTCCAATGAAGATAAGGATGTCCTTCAAGGTCGTCGGCAGAGGCAGTATTGATATTGATTTTGTGGATAGTCGGTGCGCCGAGTTGCAATTGAGGGCGAATAGCTTGAAAAACGCTATCGGGCATACCATAGGTTTCAGCGATTTGTTCAATGCTGTGAAAGCCGCCAAGTACTTTTTTAAATTTGACAATTCTTTTGGCATAAGTCGGACCGATACCATACAGTTGTTGCCATTCTTCGGGCGTTGCGGTGTTGATATTAATGTTGACAAGTGTGCGTTTTTCTTCATACGATTTCTCTACAACCAATTTAGGTTCAGGTTCTTGAACAGCTTTAGGTTGCGGAGCAATATTGATGTATGGTTCGAGTCGATTGAAGTCGGTTGTTTCCAAATTATATATTTTTTGAAGGTCCTCTTTTTGATAAAATGTACCACCTTTTTCACGATAATTGATGAGGGTATGTGCGATTTTTTTTGACAAGCCAAGCGCAACAAAATCATCAAAAGTAGCAGTATTTGGGTCGAATGAAAATAGGTCAATCGGAGGAGTTTTCACAACCGTTTGCTTGTCTTTTTTGGCAACATAATCAAAACTTTCTTTCTTCTTTTTTGTCGGAATATTAATGTAGGCTTCCAGTCTCCGATAGTCTTTATCTGTCAAACCATAAATGTTTTTAAGGTCTTCTTTTTTGTAAAATGTACCACCTTTTTCACGATAATTAATCAGTATGTTAGCCGTTTTTCCTGACAGCCCAAGTGAGGTCAGGTCAGCAAAAGAGGCAGTGTTGGGATTAAATGAAAAAAGCTTTGCAGGTGGTTTTTTATACCTTGATTTATTTTTTGTTTTCTTCTTGGGAAAATATTTTTTGTCTTTGTTTTTCGATTTATAGGCGTATTGTTTCTTCTTACCTTTTTTGTCTTGTTGCTCGTCAAATTCCTTTAATGTCGCCTCAAATTGGTGAGTATCTATTTGAGGTGGTACGTAATAACGGTAAGCGCGTGGCAATAGAAAGAAGACCGTAACGAATACAAATAGGGCTATCGTGCCACTTCGTTCGGAACGAGTGAAATGAAGATAATCTTTCCATGAATTCATAATCCAATGGATTTAGATATTTGAATTTCAGGTAAAGTAGTGTCCGCAATTGTTTCACAACAAATAGTCACCTTCCCCTTTGCTCGAAAGTTCAAAAAGATTTACAAAACCGATTATATTAAAACTGTTTTGGGAGTTAAGGTGAGATAACTGAAAGAAGACTTTTGGAGTCTCTCGTTGTAAATTTATAAAAATAAAATAATTGGTAGGTAATTTTTTTATGTTTTTTTATGTTGATTATTAGAATTTTATGAAATACTGACTATATAATTTATTGTATTTAAACTACGTAATACAGACAGGAATGTCTGTGTTACGTTATACGTCACAAATATCTATGGCTTCTTTAAGCGAATCTATCGGATTTTCGTAAGTTGGGATAAATTCTTGTGCGACATATCCTTTAAATCCTGTTTTCAAAATAGCCTTCATTATCGCGGAATAGTTGAGTTCTTGTATATCATTAATTTCATTTCTGCCGGGAACGCCCGCAGTGTGATAATGTGCAAAATAGGGATGAAAATCTTGTATCGTTCTGATGATGTCACCTTCATTGATTTGCATGTGATAAATATCGTATAATAATTTGAAATGCTCCGAGCCGAGTGTGTCGCATAATTTGACACCCCACGGCGTATTGTCACACATATAATCAGGATGATCGACTTTAGAATTAAATAATTCCATAATGATTGTTACGCCATGTTTTTCGGCAAGCGGCATAATTTTTTGTAATCCTGTGACACAATTTTTTAAGCCTGTTTCGTCGTCCATGCCACGTCGATTGCCACTAAAACAAATCAAATTTTTATAACCTGTTTCGGCTACTTTGGGTATCATTTCGGAATATTGACGGATGAGTGTTTCATGGAATTTAGTGTCATTCCAACCGTCGATAAGGTTGATTTCTGCGCCATTACACATAGAGCAGTCTATATTGTGTTTTTTTAATGTCGCCCAATCATCAGGACCAACAAGGTCAATCGCAGGGATGCCCAATTCGCGTAGCGTAGGTAAAAATTCTTCTAAAGGATATTGCCCAAAACACCAACGGCTGACCGAATGACGGATATTGCCTTTGCGTTGAAGAACTGTCGGCTGTGTAGTTTTTTCACTCAATATTGTCATTTTTTCAGTCGTGGCACAAGCTGTACCTGTTAACAATGCGCCTGTCGAAAGCGCGACGGAGTTTTGGACAAAAGTTCTACGTTTCATATAGCTTTCATTGTGAAGTTTTGTGAATCAAATCGGCTTGTTTTTGCACCCATTCCGTCCAAGAACCGTCATAGACTGATTTATGATTTTGGTTCACCATTTCGGCTGCAAGCATGGTTATGCAAGCTGTCAATCCCGAACCACAGGAAAAAATCAAAGGTCTATCGGCAATATTCAAGTCATCAAAAATAGCTTTCAATTCTTCTTCGTTTTTCAATTTCCCATCATTTAAAACCTTCGTATAGGGCAGACTCATTGAGTTGGGAATATGACCACTACTGAGTCTGGCTCTGGGTTCGGGAGCAGTGCCATGAAAGCGTCCTTCCGAGCGAGCATCTAAAACAAGTGCTTCTTTACTGTTTATATTTTCAAGAATATCTTGCCTGTCTCGTTTGAGATTTTTATTAGAATTTGATTTAAAATTTCCTTTTGTAAAGTTTTGATTTTCAATAGGTTCTGTTGAAAATTCTTTATTCATCCATTCCGGCAATCCGCCATTCAGAACGGCAATATCGTGATGTCCCATCGCCTTGAACATCCACCAGACTCGTGCTGCGGTATATATGCCGAGATTGTCATAGACCACAATTTTTGAGTCTTGATTGATACCCAAAGCCTGACATTCACGCTCAAAATCCTGCGGCTGAAGTAAGGTGTTGGGCATATCCGAAGTCTTGTCACTGAATTTATTTTTTATATCAAAAAACCGCGCTCCTACGATGCGAATGTTCTCATAATCACTTTTTAGATTGGAGATATTGTTTGCCAGGCTTGCATCTAAAATGATTAGATTCGGCTTGCTCAGATTTTTATTGAGCCATCCAACACTGACTGTGGGACTTTTCATTTGTTGGTATTTTCAAGTTCTAAATTGGCTTTAAAGGTAGTCAAAATATAGTATATGCTTTATTTTTATCAAAGAATAAATGTATAATCGGTAGGAGAAAAGAGCGATATTAGTTATGGGTCTTTTCGTCCTTCCACACCACCAAGCGTACTCTCGTACTTGGCGGTTTTCCTAAGTAGTCAGTCAAGTTAATAATGTCGGATGAATTTTAGTGTAGTTTTAGTTTGGGCAAGGCGGAGGTTCGTGACTTTAGCCGAGCTAAACGAGCGGTTCTCCAACGCAGCACAAGCTAAAAATACGCTGAAAGAACCCGACAGTATTAGCTTGACTGACTACTAAGGCACTTCCAATGCTTTATCTCTTTTGAAAATATTTTTCACGAGTACGCTCACCGTCTGTCGTTAGTCGTCAAGCAAAGCATCCGTCTATCGTAAAAAAAAATCACCCACCGTCTAGCGACAGCAGGTGACTAAAACCAAATGAAACCCAAAAACTTCTTTATTATAAACTGCTGATTGTGCAGTGATAATGTCTTTTACTTTTGTAAACGCACGGCTATGCTTTTTGTTTTACCTCTGCGTACAATTTCAAGATTAACTGTGTCGCCTGGGCGGTGCGTTCCTACCAATTCTTGCAGTTCTGGTGCGGTCTTTACTTTTTGACCATTGACTGCGGTGATGATATCGTCAGGTAAAATACCTGCTTTTATAGCCGAACCATTCTCCATCACACTGTCTATATATACACCTTCTACGATGTTGGTGCCAAGTTCGGTGGCTATCTCACTATTCATACTTGCAATATTGATGCCAAGAAATCCACGTTGGGCTGCACCATATTCTACAATATCATCGACTATTTTGTTGACAATATTAGAAGGTATCGCAAAAGAATACCCTGCGAAACTACCTGTGCGTGTTTTGATTGCGGTATTTATACCTATCAAATCTCCTTCGAGATTGATTAATGCTCCTCCACTGTTGCCGGGATTGACGGCTGCATCAGTCTGAATGAATGATTCAATGGCTGACTGACCTTGAAGAATATTGATGTCGCGCCCTTTGGCACTGACAATTCCTGCTGTGACTGTGGAGGTCAAATTGAATGGATTGCCGACTGCAAGTACCCACTCTCCTATTTTTACCTTGTCCGAATTACTAAATTTTAAGACAGGTAAGTTATTATCTTGTATTTTCAGTACTGCAATGTCCGTAGTGGGGTCAGTCCCAATGACTTGTGCTGTAAGTTTACGTTGATCGTGTAGTGTCACGCTGACCTCATCTGCAAAATTTATGACATGGTTATTGGTGACAATGTAGCCGTCTTTGCTGATAATGACTCCTGATCCTGTGCCTTCTTGTGGTAGCATTTGCCCACCAAAATCGAAGAAGTGACGGAAAAAATCATCATTGCTTCTTTGCCTGACATTCGATTGCGTCTTCTTTGCTGTGATGTGTACTACGGCAGGCATCCCTTTCTCTGCGGCTTTAGTAAAATTGTCTGGCGCATCTCCAGTCGCATAACTACTTTTAGTAACGTTTGTGAACTTAGAAAAGTTCACTTGCTCTGCATTAGATGTTTCAGTAGTAGAAGTATTTAATAACTGGTAGCTACCGAGCGCGATAAATCCGCCCATTATACTTGCTAATATTAAAAGCATCAATTGTTTCATAATAATAGTCAATTACTTTTTTAATTTAATGTTTGATTTGTGTTCGTGTGTTTGTTAAAACACTAATATAATCGCAATTTGCAACTCATTGTTATTTTTTGCAAGTGCTTTAACATAAGATTAACGAGCTTTAATTCTCGTTTGAACGGTCAAATTTAAATTAAAAAATACAAAAGTAATTGAAAATGATGGTAGTAAATTCTCTTTTGACTTTATTATGACGACTTATCGTAGATGTAATGACTATCGGCTTTAACAATTTTGTTTTTTTGTTACGAAATGCCATTGTCCTATCCCCCCAATTCTTTTTAAATGAAATTTCTGAAATGATAGGTCTATCTTTCCAGTAATTAGTTGATATTTGTTGTGAATATGTATGTATTAAGCAACAAAAAAAGTGTAAGTAAACCTATTATACTGATTTTTAACAAAATATGTTTCATTTATTCGCGTATTTTTAAATATATTTTTTAGAATTAGCTCAAAATAAGTCATTTTTGATACACAAAAAGTCAATATTATTCTGCGATTGCAGAATAATATTGACTTTTTTATTTAAGTGAATTTAATTTTTTATAAAAAAATTCACGCCTCGTTTATGAATTATTTTCTAACGAATTTCTAGCTCTACGCGACGATTTTTCGCTTTATTCTCTGGCGTATCATTCGGCACAATGGGTTGCATAGAACCATATCCTACGGCTTGTAGGAGATTGGCATCTGTACCTTTTTGAATGAGGTATTTTTTGACGGCTTCCGCTCTGCGTTCTGAGAGTTTTTGATTGTTAGCTTCATCACCGACATTGTCGGTATGTGCTTTTACAATAACACTTCGTTGTCCGCATTTTTTGATAAATTTGGCAAGGCGGTCAAGTACTTTTCTCGTAGAAGAACGTATAGCTGCACTACCTGAATCGAACAAGATACCTTGCTCCAATTCGCTTTTAAATTCATCAATATAAGCACAATAATCAAATTCCGCAGGGACGATTTCAGTTCTCGAAATACTGCCTATGGACAAATTCGGGCTTTCGACAACAGGTGCGGTTGAAGAAGGAACGGTCTTGGTAATGACTTTTTTGGTTGGTTCTTTACTGGGGTCAAAACCTTTAGAGAGACGTTCCATGCCCACTGCGTCGTAAGGACAGCCATTGTATTGGACTTTACCGTATTCATTCGGACAAGTATCGTCACTATTTCCAATGCCGTCACCGTCATTATCAGGGCAGCCCGTAGCGGTGAATGTTCCTTTTTCATTAGGGCATCGGTCGAGTTCGTCAGGAATATTGTCTCCGTCAGCATCATTGGATGCAGTAATGACCGAAGTAGTACCCGTCGGACATCCGCCACTATCTGACTCACCGTAAGCATCAGGGCATTTGTCATCTACATCAGAAAGTCCGTCATTATCACGATCAAGACAACCGCCGAGATTGGCGTAGCCTTTTGTATTTGGACATTTGTCATTAGCATCGAGTATGCCGTCATTGTCCGCATCGGGGCAGCCGCCCGTGAGGGCATCGCCTTGTAAGTCAGGGCATTTGTCGGTAAAGTCAGGTACGCCGTCTTTGTCTGCATCAGCAGGTTTTTTGCGGAGTTTGATATTGCGTCCGGTCGTACCAAGATTGATGCTGACTCCTATGGAATGTTGGAGATAATTCGGCGAATTATTGACTCCATATTTGTAATTGGATTCGGCGGTGATGTAGGCAGATTTGCTAATTTTGATATTGAGACCCGCGCCAAAAGGTGCAAATACACCGAGGCTGTCCGTAGCGTATAGATTTGGTCCGATACCTGCCTTAATATAAGGGGCAAAAAATGATTTTTTGCCAAATAAATAGCCGTTATTTAATTTATATTTTAAAAATATATTACCATCATAAAAGTTATCTCTCCAAAGTTTCTCGTTCTCATTATTAGATTCGCCGGATGGATGACGAATAATCGCAAGTGTAGCGTCCAGTCCTATATCAAATGAGGCATTGAGATAACGTGCAATAGCAAAGCGAACGCCCGGTTCATAATTGTCGGCATCAAACACTCCGGTACTATCCAAAGCATAGAAGCTCAATGCACTTGGATAGACTCCAAGCCCCCATTTGGCTTCTTGCGTTTGTGCTTGGGCGGTCATTACACCATATAAAAGTAAGATGATTAAGGTGGTTTTTCTCATGATCTTATACGTTTAGAGGGTAAAGATAGTTTAAAATCTTAAATTCGATAGCGATTTGACAGGTTAATAATCAGGGTATTACATCAAATTTAATTTATTTCAAATCGTACACATTTATACTAAAACACTGACTATCAGCAATTTAAATCATTCTGATAGTTAGAGACCATCAATAAAAGTTTGTTTTCCTGCCATTCAATTCCAAATTGTTCAATTTACTCATTCTCCGATTTTCGTTTAATTTTCTCTAATTCTACATCAAATACCCTTTGGTAAGTGCCGTCTTTTTGTCGGAGGTTTAGCCATTGGTCGATATAGGCTTTAAAGGTGTGGTCGCGTGGTAGAAGGTAGCCCATTTCAAAGAAATTGAACGGCATGTCGGGGTTGACGGCATCAAGTTCAGGGTGGATTTGTTGTTGTACTAATGTTTCGATGGCATCCGTTACCATGAGGTCGGCTTCGCCGTCCACTATTTTTTGGAAAATGGTCAAATTATCTTCATTTTCTACTATCGTTGCCTTCGGAAAATTGGCTCTTGCAAAGGCTTCATTCGTACCGCCCGGATTGACGATGACACGCACATCCGCTTGATTGATAGCTTCTAATGATTGATATTTTCTTACATTTTCATCTCGCGTAATTGCCGCTTTTCCACTTGATAATAAAGGAATACTAAACAAGGCTTCGCGTTGCCGCAGCAATTTTATCGTAATCCCACTCATACCAATATCAAATTTATCTGTCGCTAAATCGGAGAGTAAGTTTGACCAAGTGGTTTTGACAAATTGCACTTCTACATCCAGCGATTCTGCCAAATCTTTTGCCAATTCGATGTCTATGCCTTGATAGGTTGTTGTTCCGCCCGATTGGTAGGAAAATGGTGAAAAATCGCCCGTTGTGCCTACTCTGATGATGCCTTTTTGAAGGATTTTGTCTAAGATAGAAATTTGAACGGTTGGGGCAGTAGCGATGCCTTTTTCCTGAATTAATGTAGGCGTACAGCCGATGATGAATAGGCTGCATATTAGTGTGATGAGTAATGCTTTTCGTGTCATTATATATTGTGTTTATGTTCTTTTGGTCATATTTTGTAGTACCATCATTGCTTTCTTTTCATCCTTTTTATCTACAAAAATATGGTCGTGATAATAGCCTGCAATGACATTACAACTGATATTATTTTCGCTTAATTCAGCAGAAAAAGCAGCCGTCAAACCAACAGCTTCTAAGGAAGAATGAATATTCAAAGTAATCCACGACGCTACAAAATCAAAGGGCAATCCGAGTCGTTCTGCGTCTTTTTTTGGCAGTACGATAGTGATTCCTTCCTTTTCTTTGATCTCACAAATCGTGATGTCCCTCGGAATAGACGCCGTATTGGAAACGCTTGCGAAGACGTATTCACCTTCATTTAGCAGAGGTTTCATGTTAATAATTTAGTTAATATTTTCTTCGCATTTTTCATCATTACAAGGTTTCCTGCTTCATTTGGATGTACGCCGTCGGGTAGAAAAAGGTCGGGCGCCATGCCTTTAGAAAAGTCGATGGAAGGAAGGTTTTGGTCGATGGCATAGATGCGGAGTTTGTCTTGGAGTTCGCTGATACGGCGGCTGAGGTCGGGCAGGTTTTGGTAGAGTTGGTGGTCGGCGTCATCGCTGAAACCTTCGTGAAAAATAGGCAACGCGATACCGATAATCGCCTGAATACCATGCAGTCGCGCATGCCTCAACATCGCGTGATAATTGCTCAAAACCAACTGATGTGATAAGCCAAACCACAAATCATTCGTACCGCCCATGATAATGGCATGCGTAGGCGCAGCCGCGATAACTTCGGACTGGAAACGCGCCAACATACCACCTGTCGTATCGCCCGAAATACCGCGATTGATGATGTCCGCCGTCATTTCGTGCCGCAATAAGTCTGTCCAACGAGCGGATTGTGGAATGCCGTAGCCTTCGGTGAGGCTGTCTCCCATGCAGACTATTTTTATTGATTTCATATACAATGAGTAAATAATTGACTGGTTTCCGTAAAAGTAATCAATCATTTTCATTTATGACAAAAAAATAACTCGCTGAAACGACCTTAAAATATGTCGTTTCAGCGAGCTATGGAAGTTTGTAGGTTGCTGATTTTTGAGAAATTATTTTTTTATATCATTCATGCTGCTGGTCAATTTCGTTTTTTATGGCTACAATTTCCTCAATACTAATCGTTTGACTTACAGCAATATCTTCTATGGATATATCTTTTTCAAGCATACTGATAATGTCTGCTCGTTTTGTTTCCGTAGCTTCTTTTTCGTACAGCTCATTCTGGATTTGAATAACGTAATCAATACTCACTTCCAAAATTTCGGCAATATCCTTTATAGGCATGCCTTTCTTTAGCATATTAATACAGGTTATACGTGCCTTTTTTTCGAGTCCTTCTTCGGCACCTCTTTTATAAAAAGCACTTTCTTTGATGTCTATTAATATTGGCATATCGTAACTAATTTTATTGATTTCATTATCCAATTTACGCAAATGTGAGAAGACTTGCAATTGTTTGACGAATTTTTGAAGTTTTGTGGGGTTCTTACTGACTGCTTTGAGCTTCTCAAGAATAGAACGTATAATATGTTCCGGTTGTTCGCCTCTGAAATCGCAGAGAATGGCAAATACGATTTCTTCGGGAATTTGCGAACTCAAAAAGTCATCGAAATTTAGGTCATTCATGTTCAGTACATCGAAACCACGAAAGACTTCATTATCGTGTAACTGTGTTCGCATAGTCATCTTTCCCGGACCGAGATAGATAACAAAGTGTCGAATTTCGAGTTTGTATTTACGCTGAATGATACCGCCGTATTCTTTGATTCGATATATCATGTCGGCTTCGTTGGCACTTTGAAATTCGATGTGCAAAATAAAGCGTTCACCCTCCTCTGTCGTGACGATGCGGATAAAATCGGTTTCTTTTTCGATAGTCGTTTGCAGTTTCGGGTCAATATTCTCAAACGTCATTATCCGAATCCCCAAATACCGTTCAAGTAAAGGTCGAAGCACGACCTCAAAGTTTTCCTTCAGGATTTTATCGTATTTGTTGCCTTCTTGTTTTTGTGCTGACATTGGTTTTTTTCATTGAAAGGACATAAAAATACATCGTTTTAATGAACTGTGGAAGTTTATAGGTCGCTGTTTTTTTGAGAAATTCTTTTCTATATCATTCTTGTTGTTGGTCAAGTTCGTTTTTTATGCTGATAACCTCGTCAATACTAATCGTTTGACTTACAGCAATATCTTCTATAGATATATCTTTTTCAAGCATACTGATAATGTCTGCTCGTTTTGTTTCCGTAGCTTCTTTTTCGTACAGCTCATTCTGGATTTGAATAACGTAATCAATACTCACTTCCAAAATTTCGGCAATATCCTTTATAGGCATGCCTTTCTTTAGCATATTAATACAGGCTATACGTGCCTTTTTTTCGAGTCCTTTTTCGAGTCCTTTTTCGAGTCCTTCTTCGGCACCTCTTTTATAAAAAGCACTTTCTTTGATGTCTATTAATATTGGCATATCGTAACTAATTTTATTGATTTCATTATCCAATTTACGCAAATGTGAGAAGACTTGCAATTGTTTGACGAATTTTTGAAGTTTTGTGGGGTTCTTACTGACTGCTTTGAGCTTCTCAAGAATAGAACGTATAATATGTTCCGGTTGTTCGCCTCTGAAATCGCAGAGAATGGCAAATACGATTTCTTCGGGAATTTGCGAACTCAAAAAGTCATCGAAATTTAGGTCATTCATGTTCAGTACATCGAAACCACGAAAGACTTCATTATCGTGTAACTGTGTTCGCATAGTCATCTTTCCCGGACCGAGATAGATAACAAAGTGTCGAATTTCGAGTTTGTACTTACGCTGAATGATACCGCCGTATTCTTTGATTCGATATATCATATCGGCTTCGTTGGCACTCTGAAATTCGATGTGCAAAATAAAGCGTTCACCCTCCTCTGTCGTTACGATGCGGATAAAATCAGTTTCTTTTTCGATAGTCGTTTGCAGTTTCGGGTCAATATTTTCAAACGTCACTATCCGAATCCCCAAATACCGTTCAAGTAAAGGTCGAAGTACGACCTCAAAGTTTTCCTTCAGGATTTTATCGTATTTATTGCCTTCTTGTTTTTGTGCTGACATTGGTTTTGTGGTTCATTGAAAGAGTGTCAAGATATATCGTTTTAGTGAGCTATCGAAATTTATAGGTCGCTGATTTTTGAGAAATTATTTTTTTTATATCATTCTTGCTACTGGTCAATTTCGTTTTTTATGGCTACAATTTCCTCAATACTAATCGTTTGACTTACAGCAATATCTTCTATGGATATATCTTTTTCAAGCATACTGATAATGTCTGCTCGTTTTGTTTCCGTAGCTTCTTTTTCGTACAGCTCATTCTGGATTTGAATAACGTAATCAATACTCACTTCCAAAATTTCGGCAATATCCTTTATAGGCATGCCTTTCTTTAGCATATTAATGCAGGCTATACGTGCCTTTTTTTCGAGTCCTTTTTCGAGTCCTTTTTCGAGTCCTTCTTCGGTACCTCTTTTATAAAAAGCACTTTCTTTGATGTCGATTAATATTGGCATATCGTAACTAGTGTTTACTCGAAAACACCTCTCCATGAGGTTTTCGGCTAAAAATTGCTTACCGACTCTCTAAGAGCGAGGTTAAGCGATTGACTTAAAATGTATATTTTTAAATTCGGGTATTAACTCAAAATGGCTTTGTTGCATGAATAAAAAGGGTACAATTTCCCTATTATTTTTTTGCTGCCTAAGCAGCTATTTTCTCTGAAACAGGCATACCTATGGCTGTCATTTTGTTAAGGCATTTAGTTTTAATTCTTG
>Ga0209187_1001692_pt1 | contig 24168 bp, 5 predicted proteins | sample BantaG_FD_187430 | JGI IMG/M metagenome (GOLD analysis project Ga0209187, IMG submission 187430) | Marine algal microbial communities from Bantry Bay, Ireland - BantryBay_4 metaG (SPAdes) (version 2) | ecosystem: Host-associated > Algae > Red algae > Unclassified | place: Bantry Bay, Ireland...
CACCGTCACTGTTCCACAAGAATCAGTCGCCGTTAAGGTTTCTTGTACGGGATAAGCATCGTTACAGGAAATATTTGACAAAGCAACTGGTGCCGAATCAAATGTTGGTAAACTCGTATCTGGTAACACGTCAAAAGTAGTACTCGTTACTGTGGAATTATCACAGGCATCTACCGCCGTCCAGATATACGTCACGGTAAATCCAGCGCAGTAATCTGGTGAAGCTGGAATATCATTACTCGGTGTCACCGTCACTGTCACACAAGAATCAGTCGCCGTTAACATTTCTTGTACGGGATAAGCATCATTACAGGAGATATTCGATAAAGCAATCGGTGCCGAATCAAATGTTGGTAAACTCGTATCTGGCAACACGTCAAAAGTGGTACTCGTTACCGTGGAATTATTACAAGCATCTACTGCCGTCCACGTATACGTCACGGCAAATCCGGCACAATAATCCGGACTCGTTGGAATATCATTACTTGGTGTCACCGTCACTGTTCCACAAGAATCAGTCGCCGTTAAGGTTTCTTGTACGGGATAAGCATCGTTACAGGAAATATTTGACAAAGCAACTGGTGCCGAATCAAATGTTGGTAAAGACGTATCCGGTAGCACTTCAAAAGTAGTACTCGTTACCGTGGAGTTGTTACAAGCATCTACTGCCGTCCACGTATACGTCACGGTAAATCCGGCGCAATAATCTGGTGAAGCTGGAATATCATTACTCGGTGTCACCGTCACTGTCACACAAGAATCAGTCGCCGTTAAGGTTTCTTGTACGGGATAAGCATCATTACAGGAGATATTTGATAACGCAATCGGTGCCGAATCAAATGTTGGTAAACTCGTATCTGGCAACACGTCAAAAGTGGTACTCGTTACTGTGGAATTGTTACAAGCATCTACTGCCGTCCACGTATACGTCACGGCAAATCCGGCGCAATAATCCGGACTCGTTGGAATATCATTACTTGGTGTCACCGTCACTGTTCCACAAGAATCAGTCGCCGTTAACGTTTCTTGTACGGGATAAGCATCATTACAGGAGATATTCGATAAAGCAATCGGTGCCGAATCAAATGTTGGTAAAGACGTATCCGGTAGCACTTCAAAAGTGGTACTCGTTACCGTGGAATTGTTACAAGCATCTACTGCCGTCCAGGTATACGTCACGGTAAATCCGGCGCAGTAATCTGGATTCGTTGGAATATCATTACTTGGTGTCACCGTTACTGTTCCACAAGAGTCAGTTGCCGTTAAGGTTTCTTGTACGGGATAAGTATCGTTACAGGAGATATTTGATAACGCAACTGGTGCCGAATCAAACGCTGGTAAAGACGTATCCGGTAACACGTCAAAAGTAGTACTCGTTACTGTGGAATTATTACAAGCATCTACTGCCGTCCAGGTATACGTCACGGTAAAACCGGCGCAGTAATCCGGATTCGTTGGAATATCATTACTCGATGTCACCGTCACTGTTCCACAAGAATCAGTCGCCGTTAACGTTTCTTGTACGGGATAAGCATCGTTACAGGAGATATTTGATAAAGCAACTGGTGCCGAATCAAACACTGGTAATGATGTATCTGGCAACACGTCAAAAGATGTACTGGTTACTGTCGAATTGTTACAAGCATCTACCGCCGTCCACGTATACGTTACGGTAAATCCGGCGCAGTAATCTGGATTCGTTGGAATATCATTACTTGGTGTCACCGTTACTGTTCCACAAGAGTCAGTCGCCGTTAACGTTTCTTGTACGGGATAAGCATCGTTACAGGAGATATTTGATAAAGCAACTGGTGCCGAATCAAACGCTGGTAAAGACGTATCCGGTAGCACTTCAAAAGATGTACTCGTTACCGTGGAATTATCACAGGCATCTACCGCCGTCCAGGTATACGTCACGGTAAATCCAGCGCAGTAATCTGGTGATACCGGTATGTCATTACTAGGCGTGACAGTAACCGTTCCACACTCATCTGTTGCAGATAGATTTTGTTGTGGCGGATAATTGTCGTCACAGTTTATATTTGCTATAGCTGTTGGAGAGCCATTAAAAGTAGGAGGATCCTCATCTTCCAGAACAAGAAACGAAGTAGATACTGCTGTAGTATTACCACAATCATCTTCTGCGGTCCAGGTATAAGTTACTGTAAAGTCAGAACAATAATCCGGGCTAAGCGGTATGTCATTACTTGGTGTAACAGTAACTGTTCCACAGTCATCTGTTGCTGTTAAATTCTGCTGAGCTGGATAACCGTCGTCACAGTTTATATTTGCTATAGTATTTGGTTGACTAGTAAAAGCAGGAGGCGTTCCATCCGGTTCTACAAAAAGGCCCTGAGTTACTTCTGCGGTGTTACCACAATCGTCTGTTGCAGTAAATCTGTAAACAACATTATAACCGTCACAAAGGTCTTCTGTAAAAGGATCGGTAGATTGAACTATGTCGACGTCATCTCCACAGTTATCGAAAACATCTGGTACTGTAGGTGTATAAGTTTCGTCACAAGCTATAGTATCTGGATCTGGCCAGTACCCATCAATAACCATCCATGAACCAAACTCAATGGTAGCAGCACCATCGAGGTATTCCCACTCATCTAATTGATACTCAAAACCAGTAGTTGTTATATTTCGAATTCTCATTGCACCGGGCTCGTGTGTACTTTCAGCGGAAGCTGGTCGCATAACTACCACTGGGCTATCGTAGGTGTTTGAGAAGGTAACCGGGAACCAAGTGTTTCCATTTGTTTGTGTAAATGTCTGTCTACCTCTTTCACCGATGACATCACCGTCTTCGTTTAAAATGTTTCCAGGAGACTGGAACATCACATAACCTATATCTTCTGCAGAGTGGGCTATTTCTGTACCACTAGCTTGCTCTTCTTCCACTTTAAACTGCACCGTATTATTTCCTAGATTGGAGTATCTAACGTCACAAGGATCAGCCCCAGTATGAGATTGAATCTGAGCGAGTAATACGTTATCTGAAGTCGTTCCAGAATTAGATTGAGCAAAAGAATGTGTATACCAGTTATGATTGACAACTGTGCCAGTTGAGCCTACCTGAAATTTAGTGTTCGTAGTCTGGGCTCCTTCTTCAAGAGCAACCCATGATACTGCTTCATCGGCAATCGTACCAGTTGAACCTTCTTCTCTAAGTAATCTTATTTGAAATTGTGTAGCTGTAATATTTTGCAATCTAGTTGTAACTGCTTTCCCTTCATTGTCTGTCATCACAGAAGCTAAAACTACAGGATTAGTCATAGCATTTGGGAAGGTGATCGTTTGCCATCCAGTATTTAAATCAGGTATGATCCCAGCAACTATTGTATTTCCATTTGAAATAATGTGCTCGTATTCATTGAGAAAAATAGGTGGTGTTGCCTCACAACCAGTAATTGGTATAAAAGCGCTGTTATTTTCGAAATCACATTCTCCAATATTTGTAATTGGAAAATCCCAGGTCAAACTATAAGGCGGTGGGAGGGAACCATCATCATTAGCAACAATATAAAGATCAAAAGGTATCACTTCTCCGGACAGGTCTAAGTTAATAACTATTGTAATAAAGCTGTCAACAAGAACAGGTTCTGTTATCTCAAATACGGTTAAAAGTGTTGCTGCTACCTCCGGGTTACCGTTATAAATTGCGACAGGTGTTTCAGTAGGAAATATTAAATCTCCTTCATTGAAGAGCTGAAATGTGACCTCAGTGTTGGCAGGGTCAAATTCACAACCATCTCCTTCAAGTTCCAGATTATCTAAAAATGCATTAGCGGCCGGAAAAACAGGCTCACCTAAGTCATCAACAGGACCAATTTGCTTAAGGAAAATATTAAGACGTCCGGTTTGTCCTAAGGGCGGACTACCAACAAGATGATGTTGCTGCTGTGTTGTCGGAACCGTTAAGTCATCGTTAATATTGACAACAAAATAAGAGTACTGATTCCAAACACTCCGAGTGTCTACCCATGGAAATTGAGCCGCATGAAACGATTTCATGTTTCCAACGAATGAATAACTTGTAGGACCACAGTTACAAACAATCTCTGCCTGATCATCGTAATCAATATCAGCAATAATTGGATATTCAACTCCCGTAACGGAACCACAGGTAAAGGTGGAGAGGTTAGCTCCTGAAGGTCCTGAAATAATCCTAAGGTTGTCTTCATCTCTATAAACTACCTCAGAAATTCCATCTGCGTTAAAGTCGAAAGATGTTAATCCAGTCATCCCAGAATTATCTGTATTAGCCAAACTCCATAAAACTCCACCAAAGCCACCAATATCAAATGTATAGTCTTCTACAATTTGCATAACATAGTTACCCACAACTCCAATCTCTGGTTTAAGGTCTCCATCAAAGTCAGCAACTACAGCATTACTAGCTGACCGATACCAAGGGTTAGCCACGTTGGTAATAACGTGAGTATTACCAATTTGAGTTGCCGTTTGCAGATCCCATATATACAAGTATGACTCCGTCGAGCTAGTAGTTGTAATGACGGCATCAAGGTCACCATCTAAATCGTAATCGGCGATAGAAGTAAATCCATCAGAAAAACCTGTAAGATTTCTAACAACAGACATTGTGTTATTATCAATGTCTACTGCGTAGACCTGATTACCTGCGACAAGCTCTAGTCCATCACAACTTGGACAAAGGTTTGAAGCCAATACATCTACAGCCACTGTAATTGATGTAGGGTGAGCATGACTAACATCCTGAAAGAAATAAGACCCCATAGAGTTGGTTCCTCCTGTAGCAATTCTTACACCAGTCAATGCGTCATAAATTTCATTTCCTACATATACCTCCGGATTACCATCCTGATTGAAGTCAGCAATATTTACTGCAAAATCCTGTGTATTGCCTCTATAGATTGCATTCCATCCACAGGTAACTACATTGTCAGAAATCCATTGAAATACAAAAGTACCTGTACCTGTACCTCCTGGGTTGGCTCCCGCTGGATCGTATTCATAACAGGCAATTCTATTAGAGTTAGCACCAATACCATTTGCAGTCATGTAATAAAATTCACCTCTTCCATCCCGATCTGCATCTGCTATAGTAATACCTTTATTGAAGGCTGAAATAGCGATAGTGTTCGGATGGTATTTGAGTAATCCTGTTGTACCATCTATAATGTAAATACTACTCGCACCGCCAACATTATTCAAGGCAATGATTTCAGTACCTGACAAATCTCCATCCATTTCTCCTGCAGATGTAGACATCAAGGTGTTGGTTAAAACATCACTAACCCATTCTTCTTCTACATCAAAACTAGGAATCCCGGGTGGTTCATATTCACACTCGGGTTCGCAATATTGTAATACGTTTCCAACATCACAAGGACAGTCAGGGTCGTAAATATCCGTCAAGCCATCGCAATCATTATCAATTTCATCATCACAAATCTCAGCTTCTGTACAGGCTTCGTGACAATCACAATCCGGGTCATCACAATCAGTGAATGTATCTAAATCATCGTCAACACCATTTGTACAATCTTCTGTATCCGGGCATGCAGCTTCGGTTACTTCTAAACACCAACTATTCAGGGAGCCTCCGTCAGCTCCAAAACTATCAGAAATATTAAGTACCCAATCACCATTTACATTGTTTCCATTAAAATTAGATAAACTTCCTTCTGCCTGATATACAGTCCCATCTGTAGGAGGACAAGCCAATGAAGCCTGGCTAACTCCAGAATCATCAAATCCCATAAAAAGATCATTGTGGCTACCACAAGGTGCTTCTAATAACAATACAGTTACCCCATCCGGGCTTGTCAGAGTAATGGTCATATCATTAATCCATGTATGCGAAACATCCAAACCTAGTATATTTACATCACTAACACAAAGTGAAGAACTTAAAGTAATTACAGAAGAAATGGTAGGCGTACCGGTAGTACTAATAACAATAGGTGTATCTGTACTTGCTTCTCCAACAGCACAACAAGAACAATCAGAGTCATCACAATCAGTGTCGCCATCTCCATCATCATCAACTCCGTTAGAACAATCTTCAGGTTCCAAACAGGGAGTAGTAGTTACCTCCACAGCCCATGACTGTAAAAAGCCACCATCACCTCCAGCCTGATCATTAATAGTAAGTACCCAATCCCCATTTGGATCCTCGCCATTAAAAGCAGCTAATAAATTTTGACCAATATACGTTCCACTATTAGCAGGGGGGCAAGGCCAGCTATTATAAGCATTACCTGAATCATCAAAATTTATATCAATATTATTTTGAGAGGAGCAAGGATTGTTCATCAATTGAATAGTCGTACCAGAAGGACTGGTAAGATAGATATCGAGGTCATCAACGTATGTATGAGAAATCCTCAGATTCAATAAATTGATATCTGAAATACAACCATCTGCATCCACTCTGGTAGCGGATGTGATTGAATTGGGTGGTCCGCTACTTATGGTTACTGGGACGTCGGTACTGCTAAAAGTTGTTTGAGCAACTATAACAGTATTCATCCACAAAGAGAGCATGAGTAGTAGACAATGTTTTGTTTTGTAAACCTTGTTTAGCATAGATCTTCCATCGCATGTTAAATAATTTCTAATCCGGAAATAGGCCGGACAGAGGGGAACAATTATCTTAACTGTTTATAAAATGGATCAATTCCTTCCACTATTTTGTTCTAATAATCACTTGTTATTATACAATCTCCATGCCTAAACATGTGACATTATATCAATATGAAATATTCATATTTGTTTTGGGAAGAAATATCCTTTGAAAAAGTAAAAGGGAGGAGAAGATTAGTTAATAGGTAAACTTCAAATTAGAAGGGAAGACCACAAATGGCCTCTTGGGTAATATTGCAGAAATTCTCTGCATTATTACAAATAATATTACTAAAAAATGTGACAGGCTATAATACGAGACAGGTCATAAAAATTAAAAAAAACACTGATAACACTGATTGGTTTGACGGAATCCTGTGAACATTTTGGTTCCGTCTCATAAGAAAAGAATGCAAGCAATTAATTTTCTAAAATAACTTTAAAATTATAAGAATTGTGCAAGCCAATAATTTTTATAAAATATAAGCCAGCAGACAAAGATGAAATATCGACCGCTAGAGATGATCCAAAAATATTAATCCTTTCTTTTTTCATAACACGACCCTGGACATCTTGAATTAACATTTCAAAAAACTCGCCAGTACCTTCATATTTTATAGTAAAAGTACCTGATGTCGGGTTGGGATATATCGACATTTTTGACTCAGATGAAAAAGTATTAAAAGCAGACAGCAGGCAGCTGTCAACAGCCATTACTATAGGCGTAGCTTGTATATTATTGTTTGAAACACAGAACTCTGAAGACACCAACACGCAACTCACTGAGTCGCCATTCATAAGATCCGCACTTATAAACTCATTCCCATTTCCATTGACAAATGATTCATTTACCATCCATTGATAAATAGGACTTGACCCTTGATTTTCTGAATTTGCTATAAACGTGACCGTATCCCCAAGACAAATAGTAGTTTCGGATGCTTCCAACTCAATATCCAGAATTAAGCCCGGATTTACTGTAATAACGATCGGCTCTGAATTGACAACACTACTACTGGCACAAGATTCAGATGAAGTCATTATGCAAATAATAGTATCCTGGTCATTGAGAAAGTCACTATAGAAAATAGTATCATTAATGCCTGTTGAAACACCATTTACTAACCAATCATAGCTCGGACTGACACCGCCAAACATAGTGGATGTTTGAAAGGTAATTAGTTCGCCACTACAGATTTCTATAAAATCAGTATTTATGGATATAGCCGGGTTAACCGTATTTATTATATTAACCTCCAACGTGTTGGAGAGCGCCACTACAGGTGAAGCACAATTAGATGAAGAAATCAACTGACATTCAACAAGGGCACCATCTACGAGTCCGGCGCTTGAAAATACAGAGCCATTCTCAGGAACTACCTGTCCGTTGACATGCCATTCATAGGAAGGTGCTGTGCCACCATTTACTGCATTTGCAGTAAAAACAGCTGTATCTCCAATACAAAATGCACTGGCAGAGCTGGAGATTTCGATCTCAGGCTCAATTACATCAGCTACTTCTAATGCGATGGTGTTGGAAGTCACTTCAGGTTGGGTGGTACATAGAGCCGACGAGGTCATTTCGCAAAAAACACTGGAACCATCTGCTAGAGTTGTGGTTGAGAAAACAGCACTATTGGTGCCTGATATCACTCCATTTACCCACCATTCAAATATGGGATTGCTTCCGCCATTTACCTCTACTGCTGTGAAGGTAACTAGTTCACCAGCACATATTTGAGAGGCATTAGCAGACACCTGAACAGCAGGCTGAACGGTATATGTAATTTGAATTTCTACTAAAGAAGAACTTGCAGTTGCAGGCGTAGCACAAGCTGCTGAGGATGTTATTTCACAATATACCTCAGAGTCGTCTAATAAAGTTGCACTTGAGAAGGTAGGGCTATTACCACCAACAGGTTGATTGTTTACCATCCATTGATAAACAGGATTTTGGCCTTCATTTGTTGTGTTTGCGGTAAATGTAATTGTTTCACCTGAACAGGCTTCCAGGGTAGAGGCAGTCACTGATATCGTTGGCTGAACCGTAGTAATAACAGTAGGTGATACAATGTTAGAAACAACTAAACCAGGACTTGCGCAAAGCATAGAAGAACTTAATGCACAAGTCACCACTACCCCATTTGTTAGATTTGAGCTCGTAAAAATTGTACTATTTGCACCTACACTTTGACCATCTATAAACCATTCATACATTGGATTTGCTCCAGCATTAGAAGTCGTAGCCGTAAAAGTAACTGACTCACCAGAACAAATTTCTAATGCGCTCGCTGAAATATTAATGGTTGGTTCAACAAGACTTGTTACTTCAATGTCAATTGAGTTTGAAGTCACTGTTGAAGGAGAGGCACAACTTGCGGAAGAAGTAAGTAGGCAAGCAACCACCGCAGCATCTGCTAAAGAGTTGCTTGAAAAATTGGGACTATTGGTTCCTACAGACATACCATCAACTGTCCATTGATAAATAGGGTTACCACCAGTGTTGACTGAGCTTGTGCTAAAATTTATTGTTTCTCCTTCACATATCTGCGTTGTATTTGCTGTTACAGAAATTGCAGGTTGAAGTAAGGTTCCTACTTCTATTTCAATGCCATTAGAAAGGACTGTAGCCGGATTTGCACAAGAAAAAGAAGAGGACAACTGACATACTACTGTAGCCCCATCCGCTAATGAAGAGGAGGAAAAACTTGGGCTATCGGTTCCTACAACCTGGCCATCAACGGTCCAGCTATAAAATGGATTCGCTCCACCGTTCGTTTGAGCTGCATTAAAAGTTACTGATTCTCCAGAACAGATTTGTGTGACTGAAGCATTAATACTTATAGCCGGAGCAACAACAGGGTCGACATCAATAGTAATACTTGATGAGGTAATAGTACTTGGAGAGGCACAAAGTTCTGAGGAAGTCAAACGACAGTTGACTTCATCCCCATCCTCCAAATCGCTATAGGTAAATGTGTCACTTCCAGTGAATACTACCTGTCCATTTATTTTCCATTCGTAAGCAGGATTCGTACCTTCATTTACAACAGTAGTATTAAATGTTACAGTATTTCCTTCACATATGTTTGTAGAACTTGCCTCTATTTCAATATCAGGGTCCACTAAAATGTTTACACCCAAACTTGCCAGATTACTATACACCGTGTCTGCAAAAATACTGATGACTCTACAACTATAGTCTCCTATATCACCTGAAACTGCGTCACTAATAGTATACTCATCATCAGTTGCGCCACTAATTTCAATACCATTTTTACTCCATTGGAAGTCAAATGGTTCTGTTCCTTCTGCGGTAATCGAAAGAACCGGATCTTCATATTCACAAACTGTCTGAGAAATTGGTTGCGCTGCAATGACTGGTGGCTGGTATGGTTGTGATCCGTATTCATAGATCCCCATGTCTACCTGACCGTTATGGATACGGATATGATTATCCAAATCGTACAAAACTCCATTTGAGTTTACAATATCATTATCTCCCTGATTGATAGCTGGCGAAAAATTGTCTAATCGAAAGTTAAGATTGATCGTGTCAACAAACATAGGGTATTGATTATAAATCATTCCTCCCTCACAAATCACCGTATCGAGTGGTCCTTGAAATTGAATGATATCATCGCAACTCGCTGCGTTTATCAGAGAGTGATTTAAAATTATTTTGGGAGCACCAGCTCCACTGAGGTGAAAAATAGGATCGAAGCCAGCTGTATTATTCCACAAAATACTATTAGTAATAGTTGCTTGCGTTTCGCCGCCAACCGATTCATTACAGTATACTGCTCCACCCGTATCCGCGTGATTACCAAAAAAAGTACAATTGACGATTTGCGGAGTAGCTGTACCTTCTGAGCCCAAACTATAAACTGCTCCAGCTGATGAAGCTGTGTTTTTATAAAAGAGGCAATTAAAGATTAATGGGGATGCCGTTCCTCCGGATTTTCCGAAATTATAAATCGCACCTGAATACGCTGTAGCGGTATTGGATAGGAAGGAACAACTCCTAATAGTGGGACTACTGGTTCCTGTTAAAGCAGAGTTATAGACACCAGCTCCGTATTTTCCTAAATTATCTTGAAAAACAACGTGGATGATTTCGGGGCTACTGACACCAAGGCCACTGGCGTCATTAAAAATAGCACCTCCATTTTGTCCACATTCATTGTTCAAAAATTGACAATTCTCTATTCTGGGATTTGCTTGTCCTCCACTGCTACCATTATTTACCATACCTCCTCCACCAGCGACTGATCGATTGTTTTGAACTATTGAATTTTTAATAAGCGGGTTGGAAGAAATAGATCCTTCATTATATATCCCCCCCCCACTTCGCTCTCGATTGGAGTTGGAACCCGTTGGGCTGTTTGCATTGCCATCTTTGATAGTAAAACCATCTAGTATGGTAGAAGAACTTACATTTTCAAAATACACAACCGTGTAAGCATTGCTATCAGATTGATTATCCTGGTTGAGGTCACCGCTAAGAATGGTTAGATTAGCCTCCCAGTCTCTTTGAGCAAGACTTGACTCCGAGCCCTGAAAACCACCATACAGGCTGACTCCATCATTTATTTCAAAAGACTGGTTCTTGTCTGTAGGAGTACAATTGATACAAGTTTCAGGATAATAAGTTCCTTGCTGAACCCATATCACATCACCAAATGACGCAGCATCCAATACCGCTTTTAAGTCACCATTGGCATTTGCCCATGAGGATCCATCACCTACTCCTCCAGGAGAAACAAAGGCGGTTTGCCCAAAAATGGGTTGAAAAGCAAAAATAATTGCTAAACATAAAGCCGCAGCTTTAAATGGGAAAGTCTTCATGAGATTATAAATATAATTACGCGCAATCAAATACATGTAGTATTGTCACAATTCATTATGTGTCAATGAAAGTAATCTAAATTTTATGGGTGTGGGCTTGTTTTTTTGAGGAAAAGGCTAAAGGGAAGTTAAATATCGGAATTTTTCCATAAAAACAACAAACTAAGCACCCCAAAAAGAATGCCTAGTTTGTTTAGGTCAGATAAAAAACAAAGAATGATTGCCCTGAGACATATTTTCAGCGTTTGCTCCAATTTTATCTCAATAAGGTCACATTACCTCTTTTTCTGTAGATCTCTCCGTTTGTACATCTTACCTCCAGGTAATAGCCAAATACATCTGAGTCCAATGCTTCATTTTTATACGTTCCATCCCATCCCTCTTGCTGACTGTTAGATTGGTATACTTTCTCCCCCCAACGATTGTAGATTACAAAAAGAACTTCATCTGCATTGAAACCTCTGAGATATAGAATATCATTATGTCCATCGTTATTAGGAGAGAATGCGTTCGGGAAGAAGATAAATGGTTCTCCACAACTTGGATCGATAACAACTACTCTTACAGAACCCGTACCGACACATTGATTGTCATCCGTAACTTTCACCATGTATTCAGTTGTTTCTGTTGGTGTAGCAATTGGATTTTGACTAATATCTGAATCAAGTGTAGAAGAAGAAGGTTCTAACCATTCATAAGCGTAGGATCCGTCTCCCAGTACATTTAATTGAGTGCTTTGACTTAGGCAAACAGTATCCGGATCAGCAATAACTGAGATACCATTACTTACGTCAATAACGTCAACAAATGCGTCGACACTACTTGAACAAAAATCATTGGAAATTGTAATAGTGTATAAGGTTGGTTCTGATGGACTCACCATTACATCAACCATTGTCGGATCAGAATTTATAAGTTCGTCCGGAGTCCATGCCACCTCATAATCTACCGCTGCATTTAATGTAGCTATGGGTTCAAGAAATGCTGAATCATTTAAACAAATCAATTCATCTGCTGGTGGCTCCAATCCAACTGAGAAATCAGCTACCAAAATACTATCAGTGGCCACACATCCATTATCATCTACCATTTCTAACAAATAATAAGGATCACTGGGATCACGTACTTCCAAAACGAATGGGTTGCCTTCTCCTTGTAAATTTCCATCCATATCGTACCAGTTGAATATACTCCCCATTCCAGTAGCAGCAACCGTTATGCTTCCTGGTTCACACAAAACAGTATCAGCCGTTATAAGCTCAGTCATTGGTTCATCAAACATTTGAACCTCAACCACGCGGTTCACCTGACAAGATGAATCCGGAAAGGTAATCGTTACAGTGTATACGATATCATCTTCTGCAGAGCTTGTTGGGTTTCCTATCGTTGGATCATCCAAATAGGTAGCTGGTGACCATATATACTCAAAAGATGGATCGAAGTTAGGATATAACTCTCTTGATCCACCAGGGCAAATATTTAAACTATCCGACAATGGTGGTTGTGGTGCCACAATTAGTGGGAAAGATGCTTCCATCGTACCGGTACAATTCGTTTCTGAGGTAACAGTAAGTACTACATCAACATTTCCATTTTCAGTAAAAATAACGACTGGACTTTCTTCATTGTAGACCGTGCCATTTATTATCCATTCCCAGTTAATGATATCTCCTACGTCAACTATAGATAAATCTACAAATGAAACGATAACACTATCTCCACACTCATCAAAATTCCAGGTAAAGTCAGGCAACAGATCGCCACCATCAATTACCAACATACTATCTTTTCCAACACAACCATTTAGATCCATCACTTCAACATAATAACAAGCTGTATCTTCTACCATTACTTCTAAAGGATTTCCTGTACCTACAACGTCTCCATCTTTATTGAACCATGTGATTGAAGAACTTGATCCTGTCAATACAACAAGATTAATAACTTCTTCACAGGCGATGGTATCATCCTGAAGTTGAACAAACACCGGATCCGGTTCTCCAATTGTAATTGAATCCTCTCCTACACATCCATTCATATCCGTTGCAGTAAGGGCATAAGTTCCCGCAGGTAAATCAGTCAAAGTACTTCCTGTTCCCAACGTTCCCCAATCATACTCATATGCTGGCGTACCTCCTATCACTGAGGCAGAAATTGTTCCGATACTATCACTGTTACAATCTAAAGGTACATCCAATGAAACAGCAACATCGAGTTGTTCACTATTGTCATCTACTGTTACTGAAGCAGCAACCAAACATCCGTTTCCGTCAGATAATGTAAAGGAATAATCATTGGCTTCCAGGTTGTCCAAAATAAAATCTGTACTAACAACTGGTGCCGCCCAGGTAACTTCGTAAGTACCGACACCACCAACAATATTTAACAATGTAATTCCTCCCATTTCAGTACAGGCAAGATCAGACACTGCGACGTCTACATCTATTTGACTTGGCTCAAATACTTCAAAACAATCAGAACCAGACACACAACCATTGGCGTCCGTCACTAAGATACAGTAGTTTCCAGGACCTAATTCGCCATTGGTATAAACCATTCCACTAGCTCCCTGAATAACTGCAGTTGATCCGGCGGGTGAAACAGTAAATAATACTTCTCCGTCTTGCGCTCCGGTACAACTCACCATTACATCTGTTGATGTTATGTCCACACTGGCAAGACCACCACCATCATTCACTACAAAAGAAATAGGTTTTGAACAACCAGTGGCCGGGTCAGTAACTGTTACAGAGTAAATACCTGAAGACAAATTATTTTGAGTCCCAGCTGCTGCTGAACCAGAGTTATTCCAAACATATTCATATGGACCACCGCTACCTCCTGCCGTAACAGAAACCGTAGCTGCTCCATTCGATGCTCCACAATCAGGTTCTTGTACGTTAAATGCCAACTCAAGTGGATTTTCTTCATCAATGACAACTGTAACAACATCAATACAACTCGGGTCTGCAGAGTCATAAATAGTAACCTGATATTCGCCAGCCAAAAGATTGTTTCTTCCTGAACCAATTGGTCCATCACTCCATTCATAGGTATAGACAGGCGGGTTGAAGAAAGCAACACCATCGGCTGCCGTACAGTTGGCAGGAAATGTTACTAACTGAGCTTCTGGTCCGTTTGTCGTTCCAACAGTAAGGGTTTCATATATAACACATGAAGGTTCTGCAGGATCAGCAATAGTTACATCGTAAGTACCTGCTGGCAAATTTGTTGCCTGATTTGTTATGGAAACACCACCTGACCAGGTCCATTCATAGTTTGCTTCATTTTCCGAAAGGCTAATTATTGCAATACCTTCACTAACTAAACACTCGGTTTCAATGACCACTACAGAAGTTATTGAAGGTGGTTGTTGATCATTAATCATGGTGGAAGCTACGCCGACACATCCATTGGCATCTGTAATTGTTACAGAATAACTACCCGGCAATAAGTCGGATAAATTTGCAGCCGAACTTCCCGTTGACCAAAGTGTATCAAATGGAGCTGTTCCACCTATAACACCCATTATAGCAATTGATCCGTTGTCACCAGAACAGTTAGCATCTGTTGTATTGAGTGCAACGGTTAGTGCCGCAGCATCAGAATCAATAGTTATCGTTTCTGAAATGGCACAACCATTTGCATCTGTTAATGTAAATGAATAATCACCTGCATCCAAAGCCGTCAGATCTACTCCTGACGGGCTCCAATCAACGGTATAAGGTGTCATTCCACCAGTGATATTTACCAATCCAATCGTTCCTTGTCCACCAAGACAAGAAACGTCTGATGAATTGATATCTACATCTAATTGAGAAGGCTCGCCTACGTCAAAACATGCAGAACCTGACAGACAGTTGTCTGCTGTAACAGCCTGAATACAATACGCACCAGGGGGGAGACTTCCGTTTGTTTGCTCTACTCCATTGTTATCAACAATAATGGTCGCCACAGGAGGAGAAACCGTAAAAGTTACAGATCCATCATTTTGGCCAGGGCAAGAAATAGTGGCTTCATTTGAATCAATATTAATTTCAACAGGATCAACGTCGTCATTTACCGTAAATGTAAGTGCATCCGTACAACCTGTTCCTAAATCAGTTACAACAACCGTATAAATTCCAGATGAGACATTACTCAAAACATTTTGGCCACCAGGCCATGAGTAAGAAAAAGGTCCGGTACCATTACTTGTGATAGTAACAGAACCATTTGCTTCACCACAAGTTGGCTCCACAATATCAGCAGAAGCTTCCAATGAGTTTTCTTCTCCTATCAAAACTGTTTGAAAACCTGGACAATCCGGGTTCGCAGAATCTATGATCGTCACTTGATATTCGCCTTCAGCTAAGTTGGTCAAACTACTGCCTGTGTCACTGGTGCTCCACTGGTATTCATATGAAGCCGTTGGATCTGCCGGAGTTATTGTAGCCGTACCATCACTTGCAGTACAAGTAGCTGGCGTGGTTGAGATATTTACTTCAGGTCCGTCATCAGAATCAACCGTAAAGGTTAAAGATTCTGTACAGCTCGCATCATTTATATCAGTGATCACTAATGAGTAAGTTCCTGCTGCCAGGTTAGCTGCAGATAATCCTGAACCAGCTGGTGTTGACCAAACGAAAGTATAGTTCGTAGGGTTTTCAAGTATTGTAACATTAATACTACCTTCCTGAGCTCCACAAGGCGTTTCAAAAGTAACGACGCTTACAATTGTTGGACCTTCACAACAGTCTAATTGAATAGCAACGTCAACTGAAGTTGCTGCTGTACATCCCGAAGCATCCGTAACTGTTACGGTGTAATTCCCCGGGATTAGGTTAGAAGTCGTTGCTGCGTTTCCTCCATTACTCCATAGGTAAGTATATGCCGGATTTCCACCTGTAGCAAAAACGGTTGCGGAACCATCGAGTCCATCACAACTTACAGCATTTGAACTGATTGATAAATCAAGGTTGGAACTATCTTCTATCTCAATACTTTCTACCCCTGTACAACCTGTTGTATTATCTGTAACGGTCACGGTATAAGTTCCTGCGGATAAATCCGAGAGCGTACTTCCTGTAGCTGATCCCCAGTCGTAGTCATAATCACCACTTCCGCCTGACACACTTGCTGTAGCTGATCCATTATTATCTCCACATAAAGTTGCTGTTGGAGTTATTGAGATTGTAAGAGAATTGCTATCTCCTATATCAACACTTTGAACGGAGGTACAATCATTTGTATCGGTTACCGTTACAGAGTAAGGACCTCCAGCGACGTTATCAATCTCGTCGGATGTTCCTCCGTTACTCCATTCGTATTCGTAAGGAGCAGTACCGCCTGTTACATCAACAGAAGCTGATCCATCACTGGCCCCACAAGCTGCAGCACTTGACGTGATATCCACATCTATACCATCTGGTTCGTCTACATCAATACATTCCACACCGGAACATCCGTTGGAATCAGTAATCGTGACACAAAAGTTGCCAGCTGAAGCATTGAAAGCATCTTGCCCTGTTTCGCCATTCGTCCATTCATATGTATAAGGTTCCACTCCAGTCATTGCACCAGCATGTACTACTGCATCACTGCCTCCAAAGCAAGTAAGTTCTTGTTCTATATTTACCATAATCCAGATACCTTCCGGAGAAAGTTCCACTTCTTCTGAGCCTACGACTGAACATCCGTCATCATCCGTTACTGTTACAGAATAGGTACCTACACCAACGCCTTCCAACTTCCATGGATCAGATCCATTATTGGTGGCACTCCATTCATAGGTGTAAGGTGCGTTACCTCCGGAAGTAGATGCCGTAACAGATGCATCTTCACTTTCATCACAAGTCGCAAATGAAGAAGAGAGCGAAACAGACAAGTCACTGGTTCCATTTTCAAGATCAATACATTCTACACCAGAACATCCATTGGAGTCCGTAACGGTAACACAATAGTTACCCGCCGAGAGACCAAAAGCGTCCTGAGTTGTTTGGCCATCCGTCCACTCGTAGGAGTAGGGAGCGACACCAGTCATCACACTAGCGTGGATTACACCATTGTTGCCTACTGCACAAGAAACTTCCGTTTCGACAGAAAGCATAATCCAGATACCTTCCGGAGAAAGTTCGACTTCTTCTGAAGCTGTAGCCGTCTGACCGTCGTCATCGGTAACTGTTACAAAATAGGTACCAGCGGGAACGTTCTCTAATTTCCAGGGATCGGGTCCGCCATTGGGTATACTCCAATCATAGGAGTAAGGAGGGTTGCCACCAGATGTAGAAGCCGTTACCGATGCATCAGAGCTCACGTCGCAAGTAGCATAGCTTGACGAAAGCTCGACACTCAAGGTCAAATCATTTGACGCTTGTAGTGACAACTGTCCCAGCATAAATAAGCAGGCGAGGAGAATCGTTGTCAGTGGGTATATATTTTTTTTATTCATCATTTTCGCTATTAGTAGAAGATGTAATGTTTCCTGTTTGCAAAATTGGTTTTAGTAATTTTTGGTCGAACCTGGTTTAGTGTCCTCTTTATCATCTCCACATAAACTCTGAACTTGAACTCTAATAATATCCACTCTTCTATCCCTACTTGCCTTTACATCTCTGATGGCAGGTTTCTCATAGCATCCGACACAAGCTTCTTTGTCACCGTAGCCTGCTCCTATGATTTTCATTTTGATGGAATACGTTGCGAGTGATTTATCTCCCTTAGTCCAATTGTTCAAATAATTTTCAAGTGAGCTTACCCGACGTTTCGTTAAAGCCAGGTTGTAAGCTGGATTAGAACGAAGACTTGCGTGACCTTTAATAGTAATGACTGCGGATGCGTCGTAATCATTTAAGGTTTTGAAATAATCGTGTAGTTCTTCCGCGAAAGTTTCCAGCCGTTCGAAACCACCAATAACATCGTTATCAAAGAAACCATTCATCTCGTTATAACCACCACTGTAGGGGTTGAAATTACCTACGTAAAAATCTCTACGCTTAAGGTAATCGTAATAGGTTTCCGTATAAGTAAGGGTGGTGGTGGTATCCATACGATCCGGGTCAGGAAAGTCATTATCAAAATAAATCGAGACTGGTGAAAATTCTAAATCTTTACAAAGTCTCAGCTCGGCTTTTAAACTTGTTGGAGTAGATAAGCCTACAGTCGTCAGTTCCGTTCCTTCAACAGTTATGTATGAAGTATCCGGCGCATAAGAACGTTTGTCACCTATCACCATGTACGTTTTTTCAAAGTTCAAGCTATCGTAGTAATCGCTCTTGTCATTACCTTCACTTGCTAATGGGTGTAAAGTTGTTAAAGTAACAGGTTTTCTGTTTTCAATTTCATATACTTCAACGGAGGCACCCGGCAGAGGCAAGCCTGTTATTTTATCAAATACATAAGTTGTCAAATCAACAGATGGCATCAGATACAAATTAACACGTATAACGGTATCTTTTCGAACTTCGAAAGCCGTAGAGAAGTCACCTACATCAGCTTTATATTCTGGTTTTTCTCCCACTACTCCGTATTCAAAATCATATCCAAGTGGCGCATCAAACCATTCGTAGAGATTACCCGTATCATCTGTTTTATTGTCCTCTACTAAATTAGTTAAGTTGGCTAATTTTACATTTGCACCAAAGATCGGTTCTTTGGTAATAGCGTTAAAAGTATACACTTCCAATTTAATTCTTGGAGTAGCTACCTTATAGATATCATTACAAATACACAACGAGTCGTCCGCTCCAGAAGAACAAAGTCCACCCGGGCGGTTAGAAGTAAAGTAAGCATTCCTTCTATCATCACTCAGGGTGTAATAAGTATCGTCGTAGCTACTGTTAATCGGTGCACCTAAATGCTCGATTTGACCAAAGCTTCCTTCCTTAATTTTCACTTTGTAGATATCAAAGCTCCCCATGTTAGTGTGGCCTTCTGAGCTAAAGAATAAGCTTTGCGTTTTTTCATCCCAGAAAGGGGTCATCTCATCTTTAGCCGTATTCAAATCGTTACCACCAAAGCCTTCAGAAAGATTGACAGGAGTGGAGCAGACATCATCTTCGATGAAGCTATACCAAATGTCGAGACCACCTTTAGATCCAACTCTATCACTTGCGAAGAATAGAACATCTTTATCTCCTACTTTACCAACATTGGGTTGAGTAGTGGTACCTTCATTTATGTTTATACCAGCATCCATCTTTTCGCCCCATTTCTTTTTTTTGCCATCCATGTTGCGGTAATAAATTTTACAGTTGATATCTGCAGCGTTTACATTATCACAAAGGGTGTAATAAATGCGGGAGTTATTGTTTGCGAAAGCAACATGAGCAGTATGTTGGTCACCTTCGTTAAACTTATCGAACAATTCAGTCTTTCCCGTTTTTTCATCTTTCGTGTAGATTTGCGTTAAGCCTAACTTGCCATCTTTACCTTTCCATTCATCAACTTGTTGTATCCATTTACTTCCACCTTCTGTCGTCTTCGTGTATGCGTATGCATCACGCATACTGGAGAAGTAAAGCAGATCACCCATTTTAACCGGAGCAAAATCCAGTACTACGGAGTTAACAGAATTATCAAGATGCTCAATTTTTTCTTCATCAAATAAAGGTCTGAGGTTCATTGCAAAATCACAGTCTACCATTTCCTTTCTTGCACTTTCTGCATATGAAGCATTAGCTGATCCGCCATTATCCAGAAATGACTGAAAACGATTTCTGGCTTCCAGGTATCTTCCTTGTCGCTTTAAGACATCCGCTAGCCAATATTCGGTAAGTGGATGCGCTTTGGTTCCATCTTCATCAGCGGCCACCTTTCGATAGTAGGATTCAGCCAGATAGTAAACCTTAGCCTGGCGAGCAGACTCGGCGGCTCCGAAATTATTTTCAACGTTGCTACGACCAGCATCATTTACCAAAAAGTGATATTGTGCAAGAGCAGCTGTATAGTTCTTAGCCGCCAATGCTTCATCAGCCTTCTTTTTATAAGCTCTTTTCGATTGCGTAAAAGCATTGTTTGAGCAACAGGCAATCGCTATTATTAGAAGTATTATTTTTTTCATGATATTATTCTTTGACTCTGAATAAATGTTTGTCTCAACTTAAACTCCCTAAAAAACAGGTGGGCAGTTTGGACAATAATTTTCGTCAGTAACATTTTTCAAGGTATAGATAAGGGCCAATTCAGGTCCTCCCCGGTTTTCGGTTGCCCATCTGTCTCCGTATTTTCTGAATCCAGAAATATTAATGTCGTAGCTAAGGCCGAATAGCCAATCGTGGTAATGCAGCTCAATATTTGGAATAAGGGCATCTCCATTTCCAAAACCAATAGTATTGAATCGGTAAGATAGTCCGAGTTGCAATGCTGACTGCTGAGTAGGTTGTGTATTCAGATGTATTCTGGCGGCAGCTCCTACGAGATGTTCCGTTTCCGTATTTTGATATTTTCCTGTTGCTAATAACACCAAATCCGCTTTAGGGCGGATGTCAATCGTTGCTAAACCATAGAAATTAAACAATCGCGGCAGGTAGTCATCATCATTGTCATAAAACGCTTTCTTAGGTTCGTTCAGATGCAAGGCACCAATACCTATGTCGAAAGTAGTTCGGGAATGTTTAGTATCCATTCGACGGAAGTGCCAGTTTAAACCTGCTGAGAAATCTCCGTAGAACTTAGTTGTATTATCGAAGCTTTCGCCATTGGCAAGGTTTCCATTGAATTGCTTTCCATCAAATTGGTCGTCCCATTGCAGGTCATCCAGTTTGAAGGAGCGTTGGAAACCACCTAATGACACACCTGCGGTAAGGAAATTATTTTTAATTATCCGTCGGGTATAAGATCCGTTGATGGCAAGATAAGCAGTACTCAGCTTGGAGTCACCTGCCCAATCGTAGTTAAATACCAAACCACCACCCCAAAAACCAGTGTTAGCAGAATTGGAAAAAAGCCGGGTATCGAAAGCGGCATTAACTGTACGATAGTTAACGGGAACAGCGTGCCATTGAGATCTATAATTGGCCATAAAGCGCATATCTCCTTCAAATACACCGGTCATAGCCGGACTTAGTTGGAGGGGAGCGTTTCGAAATTGCGAGAAGTGAATCTCTTGCGCTTGGGTTTGTTGCAGACTGCCGATTAGCAATAGCAAAAACAAACCACGGATGTAGATTGTAAAATTCAAATCGTTCATAGTTTAAGTTTAAATGGATTAAACTGTTATAATTTAGTTTGCCCGAATAAACCATATGGTATATTCGAGTTCACTGTAATTTCATTGGTGAACTCATCAGTATGTAGGTAGTAAAAGTAAAATCCGAGAAAAGATGAAGGAAGTGTAGAACGCACGAGTATGTATCAATTCAATTTGGGTGTAGAATTGATGCAGTCTAAAAACTCTTCTCTTAACCGGTTAAAAGTGTAGCTCCTGGATGTAAAGCAGTTAAACATTGTAGATTAATACACTGTCACTTTGCTTTTTTCTTATTGTAAGATTTAAAACATTACAATAATAAGGTTATTTTCAGACAATACAACATGTATTGTCTAAAGAAAATCTTGAAAAAGCTACAATTTTTCGAATGTTTAGGGTTTTAGGCTCAATATTATTCTAATCCTATGTTTATAAGGATAGAACGATCCACTTCTAGCTAAACGCTGTCATTGAGCAAAAAAATAAATCCCTAAAGGTTAAATAGTAGCTATTCTCCCTTATCCGTTGGCCTCAAAATATGCTGATTTGAACTTAACTACCTTATCCCTGCCTGTGCACTGAAGTGCTCTTACGAAGAAACTTAGCATAAGTTAACTTAAATACACTGTGTAATAAATACATTTACATTTTTTAATGCTTCTTTTTTGCGATTACTTCGCCAATTTTTCTTCAAATAGCTAAGGCTATTCTTAAAAAAATTGACTCGTACTCACAAAAAATAATCGATTCAAAGTGTAAAGCAACTTTATACACCGTGTATTAAATACACTATTATTCAGATGACCGTGTGTTATCAAATCCCAAAGCCCATATTACCTTTGTTCGGGATGATTCTCAGTTAAGACGTAAAATGTACAATATCGTAACTTATACATTCATTTTTTATTTAGAGAAAGTGAAGTTGTCTAACAGGCAAATAGCCTTATTTTTGAGCAAAATTTTGCAACCAGTTATCGGGTATAATTGGCCCGGCAGCTGATCGCACTGGCCCAAAGTTTCTACAAACGCCATGATCCCATATTGGATTAAGCAATGCTTTTCGATGACCGAAGCCTGGAATACCAGAATCTACGAGCAAACCAATAAGTGTCTCTCGCATTGGGACAAAAGTACCCTGATAGTTCTCACCACCTGCAGACATGCCTGTGCCTTCTACTATACGTTCATAAGCCCCTTTACCATTGCGACCGGCGTGTGGATTAGGATTTAAGTCCAGATTGCCCTTCTGCTTTAGGTATTCGCCATGCGACAATGCTATGTTATAAAGTTTCAAATCAGGTGTTAGCAATGAGAGTGGTTTTAGCCTTTCCAATTCTCTTATCAAACCATCTGCAATTTCCAATTCTTCATCTACTGGTACAAACGGAAAAATTTCTCCTGTTCTCACTTTTTCTTTGTAAGCTTCTACTTGTTTGACGTAAGCTTTTGGATTAGAGCGCAGCAAGTTAATTTCGTTAAGCATCGCCCTTTCATCTGGCTTCATGTAAGTTGCTTTTGAAACAAGTCTGTTGGCTTCTTCCAAAGTCAGTTTTTTTCCTGAGTGCTTAGTAGAAGAAGTTGAAGATTCTGATTCCCTTTTTTCGTAACCAAACAATTGCAGCCAGCACCCAGAGTCCTCTCCTATTTGACCGATGTAGTAAAAAGCGCCAACATTCCATCTTGGATCCAGGATGTTCATTCGGTGACCTCTTCCCTCTACCCCAGCATCTACCAAAAGAGAAATCAACTCATACCTTGGTCTTTCGTGTCCTGAACCAAAGTTCTCTCCACTGATCTTTAAATCTGTTCCTCGTTTAACTCGTTGCTCAGGCGTAGAGCCATTGTCTCCCTTATGTGGATTTTTGAAAAATATGTCGCCTCGTTTTTTTAATTCTTTCCCATGGCGTTCTGCCACTTTGTACAAATCTTCGTGATAACTCAGTTCGGGTAAAGCGTTTAGTGTTTTCAATTGACTGATCAATTCCTGAGCAGTTCTTTTTTCCGATACTACAGAAGGAAAACCCTGTACTTCAAAATAATCCAGATAATCCTGAATGTAGCTGATGTAGCCTTTAGGGTTTTTTCTCAGTTTGTTGATCTCATCCAGCATTTCCATTTCTACAGCTGAAGCTGAAACGACGGCATCCTCCTCACCGGCTTCAGATGAACCACCTGAAGATTGGCCTGAGTCGTCATCCCCATTATTAAATTGCCAGGACGATTTCTCTTTTGAGTTACTATCTTTGCTATTCGACTTTTTGAGGGTGTCACAAGACATGATAGAACAGATCAGTAGAAATATTAAAAATGTATTTCTTCTTGTATACATAGTTGTTTGTTTTGGAGTTGTTTAGCTAAATTGGGGCTTACCACTTTGGCAAAAACAATAATTTAAATAGAAAGCCACCCGTTTAACTCAAAAACCGAAAGTAATTTTTATTATATAAATTTAATGATTTTCAAATGAATAGGAGAACATTTGCCCAAAAAATTGCCCGCGACTTGTGTGTGGGAGTGGCCGTTACGACTCCTCTTAA
>Ga0209187_1001693_pt1 | contig 24153 bp, 19 predicted proteins | sample BantaG_FD_187430 | JGI IMG/M metagenome (GOLD analysis project Ga0209187, IMG submission 187430) | Marine algal microbial communities from Bantry Bay, Ireland - BantryBay_4 metaG (SPAdes) (version 2) | ecosystem: Host-associated > Algae > Red algae > Unclassified | place: Bantry Bay, Ireland...
CCGGCCCGACACCGTCGCCCGCCGCGTCGTGGCCGCCACTGTCCGGGACGCCGGCAGAGCCCTCACCGGATTCGTCGCCCGGTGCAGCGCGTCCTGCGTCGGCCGCTCGATCGTCGCTCATCGGCAACGCGGGGAGATCGGCGGGAAAGCTCAGCACGTTGGTCGCCGCGTCCCGACCGCGCCAGTCGCGGTTGAGCGCGCGCATGGTGCCCGCCCCCACGATGCGCACGGAGAGCTCGTGACACAGCGCACGCGCCGCCCGGTCGCTGTCGGCTCGCAGGCCATCGAGGGCGTGGACGGCCCAGTCCTGCAGGAAGACCGCCTCCGGCAACCACGCATCGTCGGCGCCGGCCGGTCGCGCGTCGTCGTCGATCTCGAGCAACAGCGTCAAACGAGTCGCGGGCGAACCCGGCGGCGCGCCGGATGGCTCGTCCGGCGCGGGCGGCACTTCGGCGGGGGGCGGTTTCACGAACCCGCTGCGTGCGTCACGATCGATGCTCGGCCGCTTCGCTCTCGCGCTGCTCCGTCTCGTCGTAGGCGGCGACGATGCGCTGGACGAGCGGGTGGCGCACGACGTCGGCCGCCGTGAAGCGACAGAAGCCGACCCCTTCGACGCCGTCGAGCACACCCTGGACATGCTTCAGCCCGGAGAGCTGATGCTTGGGCAGATCCACCTGGGTGACGTCCCCGGTGACGATGGCCTTGGAACCGAAACCTATGCGGGTCAGGAACATCTTCATCTGCTCGACCGTGGTGTTCTGGGCCTCGTCCATGATCACGCAGGCATGATTCAGCGTGCGCCCGCGCATGTAGGCGAGCGGCGCTATCTCGATGACGTTTCGCTCGACCAGCTTGCCGACGCGCTCGATGCCGAGGAACTCGTAGAGCGCGTCGTAGATCGGGCGAAGGTAGGGGTCGACCTTCTGCATCATGTCCCCCGGCAGGAAGCCGAGCCGCTCGCCAGCCTCGACCGCCGGACGCACGAGCACGAGGCGCTGCACCTGTTCGGACTCGAGCGCCTCGACCGCGCAGGCGACGGCCAGGAAGGTCTTGCCCGTGCCGGCCGGGCCGATCCCGAAGGTGAGATCGCGATCCTTGATGCTGCCGACGTAGTCCACCTGTCGGTCGCCGCGCGCACGCAGCGTCGCCCGGCGTGTCTTGATCAACGTGTCACCGTTCGCCGGGGGGCGCTTCTGCAGCGCGGCGAGTCCGGATTCCTGCAAGGACAGGTGTACCTGTTCGGGAGCCAGGGTGTCGTTCTCCGTGAGTTCGTAGAGGTGATCGATCAGCGCACGCGCGCTCGCGACGGCGCTCTCGTCCGGGCCGGACACGTGGAAGTGTCCGCCGCGGTTGCTGATCTCGACGCTCAGTCGCGACTCGATCTGCTTGAGATGCTCGTCGAACTGACCGCAGAGCGTGGCGAGCCGGGCGTTGTCGTCCGGCGCCACGTGGAAGTCGAGATCGGTCATGCAGCAGTGGTCGATTGGCGGTCGGCGACCGGCGCATCGAGCAGGCGCCCGCGCAGGGAATTGGGAAACGCTTCGGTGATGGTCACCCAGGCGAATTCGCCGATGAGGGACGCGGGTCCGGCGAAGTTGACGACGCGGTTGTTCTCGGTGCGCCCGCTGATCTCGTTCGGGTCCTTCCGCGCGGGCCGGTCGACGAGCACGCGCTGGCGCGTACCGACCATGGCCGCGGAGATCACCGCCGCCTGGCGGGCGATCGTCGCCTGCAGGAGGGACAGTCTCGCCTTCTTGTCCGCGAGCGATAGCGCATCGGGCAGGCCCGCCGCCGGCGTCCCGGGGCGCGCGCTGTAGATGAAGCTGAACGAGTGATCGAAGCCGAGGGATTCGATCAAGGACATCGTGTCGGCGAAGTCCTGCTCGGTCTCGCCCGGAAAGCCGACGATGAAGTCGGACGACAGGGTCAGGTCGGGGCGCGCCTCGCGGAGCTTGCGGATCTTCGACTTGTACTCGAGCACCGTGTGGCCGCGCTTCATCGCCGCGAGCACACGGTCCGAACCGCTCTGCACCGGCAGGTGGAGGAAGCTCACGAGCTCGGGCACGTCGCGGTAGGCCTCGATCAGGGCGTCCGAGAATTCCACCGGATGGCTGGTCGTGAAGCGAATCCGCTCGACGCCCTCGACCCCGGCCACGCAGCGGATCAGGAGCGCGAGATCCGCCGTGGCGTCACCCTCGCCGCCCACCGGGCCGCGGTAGGCATTGACGTTCTGGCCGAGCAGGTGGATCTCGCGCACGCCCTGCTCGGCAAGCGCGACGACTTCGTCGAGCACGTCGTCGAGCGGACGGCTGATCTCCTCCCCGCGGGTGTACGGCACGACGCAGAAGCTGCAGTACTTGCTGCAGCCCTCGATGATCGAGACGAAGGCCGACGGCCCGTCCGCGCGAGGCTCCGGCAGGCGATCGAACTTCTCGATCTCGGGAAAGCTGATGTCCACCACCGGACCGGCCGACGCTTCGGTCCGGCTGATGAGGTCGGGCAGCCTGTGCAGGGTCTGCGGCCCGAACACCACGTCGACGTACGGCGCGCGCTCGTGGATCGCCGCGCCTTCCTGGCTCGCGACGCAACCGCCGACGCCGATCAGTACCGGCGGCCCGCCGGCGTCCCGGCGCGCTTCCTTCAGATCACGCCAGCGGCCGAGCTGCGAGAACACCTTCTCCTGCGCCTTCTCCCGGATCGAGCAGGTGTTGAGCAGCAGTATGTCGGCCTCGGCCGGATCGGTCGTCGCCTCCACGGGCCCCTCGTCGGCGAGCACGTCGAGCATCTTCGCCGAGTCGTACTCGTTCATCTGACAGCCGTGGGTCTGGATGAATACCTTCTTTCGCGTCATCGGACGGGCAGCGGGAAGCGACGGGCGTGCAACGAGGCACCGACGGGACAGGGTACACCTTCGGATGCCGGACCCCCGCGACGGTCGACCTCGCGCGAAGCGCGGGCGGTACGCGGCGGCACGCAGAGGCGCCAGCGCACGGACGAACGGCCGTTTGAAAGGTTTTAAAGATCGCAACGACCTAAAGCAATGACGCACGATAGCCGAATCAGAAAAAATAAACTTTTCGATTGACCTCACTTGACCTCGTCGTCCTCACCCACCCGGTCCGTCGAGACCCTCAATCGCCTGCGTCGTGACGCGGTGTCGCTGCGCCTGGCAGGGGCGACGCTCGCCGAGACGCACGAGGCGGTCGGCTTGAGCGCGCCGACCATCACCGCGGCCGTCAGGGCGTGGCGGGCCGGTGGCTGGGACGCCGTCGACGTCGGCCCTCGTGGCCGACCGCGACTCCGCCCGCCACCCGAGGACGGCGTACACCCGGATTCCGCGGCGCTGGCGGCGCAGCTCGAGATCGCGGCGCGACTCGTGCCGGACGCCACGTGTCCCTGCTGGGACCTGGACCGCGTGATCGCCTGGCTGGCCGACGTCGGCGTACCCGCCAGCCGCTCGACGGCCGTCGCCCGTCTTGCCGAGTGGCGCCTCGCGCCGCCGAGCCGGCATCGCCGCCTCCAGGGCGCGGCGGGCGCGGACTACACCCGATTCGCGCGGCGCGTGCGGCGCCGCGGCGCGACCGTTCTCTGGGTCGGTGACCGGCCGCTCGCGAGCGGTGCCACGCAACTCTTCGCGCATGACCCGCGCGGTCACGCCCGCTGGTGCACGGTCGCCGGCGCGCCGATCTCGAGCGACTGGACCGGCTTCCTCGACGGCCTCGCCGCGACGGTGAACGGCCGGCTCGCCATCGTGCTTCCGGGCGCCCACCTCGCGCGCGATCCCGCCCTCCGCAGCTGGCTCGAAACATGCCCCTTCGACCACTTGATCGTCGCTCCGGACGGCACCGCGATCCCTCCCGAACACCCGACAACTCGCCCCCGAACGGCGGAGGATTCACCCATGACGACCCCGAGCACGGATCAGCCACCGCCCGCCGGATCATCGACGGCGCGCGCGCCACTGACCCATCTCGAGCGTCTCGAGGCGGAGAGCATCCACATCATGCGCGAGGTCGTCGCCCAGGCCGACAACCCCGTGATGCTCTACTCCATCGGCAAGGACAGCGCGGTGATGCTGCATCTGGCGCGCAAGGCCTTCTTCCCCGGGCCGCCGCCGTTCCCGCTGCTGCACGTCGACACGCGCTGGAAGTTCCGGGAAATGTACGCCTTCCGCGACAACCTCGCGAAGGAATACGGGTTCGAGCTGCTCACGCACGTCAACCCGGACGGCATCGCGCAGAACGTCAACCCGTTCACCCACGGCTCGGCGCTGCACACCGACATCATGAAGACCGAGGGCCTCAAGCAGGCGCTCGACGGGCACCGCTTCGACGTCGCCTTCGGCGGCGCCCGCCGCGACGAGGAGAAATCGCGCGCCAAGGAGCGTGTGTTCTCCTTTCGCAGCGCCAACCATCGCTGGGAGCCCAAGAGCCAGCGGCCCGAACTGTGGTCGCTGTACAACGCCCGCAAGCGCCCCGGCGAATCGATTCGCTGCTTCCCGATCTCCAACTGGACCGAGCTCGACGTATGGCAGTACATCCATCGGGAGGACATCCCGATCGTGCCGCTGTATCTCGCCGCGGAGCGACCGGTCGTCAGCCGGGACGGCACGCTGATCATGGTCGACGACGAGCGCATGCCCTTGCACGAGGGGGAGGTGCCGCAGATGAAGAAGGTGCGCTTCCGCACGCTCGGCTGCTACCCGCTGACCGGCGCCGTGGAGTCCGAGGCAGAGACCCTGCCCGAGGTCATCCGCGAGATGCTCCTGACCAAGACCTCCGAACGCCAGGGCCGCATGATCGACCACGACAGCGCCGCCTCGATGGAGAAGAAGAAGCAGGAGGGGTATTTCTGATGGGCACCACCGACCCGCACGTCGGCGACATGCACGCCGAATCCGATCGTCTGATCGAGGAGGACATCGCGGCCTACCTCGATGTCCACGAGCGCAAGAGCCTGCTGCGTTTCATCACCTGCGGCAGCGTCGATGACGGCAAGAGCACACTGATCGGACGCCTGCTCTACGAGTCGAAGGTGATCTTCGAGGATCAGCTCGAGGCGGTCACGAACGACTCGAGGAAGTTCGGCACCCAGGGCAAGGAGATCGACTTCGCCCTGCTCGTCGACGGGCTCGCCGCCGAGCGCGAACAGGGCATCACGATCGACGTCGCCTACCGCTTCTTCTCCACGGATCGACGCAAGTTCATCGTCGCCGACACGCCGGGGCACGAGCAGTACACGCGCAACATGGTCACCGGCGCCTCCACCGCCGACGTAGCCGTGATCCTGTGCGACGCGCGCCAGGGCATCCTCACGCAGACGCGCCGCCACAGCTTCATCGCCTCCCTGCTCGGCATCGGGCATGTCGTGCTCGCGGTCAACAAGATGGATCTCGTCGACTTCGACGAGGAAACCTTCGCCACGATCCGCGACCGGTACGCCGAGTTCGCCGCCTCCCTCGGCATCGAACGCGTGACGACCATTCCGCTCTCGGCACTGACCGGCGACAACGTCACGACGCCGAGCGCGAGAATGGCGTGGTACCACGGCACGACGCTCCTCTCCTGGCTCGAGACCGTGAAGGTCGACGTCGAACGGGCCGAGCTTCGTCCCTGGCGCATGCCCGTGCAGTGGGTCAACCGGCCGAACCTCGACTTTCGCGGCTACGCGGGCACGCTCGCGAGCGGACGACTGCATCCCGGCGACGCCGTGCGCGTCCTGCCCTCGGGCCGCACCTCCACCGTCGCGCGCATCGTCACGATGGACGGTGACCTCGAGGAGGCTCGCGCCGGGCAATCGGTGACGGTCACCCTGTCCGACGAGATAGACGCGTCGCGCGGCGACATGCTGGTCGCGGCCGAGGAGCCGGCGAGCGTGGCGGACGCCTTCGAGACGACGATCGTCTGGATGCACGACGACGCCCTGCTCTCGGGCCGGCCGTATCTGCTGAAGATCGGCACTCAGACCGTGAGCGCCACGATCACCCAGATCAAGCATCAGATCAACGTCAACACGCTGGAGAAGAGCGCGGTCCGCGAACTCGAGCTCAACGGCATCGGCGTCTGCAACGTCAATACCGATCGCCCGATCGCCTTCGACGCCTACGACGACAACCGCACCACCGGTGCCTTCATCCTGATCGATCGCGTCAGCGGCGCGACGGTCGGAGCGGGCATGCTGCGCTTCGCCCTGCGTCGATCGGACAACATCCACCACCAGGCCGTCGACGTCGACAAGGCCTTGCGAGCGACGCTCAAGGGACAGAGGCCCGCCGTGGTGTGGTTCACGGGTCTGTCCGGCGCGGGCAAGTCGACCGTGGCCAACCTCGTGGAAATGAAGCTCGCCGCCCTCGGCCGCCATACCTATCTGCTCGACGGCGACAACGTCCGCCACGGTCTCAACCGGGACCTGGGTTTCACCGACGCCGATCGGGTGGAGAACATCCGTCGCATCGGGGAGGTCGCGTCCCTCATGGTGGATTCGGGAATGATCGTGTTGACCGCGTTCATCTCCCCGTTCCGGGCCGAACGCGCACTGGCTCGCTCCTTCGTCGCCGATGGCGAGTTCGTCGAGGTCCACGTCGACACCCCGCTCTCGGTCGCCGAGGAACGTGATCCGAAGGGGCTGTACAAGAAGGCGCGTCGCGGCGAACTCGCGAACTTCACCGGCATCGATTCGCCGTACGAGCCGCCCGAGTCGCCCGAACTGCTGATCGACACGGGCGCCATGTCGGCCGAGCAGGCCGCCGAACGGGTCATCGCGGAGCTTCGACGGCGCGGTCTGCTCGACGCGTCGGCCGAGGCCTGACCTCGTGTCCGAACGCCGGCGCCGTCAGGCGCCGGCGTCGTTCTCCCCGCCGTCGCGACGTCCGTCCGTGTCGTACCAGGTGCGGCACAGCGTCTTCGAGTACAAGGCGCCGGGGATCAGCACCAGCGCCGTCTGACGGGCGAGCTGGGCGGGGCTGTACCAGTCGAGTTTCCTGACGGAGGTGACGATCGGGGCCGTGTCGATGATGTCGAAGGCAAGCCGGCCGTTCTGTCGTCCCCAGCGCTTCAGTGCCCGAGAGAGGAAGATCTCCTCGCCGGCGTAGACCTTGTCGCTGAACCCGCCGACCGCCTCGAACGCGTCCCGCCGGCAATAGACGAAGCAGCCGGCGGCGAGCTTGAAGGCCGAACCGAGCCGGTTCCAGAAGTCGAGACCGCGCCGGGCACCACCCGTCACGGGTCGATCGGGTGCGATCGTGGAACCGCCGCCGACCACGCGCCCGCCCGCGAGCCGATCGAGCGCCGCCTGCAGGAGCGCGACCGGTGGCCATGAGTCGGCGTCGACGAACACCAGCGCGTCACCGGTCGCGACCCGGGCGCCCGCGTTCCGTGCGCGCGCGATCTGGTTGACCGGCTCGAACACCACGGTGGCGCCCGCCGCTCGCGCGATGTCCGGCGTGGCATCGCTCGAATTGTTGTCGACGACGACGAGCTCCCCTTCGTGGCCGGACACGCCGGCCATCGCCTCGCGAATCCGCGCGAGCGACGCGCCGAGAAACGCCGCCTCGTTCCAGGCGGGGACGACGATCGTGTAGCGCATCGCGGCAGATTCCGGAAACAGGAAAGCAGGAAGTACCTGCCGGTGCCGAGGCGGACGACGCCCCCGTCGCCGGACTCGGGCATCGATCGCGCCCTCGCCGTGCTCGTCAACGAGAGACGCGGCCGGAAGCCAGGCGGTCAGCTCAGGCGGTCGGCTCAGGCGGTCGGCTCAGGCAGTCGGCTCAGGCAGTCGGCCCGGGCGGTCAGCTCAGGCGGTCGACGTGTGGCGGTGGTCCTCGGCGACCATGGCGGCGATGGCCGCGTCCATGTTCACGTGACCGATGACTTCGCCATCGGTTCCGGTGACGTTGGCCACGCTCGCGCCGGCGTTGGACATCGCCCGCGCCGCGGACTCGAGATGCTCGCTCTGACCGATCTCGACGTTCGTGGCGGCGGAAGCCCCGGGCTCCATGACACTGCCCGCGAGGAGCACGCGGCCGCGATTGACCTCCTTGACGAAGTTCTGGATGTACTCGTCGGCGGGGTTCATGACGATGTCCTGCCCGGTCCCCTCCTGGATGATCTCGCCGTCGCGAAGGATCGCGATGCGGTCTCCGAGCCGGAGCGCCTCGTCCAGGTCGTGGGTGATGAACACGATCGTCTTGTGCAGCTCCTGCTGCAGATCGAGCAGCACGCTCTGCATGTCGGTACGAATGAGGGGGTCGAGCGCGGAGAACGCCTCGTCCATCAGCAGAAGCGGGGCATCGTTGGTCAGTGCCCGCGCGAGACCGACCCGCTGCTGCATCCCGCCCGACAGCTGATTCGGATAGTTGTCCTCGAAGCCCGACAGCCCGACCCGGTCGATCCAGCGGCGCGCTTCGCTCTGCTGACGTTGCTCGTCGACGCCCTGCAACTCCAGCCCGTAGACCACGTTGTCCACGACGGTACGGTGGGGCAGCAGCGCGAACTTCTGGAACACCATCGCCGTCTTGTGCCGCCGGAACTGGCGTAGCGCCCGCCTACCCATCTTGCAGACGTCGTCGCCGCCGACGATCACCTCGCCGACTGTCGGGTCGATGAGGCGGTTGATGTGACGGATCAGCGTGGACTTGCCCGAACCCGAGAGTCCCATGACCACCTGGATCGAGCCCGCCGGCATCGACAGGTTGATGTCCTTGAGCCCCAGCACATGGCTGTGCTTCTCCTGCAGCTCGGTCTTGGACATGCCGTCCTTGACCGAGGCCACGTGGTCCTTGCCGCGCGGGCCGAATATCTTGTACAGCCCGCGGACCTCGATGCCGACACCACCCACCGAATCGTCGCTCGTCCCGTCGGCCTCCGGATCAGTGGCCATGCGTCACCTCCGAGTGCGACTGGAGACGCCTGCCGTAGGCCTGACTCACGCGGTCGAAGATGATCGCGATGCCCACGATCGCCAGACCGTTGAACGCACCGAGCGTGAAGTACTGATTGTTGATCGCCTGCAAGACGGGCTGGCCGAGCCCCTGCACGCCGATCATCGACGCGATGACCACGAGCGCGAGCGCCATCATGATCGTCTGGTTGATGCCCGCCATGATGGTCGGCATCGCGAGCGGTATCTGCACGTTCCTCAGTCGCTGCCAGCCCGAGGAGCCGAACGCGTCGGCCGCCTCCAGCACTTCCTTGTCGACGAGCCGGATGCCGAGATTGGTCAGCCGGATGATCGGCGGGATGGCGTAGACGACGACCGCGAGCAGACCCGGTACCTTGCCGATGCCGAGCAGCATGACGACGGGAATCAGGTACACGAAACCCGGCATGGTCTGCATGATGTCGAGCACGGGCGTGATCACCCGCTGCAGGAAGTTGGACTTGGCCATCGCGATGCCGATCGGGATGCCCAGCACGATCGAGACGAAGGTGCAGACGAACATCATCGAGACGGTCCGCATCGTGTCCTCCCACATGTCGAAATAGCCGATCAGGAGCAGCGTGACGAGCGTCATCACGGTGATCTTCCAGCTACGACTGCCGAACCAGGCGATCGCGACGATCGCGCCGAGGATGATCGGCCAGGGCGTGTTGAGCAAGAGCCGCTCCGACCAGATCAGCATCTGCTTGATCGGTTCGAAGATCGCCTCGATCGTGTCGCCGTGTTCCCGGGTCCAGGCGCGGAAACCACCGTCTATGCCCTTCTTCAGCTCCCGCAGGGCTGACTTGTCCATGGCGGGGAATTCGTCGAGCCAGCTCATCGCGCGGTAACCTCGGTGGGACGGTGGGTGCGGTTTCCGAAAACGAGAAGGGCGGCCGTAGCCGCCCTTCCCTCAAGTGGCCCGATCGCGAGATCGAGACCGGTCGATCAGAGTGCGGCCTTCACCTTCTCGGCGACGTCCGCGTCGACCCATGCCCCCCACACGTCCTCGTTGTTCTCGAGGAAGTAGATGGCGGCTTCCTCGCCCGTCGCCTGGTTGTCGCTCATCCATGAGAGCAGCTCGTTGACGGTCTGGTTCTTCCACTGGCGCGTGCCGATGTAGTCCATCGCGACACCGGCCTTCTCGGCGAAGTCGTCCGTCACGACACTGAACACCTCACTCTTCGCCCAGCCGTTCGGCTTGGGATCTTCGCAATCGAGTACCGAGGTGCAGGTGTCCCACTCTTCCTTGTCGTGCGGCCCCATGTCCAGCTTGACCATCTCGTAGCGACCGAGAATCGCCGTCGGGGCCCAGTAGTAGCCGAGCCAGCCTTCCTCACGCTCGTAGGCCTTGGCGATCGAGCCGTCGAGGCCAGCCGCGGAACCGGTATCGACCAGCTCGAACCCCTTGCCTTCGGCATCGTTCGCGCGGAAGACGCTGTCGGTCGAGATCTGGCAGTTCCAGCCCGACGGGCAGTTGTGCACCGCGCCACGCGAGTCGTCCTCGGGGGCCGGGAACAGGTCCGGACGGGCGAGCGCGTCGGCCACGGTCTTGATGTCGGGGTTGGCATCGGCGACATATTTCGGGATCCACCAGCCCTCGACCCCGCCTTCCTCGAGAATCTCGGCGGCGATGATCATCTCCCCTTCGGCAACGGCCGCGTCGAGCGGTGCGCGAACGGCATTGACCCACAGCTCGGGTGCCAGATCGGGTGTGCCCTTCTCGTTCATCGAGGTGAAGGTCGGCATGGTGTCGCCCGCGACGAGTTCGGTCGAGCAGCCGTAGCCTTCGGAGAGGATCAGGTTGTCGATCTCGGCGATGACCTCGGCCGAGGCCCAGTTCATCCGCGCGATGGAGACGTCGCCGCACTCCTCGTCCTGAGCGTGGGCGTTGTTGCCGACCGTCAGGGCTGCGCCCGCTAGGGCCAGTGCGATGTATCGCTTGTTGTTCATCAGTTCCTCGTGAGTCGTTTCAAGGCCGTTCGTTCGTGAGCGAGCATCTTCAACACTCGCCTCTCGCGAACGGCGGAATGGTTCATGGCCGAACCGTCACCGCACTACTTTCGCTCAGGACCGAATGTCGCGTCAAGGACCGGACCTTGTCCGCGGGCGCCGTTCGATGCGCTTTCAGACGCCGTTCAGGCACCTCTTGAAATGGGCGACAGCCAGTCGGTGCGTAGCTCTCCGGCGATACGAGCAGCGTTTCGACAGACGACTCGGACCGACGTCGAACGGCTGTCAATAAACGTGACGCAGCGCCGCCATCGAGGGTCGGACCGACCCGATCCGGGCGCGCGGGCACGCAGCCGAACCGGGACGCCCGCGCGCCGTCGGTCGATCAGTAGCGGTAATGCTCGGGCTTGTAGGGACCGTCGGCGTCGAGTCCGAGGTAGTCGCCCTGCTCGCCGGTCAGCGTCGTCAGTCTGGCGCCGATCTTCTTCAGGTGCAGACGGGCGACCTTCTCGTCGAGTGCCTTCGGCAGCACGTGCACGTCGACGTCGTACTGATCGGCGCGTTCCCAGAGCTCTATCTGGGCGAGCACCTGGTTCGTGAACGAGGCGGACATCACGAAGCTCGGGTGACCGGTGCCGCAGCCGAGGTTCACGAGGCGCCCTTCGGCGAGAAGCGTGACGCGCTTTCCGTCGGGGAAGACCACCTGATCGACCTGCGGCTTGACGTTTTCCCAGGTGTACTGCCGCAGCCCGGCGACATCGATCTCGTTGTCGAAGTGGCCGATGTTACAGAGGATCGCCTCGTTCCTCATCGCCGCGACGTGGTCGTGGGTGACGACGTTGACGTTGCCGGTCGCTGTCACGACGATATCGACTTGATCGGCGACATCGTCCATGCGCACCACCCGGAAGCCTTCCATCGCCGCCTGCAGGGCGTTGATCGGATCGATCTCGGTGACCCAGACGGTCGCGCCCATGCCGCGGAAGGCCTGCGCGCATCCCTTGCCGACGTCGCCATAGCCGAGCACGACGCAGACCTTGCCCGCGACCATGACGTCGGTGGCGCGCTTGATGCCGTCGAGCAGGGATTCCCGGCAGCCGTAGAGATTGTCGAACTTGCTCTTCGTGACCGAATCGTTGACGTTGATGGCCGGCACCTTCAGCGTGCCCTTCTTCGCCATCTCGACCAGCCGATGGACGCCCGTCGTCGTCTCCTCCGACAGGCCCTTCACCCCGGCCATCAGCTCGGGATAGTCCTCGTGCATCATCACCGTCAGGTCGCCACCGTCGTCGAGGATCAGGTTGGGAACCCAGCCGTTCGGGCCCTTGATCGTCTGGTGGATGCACCACTCGGCCTCGTCCTCGGTCTCGCCCTTCCAGGCGAAGATCGGCACGCCGGCTTCGGCCATGGCGGCCGCCGCATGGTCCTGGGTGGAGAAGATGTTGCAGGAGGACCACCGCACCTCGGCACCGAGATCGACCAGCGTCTCGATCAGCACCGCGGTCTGGATGGTCATGTGCAGGCAACCGGCGATGCGGGCGCCCTTCAACGGCGCCTTGCCTTGGTATTCCTCGCGGAGCGCCATCAGGCCCGGCATCTCGTGCTCGGCCATGCGGATCTCCATGCGGCCGTAGCCGGCCTGGGAGATGTCGGCGACCTTGTAGTCGTGTTCGGCGGTAGCGCTCATGCAGATGTCCTTGATGAAGTGAAGTCGGGTATGCGAGTCAGGCGAGACCGGCGGCCTGACGCAGGTCGTCGGCGCGATCGGTGCGCTCCCACGTGAAATCCTCGTCCTCGCGGCCGAAGTGGCCGTAGGCGGCGGTCTTGCGATAGATGGGGCGGATCAGGTCGAGCATCGTCACGATGCCGTAGGGCCGCAGGTCGAAGACGTCGCGGACGATCGCCTCGATGCGGCGATCGTCGATCGTGCCGGTGCCGAAGGTCTCGATGCTGATCGAGGTCGGCTCGGCCACGCCGATCGCGTAGGACACCTGGATCTCGCAACGCGCGGCGAGCCCCGCAGCCACGACGTTCTTGGCCACGTAGCGTCCGGCGTAGGCCGCCGAACGATCGACCTTCGACGGGTCCTTGCCCGAGAACGCACCGCCACCATGGCGCGCCATGCCGCCGTAGGTGTCGACGATGATCTTCCGCCCCGTCAGTCCGCAGTCGCCGACCGGGCCACCGATGACGAAGTTGCCGGTCGGGTTGATGTGAATCTTCCCGGTCGGGCATTCGGCCAGCCAGCTCGCCGGGAGCACGGGCTTCAGCACGTTTTCCATCACCCCTTCGCGCAGGTCGGACAGCGAGATCTCCGGGTCGTGCTGGGTGGAGAGCACGACCGCATCGAGGCCGACGGGCTTGCCGTCGCGATAGCGCAGCGTGACCTGGCTCTTCGCGTCCGGGCGCAACCACGGCAGGGAGCCCGAGCGACGCATGCGTGACTGCTGCTCGACCAGGCGGTGGGCGTACGTCACCGGTGCGGGCATGAGCACCTCGGTTTCGTCGGTCGCGTAGCCGAACATCAGACCCTGATCGCCGGCGCCCTGGTCCTCGGGAGCGGCGCGGTCGACGCCCTGGGCGATGTCCGGCGACTGCTTGCCGATGCCGTTGAGCACGGCGCAGGTGTTTCCGTCGAATCCGACGTCCGAGCTCGTGTATCCGATGTCGATGACGGTGTCGCGGACGAGGTCCTCGAGATCGACGTAGGCGCTGGTACTGATCTCGCCGGCCACCACGACCAGACCGGTCTTGATGAGGGTCTCGCAGGCCACTCGCGCCCGCGGGTCCTTCGCGAGGATCGCGTCGAGGACCGCGTCGGAGATCTGGTCGGCCATCTTGTCGGGATGCCCTTCAGAGACCGATTCGGAGGTGAAGATGTAGTCCGCTGCCATGCTGTGCTCGTCATCTCGTGCGGTGAAGCCGGCGATTGTACCGATAAACAAATAAACATGTCCTTATGTGCTGTCCCGAACGCGCGAATCGCGACGCCCTCGTCGCTATACTCCCGCCACCGTTTCCCTGGCCGAGCCCCAGCCCGATGACGACTCTCTCCGAACACCCCGTCGCCGAGCGCTGGCCGGCGACCCTCCCCGACCGGCTGCAGCTGTTTTCTTTCCCTACGCCGAACGGGGTCAAGGTCTCGATCGCGCTCGAAGAACTCGGCCTGCCGTACGAGGCCCACACCGTCACGCTCGAGGACGAGGACGTGAAGTCGGACGCCTTCCTGTCGCTGAATCCGAACGGCAAGATCCCGGCGATCATCGATCCGAACGGCCCGGACGGAGAGTTTTTCGGCCTGTTCGAATCCGGCGCGATCCTGATCTACCTCGCCGAGAAGGCCGGTGCGCTGCTGCCGAAGGACGCGCCCGGTCGCTACGAGACGATCCAGTGGGTGATGTTCCAGATGGGCGGCATCGGACCGATGTTCGGCCAGTACGGCTTCTTCTCGCGCTTCGCCGGCAAGGCGGTCGAGGACCCGATCCCCCGCGAACGCTACCGCGCAGAGTCGGTCCGTCTGCTCGGCGTGCTCGAGGAGCGTCTCGAGGGTCGGACCTGGATCATGGGCGACGACTACACCATCGCCGACATCGCGATCTTTCCGTGGATCAACGGCGCAAAGGTGTTCTACGAGGCGGGCGAGGCGATGGAGATGGACACGCGGCCGAACGTCATGGCCTGGCTCGAGCGCTGCCTTGCGCGACCGGCCTCGCAGCGCGGTCTCGAGATCCCGCCGCGCGCCTGACCGGACGGCTTGCCCGCGTCGATCGGCCGGAGCGACTCGCCGACCGGCGCGATCGGTCGGCACGAGTCGCCGACCGGGTCTCCCGACCCGGCCGACACGGCCGACCCGGCCGACCCGGCCGACACGGCGGTCACCTTCGACCGCTGACGCGATCCTTCTGACGTCGGGCCATCAACCTTGCCTGTCGCCGCCTCGATCGTCACCTTGATCGCCACCTCGATCGCCGCCGCGTCCACCACGGCCTTCACCGTCGCCTCCACGGTTGCCTCGATCGCCGTTCTCGCCGCCGTTCTCGCCGTCGTGCTTGCCGCCGTTCGCGCCGCCGCTTCCGCCCCCGCTTTCGCGCACTTCGTCGTGGCCGTGCACGCGTCGCGTTCCGTCTCGCTCGCGCAAGGACGACCTCGTACAAGGACGACCTCGTGCAAGGACGAGGTCGGGCCGAGACCGGCCTCGCTCGTCAGAACGGGACCTCGGCCTCCAGTTCCTCGTCGGCCGTCGCACTCGCCGCGGGCCTCGCGGTGCGTTCGCCGCTTCCGCCGTCACCCTGCGGACCACCGCCACCGCTCCCGAGCAGTTGCATGTTGTTGGCGATGATCTGCGTCGAATAGCGGTCCTGGCCGGACTGCTTGTCCTGATACTTCTCCGTCCGGATCGAGCCCTCGATGTAGACCTGCGAACCCTTCTTCAGGTACTCCGCCGCGATCTCCCCGAGACGGTTGAACAGCGTCACCCGATGCCACTCGGTGCGCTCCTGCTTCTGGCCGCTGGCCTTGTCGGTCCACTGCTCCGACGTCGCCACGCTGATGGACGTCACCGCTCCGCCGCTCGGCATGTACCGGGCATCGGGGTCCGCCCCGAGATTCCCGACCAGGATGACCTTGTTGACTCCACGTGCCATGTCCTTCTCTCCTCTGATAGACGAACCGCACCATTCCGTGGCGCGAGAGACCGCTTCGCGCCGACCGGTTTCGAGAACCCCGCCGACGCCTGCGCGCCGTCGAGTCTAGACCGGACGAACGGGCGACGTCGCCACCGCTCGATTCACCGCGTGACGAGCCGCGCTCGTCCCCGCGTCCGACTGAGCGTACGCCCAGTATTTTCGCATGGATACCGGGCCCTCCTCGGCGGTCAGGCCGAATCAGAGCGCCCTGACCGGGGACGGGACGCGCGATTCGAGTGCGCGCAGCAACGTCCGCGGCGACGAGCCGTAGCGACCGAAACCCGCGTCGGTCAGGTAGCCGACCGTCGTGCCGCCGTCGGCATCGTGCTGCTCGAGGCGCACCCAGCGACTGGCCAGCGCATGGCCGCCGAGCAGGATCACGAGCACGGCGAGCGTCACGAGTACCGGCACGGTCGGCAAGCCCGCGACCAGCAGAACGACCGCCATCACGGCGATACCGCCGAGCGGGGCCAGTCCGGGCGGCTCGTGCACGAGGGACATGCGCGCCGGTCGCTCCAGCGCGAACTCGAGCCGTCGCCCGATGAAACGCACGTGCTCGCCGCGCGCGTTAAGAAAGCCGTGGTCCTCCGGCATGCCGACGACACCGAAGCGAAAGCCTCGCCGCGTGCTGAACCAGACCCCTCGCCCGTCCAGCATCGCCGAATCCGCCGGCGCTCCCGGACCCTGTGCCGTTCCGCTCATGACTCCCCCGGTGCCCTCGTCCGACGGCCGCTCGTCCGGCACGGACGCGGATCGCGCCATCCGCCCCGACTCACGCCTGCGCTTCCTCGAGCAAAATCGCCGCAGTGGCTCCTCGTGCTATCCCGACGGCGCCGGCAGGACGGAATCTTCTTCGAGCAACAGGGTGCCGAGCGGTGCATCGAAGGCGACGGTAACCTGCTCGCCGTCGCGCAGCACGACAAGCAGATGGGTCTCGGCGCTCTCTCCGGCATCGTCGGCACGGTCGCCAGCCTCGTTCTCCAGCCAGCCCAGCTGCTCGAGATCGATCACTCGCTCACCGTCGACGCTCAGCAGGACGTCGCCGGTCTGCAACGCACCGGAGGCCTGCGCCGACGGATCCACCAGAGCGAAGGCCAAGCGGTTCGGTTCACCCAGGGCATGCCGGCCGGCGATGACATCGTCCACCCCGATCGCGGCCACCAACTCGTCGTGTACCTGGCGACGCGCCTCGCTCACCGTCGCGAAGTTCGACGTCGGATTCTGGCGACCGATCTCGATCAGCTCATGCTGCCGGCGGGCTCGCTCGAACGCCGTCACGATGGCCGGTATCGCCAGTTCGTCGACGCCGGCTGCCGCGAGCAGGCGCGCGGCCTCGTCCGGCTCCACGCCACCTGCCGACGGATCGACGTCCGTCGCGTCGGTGTCGGGTCCTGTCGGGATCGACGGGCCATCGGCGGCCGTCGCCCCGCTGGTGTCGCCACCAACCGGATTCGCGGCCGTGTTCGCGGCCGTGTTCGCGGCCGTGTTCGCGGCCGTGTTCGCGGCCGTGTTCGCGGCCGTGTTCGCGGAAAGTGTCGCCGGCGGAGTCGCGGGTGAACTCGCGGCGGGATTCATCAGCGGAACCGTCGCGTTCGCACGCGCGAGCACCGTCGTGTCAGCCGTGTCCTCGGCCGTGTAACGAGCGAGGTCCGCGCGCAGCAATTCGGATTCCAGCCGTGTGGTCTCCGACTCGAGTGCGCTGACCGTCGCACGCAGGTCCCCGTTCTCGAGTTCCAGCGCCGACAGTCTCGCGCCTCGTGGCGATGTCGCGGGCTCTGGCGCAACGACGGTCTGATCGCCCGGCACGATGAGCGTCGCACGCGCCAGCAAGAACCCGCCCGTCGCGGCGACCGCCGCGACGCAAGCCGCGGAAAGCATCGGATTCGGCCCGGCGAGCGAAGAGTTGCGCGCCGGAGGCGCTGGCACATTGACCGGCGACGACCGCTGCTCCGCCACGTCCTGCCGACCGACTCGCCGCTCGGCACGCTGATGACGCAGGGCCTCTATCGCCACGGAGGCCGCCTGCAGACGGTCGGCCTCCGGGGCATCGAGCGGGACGGTCGGCCGGATCTCCGGTGTCACGAGCGGTCCACGGAATGGTCGCTTGCCCGTTGCCCGCGCGTCGTCAGGAACCGGCGTGCACGCCGATCACGGCACCGTCCGGTATTACAGCGCCCGGCGCGATCGACACGCCGTCTCCGATCTGGACCGATTCACCGATCGACGCGCCCACGCCGATGACGACATCGTCGCCGATCGTGCTGCCGAAGCTGATCGAGGCGCGGTACCCGACGGTCGTGCGCATGCCGATCGTGACCCGGTCGTCGATGAAGGCCAGAGAGCCGACGGAGGAATCCTCGCCGATCTCGACGCGGGTGCCGATCCTGGTGTCCGATCCGATCTGCACACGGCTGTCGACCTGATGTTCGGCCCCGAGGATCACGCGCGAGCCGATCTTGACCTGCCCGAGAATGTCGCCGCCGAAGAAGATCACCGTGTCGTTGCCGACCTTGAAATTGCTCCCGACGAACCCGAACCCCCCGCGAAACTGGGTATTGCTACCGATCAATGCGTTCGGCGATATCTCCAGCGGACCGAGCAGCTCGGTGTTGACCCCCACGATCGAGCCTTCCCCGATCACGACGTCACGCCCGCGGTCCGACTGAATGGTAGCGCCCTGGAACACGGTCACGCCCTCACCCAGCGTCGCGCCGGTGATTCCCGCCCCGAAGAATACTCTCGAACCGGCACCGATCTCGGAGTCCGCGATCCGCGCCCCGTAGACACCGGCCTTCTCCCCGATGATCGAGTCGCTCTGGACGGACGAATTGTCCTGAACGCGGGCGCCGGATCGCACTTCGCTGAAGAAGTCGACCGAGGAACTCTGGACACGGGCGCCGCTTCGCACGGTCGAGCCGAAGGTCAGCGACGAACGACTCAGGCGCGCTCCGGCTTCGACTTCCGATTCGAAATCGACGAACGCTCCGTAGAAGATCTGCGCAGCGGCACCCACCTTCGCCCCGCACTCGATCGTCGAATCGTCCGTGACGAAAGCGTCCGGCGACACCAGTGCGTCGTCGAGTCCGTCCCCGTTGCGGTCGTTCTCCGGCGGCACCCCACAGTCGACGGGCTGGGCATGGGTGACCCCCGCTGTCAGGCAGGCGAGCAACCCGATCGAGAAGAGGGGCAGAGTCCTGGAATGGCGCATCGTCGTTCTCACTGTGTTGTCGGCGTCCTGTCGGAGCGGCGAATCTATCCCTTGGGTCTCGGCCGCGTCAACGCACCTGGGCTGCCCGAACTCGCGCTCGGGCCGGAGCCGTCTTGACACCCGACGCAAAACGTGTTGGCCACGCTTACGCACGCGTAAAGTTCGCGGTCAGAGGGCGGCGAGGTCCGGACCGGATAGTCGCTACCCATGGAGAGGCGGCACTCGCCCTTCCATGCATTCGCTACCTCACTCATCGAAGCTTCACCATGAACGCACGCCCCTTCGCGGTCGCCGCCCTCGTCCTCTCCGCCGTCGCCCTCCCGGCGAGCGCCAGACTCTCCACCGGCAACCTCGGTGTCGATGTCCAGTCCGCCGTCGGCAGCGCCGGGAACGTCAAGGTCAAGCTCGACAACGGCGTCGCCCGCCTCTGGGGCAACGTCGACAACGGCGAGACCAGGGCCAGCGTTCGTGAGGCCGCACTGGCCAACGCGAACGTCGATCAGGTCGTCGACCTGCTCACCTACTGAACGGACGACCCGACCGATCGAGCGCCCCTTCGCGCTCGCTCGGTACCCGGCACCACCGAAGCCCGGCCCGGACGATCCGGCCGGGCTTTCTACCGTTCGGGGGTGTGAATTCCACCGCTGTCACCGCGCCCTGGCGAGACTCGACAGGGAGCTCGCCACGAAAACGGTCTTGTCCACCTTCAGATAGGCCACGCCTTCGTCGACCGCGAGCGCCACCTCGCGCACCCCGGGAATGCGCTCGAGCTCGGCGACGACGGCGCTCGCACGGGCCCGCTCCCCGGCGCCGAGTCGATGCCGATGCGTGGCGACCCGACCGGGCGGCTCGAAGCCCACGAGCACCAGCATCCACGTCGCGCACAGAGCACCGAGCACGACGTACAGCCCGCCCGGCCCGAAGGTGCCGTGCAGGGCGCCGGCCCCTGCTCCCCCGACGAAGGCGCCGAGGAACTGGCTGCTGGAATAGATACCCATCGCGCTGCCCTTGGCTGCGGGTGGTGCAAGCCGAGAGACGAGCGACGGGAGGAGCGCCTCGAGCGCGTTGAGGAAGCCGAAGAACAGCGTCACCCCCGCGAACAGCCAGACCGGTCCGGCCGGCAGGAGGCCGACGGCGCTCGCCCCGAGCAGCAGCTGCGTGAGCAGCAGTCCCGCGACGGACAGCAGCAGGGCGCCGCGCATCGCCCGCCGTTCGGCGAGGACGATGAGCGGGATCATGATCGCGATGGAGAGCACGACGGCCCCGAGGTAGACCTGCCATTGCAAGCCACTCTCGATGCCGACGTCACGGAGCGCGAGCGGCACGGCGAAGAACGTCGCCGTGATCAGCAGATGCAGGCAGAAGATGCTCGCGTCGAGCCGGAGCAGCATGCGATGCGAGAACAGCCTTCGCACGGTGCCGAGGTCGGCGACGGTATCGGCGCTGTGGCGAGCAGGCGGCGGGTCGGGCACCACGGTGTGAAGAAGCACGATGCCGAGCACGGCGCAGGCCGCGGTCAGCCAGAACAACACGTCGATCGAGTACCAGCCGATCAGCACGGGTCCCAGGATCAGGGCGAGGATGAAGGACAGGCCGATGCTGCCGCCGAGCATGGCCATCACCTTGGTGCGCTGTTCGTCGCGCGTGAGGTCGGCGGCCAGGGCCATCAGCGCGGCGGCGATGGCGCCGGACCCTTGCAAGGCCCGCCCGAGGATCACCATCCAGATGCTGTCGGCCGTCGCCGCGACCACGCTGCCGGTGCCGAGCAGCAACAGCCCCAACGTCACCACGCGCTTTCGGCCGATGCGATCGCTCAGCAGCCCGAAGGGAATCTGAAGCCCGGCCTGTAGCAGTCCGTAGATCCCGATCGCGAGCCCGACCAGGAACGGCGTGGCGTGCGTGTAGTCGTCCGCGAACAGGCTGAACACGGGCAATATGATGAACAGCCCGAGCATGCGCACGACATAGATGAGCGACAGGGCCCAGGCGGCGCGTCGTTCGGTCGGCGACAGCGGCCCCGCGCCGGCGGTGTCGGGCAGGGGGCGAGGATCTGCCGAGGCGTGTTCGAGATCGGTCGCCGACATCGTTCGGGTGGTGCTCGCGGACGAGGGAGTCCGGTCGGACAACCCGGCCCCGTATGATATCAGCCCCTCTCCCGACACTCCTTCCGTGAACACCATCCGCATACGCGGCGCGCGCACGCACAACCTCAAGGGCATCGACGTCGATCTGCCGCGCGATGCCCTGGTGGTCATCACGGGTCTGTCGGGCAGCGGCAAGTCCTCGCTCGCCTTCGACACGCTGTTCGCCGAGGGGCAACGCCGCTATGTCGAGTCCCTGTCGGCCTATGCCCGGCAGTTCCTGTCGGTCATGGACAAGCCGGACGTGGATCTCGTCGACGGGCTTTCCCCCGGCATCGCGATCGAGCAGAAGTCCACGTCGCACAACCCGCGCTCTACGGTCGGGACGATCACCGAGGTGCATGACTACCTGCGCCTCCTGTTCGCCCGCGCCGGTACCCCGACCTGCCCACGGCACGGCGAACCGCTCGCCGCCCAGACCATCAGCCAGATGGTCGATCGGGTGATGGAGGAACCGGTGGGTCGCACCCTCGCCCTGCTCGCGCCGGTGGTCCGCGGTCGCAAGGGGGACCATGCGCCGGTGTTCGAGCGGCTTCGCGGGGAGGGCTACCTGCGTGCCCGGGTGAACGGCACCGTCGTCGAGCTCGATACCGACATCGCGCTCGACAAGCGTCGCAAGCACGACGTCGACGTGGTCATCGACCGATTGAAGGTGCGCCCGGGGCTCGAACTGCGCCTGGCAGAGTCCTTCGAGACCGCCACCGCCCTCGGCGAGGGAACCGCCTACGTCGCGCCGCTCGAGCGCGAGGGGACGACCGACAACGAGGACGCGCCGGCGAAGGACATCGTCTTCTCCACCCGATTCGCCTGCCGCGCCTGCGGGTGGTCGATGGACATGCCCAGCCCGCGCGCCTTCTCGTTCAACAGTCCCGAGGGGGCTTGCCCGGACTGCGACGGCCTCGGCGTCACCCAATTCATGGATCCGATGCTCGTCGTCACCGACGCGTCGCTCGGGCTCGCCGACGGCGCGATCAAGGGCTGGGACCGGCGCAACAGCTGGACCTTCGGCATGCTGAAATCCCTCGCCGCGCACTATGACTTCGACGTGTCGACGGTGTTCGACGAACTGCCCGAGCGCGCGCGCGAGGTCGTGCTGCGGGGGAGCGGAGACGAGCCGATCCTGTTCAGCTACGAGCGCGCGGACAAGCGTGGACGGCACGAGAAGACGCACCCCTTCGAGGGCGTTCTGCCGAACCTCGAGCGCCGCTACCGCGAGACCGAATCGGCCAACGTGCGCGAGGAGCTCGCCAGGCTCCTCTCGAGCCAGCCGTGCCCGACCTGCGACGGTGCGCGACTGAACGAGGCGGCTCGCCATGTGGTCGTCGACGGTCGCACGCTGCCCGAACTGACGGCACTCGCGCTCGACGAGGCGAAGGCGGCGATCGAGGCGCTGGCGCCCGACGGCAACCGGGCGGAGATCGCCGCGCCGATCGTCGCGGAGATCATCCGACGGCTCGGTTTCCTGGTCGACGTCGGGCTCGACTACCTGTCGCTCGCACGCGGCGCGGGCACGCTCTCCGGCGGAGAGGCACAGCGCATTCGGCTCGCGAGCCAGATCGGTGCCGGTCTGCAGGGCGTCATGTACGTCCTCGACGAACCCTCCATCGGACTGCACCAGCGCGACAACGAACGGCTTCTCGGCACGCTGACGCGGCTCCGCGATCTCGGGAACACGGTCATCGTCGTCGAGCACGACGAGGACGCGATCCGCGCCGCCGATCACGTGCTCGACATCGGGCCGGGGGCCGGCGTGCACGGTGGGCAGGTCGTCGCGGAGGGAACGCCGGCAGCCATCATCGCGAATGCCGACTCCCTGACCGGTCAGTACCTGGCCGGTACCCGGGAGGTGCCCGCCATCGCACGCCGCAAGGCGGGCAAGCAGCGCATCACCGTGCAAGGCGCGAGCGGCAACAACCTGCAGGGCGTGAACGCGAGCTTTCCCGTCGGACTCTTCACCGCCGTGACCGGCGTGTCCGGCTCCGGGAAGTCGACCCTGGTCAACGATACCCTGCTCGCCCATGCCCTGAATGTCGTCAACCGTGCCCGCCACCCGGTCGCGCCGATGCAGTCGGTCACCGGTCTCGGCCCGATCGACAAGGTCGTCGCGATCGATCAGAGCGCGATCGGGCGCACGCCTCGCAGCAATCCGGCGACCTACGCCGGCCTGTTCGTGACGATCCGCGAGCTGTTCGCGGGCACCCGCGAAGCACGCTCGCGCGGGTACCAGCCGGGCCGCTTCAGCTTCAACGTCAAGGGCGGGCGCTGCGAAGCCTGCCAGGGCGACGGCGTGATCCGGGTGGAGATGCACTTCCTGGCGGACGTCTACGTGCCCTGCGATGTCTGCCAGGGGCGGCGCTACGACCGCGAGACGCTCGACATCCGCTACAAGGGCGAGAACATTCACCAGGTGCTGTCGATGACGGTCGAGCGTGCCTTCACCTTCTTCGAGGCGGTCCCCGCGCTGCACCGCAAGCTCGAGACCCTGATGCAGGTGGGGCTCGGCTACGTCACGCTGGGACAGAGCGCGACGACGCTCTCGGGCGGCGAGGCACAGCGCATCAAGCTCGCGCGCGAGCTGTCCAAGCGCGACACGGGCAACACGCTCTACGTGCTCGACGAGCCGACGACAGGCTTGCATTTCGAGGACGTCGGTGCCTTGCTCGCGGTGCTCGCGCGGCTGCGGGACGCCGGCAACACGATCATCGTGATCGAGCACAACCTCGATGTCGTGAAGCGTGCGGACTGGGTGATCGACCTCGGCCCGGAGGGCGGTGCCGGCGGCGGTACGCTCGTCGCGGCGGGTACGCCCGAGGACATCGCGCGGGTCGACGGCTCCCACACGGGACGTTACCTCGCCCGGATGACGGAACTCACCGCCGCGACGGCGTGAACGAGGCGACGCCCGGCCCTCCCGGATTGTAATTCGTGGTCGTGAAGGCGGATCCCACCCCCTGCAACGTTCATCCTTGTTCGGGACCGGTCGCCTCCGGCGCTTCGTGCGTCGTCTCGTCGGCCGCCGCCTTTCCCTGCCGTGCCGTCGAGGTCCTCGCATGCGCCGTCTCCTGCTGTGGTCCTCGTTCCTGCTCCTGGCGGTGCTCGTGGCCGTCGTGCTGCTGCTGTTCTTCCCCCCGGAACGCTGGATCGCCGATCAGGCGGAGCGCATCGCCCGCGAGAAGAGCGGCTACACGCTGGACATCGGCTCGCTGGACCTCGATCTGCTGAGCTGGACGCCGTCCGCCGAACTGGCGGG
>Ga0209187_1001696_pt1 | contig 24124 bp, 17 predicted proteins | sample BantaG_FD_187430 | JGI IMG/M metagenome (GOLD analysis project Ga0209187, IMG submission 187430) | Marine algal microbial communities from Bantry Bay, Ireland - BantryBay_4 metaG (SPAdes) (version 2) | ecosystem: Host-associated > Algae > Red algae > Unclassified | place: Bantry Bay, Ireland...
ATACACTAATCTCGCCTTCGGCAAGTACTGGTGTGCCTGTACCGCCTAATGGGCCCATAGTAGTTCCTACCATTCCTATCGCAGGATCGAAATAATAGGTATCATCACTAGTGTCGTTAGGCGTACCGTTATCATCAAAATAAACACCGTCGCCGGTAAATATGGCATTCTCGTCATATACCGGAGTCATACCGCCAATATCTTCTAAAGTTTGACCGCCAAATGCAGGTGCACCAGGGCCGGCACTTAATAAAACTGGCATTTCGGTACAACATACAAAGCCGGCTTCCCAAGCGGTGTCGGCTGCTGGTATTATAGTGAAGGAACACGAGCCTAAAGCACTTTGGCAGGCTATACCGCCTTGTCCTTCTATCGTTTCATCGAAAAAGAAAGTGTAGGTACCAGGAGCAGGAAATGGATCTCCCGCTGCGCTTGTTAAACCTGCAGTATTTGGATCAAAATCTATGCTTGGCATGGCTGTACCGCTTAAAACAGGTGCGCCGTTTGCTGTAGCATAAAAATTAAAATCGGACATGCCCGCAGTAGAAGAGGTTAAAAAAGTATAGGGTGGTACTGTTTCACCTTGACAGAATGTTAGGCTGGGGTTAGGACAAGCTGGTGGATCGGGCTGTTCGTTTATTATAACTGAACAGGCTGCTCTGTCGCTCGGACAGTCATCGCATATACAAGAGAAAAAGTAAGTATACGTACCTGCTGTGAATTCATCGAAATTAGGATCGGATATTGCCGGATCGAAATTTGAACCCGTAGCTACTGCAGGACTCGTCATATCTAAATACCACTCTACATCGGCTGGAGCGCCAGCAGTTGGTGCACCCATTACTGAACCTAATATAGATGGAACGCTTACCGTTGCTTCGCAGGTTAAAGTTACTGTAAATAAGCCTTCAACAGGGCCGGCATCATCCATACTATCAGAAACTACCAATGTGTAGTTGCCTGGAACAAATGTACCTGCCGTTGTATTAATTGCCGTTGCAACAATTGTACCGGTTGCTGGCACTGGGGTGGCTGCAGTACCCGGTAAAGGGCCGGCTTGTGGACCACCTAAAATAGACGTACCGGTAACATCCAAGATATCAAATGTTACTTGATCGGTATTGGATAATAATAATGGTGTAATTACATAAGTTGCTGTGCATTCTATTACCACATCGGAACAAGCCGGGAAGATGCTTAAATCTAAAGTAGATACGATGGGGGCTGCAAAATCAACTCCAGTTCCATCATACAGAACAGTTCCTACGCCTACATCTACAATTTCGACATCTAACATAGTTACTAAATCTTCACAAGCTGTATCAGGTAAATCACACGGGTCTGTACCACAATCTATTAAAGTTGGTAAAGGGTCGCAATCATCGCACATAGCATTTAATGTTAGATCGGTTCCTTCGGGGTTGCCTTCGCAGGCAAATTTTGGCCCGTCGCAAGTGCCGGGATCGGGTGTTGGTAACACCTGAAATACAATTACCTGTACTGCCGGCGGGCAGACACAGTTATCATCTAAAATAAAACCCATTGTTGGACATTCTGGCGGAGGACCTATATAAAAGAAGGTAAAGATGCCCGGTAATAAATCATCGGCTGGTGTAAACATACCATCAGTTAAGGTTGAACAACCAGTCATTAAATCTGGGGAGGTACATACTGTTAGTTGAATACCATCGCCGCCTAAATCTATTGTTGGTGGTTCTTCGCCTTCGCAGATAGTTCCTAAATTAACAGGATCTAAATCTAAAGCGCCTGGGTTTACAGTATAGTTTTCGCAAACTTGTTCGCTTTCGCAATCGCAAGCGACGGTTACACAAAATTCGTAATTACCACATACGGTTGGATCAAAAGCAACTCCGTTATTATCTACATCGCCAGGTTGAGGTGTATAAGCACCTAAAATATCAGGACCTGAAACAGGACCATCTGCACCATACCACGTATACATTGGTAATGGCGGTAAACATTGGTAAGTTATATCAACTTGAAAAGAACCCATTTCGGCGGTTGTAGCTGCAGGTACGAGCGCATCATAAAAATATACATCGAAAACATCGCCCGTAAAAACAGGAAATAAACCATTAACTACAATTGAAGTTGTAGGATAGCCTGTTACTCCACCTAATATAATATCTACAGGAACAGGTACACCATTATAATATATGGTTACTGTACTGGTTAAATCAATTCCGCCTGAGAGAATTGTAATAGTAGCTGTACCGAGACAACTTGCAGGATCACTTGGCCCTGCTACAACATAAGAACCCATATTGGCGTCGCCAGGCAAAACTGGATCAGAAGATAATGTAGCAGCATTAATTGGGCCGCTGCTTTCTAATTCGATAGGTGGCGGACAAAGAAGTGGGGGTACATTAGTTGCAATAAGTGGAGGAGAAACTAAATCGTTACTACATATACAAACAGGAAGTACTGTTGGAGGTTCGGGACCTGGAATTTTTTCTATATAACATGCACTACAAGAAACATCTATACATAAACAAGGGTCAAGTGGGAAACAAAGCAATTCTAAAGTACCGGCATTTGCTACATAAGTTGCGGCATCGGCATCGGCAGGATCGAAATTTACTGCATATACTTCGCAAAGATTACCTTGAGGCACCGCAGTTAAATCGAAAGAAATATTACCATCGCCATCATCATCTGTTTGTAAGATAGTTCCGGTAGGATCGGTTAAAATATAATTTGTTTGAAACAATGGGTTAGCACCCGGGTTTGGAATTGGCCCATCGGGTTCTGCCATTGCGGTATCGAAAGTAGTTGCACAATATCTTCTAAAGCAGGAGCAAGCTTCTTCGGTTGCTAACTCGAAGGTGGAACTACACATTAAAGCACCTACGGCAACTGTAGCGGTAATTGTACCTGATGTAGTAACCGTAATAGGTGGTTGTGTGGTATCATCTGCGTTTGGGTTAGCCGGTTCTGATGAAAAAATATACAGTAACTGCCCGGCTACTGTAGGTAAAGTACCTGCAATACCACCTGGGCCCATAATAGATATAGTGTTTCCAGCACCGGGGTCTGCACTTAAACTTACTATAACATTGTAGGTGTATGTGTCTACCTCGTTTAATGGATCGCCGTCGGCATCTGGATCGCCGTCGCATTTTATTTTTTCTAAGGTAACTGAAAATTCATCTACACAAGAGACATCAGTAGCAATGGAAGCTGAGCGACAAACTATATCAGTTGCTGCACAATTATTATTATAAACTTCTTCAGTAACTGCATAGATGGTAGTATTACAAAAAGCTGATGCATCAAAAGGAGATCCCATACCAATCATATTAGTGGCTGCTGCATCAGAATACCAAATTATTGTGGAAGTTGTTGGTGCAGCATCTGTAGGATCAGTTGTACTTGTGGCAGTTACATTGGCGGGTTCACCTGGACAAGCTTCAACCCCAACACTTGCTGTAGCAGGACCAAGATCTTCCGGTATAGTTACATCAGCTGTAGCAGTAAAACCACAAGCATCAGTTACAGTTACTGTATAAGTCCCAGCTGCCAAATCGCAAAATTGAGTTACTGGTTGGTCAGGCCTCATTTCTGGACCTGCTGTTATTGAATACATAAAAGGAATGCATCCATTCCCGGAGGCTTCCACTACCTGTAAAGAGCCATCCGAATTACCACAATGTGCTTGGGTAAAGCCTCCTCCACCCAATGCTGCATCAGGCATCAGACTTAATGATAAATCAGGTAAAGTAAAAGCTACAGTTTCATCACAACCTCCACCCTCTAAACCAACGGTAGTTACAGAAGAAGGTAGTGGTGCATTAGGATCGAAAGAAATAACCATTTGCAAGTCGGTAGAAGCTCCATTAGCTCCTCCGCCAGGACATAAGTCATTAATAGTACCACCCGTAGCAGAAATGGTTAATGAAGAGCTTCCAGCACCAGTAACTTCGTGCCCTACTCCTGCGCAGGTATCAAAAGTTGTACCTCCAACTATATCGCCTGAAGTTGCAGTTGAAGGATCTGTTACTGTAGCATCTACTATTGTTCCAGCATTAAAATTTAAATTTAAACTCTCTGTATTGGCGAGCCCACCTTGAACTTCAGTAGTAAAAGCAACATCAATTAAACAGGTTGTACAGTTAAAACTTGCTGCAGGTGGAGCTGCAAAAGCATTGGAATAGTGGCAGGCTTTTGTATCTAAGACAAGCATTACCAATAGCACCAATGTGCTAAATAGCATTAGAAGCCTGTGGAGTAGACACCGACTTAGAAAGCTACAAAGTAAATGATTAATTATTTTTTTCATATATAGTATATTTATTAAATTCAAGATTATCAGTAAGTTATGTTTGGTTCTCATCTAATATTATGGATTAGTCCATAAACACAGCGTAAATATAACATTTCAGATGAAGATAAAAAAGACTTAAAACGTTTTTCTGTCAAGTTTTTGCAATGTTTGCTTAGTAAGTGACAAATGAGGGCAGGTTTGTTGATAAATAGGCTAATTTAGTTACAATATTTCAACGCGAAAAATATAATGTGATGCTATATAGATTGAAAATAAATAATCATAATTGATTGGTTACTAATTAATACGATATTTAATAAATTTTTTATTATCGTTTAAAGATGTTATACTGAAACTATCTTCATACATATAGTTTATTTTGTATTTAACTGGTGCAGCCATATTTAACATAAAACTCATATTTAGTGTGTCAGATTTTAAATTCCAATTACCAAAAAGTTCTCCTTTAGCCCAATTGCCTATCCATACATTTTGCTCTTTGTACTCAATAATACTATTTTCATCCTCCCATTCACCTATTATCAATTTTTCGTAATCTATTTTGTTTTCAGTATAATTAAATTGTTGTATGTTTGATTTATTTTTATTCTGATATTCACAAGCACAAAAAAACATAAGTAATAAAATGATTTTTCTTTTGATAAGCATCTTAATTATATTGTAATTAGTCATAAATCTAAAGTAATGAATTATTGGGAATATTTTGTTAGTTATTACAATCATTATCACAAATATACTACTGATCTTTTATTAAATCCAAGCTGGACCAATCCATTTTATTGGGTTTTATTTTGGATTTTGGTATGTTTCATCATGGAGCAGGTTTTACCTAAAAAAATGAACTACAGCAATATAAAGCGTAAGGGCTTTTGGCTTGATTTGTTTTATGTTTTATTATATGATTTTATATTTATAATTTTCGGATTCTTAGCAGTTACTACACTCGTTGAATTAATTTATCTAAATAGTTTAAAGTCAATTGGTGTTGAGCCGATTAAATTATTTAACATTGCAGATTGGCCTGTATGGGTGCAAATTATTGTTTTATTTGTGATAACTGATTTTGTTGAATATGTTGCTCATTACTGCATGCACCGTTTCGATTTTTTATGGGCATTTCATAAAGTACACCACGCGCAAGAAGAGATTGGTTTTGCCAGTAGCCGTCATTTTCATTGGGGTGAATACTTAATTGGTAAACCTTTACATTATTTGCCATTAAGTATGTTAGGGTATTCTGCGGAGCAGTTCATTTATGTTTCATTAATTATTTTTTTATTTGAAGCTTTCTTTACTCACGCCAATGTGAAAATACCATTTGGACCTTTCAATTATGTCGTCAACAATCCTCAAACTCACTTTTGGCATCACGCAAAAAACTATCCTAAAAAATTTAAATATGGCGTAAATTTTAGTAGTGTTTTAAATATATGGGATGTTTTATTTGGAGTTTATTACAATCCTAAAAACAAAAATCCTGTTTTAGGTGTACATGAAAGTGAGGTTAACGTTCCTAAAAATTTTATGGGTCAAATGCTATACCCTTTGCGACATTGGTTTAAAAAGCGTTAGCAATTTATTGAACTTGTTTAGCGTTTTACTATGATTTTTTTACATATTTTCGACTCATCTTCAAAAGTGATGAATAAAAAATTTATGCCGTTAAAATCTGTGTTTGCTTCAAACTTATAGTGGGTATTTCTCATTTCTGCACTATAATAATTTTCACCATTTAAAGTATATAAATTAACAGCCTTTATATTTTTATGTTTACTATTAATGATGAAAAGATTTTTGTCGTTCCTAACAGTAATATCATTTTTTGTTTGATTTTGTTCAGGTATTGAATTTACATTTTCAAAAATAACTTTTAAAGGGATTTTTTGTTCAAAAAAAATGCTGTCTGTATGCCAAGCTTTTACTTGTAAATATACTGTATCAATTGAAGTAAAATCAAAGTAAGGGGAAATCATCAAATCTATATTAAACGTGCCATACCCATCAACATTTAAATTGTTTTGGCTAACACTTAAACCATCTAAATTTGTTCTAATTTCTTCAATATCAAAATTATGAACACTTTTATTATTTATATTTATAGTAAAGCGTTGCTCAAGTTTTGATTGAACTATTTTTAAGGTATCTGTTAAAGAAAAAATCTCTATATCCCAATTTGCTGGATTAATTCTATAGTTATCTGTAGTTGAAAAAGTTGATTTCATAATTTCATTTCCTAAGTCATCAAACTCACTAACTTGGTAAGCACCACGCAGACCCCAGCAGACTACTTGATGATTGTTTTGCAATGTATGAACAGCCCCCATAAACAAATAAAAATCTTTATATTGATTGTAATATCTTGAAGTTTGAGTGGCAGTAAAATCAGATTGGTTTAACAAATAAGTAACCGCACTCGACTGCATCGGGTTGTTTAAAACACCGTTATCAAACACAGTTAGTTTATCTTCATTTAATTGAATATGATGCTGTCCAGAAAATAATATACTATCGTTTTCAAATTTGAATTGATTATTTAATCCACCAAGCCTCCAAATAATTTCACCATTATTCCAATTGATTAAAGTTGCTTCGCATAAATTTTTACTGCTAATTAGTACAAACTGATTCTTAACAATATCAATGCTGTTAATATGTACATAATCAATATTATTTGCATTAAGATTAACAATTAAACTTTCTTTTACCTTAAAATGGTCTGCTGTATCCCAAAAATTTACAACCTCATTTAAAGTAGTATCAATTTCTTGAAGTACGTATTGTTTTACACTTGCATCTTGTATACCACCCAAATCAGTTAAATCTCTATCTTCATAATAAAATCCTATTAATAATAAATTTGAGTTATCAAAGAGTGCCCAGTCATGGGTATCAGTATTTAAATCAATGGCTTTATAGTTTGCGATAATTTCTAATTTATTATTAACTTTTAAAAAAGAACCTCCATCTTTATTAGTTGAAAGCATTAAAAAGTCTTTATTTACTGGTCTAACTTCGAGTACCTCTAAAAGTGTCTTTATTTGAAAACTGAACTTCTCATTTTTATTAAAAGAAACAATGTATCTTTTCCTAAGGTTATCACGGTCAACCATAGAAGTGAAAAAATTCCCCGTAAACACGTCTTCAGATGTAAATTCTACAGATAAGCCCAACTGTACTTGAGCTAAAACAAAATTTATCTTAAAAAAAACTAATACAAGAACTAAATATTCTTTTACTTTTATCATTTTATTACTTTGTGTAAAACATAAAAACAGACTATGAAAATAACAATATTTTTATTAAAACTACTATTTATTAGCAATTGCGTTTTGGCAACAGACACGAATTGGACTTTTATAACCAAAGATAATAATGGAAATTATTTTGCAACAGGTTATGGCAATGATACAGGTAATATAAATGCTTACTGTCAAAAATTGAATAGTACAGGAGCAATAATTTGGCAAATAGAGATAGGTGGAACAGATACAGAGTTTACCTATTGTGTAAATACTGATGGCAATAATTATTATATTGGTGGTCTCACTAATTCCTATGGCTTTGGAGTTCCTGGCGATGGCTATATTGCTAAAATTAATACAAATGGAAATTTAGTTTGGGATTTAGTTTTAGGTGAGGTAAATACAGATGAAATAAGAGGAATAGTAACAAATGGTAATCAAGTAATTGTGGCAGGTAATACCTTATCTTTTAATACCACTAAAGATATGTTTGTTGCCAGCATAAATGCAACTACAGGCAGTGTTACGAATTCAAAAGTCATACATTTTTCTAACCCAATTTTTGAAGAATCGATACACTTAAACAAACTGAATGATGGGAATTTTTTATTAATTGGTGATGATGGTTCTGATATTTTACTAATTAAGTTTGATAGTAATTTAAACACCATTTTCACAAAGGAGCTATCCAATAATGATGATATTCAAGGCATTTCTTTTACAGAAGATAGCAACGGAAATATCTATATTACTGGATTTTTTAATTATTTCAATTCTTTAAAAGATTTAATTATTAAAGTTGACAATCAAGGTAATTTAATCTGGTCGAAATATTATGATACTGGCAGCGATTCAAAAGCAATGGAAATAAAAACTATTGGAAATGAAATATTAGTTACAGGCTATACAACCGCTGTGCCGAGTTCAAAAACTCAATGTAGCGCATATAAAATTGATGCATCAGGCAATTTAATCTTTGCTAAAGCCTTTGATGATAACTCCTTATTAGGTTCACGTAACCGATGGATAAATTCTGCCCTAAATAATAAATTTGAATTGGTTAACATAACTTACTCAAACACGTTTTATGATTGGAATGTTGAAATATTAAGTTTTAGTGAAAATTCAACAAGTTGTAATGCTATAGTTTTACCAATAACTATTAGCGATGCAAATGTAAATTCTTCAAACATTTCACTTGTTAATCAGCCTGTTAACTTTTTTAGTTTTACGGGAGTCAATTCTTCAAGTATTAACACCTTCAACAATTCAATGTGCGAGCAAAGCGTTTATCCATATTTTGAAATTACGGTTAACTCATGTACTGGAGCAATTTCAACCAGCAATTTAAGTACTAATGGGGTGAGTTATAATTGGGATTTTGGTGATGGTGGTACTTCTAACCAAACTAATCCTACTTATACCTATTCGGGCACAGGAACTTTTACAGTTACACTTTACGCCACCGATAATATGGGCAATACCGATTGGTATGATGTTGAGGTAACTATTGGAGGCGGTGGAAATTTTGCCAATGCGGGAAACAACGTAAGTATTTGTCAGGGCAGTTCTGCTACTTTAAATGCATCAGGTGGTAATAGTTATTCGTGGTCGCCGTCAACAGGTTTAAGTAATGCTAACATTGCTAACCCAACGGCTTCGCCAAATTCTACTACTACTTATACTGTTACAGTTACCAATGCAAATGGTTGTACCGATACAGATCAAGTTACGGTTACGGTTGATGCTCTACCCAATTTAAATTTTAGCCTACAGACCATCGCTTCAGATAATGTTCCAATTAATCTTATAGCAACGCCATCAGGTGGCACTTTTAGTGGTACTGGGGTTGTGTTTAATGCTTTCAATCCAAGTTTGGCTGGGCCTGGTCAACATTTAGTTACTTATACTTATACAGATACTAATGGCTGTGCTGCCTCTGTTTCAAATTCTATATTTGTGTTTACCATCAATTATAATTTTGTGAACTATAATTTAGGAACCCTTGCGCCCTAAAATTTAGTATTAAAAGATGATTTAAACTAAATTTAAGTCATCTACCAATGCATCATAATTTAATTCTAACATGCATTTAAAATGTTTTTTGGGGCATTTTGAAAAACCAATTTTAGAGCAAGGTCTGCAACTTAATTTGTTGTTTTCGTAAATATTCAAATCATTAATAGTTAATTTTTTATCATTTTTAAACAAGTAAGGAAACATGCCAAATTGAGGAATGGTATTGCCCCAAACACTAAAAATAGGTTTGTTAAAAGCGGCTGCAATATGCATTAAAGCGGTGTCGCCTGTTAAAACAGCTCTTGCATTTTTTATAACAGATGCGCTTTGCTGTAAGTTTATTTTTCCACATAAATTTAATGTTTTTTGGGGAAATTTATTGGCGATAATTTGGGCAGAAAGCACGTCGTTTTTATCACCCAATAATACAAAGCGTTGCTGTAGTTTTTTAACAATATAAATGAGTTTTTCGGGCGGAATACGTTTAGTAAAATGCTTAGTACCAACTGCAATGGTAATGTAAGGTTCATTTAAAAAAGGATGTTCATATTGATGAGCAGGTTCAATAAAAAAATCTAAGCCTTTACGGTCATTTTTGATATTTAAAGCTTTGATTGCCTCAAAATAACGGTCGACAATATGCCTATTGGGTAATATATTTATCTTAAAATTAACCATTAACCATTTTGCTAAATTTACTTTGCTAAAACGAATGGTTTTCACCCCGCAAAACAGGCTGATTAGTCTACTTCTGAGGTTATTATGTAGGTCAATAATTAAATCGAATTGCGCATCTTTAATATATTTTACGGTTTGGTTTAAGCTAATTTGTAAATAATGAAGTTTATCAATATAAGGGTTACCCGATAAAATAGTTTTATTGGCTTCCTTTGTTAAAAAGTGTATTTCTACACCATACAATTGTTGTTTTAAGCAACGAATTATAGGTGTGGTTAAAACAATATCACCAATTGAACTAAAGCGTATCAGCAATATTTTTTTATATGGTTTCAGGTATATTGGCTTTGGTTTGTTTTAATATTTTGTTGAGCATATTTTTTTTGAGCATTGCGCTAGCTGTTAATACTGCGGCGTTTAAAGCACCACCAATGCCGGCAGTAGCAATATCTTGCCCTGTAAGGTAAAAGTTTTTAATTGGAGTTATTGCACGTAATGTTTTATCGTTAAAACGTTCTGGCGTATGCTGTAAACCATAAATTTCACCTTCACTATAGTTTACAAAACTTTTGGTTGAAAGTGGTGTGCTTAGCTCATAGTGATCTAGATAAGGTTTGGTTTGTGGGGCATATTCGTACATGTAAGCTAACAAGCGTTGCGCCAATTTTTCTTTAAAGTTATTGTAGTCTTCACCTCGTTTGTGCCATTTGGTGTTTTCCCAGTTTTTAAACCAGTTGTAGTTGGTAATGGTAATTAATTCTACCGTGCTACGGTTGGGATAACGTTGAGGCCAGGTAGGATCTTTTGCTGCCGGAAACGACATATAAACAACTGGCAAAGGTGCATTATCTGGATCTTCTAAAAAGTCAGCAACTGTTTTATCGTGGTTGTACCCGTTTTCTGGATAAATCCAATAGTTGGTTTTGGGTAATTGCAGCACTTCATTATCGGTATTTAAGCCTACGTACAAACATATATGGCAAGCTGATGCACTAATTTTATTTGTTGCTTTTTTAAATTTCTGAGTTGCATTTTCATCTTTTAAAAATTGATTAAATGTAATATCAGCTCCCGCACTACTAATTATATTATCGGCTAAAAGCTGCTCACCATCTGTCATTTGTACGCCAACTGCTTTCCCATTTTTAACAATTATTTTTTTCACTTCTGCATTAGTAAATACTTCACCACAGGCTTTGTTTATTATTGGTTCAATGGTATTAAATATTTCTGCACTACCACCAACCGGAAAAGCTGCACCACGCATATAATGTTTAACTACTGCGCTGTGCATTAAAAAACTACTTTGGGCTGGGGGCAAACCATAATCGCCATATTGGCCTGTTAAAACGCCTATTAATTTTTGATTTTGAGTAATTTTTTCTAATACTTCCCGAGTTGTTAAAGAGGCATATTCTAATGTTTTTTTGCGCAATTTGTTACCAACAAATCTACTTAACAAGGGCGGCATCGCTTTTTCTACAAAAAAATTTTTGGCTTGTCTAAATGCAGTTGTTATGGTATTATAATATGTTTCAATGGCAGGCCTTTCATTAGGAAAATGAGCTACCAATGTATTAATAAAAGCTTCTTTACCGGCTACTAAATTATAAGCTTCTTTACCAAAAAAAATACGATCGTAATTGGCATCCATTTCTGCCCATTGTAAACTGTTTTCCGAAACATAATCAAACATTTGCCTCAATACCGAGTTGGGTTTATGTACTTCACCTATGTAGTGTATGCCCACATCCCACTCGTAATTTCTTCTTTTAAAAACGTGTGTAAAACCGCCTGGTGTGTAATGCCTTTCTAACACTAAACATTTTTTGCCTTCTTTGGCTAAAAGCGCCGCCAAGGCTATTCCACTCATTCCCGAACCAATAATTATGCTGTTATATTTACCAGTAGGTTTTTGTTGTTTGTAAGATGTAGCCATAATTTATTATTTAGCCTGGCTATTAAACCAAGTCACTAATTCTGCTCTTTCATCTTTGGTCATTCTGGCATCGCTATGCGCTAATATGTATGGTAACAATGGCATTTCGGTAGCTTCGGTACGTTCGGCACATTCTTCTAACTTATGTTTTTGCTTACTGACTTCATAAGCTGTCCATTCAGAAAAATTTAACTTGCCCATACCTTCATTAACATGGCCTTTTACCCACCAACCAATTGGATTTATATAGGTGTACCAAGGATATTCTACTTTATGCGAATGACAATTATAACAAGTACTAACTACCCTGCTTTTAATAGTTTCATTAGCCGTAACAACCGTAAACAAATCTTTTGAAGCATCTACTGCTGGATTTGTTCTTTCAATTTGGAAAAACTGAATAACAATAAAGACAACAAGCAGTATTATTGGCCAATACTTTTTAATCATAATAAAAATTATAGTGTAAATATAGCGCATATCTGTTTAAAGCCTTTGCTTGATTATAAAATATATTCTTTTGTTATGAATAAAGTATAACCTAGAAAATAGGCAAAGTAATTTTACTATCATATTATTGTTTAAGACATTAGCTTTGAAGAAGCTAAATTTTGGATTATGTGATAGAAATATTTAAACCAATACCACTACACTAAACCTCTTTATTTTCATTTGAAAAGGACTCTTTGTTAAAAGATCAATTTTATCTTATAAAAAAATTAGTGCGAAAAAAACGCATCTTAGTAAAAAAAATTATGTAGAAGGAGGTTAGTTACAAACCCCCAAGTTAGCATAAAAATCAACTCCAGCTTCAACCTCAAAGCCATTAATTAGAGTAATGGTATCATTAGCGGCGTAATTAACCTGTGCTTGGTTGTCAATTTTTGCATTGGATTGTATGGTTGAATTTGCGGTATAATCTCCACTCAATAAATTATTTTCACTTATAATACGATGAGCTACACAAACCTTACCGGTAGTATAATTTTTAGCTTTATCAAAAGCATCGTTGCCTACTTCAATACCCATTAGGCGGCCAGGCATATCGTCTGCAGGCGGATGAATGCCGCCCCAAATACGTGATAAACTGCATTGATCAGAAGCATCACGATATGTAGCCCATTGTAAAATAATATCTTCGCTTGGGCCTTCTTCAAAAACTAAAAATTCGTTTTTATTAGCATTAAACTCACCCATACCACCTGGAAAAAAAGCATCGCCTGTTAAAGAAGTCATTATTTCGGCAGCGGCACGGCTAAAAGTTGAATGACCAGAAACATAGCCTGCAAAAGGTGGTGTTACAAAAGTTGGGCGTTGGTAAGGCCACCAGTTTTCGGCCAAAATCCAATCTACACCGGCTTCGTCGCTTGCTGGATCGTTGATGTAGTCGGGTCCTTTCCAAGTATAAATTTTCATTTTGCCCAAATGTTCATTATTTACACCTACTAATGGATCGTTAGTTTCTACCACTTCAATAAAACCTGGTATTAATGGCAAACCTGCTGGGCTATAATTGCTTAAAGTAGGGTTACTACATTGGCCATTATCGCCCATACAACGAATTACCGAAACTGGCCTTATATAATCATACCAACCTTTGCAGCCCCAAGCGGTTATGGCTGCATCGTGCATTGCGCCACCCAAGGTTAAATAGGCTTTTACATCCCATTCAAAGTCTTCAATTATATCGCCTGTACCTTCATATCGTTTCTCAAAATTAGGGTGATCATTTACGTAATTTAGAAGTGTAAACCAATGGCCGGGTGGTGTTTCAGAATCGGGCCCATCTGCCCAAAATTCGGCTAATACACGGCCATAATCTCCCCGTTTTACCATTTGTGGTGTATAAGGCATATTTGTTGCCGGATTAATTGCATGGCCTTGACTTGCATCTCCTCCATTTTCGAAATCATAGAAATTTTTCATCCCATTAAAATCGGTTGGATAGCTTTGAATGTTACCAATACTTGCAGGAGAAATATCCCACATTGTATTATCGTTGGCATCTAAATGAGCGGCCCAACGTGCTACCAAGGTAAAACCCCATTTGTATTCATCTAAATTAGCTAAAGTTTTGAGGCCGCTTAGTGTGTCGCATAAAGGTGGCATGCCAGGATCGTGATATACTTTGTACTCAAAATTATCTCTAAAATAGGAATTCATATCATTGCTATTTAAAGCAAATGGACTTACGCCACCCCACTCTGGACTTAAAAAAGGTTGAACATTGCCTGCAATTTCATTACCTGATTGATCTATAAAAAGCCTTAAGGATACGGGTTGCCATCTATTATAATTACTTAAATCTTCATTGCCTGCCTTTTCAATAATAATAGGTAGGTTTACTGGGTCGTAATATAAATTAGTGTGGAATGATATTTGATTGCTCTCATCTTGCATGCCATAAGCAATAATTTGTTGTGCCAAATAATTACCTAATGCAGCAGGTGAACTATTCGAATAATCGGGTGAAGTAAAACTTGGATCGTAGCCTTTATCAAACATAAAATTGTCATATATTGGCTTCAGAATTGCATTATAGTTATTTGAATACCTAAACCTATTAATAAATATACGATATACAGCATAGCTTAGTGTTTCTTGTTGTGCTGCTAATTTATTTTGTGGTAGTAAAATGCCATCAAATGCACACGGAAAATCTTGCACCGTTTGTCCTAACAAATAGGTAGATGCTTTTGCATCATATACCGCCCAAGCATCGTACATGGCTATAGAAATATGGAATAAATTACGTGCATGTACTGTAGGTCTTGCTAAATCTAGGCGAATAGATTCTAACAAAACCTCATTCCACTCTCTTGCTATGGAGTGTTGGGCATTTATACTTTGGCATCCAATTATTAATATTAGAAATAAACTAAGCAACACTCTATTCATATTTACAATATTATAAATGATTGCTTCAATAATCAAGCCATCATAATACTAATTTATATAATTTTACGAGTAGTTTAATTTTTTGATACACAAAAATGAATATTAAACTATTAATTAAAATACTTATATTATAAACGGTATAAATAACTTGCGCTTGGTTTTCAATTTTTATGTTAGATTTTATGGTTGAATTCTACAAATCACGCAATATTGCTTTTGCTTTAGCTCCGTATTTTTTGTTGTCCAATAAACCTTCTAAAATTGGTTGTGCCTTAGTTACCTCATCATTTTTTAGGTAAGATAAAGCCAAATACCAATTTGCTGTTTTGCTATTATTTATTTGTTGAAAAGTTTGAATGGCCAAATCTGTTTTATTGAGTTTTAACAATGCGCAACCTTTTGCAAGTAGTGCTTCTTTATTGTTAGGGTTATCTTTTAAGTAGCTGTCAAATTTTGTGATAGCAACCTCGTAATTTTCAGCTCTATAATTTTTGATGGCTTCTGTCCAAGTTGCTTTGAGATCACTACTTCCCATTGAAGCATCTAATTGATATAGCTCAAAGTTTTGTACTGCTAATTGTGTGGGTGAAGTTTTATTGGTAAAAGGGTTGAAGAAGAAAAGTAGTAATGCAGCTGCAACTGTAAAAATAACAATAGGCATTAGTCTTCTAATTATAGCCGTTGACTTATTTTCTTTTTTAAAGTACTTTTCTCCTAATTCATCAAAAATGGGTTGTAAATTTTCTTTTTCTTTTTTTCTTGCCTCATCATCTAAGTCTAAGTAATTTTTCATCAAAACAGTATCAATTTCTTTGTGCTGTTTTATTTCATCTCTTAAATCCTTGTTTGTTGCTAATGTTGCTTCAAAAGCTTCAAGAAGTTCTCCTGTTAACTCTCCGTTAATGTATTGATTAATTTTTATATTGCTTATTTCCATAGTTATTATTTTTTTTAAATTTGCTTATAAAGCGGATGTTTTAGAGCTTTCTTTCGTAGTGCTTCTCGGCAGGTGTAAAATTTCTGATCAATGTTGTTTGGAGCTAGGTCTAACTTAAGAGCTATTTCTTTACTTGACATTCCATTAAATCGCATTTTGAACATGTTTTTACATTCGTCGGATAACTTTTTAAAACAATTTTTAAAAATATCATATTTAATTTCTTGGCCTTCTTTTGCTTCATCAATTTCCTCTGCAAACTCAACAATACTTTCAGAAGTTTTATTGTGCTTTTTGATCCAGTCTATCCATTTTCGTCTATAAATCACATATAAATAACCTCCAAATGGCACTACCAATTTTAAATCAGATGAATTCGCTCTCAAAATTATCGACACTAAACACTCTTGAAAAATATCGTTTGCTTCTTGAACATTACCACCATTTTTTCTTACAAAATTTAAGCATTGCTTTCCAAATTTTTGATAAATTTCTTCCATCAAAACCCTATCTCCATTAATAAGCGCTTCAATGTATTTCTGATCTTTATGCGGCATAAGTGTGTGTGTTATATGATTTTAAATTTGTTATTATTATAAATTTAATTTTTGATATCTTATTAAGGATTTTCAAAAATAGAATTTTTATCACTACAATTTCTCAATAACTCTCTGCAAGAAAACATTTTTTCATTAACTATATTTTTGCATATCCCTAATTTTTCAGAAATTTCTTCACAACTCATACCCTTTAAGCGAAAATTAAGAATTTGCTTGCATTCGGGCCTTAGCTGTTTAAAACAATCTTTAAAAGTGCTATATTTTAATTCCTCTTTTTCCATCTTTATATAGCTATAACCATAGAAAAACAAAATCTTAGGAAAAAAATCACGGTTTTTGGGGATTTTTTAAAAATACCTTTAAACCGTGATGCAAAAAATTAAATATTCTAGGAAGATAATATAGTAAAGCCAATAAATTGTAATACAAACTGGCCTTAAATTCTTGTAACAGCTCACATAGTTTTATCCTATTCAAAAATAATTAGAAAAACTCCTAAGAAATTTTCTTACCACAGTTATAAGGGTAAATGACATTTATTAACCCACAAAAAATAATACCCATTAATAATAAAATACAGGCGAATTGCTGAAAAGCCTAAAATAGAGTAAGCGTTCTAATTAAATTACATAAAATGAAAATTATTAAATACTTAACACTAATATATTTATTGGTATGCGTAACATCATCTATTTTTTCTCAAGATTTAATAGAAAGAACTACCAACCACCAAAAAAGGCAACATAAAAATCAACCAAAAAACAGGTTAGCACAGTTAGTAGAAAATACATCTTTTGCGGCTGCAAAAACCGAAATTAACTCGCAACTTTTTACAATTGACAAGCAAAGCCAAAGCTTTAAAACACAATCGGTAGTTACCGGCGCAATTAACTTAGCTTTAAGCAAAGCTGCTATTGAAAATTTGTACCACCAAAAACCCGAAACAATTAACCTGCAAGTACCGGTTACTGATGAAAGTTCTTTTACAGTTCAATTAGTTAAAGTAGATGTTAAAGCAAATGAATATATACTTCGCACTACCGAAGGAATTGTAACACCAACTAAAAATAAGCAGCTTTTTTACAGGGGAATTATTGAAAATGACAACCAATCTTTAGTAGCTGCAACAGTTACACAAAATGGCATTAGAATTTTAGCATCAGACAAAGAGGGTAACTATTTGGTTGCACCTTATAAAGGTGCAGATAAAAATACGTGTTATATAACGATTATAATTTGTTAATAGAAAATCAATTTAAGTGTGATACTCCTGATGATCTGTTTGAAAGAGATTTTAATGACCACAACCAAAGTTCAAAAAGGTCATCTTCCGAAAGTAATTGTATACCAATTTACATTGAGGTTGATTACGCATTATTTACACAAAAAGAAAGTTCTGTTAGTGAAGTTGAAGATTATTTAACTGGTATGTTTAATGAAGTAAGTACTATTTTTTTTAATGAACAGATTAACATCTCTATTTCTGAAATGTTTGTTCATACAAGTCCAGATCCTTATGTAGATTACGATAATACTGAAGATATATTAGATGCTTTTATTGACTTGAAGCAAAACAACTTTAATGGACGTTTTGCACATTTAGTCTCTAGTAGGCTATCCGGTAACGGGCGTGGCTCATTAAGATCATTATGTAGAACAGATCGCAATCACTCTTTTTCTGGTTTGTATGGTTATTACAATCAATTTCCAACTTATAGTAAGGATGTTTTTGTTTTTGCTCATGAAACAGGTCACAACTTTCGTTCACCTCATACTCATACTTGTTTTTGGGGTCCCAACGGAGATCAAGCCATAGACAATTGTTGGATCCCTGAAGGCGATTGCTCTGCTGGTCCTCCAGCTACCGACGGAGGTACAATAATGAGTTATTGTTTCAATGTTAATTTTAGCTTAGGTTTTGGCTCTGAACCGGGTCAACTAATTAGAGACAATGTTAGCAATGCTATTTGTAATTTAACTTGCAACCCTTTAATAGAAATTGATGAATCTATAGCAGGTAATAGTTGGAGAACAGGCTCAACTTATGACATTATTTGGTATGATAATATTATTGAGAATGTAAAGATTGACTTATATAAAGAAGACAGTTTTATTACTACAATAAGTACTTCAACTTTAAGTGACAGCAAGTATGAATGGACTATTCCTGGTAACATAGAATTTGAGCTCAACTATAAAATAAAAATAACTAGCATAACAGATGCTAATGTGTATGATTTTAGCGATGTTTTTACCATAATAAAAGTAGTTGAATGTACACAGTGCAATATATACGACTGGACGGCTCTTAAAGCAATTTACGAAAGTACAGGTGGAGAAAATTGGACCGATAACACCGGATGGGATACACAAATAGCATCTTTTGATAGTCCCCCAACTAATTGTGATTTATCCGGTTTATTTGGTGTTACACTATTAAACGACGGCTGTGTTAGAGAATTAGATTTAAGCTCAAACAATTTGACGGGTTATATACCACCAGAAATTGGAGATTTAACAAATTTAAGATTGCTAAACTTATCTTCGAATCCATTGAGTGGTACATTGCCAGCTGATTTGGGAAAGCTAAGCAGTTTGTATGAATTAATGATACTATCTACTGATATTACGGGAAGCATACCACCAGAATTGGGAAACTGCATCAGTTTATGGACATTAGTTTTAAACTCAAATGAGCTCACAGGCACATTGCCACCAGAATTGGGGAAACTAAATGTAGGATGGATGCAGATTGCTGGGAATAACTTACAAGGTAGTATCCCAAAAGAGTTTGGTAGTCTAAGTAGAATAAGGAATTTAGCACTCAGTAGTAATCAATTGTCAGGCTCTATTCCTTTTGATTTTGAAAATTTAAGAAATCTGGAAAGCCTAAGTTTAGGTTGGAATCAACTGACTGGGACAATTCCACAAGGATTAGGAAACTTAGAAGATTTAGAATATTTATCATTACCCTCCAATCAATTGGAAGGCAGCGTACCACCAGAATTAGCTAACTTAGAAAATTTAGTCTCCATACAATTAAGTAACAACAGCTTATCGGGTTGTTATGATGAAAACTTAAATAACTGGTGCGGTATTTTCGATAATGTAGATATTAGCGATGGTAACAACTTTGATGTTCCTTATGAGGAATTTTGTAATACCGGAGTGGGAGACTGTACAATTTGTATCCCCGATTTGGTAATAGATGGAAATATTGAAACAGATACTTATAAGGCATCTAACACAATTAATTCAACTGGCAATATTATACCAGATCAAGATGTAAAATTTGAGGCAGGTGGTTTCGCAAAATTAAACCCAGGTTTCCACGCTACTGCCTATAATGGTTCTACATTCGTAGCACTTATAAACGATTGTCAAACACAAGAAGTCAACAATGATCCTTCTAACTGCGAACAAACCATAAACCTCAACGCAGGTTGGAATTTAATTAGTTTTGATGTTTCACCAGAAGATGATAGAGTAAGTACCGTTTTTGGAGAACTTGAATCTAATAATTTACAATATGTAACGAGTTTTGAAACTGGTGCAATTGTTTACAAGCCAGATGCTCCACCATTTTTAAATACGCTTAAAAGTATTAAAGATGGTTCTGCTTATTGGGTGCGCGTACAAAACGCTGATCAGTTAACTATTGATGGCATTTGTTTAAGCGAAAATTTCAGAAAACCATTAAATGGTGGTTGGAATTTGGTAGCTTATATACCAGATGAATAACAACAGCCTTCAAACTATTTTAACGATTTAATTAGCGATAATAATTTAAAATATGTAACTGGTTTTAATAGTGGAGCCTTATTATATAATCCTATTGGGCCAATCTTTCTAAATACTTTACAGCAGTTAGAAAATGGCTTTGGTTATTGGCTTAAAACAATTAATGCAGTTGGTAAAACCGCACAAAACCCAACCAATATATTTAGCTTTATTAATGGTATAAGCAACTTACCTGTAGGTGAAGAAGTAAGTGTTTTAAACAAACAGGATGAAGTTATTGCAAAATTAAAAATTATAGAAGGTAATTACATAATGACTACCCCAATTTATGGCGATGATTTAACCACCGCACAAAAGGAAGGCACAAGTATTGGAGAAGAACTACGATTTAGTTGGAATAACCAGTTGGCAAATGTTACAAGCAACTATAAAGGTGATTACGGTATTGATGTGATAAATCTTGAGTTTAAATTAGAAGATTTTAGCAAGCCTGAATTTAAATTACATCCAAATCCAACAACGGGTCAGTTTTTAATTGAGTCAAATCTTACTTTTCGAAATCAAGAACTATCGGTTAACGTATTTGGTTTAGATGGGCAATTATATCAATCCATCAATACAAATATAACAGAAAATATCAATGTTGATTTATCTGATTTGCCAAATGGGGTTTACATGGTTCAATTGCAAAGTCATAATTTTACTAAAACTAAAAAGCTAATAAAGCACTAATAAATAATAATTCAATAAAGCCTAGTTGTACTTTTCTGCCCGAAGCATAATGCTTTGGGCAGAGGTGTATCTATAACAATATGACTGGAAAGCCAATTTAAAACCAAAGGCAAGGCGCATCAAAATTGTATCCTCATTTGCTATGCAGGCTAAACTATTCTAACGGCCGTAATAACGGTTTTATAGCTGAGTTTAGTGAAATAAAGGTTTTGTTGGTTAATCGAAGTAATTGAATCAACAGTCAATTTATTTCAAACCCCTCTTTTAATATATAAGGTGGAAATAGTTGGTGCAGCTGGTTTTATATAATTTAAATCTGTATTAAGTATAGATATACAATCATCTTCAATTGATATGATAGACACATACAATAAGTTTGAGGTTTCACTATTTACTTAAAAAGTTGTTTGCCAAAATTCTTATTGTCAATAGCTATCCTACTAAAGTACTAAAGCATCTTACTTTGGTATAGGTATTCAAATTTCATACCTCTCTAGTTCTTTAAGTCAGTAAATTAATACATCTCCTACTTATTATTGATTTTCTTCATTTCATACTTAGTGATGAAATAAAATAGGTTTAATTGCCCCACCTTTGCGTTATAATTATGCAATGATAATCACTTTAAATTTTTAGAAAAAATAAATATGAAATCAACAGTATTGACCTTAACCATTTTAATAAACATCCTTTTTTTGAACATAATAATGGCTGGTGCTAAAAATGAGCTAAAACTATCTTACGGTTACTTAGCTGCAAAATTTATTATACATAGTTTTAATTTTAGTAGTTGTATGAACACCCACTTATATATTTATAAATCAGGTTGAAGTTATTATTGAAGACCTTATTTCAGGCAACATATTAGTTACAAAATATTTTTTTTCTAAGAAATTTTGTTTCTAGTGTTATACAAATAGAAACACTTGATAAGTACCTAAAAGCTATTAACAAAACACCCAAATTTTTTAACAAAACGAAACAAATTACATTATGCGAAATTTTATTTTAACATTTACATTATTATTAAGCCTTGCCACTTTGTACATTCAACCAAATTTTTATAAAGCTGATATTGAAGAAATGAGTTTATCAAAAGATTTTATTTTTAACTTTTTTGAAGAAGCTCAGATAGATACCTGCTTTTGCAATGACCAAATGTATTTATATAAAGTGCCAATTACAGGATCTGAAACAGAAAACTACTCTAACTATAAATCTAAAGCAATTGTTATTCTGGACACTACTCTGGTAGATAGAGGAACTAATGCTACTCATCAAAATTGGGTAGAAATTGTTGATAAAGAAAAAGCGATAGAAGCGTACAACAACTGTATTACTATATGTGAAAGCAATGTTTCTGAAGCTACTTTACCATCTTATTACTAAAAGCAGAAAAGAATTTATAATTTATTTTTGAAGAGAACAGATTTCAGAAATTCCAAAAACCCAAATAAACGCCTATTAAAAACATCTTTAGCTACAAGCACTCAAATTGATAAGCACAAAACGAGCTGGGTATAATGTCCAGTTCGTTTTATAGTTTTAGTTCAGCTTCCAACATCTGGTAAGCTTTCTACTCTACAAGAAGAAATTTTTGAAATGAAATAACTATTTTCTGCCAAAATTTATACCAGATAATAACTTTTTAAACACAAACTTTATTATATTTAAAAGTAAGCATATATTCAACCTATATTAACAAAACCAAACAACTTTTTTTATGCAAAACACAATTATTAAAATTACGCTGCTAATAAGCCTAACTTTAATACTAAATCTGCAAAACCAAGCCCAATGCCACATTGATGATTGGACTGCCCTAAAAGCCCTCTACGAAAGTACCAATGGCGACAATTGGATCAACCGTACCGGCTGGGATACCCAAATAGCCAATCAAACAAGCCCACCTGTTGGTTGTGATTTGAGTGAGTTGTTTCGGGTTGATTTAAATACTGACGGAAGAGTGCGCCAAGTAAGCTTATTCAGCAACCAATTAAGCGGAAATATTCCACCCGAAATTGCGAATTTGAGCAATTTGACTTCTTTGAATTTATTTAATAACCAATTAAGCGGCTATATTCCACCCGAAATTGCGAATTTGAGTAATTTGACTTTTTTGAGTTTAAGCAGCAATGATTTAAGTGGCAATATTCCACCCGAAATTGGAAATTTCAGCAATTTGACTCATTTGAGTTTATACAATAACCAATTAGGCGCCAATATTCCACCCGAAATTGGAAATTTGAGTAATCTGAATTATTTGGGATTATACGGTAACCAACTAAGCGACAATATTCCATCTGAATTAGGGAATTTAACCAATTTGACTGATTTGTTATTATTCAATAACCAATTAAGCGGCAATATTCCACCCGAAATTGGGAATTTGAGTAATTTGACTTCTTTGAGTTTAGGCAATAATGACTTAAGCGGCAATATTCCATCCGAAATTGGGGATTTGAGCAATTTGACTTCTTTGAATTTAAGCGTTAATGGTATAAGCGGCAATATTCCACCAGAAATTGGGAATTTGAGTAATTTGGCTTATTTGAATTTATTCAATAATGACTTAAGCGGCAATATTCCACCCGAAATTGGGAATTTGAGTAATTTGACTGAATTACGCCTTGATGGAAATCAGTTAAATGGATTTATCCCATTAGAATTGGGCAACCTGACAAGTTTAATTTTTTTAAACCTAAACAAAAATCTCTTAAAAGGAATAATTCCTCCTGAATTGGGCAACCTTATGAATTTATTGGATCTTTTTTTAAGCCAAAATAAATTACAAGGAAATATTCCTCCGGAATTAGGTAATCTAAGTTCTGTAACGAGGTTATATCTTTATTCAAATGAGTTAACTGGTGCTATACCTACAGAATTTGGCAATTTGAATAATCTGAATTTCTTACGTTTAGATAGTGTCTTTCCGAAAAGTATGGTTTATCAATAAAATTTTGTTTTGATATTTAAATTGTATCTATTTATTTAATTTTTACTGTTGAAAAATCATATTCATTAGTGCTTTTACTGTTTTGAATTTGTTTTTTACTTTAAATTTTAATTTTT
>Ga0209187_1001700_pt1 | contig 24098 bp, 15 predicted proteins | sample BantaG_FD_187430 | JGI IMG/M metagenome (GOLD analysis project Ga0209187, IMG submission 187430) | Marine algal microbial communities from Bantry Bay, Ireland - BantryBay_4 metaG (SPAdes) (version 2) | ecosystem: Host-associated > Algae > Red algae > Unclassified | place: Bantry Bay, Ireland...
GGTTACCTGCTGGCGCACCGTGGTGACGGTGCCGTCGGCGGTGTTGAGAACCTGGGTATCGAGCGGATCATCGGCGATAACGAGTGAGCCGATGTTTGCTGCGGCCTCATCCTCGGGACTACGCGAGTCTGACTCTTCGGCCTCTCCCGATGGCGTTCCTTGTTCGGTGGCCTTTTGATCGAGACTGGCTGCGGTAGCAACGCCGGTTCCGCCTCCACAGGCGGCGGCGAGTATGCCGAAGCCCAGGAGAACAAGCCCCAGGGCGGTGGTGGGTTTCGACAACATCTTCATCATTGTCGGCGGTCAACCCGCATTGCGGAGGGGATTATTCCCCGGGCGACTCAGAACTGATACTCGAGTCGTGGAAGGTAACCGACGCCGTCCCAAAGACCCCAAAGGAGACGGTGGCGGTGGCTCCCGGCACGGCGGCCGCAATCTGGGTGCACGTCCCGGTTGTCACCACGTCGCCCGCGTGCAAACCAAGGCCCCGTTCGGCCAGGTGATTGGCCAGCCAGGTCAGCGCAGCCAGCGGATGCCCCAGGACATCGGCGCCGCTTCCGGCACCGGTCTGTTCGCCGTCAACGGTCATCGTTCCCGGCGTTGCCGGCAGATCATCGGGGTCCCAGTCGGTCACCGGCGCTCCCAGAATCAACCCCGCATTGGCACCCGAATCGGCGATGGTCGTCAGGATCGGCTGACTCATGAAGTTGGCCATCCGCCCGCCCACCACTTCGATTGCCGGATGAAGCGTTGACACCGCCGCGGTGATATCGGCTTGGGAGAACGGCGCGTCAGCGGCGGCAAGATCGGTTGCCATGGTGAAGGCCATCTCGCCTTCAATCTGAGCACCGGTGAAGCTCGCCAGATCAAAGTGGGACCCCGAGTCCTGCCGCGCGTGGACCCGACCCGAGATCGGGCCGTCAATCCCCAACGCCTGCTGGGCAAACTCCGACGTGCACCCAATCTTCCACCCCACAACGGGCTGACCGAGCGCCTTGGCCACCCCATCGGCGATTTCATAGGCCTCATTGATGTCGGCCGGATCGTTGGGAGCCAGCGTGTCCAGCGGTGAACGTGATTGGCGGGCGGCCACCAGCCGATCAACGGTGCCGGACTTTCCGGTACCGGTCATTTCTGGGCCACCACATGCATCAGGAGTTGAGCCATGTCGGGAGTGTAGAGCAGGGAAAGTACCGCCAAATTGGAAGCAGCGAAGGACAAAGCCCCGCCTACCCTCGGGGGGAGATGTGGCGGGTTACCCATCCGCTGCCGAGCACGCCTCGGGAGGCGCCCGCGTGAACCCTTCAGCAGAGTCCAACATCGTTGAAACCATTTCGTCGACCGGTAAGTCAGAACTGGCGGCCCAAGCCATCAACGCCAGCAAGATCTACGGCGAGGGCGACACCGAGGTTCGAGCACTCGATGATGTGACTGTTGCGTTCCCGCGGGGGCGATTCACCGCCGTTATGGGACCATCGGGCTCCGGCAAGTCGACGCTCATGCACGTGCTGGCCGGGTTGGACACCCTCACCAGCGGCCAGATAATCGTTGGCGACACCGACCTGTCAACGCTGAGCGAACGGGAGCTGACACTGCTGCGCCGGACCCATGTGGGCTTCATCTTTCAGGCGTTCAACCTGATCCCCACCTTGACCGCACAGGAGAACATCGAACTGCCACTGCGGCTGGCCAGTCTGGATCTGGACTCGTCCTGGTTCAACGAAGTGGTGGGCGCCGTTGGTCTCGGTGATCGAATGGACCACAAGCCGGACGAACTCTCGGGCGGCCAGCAACAGCGGGTGGCCGTGGCCCGGGCTCTCACCGCCCGCCCCGACATCATCTTTGCCGACGAACCCACCGGCAACCTTGACTCGGTCACCGGCACCGAAATTCTGGAATTCATGGGACGCGCGGTCCGGGACTTTGGCCAGACCATCGTGATGGTGACCCACGATGCCGTGGGCGCCAGCTTCGCCGACGACGTGCTCTTTCTGGCCGACGGAAAAATCGTCGACGAGTTGGCAAACCCCACACCCGACACCGTCCTGGATGTCATCCGCCGGATCGGTCGCTGATCATGCTGGCCACCCTTGTTCGAAAGAACCTGGTGCAGCGACCGCTGCGCTATCTGCTCACTGCGCTGGCCATTCTCTTTGGCGTGGCCGCCGTGACCGCAGTGTTCATCTTCACCGATGGACTGCGCGATACCTTCGACGAACTCGCAGGCAATATCGAGTCCGGGTACGACGTGTCGATTCAAAGCGACAGTCCCTTTGGCGATGGACTGTCCAACGCCACCGTCCCCCTGGAAGTCCTGGATCAAGTCCAGGCTTTGGATTCGGTCGCCGCCGCGCAGCCCCGGATCGCCGAGTTTGGCGTCGTGGCCATTGATGCCGACGGCGAACCCGCGCTCACCGCGGGCGGCGCGCCCAACATCGGCCTGAACTGGGAGAGCCGTACACCCAATTTGCGACTGTTCGTGCTGGACGGATCCGAGCCGGTCGGTCCCGACCAGTTTGTGATGGACATCCTGGCGTTCGAGTCCAGGAATTTCACCATCGGTGACCGCTACCAGGTGTTGACCCCCGGCGGCTCCCAGGAGTTTGAGCTGGCGGGCACCTTCTCCTACGCCGACCCCGAAAGCAGTGCGACCGTCGGCGCCATCATCCTGGCCTTCGATGAGGCCACCGCGCTGGAGCTCCTCAACGGAGGCGAGGGCTACGACGACCTCACCCTGGTGGCCAACGGTTCAGCCGAAGACCTGATCAGCGACCTGAAACCCATCCTGTCCGCCCGAGACGACGTCAATCTGGTGGCGCGAAATCAAGCAGAAGTCGAAGCAGAAGTAGCGGGGAACTTTGGGCAGATCGCCAGCATCTTCCGCACCATCCTGCTGGTGTTTGCCGGCATCATTCTCTTTGTCAGTGCGTACCTGATCTTCAATGTCTTCAACATCACCCTCGGTCAGCGAATCAAGGAGTTGGGCCTGCTGCGATCGATCGGTGCGTTTGGTTCGCAGGTGACCACCATGATGCTTGGTGAAGCTCTGCTGCTGGGCATCTTCGCCACCGTTATTGGCTTGCCGGCCGGCTGGGGACTGGCTCGGCTTCTGCGCTTCGGGCTCATCCAGCTTGGGTTCCCGGGCGACACGGGCCTGCCCGTCAACCCGCTCACGATTGCCCTCGCCGTTGCGGTTGGCATCGGGGTGACGATGCTTGCAGCGCTGTTCCCGTCCATACAAGCTCGTCGGGTCACGCCCATCGTTGCCCTGCGCGACGGCGCTTCCATCGACGATTTGGCCGGTGACCGCCAGCCCGCTGCTGGCGCCGCATCGCTGGTGGTTGGTCTGGTTGTGTTCTTTGTGGGCATGTTTGCCTTCGACGGTTGGTTGGGGGCTCTGGTCCTCACAACCATCGGCGGGGTCCTGGTGTTTCTGGGGCTCAATTGGATCTTCGGCGGAGCCAGCGCCATCCCGCGCCTGGGGTTGCTCGGGACCGGCCTGTTGGCGCTGACCGTGGTGCGGTTTGCCGAATTCGGTCTGGGTAAGACCTTTGGCCTGCTGGGCGCCGGAGCACTGCTGACACTGCTTGGAGCAGGCCTGGTCAGCGGCATCTTCGCAGGTCCGATTGCCAAGGCCATCGGGTATCCCTGGCTCGCCGCCGCCGCTCTGGTCCTGGGCGCCATCTATGCCGTCTCCCAGGGCCCAGCGGGTGTAGTGGTCGCGGTCATCCTGGTGTTGTTCGCCATCAGTACCGCGTTCGCCTCCCGGGGACTGACCGGCCGACTCGGACGCGACAATGCGTCACGCAATCCCCAGCGCACCGCCACCACTGCAACCGCGATGATGATTGGCTTGGCGCTGGTGACCACGGTGACCGTGATTGGTGACTCCATAAAGAGCAGTGTCACCGATGCCCTGGGATCTTCGATCACGGCCGACTGGCTGATTCGTGGTCCACAGAGTGGCCCTCAAGGTTTGCCATTCTCCACCCAGGCCCTCGACATCGTCGACGCAGAGAACGCCACCTCGCTGACGGTGCCGTTCCAATTCAACTTCGCCGGCTTTGCACGGATCGAAGGGACCGATGCCGCAACGGTTCAGGCCAACGTTCCCTCACTGTTTGCCTCGCTCGGCAATGACGACCTGGATCCGGCGGACTTCGATCAGGTCAAAGCTGATCTGGGGGCCACCGAAATCTCGGTCGACGATGTGCTGGGGACCGACTTCGCCACGGTTCGCAATCACATTGATGCAGACTTCGTGGATCTCGACACCTCGGTTCCCGTCGACCAGGCCATCTGGATCGAGGACAGCTTCGCTGAAGATCGAGGCTTCGAAATGGGCGACACCTTTGTCGCGGTATTCCTTGACGGCCAGGCAGAGGAGTTGACCGTTGCCGGCATCTACGAAGACGGCTTTGTGTTTGGCAGCCGAGTAATCGACTTCTCCCTGTGGGATAAACATCTGCCGTCGGACCAAATTTCGTTCATGTCGGTCAGCACCGCCGACGGCGTCGCACCCGAAGCGGCCCGAGCTGATCTGGAAGCGGCGCTGGCCGCCGACTATCCGATTCTGACCGTGGAAGACCGGACCGAATTCGCCGCTGACGCCGAAGCCCAGATCAACCAGACGCTGGCGGTGGTAAACCTTCTGCTCCTGCTGTCGGCGGCCATCGCCATCCTTGGTATCGCCATTGCGCTGGCCCTTGCGGTGTTTGAAAGAACCCGGGAGATCGGACTGCTCCGAGCGGTGGGAACCACTGCTCGTCAGATGCGCCAGATGATCCGTTGGGAGGGGCTGATCATCGCCGCATTCGGCGGAGTCGTCGGGATCGTGCTGGGGATCGGCCTTGGCGTTCTGGCCACCCAGAAGATGCCCGAGTTCCTGGTCACCACCACATCGCTTCCCGTGGGCACGATCCTCTTCTATCTGGTGATCGCTGCCTTCACCGGCATGCTGGCCGGTGCGTTCCCCGCCTGGCTGGCCGGCCGAATGAACGTCCTGGAAGCCATCAGTAACGAATGACAACCAACATTGGCATGATGATTCGCCGGGATGTGGCACCGGAGCACGTGGCTGCCCACGCCCAACACCTGGCCAGCCACGTGGACGAACTGTGGATCGTCGAAGATCTGCCGTGGGCCGGCGGCATCAGCCAGATGACCCTGGTACTCGAGGCCACCTCGGGAACCGACGTGGTGGTGGGCCATGGCATCGCTCCGGCTCCGTTCCGCAACCCCATGGCGCTCGCCATGGAGTGGGCCACGCTCGCGCGGTTGTATCCGGGTCGGGTGGCGTGCGGCATCGGCCACGGCGTGCAGAGCTGGATGCGCGACATTGGCGAGGGGGTTGATTCGCCGCTGACGCTCCTGGAGGAGACGTTGGTGGCCACCCAGGCCATCCTCGCCGGCGGCGACCCCGCCATCGACGGGCGCTACGTCCAGATCAAAGGCTGGCCGCTGATCTTTCCCCCAAAGGTCTTGCCGGTGGTGTCCGCCGGAGTTGTGGGTCCCAGGTCACTGGAGCTGAGCGGCCGAGTTGCAGGTGGCACCGTCCTCTCCGAAGGCCACGGACCCAACGAGATTGCTGCGGCCCGGGCGCTCATCAACAAAGGACGCCTGGCGGCCGGACGCGCCGATCATCATCGGCTCACAGTCTTTGCCGGCTACTGGTGCGGGCCGCTGGCCGACATGCCGCCACTTCCACCGGAGGTACCGGACGCGTGGTCCGCCGTTGGTGAGACGCCCACTGAAGTGGCGTCCAAGTTGCAGTCCGTGATCGACGCGGACGTCGATTCGATTGTGCTGGTGCCATTCGGTGACGTGGACCAGCACCTCGACGATCAGCTCACCGTTGCGCTGAACAACCTGATACCCGCACTGCGTTCCTGATCAGTCAGCCGCCGCGGCTGCCTCGCAGCGCTTCTTTGAAGCCAACCCGGCTACCGATGCGCAGCAGCGAATAGCAGTAGATGCTGCCGGCGATCCGGATCATGAGAACGGTCGAGGCGGCGAGGATCACCAGACTCAGCAGGATCTCCCACACGGGCACGTTGGTGAACGCATGCCGGAACGGCATTACCACCGGCGAGGTGAATGGTATGAACGACAGGATGCGGATCGCGATGTTGTCGGCGTTGCCGAAACTGGCGGCGGCAACCCCGTAGCCAATGAACAAGGGCAACATCACCGGCAGTTGGGCCGACTGCGCGTCCTCCTGGCGCGAAACCATGGAGCCCACCGCACCGAATGCGGCCGAGTAGAAAGCAAACCCCAGAACGAAGATCACGGCGAACAACGGCACGACCCCCCAGACGCCTTCGGGAATCTCAATGTCATCAACCAGGACCAGGCCCAACGCGATACCGGCAACCAGGATCAGCATCTGGATGGCGGCCAGGATGCCCAGGCCAAGCATCTTCCCGGCCAACAGGGTGCTCGGCCGAACGTGGGACAACAGCACTTCGACCACCCGGGACTGCTTCTCCTCAATGACCCCCAGCAACATGTACGCACCCCAGATCTGCAGCAGCATGAAGGTGGCCAGTCCGGAGACGCCAGCAACAATCGCACGGACCGCGAAGTCGTTCTCGCCGCCATCGAGTCGACGTTCCTCCACCTCCACCGAGGTGAAGAGTTGGCCGATATCTCCCGAACTCAATCCCAGGCTGTCAGCCCGGTCCGCAAACTGCACCTGTTGTATGACGTTGCGAAGATGAGCGTCGAGACTCGAATTCGGTAGTCCTTCCCAGACCAGAGTGCCGCCGTCGAATGCGACGTCGACGGCCCCTGCGTCGACGGCCGCTTCGGCCGCGTCCACCGTGGCAAACTCCTCGATGGCAACGGTGAAGTCCTCGGTGTCCATATCGAGCGCAGCCACATAGGCCACGCCCTCGCCGAGCACGCCAACAGTTTGGCGATGGTCGAGATCATGCGGTCACCTCGCCGTTGACCTGAGCGCTGATGGCGTCGGCGAATACTTCGTCAAGTCCGGGAGGCTCGCTGCTGATCTGGGTCACCGTTCCCGCGGACAGCGCATGCGCAAGGTGAGCCGATGTGTCCGCCGCGGCGTCCAACGCAACTTCGGCTTCCAGACCGTCGAAGGAACGGACCTTGCCGGACAAGGGCACCCAGTCGGGATGGGGTTCGGCCCACCGGACTTTCAGCAGGCGAATGGGTGATGCGGCACGAAGTTCGGCGATGGCTCCGGAGGCGACCATCGCACCATTCGACACGATCACCACCTCCTCACACAGGCCTTCGACCAGATCCAACTGGTGGCTGGAGAACAACACGCTTGCGCCATCGGCAGCGCGCTCGGCAACGATGCGACGCATGGTCTCGGCAGCCAACGGATCCAGCCCACCAAATGGTTCATCGAGGACCAGCAGATCGGGATCATGCACAAGCGAAACCGCAAGCTGGACCCGCTGTTGGTTACCGCCCGAAAGCTCCTGCACCATCGAGTCAGCCCGGTCGGTCAGGCCCACGCGTTCCAGCCAATGATCGGCCCGTTCGCCGGCCCGAGTCTTGGACAGTCCAGCCAGCTGTCCGAAGTAGACGACCTGATCGCGGGCCTTCATCTGGGCGTAGAGTCCGCGCTCCTGGGGCATGTATCCGAAGCGACGGCGTTCGTCATCGCCCACATCCCCGCCGTTCCACATGATGGTGCCGGCGTCAGGTCGAACCATTCCCATGATGGACCGCATCGTGGTGGTCTTTCCCGCCCCGTTGGGTCCAAGGAAACCAATCAGCGAACCCGGGGCAACCTCCAGACTCAGATCGTCAACCGCTTGAACCTCGCCAAACCGTTTCGATAGTGCGCTGATCTCGAGGCCCGCCATTGGGCCCGATCGTAGTCGCGCGGCCCGCAGCGATCTCGACCGGATTTCAGCCCGCTCCTACCGTGAGCTCGGTGCTCGCAAAGCCCAACGAATCGGCGTAGGCCAGCAGGATCCTCTGCGCCTGTGCGTCGTCTTCGCAGCCAGTTGTGACATAGCCGGTGAATTGCGCGCCATGCAGATGGGCCCAACAGTCAGCGTCGCTTTCTTTTTGGAGGCTTGCGTTCCACTGACCGATGAGCGACTGCCACAGGTGGCCCACTTCGTGAACGGCCACGTCATATCGCAACTGCGGATCAAGCTCCGGGCTGACGCACAACACCCCGGAGTAGTAGCCGTATCGCGCCTTGCCATCAGGGTCGAGACAGAGCTGATCAGCCGGCTCCCAGGCCGCGTTGCTCCAGAAGGGCACATCACCAATGAGATCAGGGGGGATCGTTTCGCCGACCACCACGCCCGCCAACCACCCGGAGCGCCAGAAGGCGGTGACCAGGTCCGTCACGTCCTGCCTGGTGGCGAAACAGTCGGTATCGCATTCCAGGTCAACCCCTGCCAACCGCCGACCGAATAACGTCTGAGCCACCGCAACCTCGTTTATAACGAAGCCGCGTTCGATCAGTGGCCAGCCGGGCGAACCGAGCCACCGCCAGGAAACTTCGGCGAGCTGTGGTCGGGTCAGAACAAAGCCCGTGCACCCATCGGGGCAGAAGGATTGAGGCAGGGCCTCCAGCTCCGACCGGCGGCTGGCCGGAGTGCCCACCGCAGCCTCCAACCGTTCGAAAATGTTGATCAACTCGCCAACAGCAACCGGCGCGTCTGGATCGCACTCGGCGGCACAGATGGCGCCGGTCACCCAGTCGGGGGCAGAGACCGGCGGCGGCCGCGGCGGAAGGGCTGGGACTGCAGGGAATGGGGTCGGCGTCGACGAAGAGCAAGCGCTGCCAAAGACAGTTGCCGCAAGCAGGATCGCTACAACCAGCCGAGGCAACGACGGCTTCTGCTCAGTCAACGAGTTGTCGACTCTGCGTGGCGTCAATGAACTCTTCGACGATGTCGTACACGACCTGGGTGGCCAGCTTTCACTTGTTTATCGTGCCCACGCGAGATCGCTTCGTCTACCAGCACCGGCTGCATGGCCATCCCCAACCGCATGGGGGTTCCCGGATTTTCCAGCTGCGGGCCCGCCGTACCGGCTGACATCGGCGCCGCCGCGTCGTCCTTCATGGCGAACTGAACCTTGCCAAACTGTTTCGATAGTCCGCTGATCTCGGGTCCCGCCTTTAACCCGATGATAGTCGCGCGGCCGCCAGCGATCTTAAAAAGATTTCGGCCCGCTTCGACCGTGATCTCGTTGCTCGCAAGCGCAATTTTCTTCAGCAGCGCAAGTCAATGTGGAGTACGTTGCTGGCGTACAAGTGCGGGTGCGGGTGTTCGGGAGGGCCTCGTGATGCGACGTCGAGCGGACGTGTCGATCAGGACGCTGTGGTCTGCCTTTTTGGCGACAGCTATGGCAATGATGCTCTTCAGCGCGGTTGCAGTGGCGCAGGTCGATCCATCCACAGCAGAGATCGCACTCGCTCCGGGGCAGCGCGAAGCAATCGACAAGACTGCCACCATCTCCGGGGACTCACCGGTGGTCGATCTTTGCCTGGTCGCCGACCGGACCGCCTCGTTCAAACGCGACCTGACCCAACTGCGCACGCACATCTCGGGCCTCATCTCGCTGACCACTGGCCGCGATATGGCCTTCGGCCTCGTGGCAGCGGGAGACTACCCCCTTGCGCCGTTCGGCTTTCCCGATGACGTTGCGGTCGAACGGCTCGCAGTGCTTGGATCGGCGGCCGCGTTCGAGACTGCAGTTGCAGATCTCACGCTCATCCGCGGCGGCGATCCGCCCGAAGCGCAACTTGATGCCATTGCCGCAGCTGCCAATGCTGGCGCCGCCGGATGCGGGTGGCGCGAGGGATCAAAGCGGGTGTTGGTTGCCACTACTGACTCGTTGTGCCACGGTGCCGACGGCGTCCATCAGGCCACGACTGCCGACGTTGTTGCGGCCATGAACATCGCCGAGATCACCTTCATTGGACTGGTTGAGAGCACCGACGCAGCCGAGTGCTTTGAACCGCTTGCCGCGGGAACCGGGGGAACGACGAGGGCGCTCGCCTCAGACGCGACAGAGATCGCCGAGATCGTCGCCGACGCCATCAGCGAGGTCGGCAACACGATTACCCCGTCGCCAGGCACCGGGTGCGACTCCCTGACCGTGACCTTCGAACCCGCATCAGCAACAAACGTCGTGGTCGGCCAACCCGTCTCATTCACCGAGACGGTGACGCTGTCCGCAGACTTCGCCGGTCCATTTGGGGCACCCATCACCTGCGAGGTGAGCTTCGGTGCGGCTGGAGCCCAACAGCTCACGGTCAACCCGGTGGAGCCAGCACCAGGAACGCCAACGCCAACCAGCACGCCGACCCCGCCCACAGAACCAACCGCCACCGCCACACCAACGCCTGGACCCGGCACCCCAACCGCGATCCCACCAACCAACACGCCAACCCCCACCCCGACACCAACGCCCGGTGCCGGCGCTCCAACCGCCACTGCACAACCAACCAGCACACCCGTACCCACGGCGACGCCGATACCCAATCAGGTGCTGGGTGAATCGGTCACGCGATCGACAGCAACACCAACCCCAACGCCGATCCCAGCCTCGTCCGCGTTCATCGATTCTGCGCCGCTTCCGGTGCCGACTGCAGTCGTTTCCGCCCCGCCTCTGTCGGTGACCGGCAGGGACAGCATGACGTTGCTTGCGTTGGCTCTGGCGCTGTTTGCGGCTGGCGCAATCGCGATGGGGCTTCGCCAGCAGTTGCGGGGACGTCCTGCTCGGAACGGGGATGCGTCATGAAACGCATGACCGGGTACATCACCGTCTTTGTGGTCTTTGCGATGGCAGCAACCACTGTCTTCAGCTCACCCACCGCCGCAACAGAGGGGTGGCTTGGCGCCGCACCATCGCCGCGGAATCACACCGGCCTGGCTCAGGTCCAACCTCCCACTTCGTTCGTCGACGCTGGCCCCGACCTCAACGTCCAGGAAGGCGATGTCGTTGAGCTCGAGGCCGTCACCCCGGCGGGCACGCTCGGAGCGCCGACCCTCGCGCCAAGCCGAATCAGCCGAAACCTCCCCAACGACACCCAGGTCAGCGTTGAGGTTCGCCTGGACGGGGTTCAGAACGATGCGGTGGTTGGGGGTATCGACCTTCGAGCATTTGACAGCCCAACCAGATTCAATCTCATCTCGGTCATGGACCTCTCAACCAGCACGCTCAGCGACGGCTGCGGTGGAGACGAAAACGGCGACGGCGACGTTGGCAGCATTCTCGATTGTGAAGTGCTCGCGGTCCTGGAGCTCAACAACCGCCTCGCCGGCGATCCGCGCGTTCGAAGCGGACTGGTGGTCTTCTCTGGCGCCTCGGCCGCTGCAGACCTCAGCCCGGCAGACGGACCACAGTTGGCGGTGCGACCCAGCGACGACGAAGACGCTTCGGGCGTCACCGACTTCGAAGAATCCGTGCGCAGCGTCTTCGCTATTGAGGGCGGCTTCTTTGGAACCAACCGATCCGGTATCGACCAGTTCACCAGTACCGAGGTGGGGCAGGGAACAAACTTCCTGGCAGCAGCAACACGCGCCTGTTCGTTGGCCCAGGAGAGCTTTACCGGACCGTCGGTGATCGCATTCATGTCAGACGGCGAAGCGACCGAAACCGATCCGCTCGCTGATCTGTTGCCGTGCGGCGATGCCGCGTTCTATACGTTCGCCGTCGGTGCCGGGTCCTCCTGTGACGGCGGCGTGCAGTCCCTCAGCTCCATCGCGGAGCTGACGGGCGGTAGTTGCACTGAGATCATCGACATCACCGATTTGCCCGAGATTCTGGCGGCCACGATCGCCCCCGAAATCATTTCGGCGACCCTTCAGATCGACGGCGGCGACCGGATCGATGTGTCCTCCTCGCTGAACATTGCGCTGCCGGCGTCCGGGGCTGTGTCACTGGCGTTTGATCAGGTTGAACTCCTGGACGGAGCCACCGAGGTCTGCCTTGAGGTGGTGCTGCGCGACGAGGTTGGCGAAACACCGATCGAAACCTGCTCCGACGTTGTCCAAAGCGTCGGTGACGTCTCGTACGCGTGGACGAACACCGACCGGAAGGGACCACCGGTGTTCGTGGTTGGAGCAGACACCGCAACGCCTTCGTTCGTGGCGTTCGACAACGGTCGCTACACCTTCGAGGTGGTCGCGACCAACGAGGTTGGTCAATCCGCCGCCGACACCTTGGTGGTCGAGGTCGCCAACGTCGAGCCGTCGGTGACCACCTCGAGCCTCGACGCATCGGTTGGCGGCGTCACGCTTCTCGCAGGTGAGTTCACCGACCCCGGTTGGGCTGACACCCATGCGGTCACCGTGGACTGGGGTGACGGCACGACGCTCCCTGGCGCCATCGGGGTGCAGGGAAGCGGAGAAGGCACGTTCTTCGCCAGCCACCGATTCGACGCCCCGGGTGAGTACGACATCACCGTCACCCTGGCCGACAACAATGGCGATTCGGACATCGCCGAGATTGCACTCCCCACCATCGTGACCGGGTCCATTGCGGTGTGGGCCGAAGACGTCACCACCGCGGGCGAAGGCATCACCTTCCAAGGGGCGGGCACGTCGATCAGCGGCACAGTCCACTCAAATGCCTCCATCGCCGTCATCGCGTGCGACAGTGCCGTGACCGGCCAGGTGGAGTACGGAAACTCTTTCGATCTCGATCCGCAATGTGCCCCGACCGACGGTTTCGCCAGCCCCGAACCAGTACCGGCACGACCATCGCCACTACAGCTTGACGTGGCGGACTACGCACCGGGAGCGGAGGTGGCCACGACGATTGGCCGCCGCTACTTCGACACCACGTCCCAATGCCGTGATGGGCGGTGGCGAGTCCACGATCAGGACCTCGTGCCCGGCGTGTACTACGTGGACTGCGACGTTGACTTCATCAACGCATCGGGCGAAGTGACCATCATCAGCACCGGCGAGATCCGGACCTCCGGCGCCAACCTGGATTTCCGACCGTATTTCGGCTCACTGCTGTTCCTGACCAGCGCCGAGGACGACGGCGTCTCGATCTCCAGCACCAACTCAACCTATGAGGGTGCCATCTCGTCACTCAAATCGATTGTCGATCTCGGTGGTGCCGACAACACCTACGAGTGCGGCATCTACGGAGCGTCGGTTTCCTTGCCCGGCGTGAACACCACGATCGCGGGCGGAGAGTGCGGGGCCCGACCAACCGGCATCGTGTCTGCGGTCATCCAGCCGGAACTGATTGTCGCCTTGAGCACCGAGCAGTCACCACGCACGCCCGGGGACACGGCGCAATTCCAACTTTCGGCCACCAACACCGGCGCACGCCTGGTGATGCCGGGAATCGCCGCCATCCAGAACATTGACGGACAAGACCTCACCATCGACGGCCTCGACATCGTCTTCGAACGCCGGGCCACCGGTTCGCCGGACTGGCAGAACTGGGAGCTTGACCCGACACGACTCTCGGTGGCGGTCGAACCGGTCGAAGCGGGTGGCGTCACCTACGCTCCCACACCGTCAGGAACCGTGGTCGAGCCCGGCGCTATCGCCATCTGGAGCTTCCAGGCCATCGCCGAGCTGACGCCAGCAGAACTCGCCATAGTGACCGACCCCACGGCAACATCGGGCTTCCGGGTGCGGACCACAGCCGCCACCGACGGCACGGTGCGCAGTCGGGAGCTGTACCGCCTGGGACGCGACGTTTCGGAGTCGCTCCACGCCCAATCCGGCGTCGTCGTTGGTGGGCAAGCCACCTTCCTGTCTTCACTGGGCAGCACCCAGATTCTCGATATCGAACCGCTCGACCCCGGCGAGGCCATCGAACTGCTGGTGCCCGTTGAGATCGAGGTACCGGCACCGCCCTTCCCCGGCGAATCGACCTTGAGCTATATCAGCCGCCTACGACGCGCCGATCAACAGCGCGTTGTGGGTGCTGCGATTGCGACTGGTACCGGCGATGCTGGGCGGGTCATCGCATCTCTGGCCGTCGACAGCACATCCGTTGATTTGCCGATCGTCGACATCCAAAAGGTGGGTCCGACTGTGGTCACCTCAGGTGGTTCCGCAGACTGGACAATCCGTACCGTCAATCTCGGCTCCCAGACCGCCTCAGACGTTGAGATCATCGACGTATTCGGCGAACAGGAGCTGCCCGTCAACAACGCGCCGACGACCCTCGAGCCGAGTGCTGTTGTCGATTCGGCTGCGGTCGCAACCATTCCTGCTGACACCATTCGGGAATTCACCAACAACACTGCCTCGGTTACCTGGTCCGATGCGAACGGGAACCAATACGGTCCGGTGGTTGGCGAAGCGCCAATCGACATCTACCGCGGACCGGCCCTCACGGTCACCATCCTTGAAGAACTTGCCATCGACGCAGACGGCAACGGTGTCATCTCCCCCGGTGACACGCTCAGCTACACGGCCACGCTCACCAACAGTGGCGATACCGCGTTGTCCCAAGTGGAACTCAACGCATCCATTGACCCAAACACCACGGTTGACGCTACGACGGTCACGGGCGGCGCTGGGCAAATCGAAGCTGAGCCGGACACCCTCACCGTGGCCGTTCCGGACATGGACGCGGCGTCGCAGACAACAGTCGAGTGGCAGGCGGCTCTTGTCGATCCGTTCCCCCCGACCGCCAGCTCCGTTTCGACTGTGGTGTCGGTGGAAACGTCTCAGCTTGGAGTGGTGCCCGCCAGTCCCGCGGGCACGGTGAATCCCGGGGCCCCCGTCACCACGCCAATCACCGTGCCATTTTCGGTTCTGGCGTTCGAGGTCGACTGGCGTTTGACCGAAGACAACGACAGTTCCGGAACCATCACGCCCGGCGACAAGCTCACCTACACCGGCCGCCTGGCCAACACGGGAAACGTGCTGGCAACCGGGGCGACGATGAACGTTGCCCTCGACCCGGGAATCAGCGTGGTCGACGGCGAGGTGATGGCATCGCTCGGTTCGGTCAGCAGCACTGCCTCATCGGTCGACGTGACCGTCGGTGATCTTGCCGCCGGCGGTGTCGCTGGTCTGACGTTCAACGCCATCGTCGCCAACCCGTTGCCCACCGGGATAACCGAACTGTCGTTGGTTGCAACCGCCCAGGCTGACGGCGTGGCGCCCACCGCCGCAACGGGCCCTGGCGGCTCGAACGAACCCGCTCCCCCACTTCAGATCGGCCGTCCCGATCCCACCACCGGCTCAACCGGATCGACCACGCCAACGAACGGCACCTCCGGCGGGACCACTCTGTCCGGTGCTTCGGCGCCGGGCGTCGGCCGAGTCATCGACGACGCCCCCATAAGCCCGGGTGCCGGAACCGATTGTCAGTCAGTGACACCCGCGTTCGGCACCGAGATCGCAGGGGCCACCCCCATCTCCATAGCTGCAGCTGCCACCGACGGCGCCGCAATCACTTCCTGGCGCGTGGATGTCTACCCGGCGGGTGTCCCCGGCGAAGCCGAGACCATCGGCACCGGAACCGGCGCGCCCCCGGCCGTTCTGGCCACGTTCGATCCGTCCACCCGCAACAGTGGGACCTGGACCGTCGTCGGCGAGTTCCAGACCGACAGCGGTGGGCTCGGTCGCTGTGAAACGTCGCTGGTGTCAGAGGGGCTTCTCAAGCTCGGCCGGTTCACCACGAGTTACCTCGACCTCAACGTTCCCGTGGGCGGGATTCCGATGCAGGTCATCCGTAGCTACGACACTCAGGACCGATTCAGCGACGGCGATTTCGGGCCGGGCTGGACTCTCTCGTTTGGCAACTTCACCATACAAACCAACACGCAGCTGGGCCGAGGGCCATGGTCCTCCAGCGTGTGCGGCGGGTTCTTCCTGTTCTCCGAGGTCTGCTACGAATCAGAAGAGTCGCGCTACATCACGGTCACCTGGCCAGATGGGCGCGTGGAGTCGTTCGATTTCACCCCCAGCGGGTTCGCGCTGTTCCCAATCCTGACCACCGCCGAATTCACGCCCCGAGATGGTGCAACGTCCTCACTGCGACTTGCACCCGGCCAGGAGACCCCCTCCCTCAGCCCCGTCGACGGAAACATGAGAGGCGGATTGTTCGGGTCAGGCGACATCTTCAGCCCCCGCCGATTCATCCTCACCGACCGGCTCGGCACCGAATACACCATCGACCGGTCCACCGGTCTGGTCAGCCAGGTCGCCCTCGACGGCACCACGCTCACCATCGGCGCCGACGGCATTCGTTCCAGTCTCGGCCCGCAGATCACCTTTACCCGCGATGCCGATGGCCGAATCACCCAGCTGACCGATCTGGCCGGCGGGACCATCAACTACACCTACGACGCCAATGGCGATCTGGTCAGCGTGGCCGACCAGAACGGAAGCGTCACCACCTTCGGCTACCTGGCCGGCCACTACCTGGACGAGATTCAGGAACCCGGCGGCGGCCAGCCGCGTCGGATGATCTACGACGACGAAGGCCGCCTCACCTCCATCACCGATGCCTCCGGAAACGTCGTTGAGGTGTCCTCAGACCTCGACAACGGCACCGAGATCACCACCAGCCCAGACGGCAACCTCACCACGATCACCACCCGCGACGAAGCGGGCAACATGACCTCGGTGGCCGAGGTGTACGACGGCGAGACCTTCCTCACTTCATTCGATTTCAACGACCGCGGCCAGGTCACCGGCCGTACCGATCCCCAGGGCAACACCTGGAGCGGCAGCTACGACGCCAAAGACAATCTGACGTCGTTCACCGACGCCGACGGCAACACAACACTCTTCACCTACGACGATCGTGGCTACCCGGCCACGATGACCGATGCCCTCAACCAGACCACGACGTTCACCTATGACGAGCGTGGCAATCTCGTGTCCACGGTTGACGCTCGCGGTGTTGGCCAGTCCTTCACCTACGACGGTGCGGGCAACGAGCTGACTCGAACGGACTCGCTGGGTCAAACCTGGTCGGCCACCTACACCACGTCGGGCCTGCTGGAGACCATTTCTGATCCGCTCGGCCGGACCACCAGCCATACCTATGACGCCAACGGCCGCCTGGCCACCACGACCGCCGCCGACGGCGGCGTGACGCAGTTCTCCTCGGACGGCGTCGGGAACCTGGTCCAGATGACCGATCCCCTGGGCCGGGTCACGGCGTACACCTACGACGCGGCCAACCGGTTGACCTCAGAGACCGATCCCGCCGGGTTCACCATGACCTACACCTACAACGGTGTTGGCCGCATGACCAGCATGGAGGACGGCTCGGGCCGGACGTGGAACTACGACTACGAGTTCGACCGTCTGACATCGGAGACGGCGCCCGACGGCGGTGTCACCAGTTACAACTACGACGGCGCGGCGAGGGTGGCCTCGATTGTCGATGCACTGGGACGAACCACCAACTACGAGTACAACGAAGCCCATCGCCGCACCGCCATTGTCACGCCGTTCGGAGCCGGCGAGACCGCTACGACCCGATTCGGATTCAATGCGAACGGACAGGTCGCTTCGATCACCAATGGCGAAGGCGAGAGCACAACATCCAACTTCGACGCGCTTCGGCGAGTCGTGTCCCGCACCGACGCCCTGGGGCGCGCCGTCAACCACACCTTCGACGCCTCCGGCAACGTCGCCTCGCAGAGCAATGCGAACGGCGAGACCACGACGTTCTCCTATGACCTGGCCAACCAGCTCACGGCCCGAACCGACCCCACCGGCGCCGTCACCACCTACACCTATGACCCGGTGGGCAATCTGTTGACCATGACCGATCCCGTTGGCCGGGTCACGTCATATGGCTATGACTCCATGAACCGACGGGTCTCCACGACCATGCCGTCGGGTGACGTCATGTCAACGGTCTATGACCTGGCCGGCCAGGCCGCGTCCCAGACCTCGGCGGCCGGTGTCACCCAGTCGTTCGGATACGACCTGCGGGGACTGCTGACGTCCACCACCGACGAATTGGGCAACGCCCGAACCATCGCCTATGACGGCGCCGGTCGCAGAACCAGCGTCAGCGACGCGCGGGGCAACACCACCACTTACGGCCACGATGCGGTCGGTCGTCCGACCACCGAAACCGATCCGCTCGGCGGTGTGGCGACCATGGGCTACGACCTGGCCGGTCAACTGGTCTTGGTCACCGATCCAAACGGCGCGTTGCGATCCATGGGCTACGACGACGCCGGCTATCTCACCTCCGAGGCCGACGCACTGGGGCGGACGGCGACGTCCACCTATGACCGGGCCGGCCGACCAATCAGCACAACGGATGCGCGTGGCATCACCGTGACCAATGCATGGGATGCCGCCGGTCAACTCACCGGCCAGTCCTCGCCCACCGAGAACCGGACATTCGGCTACGACCTTGCCGGTCGGATGACATCGATGACCGACCCAACCGGCACCACCAGCATGGGCTATGACGACGCCGGTCGGACGTTGTCGGTGACCAACGCGGCCGGCTCAGTCAGCTACTCCTACAACGCCGCGGGCCAGCGCCTGTCCCTCACGCAACCACAGGGCACGGTGAGCTACGGCTTCGACGCCAACGGCTACCCGTCATCCATCGAAGACTGGCGCGGCGAAACCCTGACGATGGTGAACGATGCCGACGGTCGCGTCCTGAGCGAAACCCGGGCAAACGGCGTCACCACCGCCCACACCTACGACGCCGCCGGGCGCCTCACGGCGGTGGCCCACACCGATGCGGTCAACGCAATCGAGTCGTTCACCTACTCACTTGACGGTGAAGGCAACCGCACATCGGTGACCTCCGCAGCCGGCGTCGAGAGCTATGTCCTCGATCCGTTGCACCGCATCACGAGCGCAACCTATGCCGATGGCACCGCAGAGGCGTTCGCGTACGATGCGGCCGGCTACCGGATCTCACACACCGACACGACCGGCGCCACGACAACCTCGACCTTCGACGCCGCCGGCCAGCTCGTTTCCGACAGCGACGGCACCACCTACACCTACGACGCGGCGGGCAATCTGCTGGGCAACAGCCGAGGTGAGACTTACGCCTGGAACGACTTCGGACGCATGGTCTCCGCATCGGCAAACGGCGCCAGCGAAACCTACACCTACGACGCATTTGATCAACGGGCAGCCGTAAATGGCGAGGCGCAACTCTGGGACTCCATCGGCGGTCTGCCCACCCTGATTTCAGCGGGCACGGACAACTGGGTCCACGGCCCCCACGGGGTGGTTCGCGACGGCTCGCAGTGGCTGCTTGACGACGGCCTTGGCTCTGTTCGTCTCGAAACCGACGGTGCTGGCATCGTCGGCGACCGCTTCGACTTCACCGCCTTCGGAACGCCTCGGGGCACCATCCCCGATGCGTTCGGTTTCACGGGCGAACAGCACGACCCAACCGGGCTGATTCACCTTCGAGCCCGCCAGTACGACCCCAATACCGGACGCTTCGCAAGTGTCGACCCGGTCCAGCCGGGAGCGCCGGGAACCACCGGTTGGAACCTGTACGCCTACGCCGGGAACAACCCGACCAACTGGACCGACCCCAGCGGTGAGCTGGCCATCGGCTACGTGATCCTGCTGGGCGCTCTACTCGGCGGCCTCCTCTCATTCTGGACCTGCGACCAGTCCGGCAACGGCTGGTGGAAACCATCACTGGACCTTGACGGATCCTGTGTTGTCACCGAAATCCTGCTCGGAGGAATCTTCGCCGGCCTGGGCGGCTTCGGCGCCGGCTGGGCCGGCCGCCAGCTCGGACGCCAGTTGCTGGTGGGTTGCGCCTGGGGCGCGGCCGAAGGCGCAACCGGCGCCGGCATCAACGGCGCAACCAACAACAACCTCAACTGGGAAAGCGTCGGCGTCGGCGCCGTCTTCGGCTGCCTACTCGCCGGCCTGTTCACTGGCGCCTTCCACTTCTGGACCCCCAAAGGACCCAACACCGGCGGCACGGGCGGCACCGCTGGACAAGGCGGCACCAGCGGACAGGCCCCAAGACCGACATCCGGCTTCATAGACCCTGGAGATGTTCGATTCTCACAGGCGGACGCTTCGTTGAATTTCAGCAATGGCGGGAACGTGTCGGATCTCTCAGCCGGTTTAAGGTCAGGGGCGATTGATCCATCCGATGTCCCGCCAATTCGCCTCGCTGAGATCGATGGTCAGTTGTTCACGCTGGACAACCGGCGCTTGATTGCCTTCGGTGACGCTGGTGTTCCAGTTCCGTACCGGATGGCAACTCCAGATGAGATTGCCGTGGATGCGTTTAAGTTCACGACCACAAATGGCGGAACCTCGATCCAGCTACGTCTGTTCTCACCGTTCCGTTACCAGGGAGGCCCAAGATGAGCATGCTCAGATTCGACGCGCCAATCGAGACACGAGCCGACTTCGTTCGGTTCCTTCGCGAGATGGCTGCCGACTTCGAACAGAACCCCGATGGATGGGAGCCCGACGGGATTGGCGATCTCCTGCACAGGATGGCGTTTTATGCCAGCCAACCTCTGGACGGGTTCACGGCAAACATGAGACCGGGTGAGTCTGCTGAGCAGGCCTCCTGGAGAAGGTTTGCCGACATCGTGGCGGGAGCCAGAGTCTACGAATGAGAAATTCCGTCGCACGGGTTCTCGTGGCGCTGATTCTCCTGGTTGTTTCCGGCACCAGCTCAATTGGTGTTGCGGGAGCGTCGCCGAGCGTCACAGCTCAGGCCGGCCTGGTCGCGTCCGCGAGCGGCGGGTACGACAATCCCGAGCACGCCTACGACACTGTGGCCGTCAGCAAGTTGGTGAACGCGTCGCTTCACGCGGGCGCCGCAAATCTCGATGGCATCGCTGGCAATTCGCTCCTGAAGGCAGTTACAACCCTCTACGACTCGCCCGCCAACTTTGTTGCCCCAAACCCGCTAGCCGATGGTCTTCTCGGAGCGGGTGATGATGTCGTTGTTTTGGGTCGGCAAGCGGATACTGCTGTTGCGCAGGGTTGGCCTGGTCATGTTGTTTTGGACACGCCGGGTTGGTCGTTGCAGTTGAACGATGACTTCATTGCGGGTGCGATCGCTCAGGGGCGGTCGATCTATGTGGCTAGCCCGCTCGACGGGAATCTTGTGCAGACAACGGGCCGCTTTGCTGGAGAGCCGACGATCTTCGCTCGTGAGCTTCAGCAATTGGCTGACGCCGGCTACACCCGCGTTGGTGACTATTTGGTGCCGCCGTCATGATGGCCTTGGCGAGGGCATTGGATGCGGTGTCTCCAACGGGCATTGAGGATCTTGGGGGTAGATGGGATCGTTCAGTGCTGGAAGGCCTGGTTGCCCTTGATGCAGGTGGTGGTGGTTGGGATGAGGTTGCTGGTGTCCTGACGACCGAACGGGCGTGGGTGTTGCTTAGCTGGGCCGAAGGAGTCTGCTCATGGGCCGTTCGCAGTGAGTCTTTGGATCTTGTTCGACGGGTGTTGCAGGCTCTTGCGCTTGTCGATCGGCGTCTTGACCGTCGCGATGTACTAATCGTTGCTTCGCTAGCTCGCCGCGCTGTTAGCCGGATGGGTTCTTCATTCGATGAGCTCGTTGGTTCCGTGATCGTCTTCGGCGAGCCGCTGCCGGGTTGGTTCGCTAGCGCCCATGGCGGCTTACCCAAGAGTCATCGAGAGGTCGGCGAAGGTTTATCGTTCGCGTTCGTGCGTGAGCGTGTGGAAATTGATCCCTCGGCGCTACGAGATCTCTTCGGCGAGTGTTGATGCCCTCGTTCAGTTGATGGTGTTGGTGAGGTTTTTGAGTCGGGTTTTGGTGACGAGGGCGTCGATGAATCTGGTGATGAGTTCGAGGTCGTCGGGGTTGAGTTCGTTGAGGTGGTGGAGTTGGGGGCCGAGGGCGTCTTCGGGGCTGGTGAAGGGTCGTCGGGGTGCGTTGTCGACGAGTAGGTAGTCGCAGCTGACGTTGAAGGTTTGGGCGAGGCGGATGATGGCGTCGGCTGATGGGGTGATGCGGCCGTTTTCGTAGCGGCTGATTTGGGCGGGGTCGGCGTCGATGCGTTGGGCGAGGTCGCCTTGGGACCAGGTGTGTTTTGTGACGCGATGGGAGCCCGAGGGTTATCGGAGGCGACGATCTCGAATCGGCGCCGCATGCTGGCGTTTCTGGCGGAATGGTTACAGGACCGTGGTGTTGGACGTCCGGCGGATGTGACGAAGCCGATGTTGGATCGCTATCAGCGTTGGTTGTTCCATTACCGCAAGGCCGATGGCGACCCGCTCACGTTCCGGAGCCAACACGCACGCCTTGTCGCCGTGAGAGCGTTTTTCAAGTGGGCGGCGCGCCAGAACCTGATCCTCTACAACCCCGCCTCAGAACTCGAACTCCCCAGGTTGGAGAAGCGGTTACCGAAAGCGGTGTTGACGATCGGGGAAGCCGAAGCCGTGTTGGCTCAGCCGAATCTGGAAACACCGGGCGGGTTACGGGATCGGGCGATGCTCGAAGTGTTCTACTCCACTGGGATGCGCCGGATGGAGTTGGCGAACCTGCAGTTGTTCGATGTCGATTTCGACCGGCGCACAGTCTTCGTTCGCCAGGGCAAAGGCCGCAAAGATCGGATGGTTCCGATCGGTGATCGGGCGTTGGCGTGGATCAACCGCTATTTGATCGATGTCCGGCCCCGCTGGGCGAAGATCCCCGATGACAACTGGCTGTTCCTCACCCACGACGGCACCGCGTTCTCGCCGTCTCGGCTCACCCAGATGGCCCGGAACTACATCAAAGCCTCTGGCGTCGGCAAAGAAGGGGCCTGTCATCTGTTTCGCCACACCATGGCCACGCTCATGCTTGAAGGCGGAGCCGATATCCGCCACATCCAAGCCATGCTCGGCCACGTGAGACTTGAGACGACTGAGATTTACACCCAAGTCTCCATCAGACATTTGCAACAGATCCATGCTGCATGTCACCCCGGAGCCACCAACGAGCTCAACCGAGACAACGACACCCAAGCCTTCCTCGATGAGACAACCAGTGATGCTGTGACGTCGCGTGAAGAGCTATTGGCTGGCTTAGAAACAGATCTTGTTCTCAAGAACCGCCCGACGCCGGATCCCGACACCGCCACGCGCCAAACCTGAACCGACCAGCTGACGGCACGACGTCGGCGTTCAGAGTTTCGTTGTCATCGGACACACACGACCGATGGGCGACACGACCAGCTGGTGTGCCCATCGGCTTTCGGACAGAGATTTCAGACAGTCGAGTGCAAAGCAGCATTTTCGGCACCAAAACGCGGCGGCAGCTACCCCGGCACCACACCCGGCAACCACCCCATTTCACGCCCCAAGTTCTGACCGGCCAAACATGTCGTTTGGGACGCAACGGAATCATTCACACCTATGCACCAAGGTGCTACCGACCCGGAACCCACACAACTCGTCTGCCTCTTTGAGGGCAACCCGGCGACGAAGGAGCCGGGGCGCCAGGACAACGAACGAAGAGAGGCGTCAGCCGCCGACCCGACCCGGATCAGGGCCATCTCCGCCACCGAATCTCACCTACTACTTTTCGCCGCAGCATCTCACATTCCATCTACTACTTTTCACACACCGTGACCCCGGAGGCCCCCAAGGGGGGACCTCCAGTTGTGTCATGACTTTCCCATCTACCACTCCGCCCAACTCACACTCACAGACCGTGACATCACGGCCCGAGACTGACCGCGCAATGATCCGGGTATGCAGAGCCGAGCGTGGAACACTGGGGCTGTGACCGCAGCACCGGCTGATCCCGCAACAGATGTGTTCTGGCGCCCCTCCGCTGCGCTCCAGGTTGCCCACAGCCATCCAAGAAGCCGTCGCGTCGCTCAAGCGATCGTGGCGGCAATCTGCGCGTTCACGATCATCCTCACAGCCGCGCCCGCAGCGTTCGCGCTCGGCGTCTCGATTGCAGAAACAAGCGTCGCGGCCCAAACATCCACAGGACACTCATTCGTCGGCGCCAAGACCACAGATGCGTCTACAGGCGTCGGGGAAAACCGGGCCGGAATCTATGACTTCACGTCAGGGTGTTGTGTTGCCCCAAACAGTTCAGCTGGGGATGGGCTGCTCGGTCCAGGTCCGTATGCAGGTGATTCGATTCCGGGCGACTCAACTCGGAACTTCTCACAAAGTCAACGCAATGAACTCAACGCAATCATG
>Ga0209187_1001702_pt1 | contig 24094 bp, 23 predicted proteins | sample BantaG_FD_187430 | JGI IMG/M metagenome (GOLD analysis project Ga0209187, IMG submission 187430) | Marine algal microbial communities from Bantry Bay, Ireland - BantryBay_4 metaG (SPAdes) (version 2) | ecosystem: Host-associated > Algae > Red algae > Unclassified | place: Bantry Bay, Ireland...
AGCCCGATTTTATATCCAATCGCTCTTGCTCCACCTGCTATCTTCAAGGCGGTATTGATCGCTTGTATTTGGTAAGCCTTTTCTAAGTCGCTCGTACCAATCAAATTTCTGATCGGTTCGCAAGTTTCTCCTTTCACTTCTGCTTCACGCAATCGCTTGGCAGCGGATTCTACTTTTTTATCAATTTTTATCGGCATATTATTTATTCAGTTTGTATAAAACAGGTTTACTCGGCGCAGCATCCAACTGCATAGAAGGAATTTGAATATTTAGCAAATATAAACCATCTTCGACATCATCAGGCACAAAAATCATTTCGGTAATCGTACAATCTGATCTAGATTGCTCACTAGCTTGATGTCCTTCGACATTCCAAAATATATGGTGTGCCGCTAAAATCCCCTCGTCTTCCTCTCGATCTACGGAGGGTAGATCAAGCAACAAGTGTTTTACCCCTTGCTCCACCAAAAAAGTCATCGCCTCAGAAGTCAAGTAAGGAGGATTGGTGCCAGAATAATCTGCGCGCAACTTCGAAGGCTTGTTCGGCAAAGTACGTATCACGATCGCCTCAGGCAATGCAGCTGGACTTGAGCCCACTAATTGCGATCTAGTGATCACGCGATCTCCATTATCCTTTTCTTCGAGATCAACACTCACGACCTGCGCCACGAAATGAAACTGCGTCAATTGCTCATGCACAGATTCCTGTTCCTTCGTGATATGACCCAGACATTCGGTGTGCGTCCCATTCCCATGCGGATTCATCTGCACATCAAAAAAATTGACGGGAGCACCTTCCTTAACTGCTCCAATAAAATCACCATTCGTATAGGGCGTTGCTTTAAAAGGGGTAGAATAAAAACAAGTAACTTGACCAATCGGAATGGAAATATCCATCGGCTCCGATAAGTCAAAAGTATACCGCTGTCCTTTGATTTCTATAGTTGCTTTCATCTGCCTAGAGCGTTATCGCCATTACTTGTTTATGAATATCCTCCAATGGAATATTCTCAAAATTATCATTCTGGCAAATATTCAGTAAGAGTTCATCTTGCTTTCTTCCTCTGGCCTTCGCCTCACTATATGGTAAGTCAGGTTTGAAAGTCACCAACGAGTATTTAGAATAGTAGTCTGGAAACTGCTGCTCCAACTTCATCTCTACCTTACGCTTACGCATGAAAGCTACATCATCCACTGCATCCCGCATCTCATAAAAATTATCAATCGCCAAATCTGCAATCGCACTGGCGTTATCCACACGAGCCGCTTCAAATTTGTGGAAAACAGTCTCCCAATTAGGACCCTCCGCTTCCAGTATATCCATAAAAACTCTAACGTCCTCTAGCGAAGCATTCATCCCTTGCCCATAGAAAGGCACAATCGCATGAGAAGCATCTCCCATGATGAGTGTCTTATTGTAAGCTTGCCACGGATAACATTTGATCGTACCCAAAGTACCCACTGGATTTTCAAAATATTCTTCATACAAATGTGGAATATGCGGCAGTAGGCTAGGGTAGTACTTCTCAAAGAAAGCCTTCACTTTCTCTTTCGTATTCAAAGTATTGAATCCCGCTTCTCCCTCATAAGGATGAAACATCGTCAAGGTAAAACTCCCATCCAAATTAGGCAGCGCAATAATCATAAAACTCCCATTCGGCCAGATATGCAACGCTTCCTTTTCAATCTTCCACTTACCATCTGCGCCAGGATGTATAGACAGTTCCTTATACCCATGTCTCAAAAAGTCTTGCGAGTAATTGAACAACAACTTAGTCGTCTGTCCCATCATCGCTCTTCGCACTACAGAACCAGCACCGTCCGTACCGATCACAATATCTCCCTGATCCGTATGCGTTTTTCCATCGCGCGTATATTCAACACTCGCTTCTTTCAGATCTACTTTACCCACCTTGCACTCAAAGTGCAAAGTCAGATTATCAAACTTATCCGCTTCTTCGATCAGAGCTAGATTCAATCCTGGTCTAGATACAGAGTTGATATAGTCTTCTTCTCTGCCGCTGTATAGAGACAGAAATGACTCGCCGCCAAGTGGGTGTACCATTCTTCCTCGCATTGGGATGCACTCTTCCAGTATCGCAGATTTGATACCTGCTGCTTCTAGTGATTTTAATCCTCTCGCGGAGAGGGCTAGGTTGATGGAGCGTCCTGCGTCGGCTACGCCTTTGCGCATATCTGAGTAGCGTTCGTATACGACGACTTCGTATCCGCTTTGGGCCATACGCATGGCTAGTAAAGTACCACAGAGTCCTGCTCCAACTATTATTATTTTATCTTTCATTTTTTTTCATTTAACATTCAGAAAAACAGGTACTAGGTATTAGGTGCTAGGGTCTAGCGGTTTTTTCTAATATATAATGCCTTCCCTTTTTTCTTCTCTTACGCTGGCAAGACTGCTTCTCTATCGCTGGCGAAACCACCTAAGACCTAAGCTTCTTAAACGTGTTCAAACATCTAAGAAAACCTTAGCTAAGTTAGCGTGCGCGAGAAATAAGAGAAAAATCCCTTAGGTACCTTGAGCATGATAGAGTTGCTTAGGTACCTCTTAGGTGTTTAACGAAACGCTTTAGCGAACTGGGCAAAGCGAAACGCTTACAGCTTTTTTCTTGTACACACAAGAGATGAATTCACCATTCACCATTTACAATTCACCATTAAATAGATTCTTTCAACAACCTATAGAACAACCACGCATCTTCAAAAGAATTATACATCGGCACCGCCGACACCCGAATCACATCAGGTTCTCTCCAATCAGCAATCACCCCCTTCTCCGTAATCTTGTCAAACAACGCCTTGTCTGCATTCTTCACCTGTATAGACAGCTGAGAACCCCTTTGGTTGGGATCAGACGGCGTAATTATATTAATCACATCATCGCCCAAAGAATTTACTAAAAACTCCATATACCCCGTCAAGGCAATCGCCTTCTTCCGCAACCGCTCCATCCCCACTTCCTCAAACATTCTGAGCGAAGCCCAGACCGCAGCCATCGCTAGGATCGGAGGATTGCTCAGTTGCCAAGCCTCCACCGTCGGCATCGGCTCAAACGCATCTCGCATTTTGAAACGCGTCTCTTTATTATGTCCCCACCAACCTTCTAGTCGGGGGAGGTCTTTCTGATTATGATGTCGCTCGTGGACGAAAGCACCACCCATGCCACCTGGGCCAGAGTTCAAATATTTGTAATTGCACCAAACGGCGAAGTCGCAACCTGCATCGTGCAATTGTAAAGGATAATTACCCGCGCCATGCGCGCAGTCAAAACCGACATAAGCTCCAACCGCATGTCCCCATTCCGTGATCTTGTGCATGTCGAAATATTGCCCCGTATAGTAGTTGGTATTCCCGAGCATGATTAGCGCCAGCTCATCGCCATTCTCTTCGATAGTCTTTTTAATATCTTCATCACGCAGCAGCACTTCACCAGGTCTTGCTTTGAGCTCGACCAAGCATTCTTTCGGATCATAACCGTGTAATCTGATCTGAGACTCAGCAGCATACTTATCCGAAGGGAATGCATCAGCCTCAATGATGATCTTATTCCGCTTAGCTGTAGGTCGGTAGAAAGAAACCATCATCATATGCAAGTTGACGGTCAAGGTATTCATGACCACGACTTCCTCAGGCTTCGCGCCGACAACTTTGGCCATCGCTTGTGTCAAAAATTCGTGGTAGGGCAGCCAAGGATTCTTCGCGTGGAAGTGTCCTTCCACACCTAGATTTTTCCAATCTTCTAACTCTTGCTCCAAAGCCGCTTTGGTGCTCTTCGGTTGTAGACCTAGTGAATTTCCACAGAGATAAATATAGGGTTCGCCGTTCGGACGCAGCGGCATATGAAATTGATCTCGATAAGATCTCAATTCATCTTGGGCGTCCAATGACTTCGCGTATTCGTGACTAATTTGATGTTCTGTCAGCAGCATTATACCTTCGTTTTAAACCTTTACTTTATTCTTTGTTACTCTTTCTAGAAAATCGGTAGAATCATCACCACATAGCCACTTGACCACATTCTCACACCATATTTCATTGTGTTGTTTTTGGCTTATGATTTCTTCCTCTACGGCTAAGTCTAACAACTTACCAGGGTAAGAGGATTGTGCTACACTCTCCATCTCACCGAGTGGATATGGATCGTCAAGACCCATGATGATTTGATCCGTTCCCTTCTGTCTTCTGACCATCAGGTCTAGTGAGAAAGTATCGTGCACCAAAGTATCAAAGAAGATATTCGGATGACCGATTGCCTTACGTGGTCGTGTCATTCCTTTGAATAAATCTGGACGTCCGTCAAAACCTTGCGTTCTTCTTCCGATGTTCAAGTGATTGAGTTGTCCACCGTGGGCAAAACAAACTCGGATGTTCGGATACTTTTCGTAGAGTCCTTCTAGTGTGTAAAAGTGGTAGGCATCTGCACACTGTGCAATCATCCAAATCAAGTGAAATCGCCAAGCGGTATTCTCCAATTTGATAAATTTCTCTCCATCGTAAGGATGAATCTCTATCGCCAGTTTATACTTTTCGGCCAACTCAAAAATGGGCTCCGTTTCTTTGTCGAAGATGCCTCTCCAAGTTCCGACCGAATCCATATAGTGGGTAGGCAAGCACAATACGCGTAGCCCCAATTCTTCCACACAGCGTTCTATCTCCCAAAGGGCACCATCTATAAAACCAGCGTGTACCACAAATCCACAGGTAAATTTAGTAGGATGATCCTTCTGCACATTGGCATTGAAATCATTCTGAAAACGCAAAGCATATTTCATGTCTCGGATGCGCAGACCGTTTCCGTACAATTGAGATAAGTTGAGCACCACGGCGTGGTCGATCTTATTCTTATCCATCCACTCCAATTTTTCATCCAAGAAAAAACTGGAATCGGTCACTGGTCGCTTCCAGTTTTTCTGCAGCATATGCTTTCTATCCTCATCGATCCAAAAGATTTCTTTCTCTTTCAGATAAGCTGGAATTTGCTCGGGGTAGGGGAGCAAATGAGAGTGTCCATTTATACGTAGATGTTCCATTGTTTTTTTATTTAGCTACTGGTGGTTGCATGACGGTGCCGCAACTATCACATGTTCTATTCTCTTCGGTACCGTAGTATTTATCAAATATCTTAGGCAAGTCCGTCTCTATATTGTCTAGCTTGAAAGGCTCATCGTATAACTTGTGGTGACAGTTCTCACAGAACCAAGCCAAGCCATCGTCCATTCCTTCATCTCTCTTTTGCTCGATCACCAGACCTATGGTATTCGCTCCTCGCTGTGGAGAATGCGGAATATTCGGCGGCAAGTAAAATACTTCCCCTTCCTTGATGTGGATATCTTTTGGTGTTCCTTCTTCAATCACCTTGAGTACGATGTCCCCTTCTACTTGATAGAAAAATTCTGGCGTTTGATTCAGGTGATAATCTTTTCTGGCGTTGGGCCCACCGACCACCATCACGATATAGTCATCGTTATAGATCGCCTTATTGCCCACGGGTGGCTTGAGTAGGTGTCGATTATCATCTATCCATTTCTTAAAATTAATTGCTGGTGGTAACTTTGCCATAGCGGATTGTTTTTAGTTAATAATTAAATCTGGTTCCTATATTTCTAGTGTATCTATTTTTCATTATAAAGATCAACATTTTTAGAATTATTTACAAAGTTGATTTCTTTTAAAACTCCAGCGAGCTTGTCCCGATTTCTCGGGAAGTGTTATTATTATAGCAGATTCTAGGTTCGATTTTTTGAACTCCAGCGAGCCTGTCCCGACTTTTCGGGGAGTGACATTATACCTAACATCGCTTTGTAAATAATGTCACCCCTCTGGGGTTCTACTTATTAGCATTCAATTGGCTATAATAATGTCACCCCTCTGGGGTTCCGCTAATCTAGCATTCAATCGGCTATAATAATTTCACCCTCGCTGAGGGTTAATATTTTGCCATTTTATCATTCAAGTTGACTATCATGATATCACCTCTCTGGAGTTCTGCACATTAGCATTCATTTGACTATAATAATTTCATCCCCGAGATAAATCGGGGCTGGCTCTTCGGAATTTTTATATATAATCAATCTTATAAATTCTTCTGGCGTTCTCAACATATTGATTTTATAAATACTCAAAAAATTAACAAGATAGAACCCCCAGCGGGGGTGGGATTATTATAGCCAATCGTTAATCCTGAAGAGCAGAACCCCAGAGGGGTGACATTCTTCGTTCCACGCTAATTGATCTAGCGCACTAAATATAATCACCCTAAATATTTGAAAACTGATAACTCAATTTCTTCTTGATATTTTCTGGTAATGGGGGTAGATCCGACCTCGGTATCAACAAGGTAGAGATCGTATGAAAATCCGAAAAGATCTGGTGCTTCCTCGCCGTCTCTGCCAGATACTCATGCCCCGATGATCCCCCCGTACCCACTTTATTGCCGAGCATTCGCAGCACCATCTGTGCATGTCGAGATCTCCAAGACGTCATCAAGTCATCGATATCGATCAGATTGGTCAATAGCTGAAACGGCAATTGCAAGATCGGCTCATCTCTATATAAATTGATGAATAAAGCCGCAATCGCAGCATCATAACTCAATCTCTTTTTACCATCCTTGATCAGCTCCTCGTAGTTGTCCCTACTCAAGATAGTTTTGAAGTAGGTATCGGTACCACCGACCATCTTGATGCGCATTTCCTTTTCTTTCTCGGTCAGATACTCCGAAGCCTTGATCGCAGCGTACTCTTTTTCCAGCATGTGCTGCACCGCCTCTTGGTACTTTTCCAAAAAGTCAAAATCATCCGACTTCAAAAACGGAGTTCGCTCCAGCCACTTGTCCACCCACTCAAATAAGGTACCTCCAGCATAAATGTCATCCAGTTCTTTTTGTTGCTCCTCAGGAAATACCGATGAATATCGCTGACCATGATACGTCATCCGCTGCTGCTCAGGCAGCCCCAGCATGCACTCTAGCGCTCTAAACTGAAAACTCTGAAAACCAGAAGCAGGGAAGAGGTAAGCTCTAAAGTCCAAGAAGTCCAATGGCGTCATCGTTTCCAAGACCCCGATCTGTTCGATCAACAAAGCCAAGATCTTTTCCACCCTGTCCAGTCGACCGATCGCCGTTCCCAGACTACGCTCATCGACTTCATTTTTCGAAAACATATCCACCACCGACTTCACTTCGTGATTGATTTGCTTGAACCACAACTCATACGCCTGATGCGTGATGATGAAGAGCATTTCCTCGTGCGCAGGCTTCTCTAGTTTTTCACTACGTAGGATTTGTGCACCGAGTACCTTATCCAGTTCTAGGTAAGAGTGATAATGTATCGTAGTATATTTTCCTTCAGACTTCTTTCCCATGATGGTTCTTTACAAAATTTTAAAATTTCCTATCTTCTCCTGCATCGCCAAGGCGCCTGCACGGAGAGTAGAAACATAGTTTTTCACTTCCTTCTCCTCAAATCTCGCCGCGGGCCCAGAGGCACTCAAGGCAGCCACGACCTCGTCGTTTATATTATAGATGGGAATCGCCACACAGATTAGCCCCTTCTCAAATTCCTCTCTATCTATCGCAAATTGATCTTCACGGATTTGGATCAATTCTTTTTTCAATTTCCTTTTACTCGTGATGGTATTCTCCGTGAGGATAGGCGCGCCCACTTCATCGTATATATAGTCCAATGCCTGACTTTGTTTCTCCTTCGGCAGATACGCCAAGAGCACTTTCCCCAGTCCCGTCGCGTGCGCGGGTAAGGTACTCCCGATATGACTATTGATCGTCAGCCCTTGCGGACTTTCCACCTTATCGATATAGAGCACCTGATTATTTTTCAAGACCGCGATGTGCACCGTCTCCGCTATATTTTGCGCCACGGTCAATAGATCATTGTGTATCCTTTCCACAAAAGCAGAACGCAGTTTCACCCGATTGCCCAATTCAAATAGCTTGAGCCCCAATCTGTATTTGTCCGCCTCCTCATTTTTATCCAAGATCCCGATCGAGTGCATCTGTGCCAAAAACCGAAAGACCGTACTCTTATTGGAGCCGACTTCTTTTGCCAATTCGGTGACCCCCCATTCCAATTTTTGATTGGTGAAGTACTCCAAGAGCGCAAAAGTTTTATGTACAGAATTTTTCAGTTCTTTCATGGCAGCTACATACTATTTGTGTTTGAGAATTTCGCAATAGATTTTGAATAGAATTTTTTAAGATCGAGGCAAAAAACGCAGGGATAGCCTGAGCTATCGCGAGTATTTTTAACGACGAGATTGAACAATTCTATCAAAAGATACGCGATATTTTTAGACATAAATAGTATCAATTACTGTACCGTCAGCTTCACTTTACCCAATCCATCAAATACCCCTTCGATCTGGTCTCCCGCATTGATGTACACGGCAGAGGTAGCGGCCCCCGCGAGGACGACAGCACCAGGCTCGATCGCCTCCCCGTACTCCGCTAGGATTCTAGATATCTCTACCAGCGACTCCAGCGGATTGCCGAGTATCGCATTGGAGTTTCCAGTTTGACTTTGCTCCCCATTGATATTCATATGTAGATGCACATCTTGGACAGGTGTATCCGCCGCCTGCCAATCCCCGATGACATACGCCGTAGAGGAGCAGTTATCCGCAATCACATCCTCCAGCGAAAATTTAAAATTCTCATACCGCGAGTCGATGATCTCCAGCGCACCAGCGACGGCGTCTATATACCCGACCACCTCATTCAGGCGAAGCGCGGTATCGATTCGTCTCCCTATTTTGAAGGCAATCTCTGGCTCTACCCTGGGGTGGATATAGTTTTCCCGCAGCAGCGTCCCCCCATTTTCGATCTGCATCTTGTCCGTCAGCCTTCCCCAGATCAGATTATGCACCCCCATCTGTTCCATCTTCGCCCGACTCGTAAATCCCAGTTTATATCCAGCTAGTTTTTCTCCCCGCTGATATCTATTTTTCAAGGACAGCGCCTGCACCTCATACGCCCCTTTCAAGTCCAGCGCGGTGGTCTTACTGATCTGTTCTACGGAGCTAGCATGCTGCGCAGCATGATCTAGAGTATTGGCAATGTCCTGTATTGACTGTTTCATTATATGATACGCTGTTTTGTTAAGTGATACGTAAATATAATGAGATTCTGGAGAATTGTAATATTCGTGGTGAGCTTATTTTGATTTATTTTTTGGAAGTTTTGGAGTAGGATTATGAGGGGCCTCCTCCCGAGTATGCAAAGGTGCGCCGCGGCGCACCTTTGCATACCTCGGGAGGCGCTACGTTTCGGAGCTCGCTATTCGCTCGGCCCTGCGCCTGCTAATCACAAGGCTATGCTTTGGCTTGGTCTGAGGCTAAGGAGCCTCCCTCCTGCACATCGCTAGGCTGTAGGTGAGAAATTACCTCATTTTCTTTTATTTGGTAACTAGACCACAAAGCCATTTTTTCATTCGATTTATTGTGGGCGCCTCTATTAACCTCTGAAAGAATGTAAATTTTATTTAGCGCTTGAAATACAAGGCGAGCCGATTGAGTTTAGCCGTAGCTAAGCGAATGAGAAACAACGAAGTAGTTCAAGATGATAAATGAAATAAAAATATCTTTTATTTTGATTACTTCTTGAACGAGGTTGATAGAGGTGCCCTTATGTAACATATTTGTATTTTCCATTGCTCCAGATATTCATGCGTACTTCGTTCTTCGTATGGAAACACATATCCCCCATCCTATAGGGAGAGTTGTACTAAACTTGACTTTGTAAAAATAAAACAATAGCTTCAGGTCTTCCTTCGGTGGTTGACCCAGAGGGCACGAAATTGGAAATTTTCAACCACCGAAGGAAGACCTATCCGTTTCTATTCTACTAACTATACTATTCTTCTTGATTTGTCACAATTATCTGTTATATTTGTGACAAAGTATAGTCTTATTTTATGTCGCAATCCGTTGAAAAACAAATAATTAAGTCAATTTCAAATCATAAGCGTGGAAAAATATTTTTCCCGTCAAGTTTCAGCAAATTTGGCTCTTCTACTGCAGTAAGACAGGCGTTAAATAGATTAGAAGATAAAGGTGATTTGATTAGACTAGCCAAGGGTATATATCTTTACCCAAAAACTCATAATTTATTAGGTATCCTTATGCCTACCATTGAAGAGATCGCTAAAGCAATAGCTAAAAGAGATAAGGCCAGAATAATCCCAACTGGTGCAATGGCTGTAAATAAGCTAGGTCTATCGACACAAGTTCCAATGAATGTAGTTTACTTAACTGATGGTACGCCTAGAAAGATTACAGTTAATGGTGGGTCAATAAAATTTAGAAGCGCATCTCCCAAATTGTTAGCGGTAAAAGATGACACCATAATTTTGATAATCCAAGCACTTCGTGAAATAGGTAAGGATAAAGTAAAATATAATATTCGATCAAAACTAAAGCAAATTCTGTCAGCTGTTGAATCGAAAACTTTTGATTATGACTTAAGGCTAGCGCCTGTTTGGATACAAGAACTGATAAAAGAATTAATTACAGAAAAAAAATGAGAGAATGGTTTAAGTTAAGTGAAGATGACAGAAAAGAAATAATAAAGCAAACTAGTAGTAAAGCTGGTTTATTGCCTGCAGCAATTGAAAAGGATTGGTGGGTTATGATTGCTATGAGGGCAATCTTTTCGTCGAAATACAAAGATGTAATTGTATTTAAGGGTGGGACATCGTTAAGTAAATCATGGAATATCATAGAAAGATTTTCAGAGGATATAGACTTAGCAATTGATAGATCTTTTTTTGACTTTACTGGATCATTGACTAGGAAAGGAGTAATTAAGTTAAGAAAAACATCTTGCGCATTTATTGTAGACGAATTTATGCCTTATTTAAATGAGCATCTAACTGAATTAGGAGTACAGGATTTTGAATTAGCAATTGTTGAATTTGAAAGGTCAGATACAGATCCAATCGCAATCGAACTTAGATATAAGTCGCTAACTGAGGAAATAGAATACTTGAAGCCTAGAATATTAATTGAGATTAGTTCAAGATCGTTGAGAGATCCATTTGAAGATAAAGAAAATCAATCAATTATAGGAAAAACTTATCCAGACAAAATATTTTCTGATAAGCCTATTTCGGTTCCTTCAGTACTGCCAACTAGAACTTTACTTGAAAAAATTTTCTTGCTTCATGAGGAATTTCAAAAACCTGATAAAACAAAAATTAGGAGCTCAAGAATGACAAGACATCTATATGACATTTCAAGAATTATGGAAACTGAGTATTTAGAAAAAGCATTAGAAGACGATGAATTGTATGATGTAATTGTGAAACATAGAGAAATGCTTACTAAAGTGTCTTGGGTTGATTATTCGAAGCATCAAAGAAAAGACATTGATTTTATCCCACCAAAGGAAGTTATCAAAGAATGGGAAAAAGATTATTCAGAAATGCAAGAAAGTATGTTTTATGGAGAGTCTGAAAAATTCAATGAGTTAATCGAAAAGCTGAAAGGTTTAAATGCAAAATTAAATAAACTTTAAACTCCTCTAACAACGGAGTGTAATCTCCCTGTTGGTCGAGGTCTGTATTTTAGCAGAAAACAATAATATGTTGTTCGTTGAGGATTGTATCCTCAATGCCATACTCGTGTCTAGTTTTGCTCTGGCTGAGGAATAGTGTTTATAAAATCTAAGAAAATTGGAGTTCGGGTAACCCAGAGCAAAAGAAAGATAAAGTCAAAAATAACCTTCAAAAGCTAAGAATTGATGATAAAATTGACTTTCTAGGTGGATTGTGGGTTATGTCTAAAAAAAGTCTACATAAATAAATTTAGACGAACACTTAGACGCAAACAAGCAGCAGAAATCATGTATATCATTGATATACAACTAATTAATATCGTCTAAACTTAGATTGAAAGAAATAAATCTAGACGCAAAATGCTTTTTTATGACGGTATCTATATTTATAACTTTTTCAAATGCAATTTTGCTAAAAGTATGGATAGCAAAGAGTTTGAAAAAGAAAATATGCCAAACCTAGGTTTTGAGGTCATGATAATGGATAGAGAAGGGAAATGCAATCGCTATTACTTAGAATATCCTAATTGAACATAATAAAGTGCATGAGGGATTATAGGGATTAACAGATAAGAGACTCCCCAAATGGTTTAAAACAACTAAAAGACAAATAATTTGATAGTGAATTTAGTTGTTTTTTGTAAATAGAATTTTTGTAAAATGCTGATAAACAGACATTTAAAACTACTAACTAGTAATTGTTTAATTTTATTTAGTTGTTTTAACTCCTGATTAAGTTACGTCTAAACTTAGATTGAAAGAAATCAATCTAGACGGAAAATGCTCTTTTATGATCTAATAGTCATATACACAAGCTCTGAGGATAAAAGTTTTGTGTACATACACGAAGCATCACGACTACACACCTACGGGATGGGCACTACGTTTCGGAGCTCTCCCGCGGTACCGCGCTCGGCCCTGCGCCTGCTAATCACAAGGCTATGCTTTGGCTTGGTCTGAGGCTAAGAAGCCTCCCTCCTGCACATCGCTAGGCTGAAAAAGGGAGATTACGAACAACACATAAGCTTGCACTATTTATAATAGGTTGAAAAAGGAGTTAGGCCTTTATGATTTTATGGAGTGATTAAAAGTGAATAATCGCATATTGGGTAGCTATTAATTAATGTGATTAATGACGGAACTTTATAGGTATTTACGACTCTAACTGTTTCAGATTTTTGAAAGTTATGAGAGAAGAATCATTAATACAGCAAGATTCAGACAAGGAGAAGACACCCAGTATTATGAATCCATAGAAAACAAATACTCTACAAAAGGTGAATTTTTTTCGACCTTGGAAGATTTAGTGTCGGAAGCGTTAAGAAAGTCCGTCAGCAGCCGTAACTGATCGAGCTACAAACTGATCAGGCATGAAAAAAATGTCTGGATAGGGGAAGTCGCAAATTGAAACACAATGCATCAAAGCGAGTTTTACGGATGTAGGTGACCGATTGATACGTAGTAATTTTAGTCCAGTGGACTAAAATAATGAGGAAACTGCCACAAACCTGTGGTAGCTAGAACAATCTTTCATTATGGTAAATTTTACTTGCCTCGGCGGTAGCCTCGGTTCCTTTATTATTATGATTCACTGGATCATAATTCCTGCGAACCATTTAGTCGTGTTACTTTTTGACGGGCAAAAAGTAAGAGTGAGAATGGCAACATAAAAATTCATAATCTAGAATACCCTACCCGAAGGATTCAAATATATTAGTAAAATATTGACATAATTACCTAATTTTGGTATCTTCATGCATAAATTACTAAGATATTGAACGTTTCAGACTACATATTTCAACTTCAGACTTTAGAAGAATACTCTTTTTCTTGGGATGAAATATTAAAAGTAAGTACTAAATCTGAAGTCTCTTTAAAAAGAGAACTTTCAAGACTAGTAGAGAAAAATAAGATTCTAAATCTTAGAAAAGAGTTTTATCTAATACTACCTCCTCGGTACGCTAGGTTAGGACAAATACCTATACAACTTTATGCAAATAAACTCTTCAAATATTTAAACAAGAAATATTATTTAGGTTTCTATTCAGCAGCAAAATTCTATGGAGCAAGTCATCAACAATTGCAACAAGAATATGTGATGACGGACTATCCCAAAATTGGTGATATTGATAGAGACCAAATAAAAATCAATTTCATTACTTCTTCAAAATGGCCAGAAAATAATATAGTAGAAAAGAAGTCAGACGCAGGAATTTTCAAAATTTCAAGTCCATCACTTACTGCTGTCAATCTAATTCACTACCAAAATAAAATCGGTGGACTCAATAGAATGCTGGCAGTAATCGAAGAATTATTGGAAGAAATTACAATTGATGATATGTTTAAATTGCTCCAGTGGTATTCACATAAAAGTACCTTACAGAGATTTGGTTATTTACTGGGTGAACTAGGCGGAGAGAAAGAAAAATTTTCGCTTATTTCAGATCACTTAAAATTAAATAGATATTACCCAGTTCTACTGGTGCCAAAGTCTAATCAAAAGGCAGCAAAAGTAGATAACATTTGGAAAGTTGATGTAAATACGAAATTGGAGAACGACTTATGATACCAAAACCTTGTGTAGGGCACATCTATCAACTACATTCTTGGCCGATCAGAAAATTAAAAATTTTCTTAAGCGAATTAAAGAAATTCATACTGTGTTGTTCGTCAGTCGTATAGCTACGGCTATTCTCCTTCCTCACGCCTTGTCTGATTTCCTTTAATTCTACTTTCGATCCAAGAGGCAGTTAATCGAAGTGCCCTGTAGCAAAGTGGCAAGATCACGCACCTTGGAAACAGTTCTATCAAATTGAACAAGATCTTGTCATAAGTAGGGCTTTAGTAGAGTAAGCATCCGACCAACTACATCTGAAAATTATTAGGCAAAAGGTTGTCTAGATCAAGAATACTAGTAGTAGGTATTTTTTCAAGCGTTGATTTCATCCAATCATACGGGTTTACCTCATTAGCTTTACAAGTTGCAAAGAAGCTATACATCATAGCTATGTGTTCAGCCCCTTTATGAGACCCAGCAAACAAATAGTTTTTCCGCCCTAGAGCCAACGGTCTAATTTTATTTTCAATCAGATTGTTGTCTAATTCTACATAACCATACTTAAAAATATTCATCAACTTATCCCATTGATTGATCGTGTAGGTCATTGCTTTACCAATTGGACTTTTTGGTAGCACCTTGATTGATTCTTCTTCTATCCATACTTTCAATCTGTGCATCAAAGGCAAGACGTGGCTATTACGATAATCTATTCTTTTTTCAGTTTCTTGTTTAGCAATATTCTCATGGTGATAAATATCAGAAAAAATATCTAATGCTATGGTAGCTAATGTAGGATCATTATTCTTTGCTTCAACATATTTTCGGCGGACGTGCGCCAAACAGCCAGCGAGAGTTAAGTCTTCTTTTTTAGCTAATTTATTATATACACCGTAGCCATCACACTGAAGCACTCCAGTATAACCCGATAACAGTTCTTTAGGACCATTCATACCTCTTCCTTTTCTATAGTCGAATAATATAATCTTTTCCAATGGGTTGTGATAGACCCATTGATAGCCTTGATGTGTTTTTCCTGCTTTATCTTTATCCATTACTTTGATTGGCGACTCATCAGCTTGTAAATAATCTGTGTCGAGAACCTTTTCTTTCAACTTATTGTAAGGTGGATCAAGCAGTGTACATACGGCTACAAACCAATCATTTATTGTACTACTTGGAATGGGTAATTTGTGTTCTCTTTTAAAGCGTTCTATCTGTCTATAAAAGGGTAAATGATCTACAAACTTATTGACTATTATAGAACTTAGTAATCCTGCTTCTGCTATAGATTTTGGCAGTGGGCGTTCAGGCATATCCGCTATTGCTATGCCTCCTTGTGGTTTAGCATATTTAGGTCGAATGTATCTTCTACGGATAAAACTTGCTGGAGTATAATCAAGGACTTCTGTAATTTGCTCACCTATTTTCTTCATGCCAGTAGTGTCTTCCTCTGGCTCGATGATAATTTCTTCTAAAGGTAAGTGCTCTGGTAGTGGTTGGCGTCCTGTGTGCTTTTTCTTTGTCTTTGTATAGCCTTTTACTTGCGTGGTTTGCTCTTCTTCTTTTTGTTCAAGCTCTATATCGACAAACATACTTAATTGATTATTGGCTACTGGTGTAGCTTTGTGTTTCTCGCTCTTTGAATCATAGAGTAGCTTTAGAAGCATCTCATTCTGATGCTGCAGTGCCTTGATCTTTTCTTCTTTCTTATTTAAATATTCATGCAAACTCACATATTAAATATACGAATAATACATGATATTTCAAGCACTCTTTGCTAATCTGCTGAATCTTTTTTTTCGACTTTTTTGAACCAGTGAAATACCAGTCATCATTAGAACTAATGTCTCCCATTTAAGCCCTAGCTTACTGGTAATATTTGATTTAGGCAACTCAAATGTTCCTTGCTCTAATCGCTTGTAATAAAGCATGAAACCTCCGCTTTCCCAAACCAGCATTTTCATACGATCTCGACGACGATTCACAAATAGGTACACACTGCCATCAAGTGGATTGCTCATCATTTGTTGCCGAATGATACCGCTTAGACCATCAAAGCCTTTTCGCATGTCGCATACATCATTGTATAGATAATACTTATGATGACTGGTCAGACCAATCATAATGGAATTCTAATTTCTAGACCAGAAGTGGTGATTATCTTTATGTGCTGATCGCTGTGCTTTTCTACTATGAGTTCACTGAATTTGCCTTCCTTTTTCGGGACATTATCTTCCTTTGACTTTCGTAGATAGTAATGTACCATAGAGGCACTCATTGATTGACGCTTACCATATTCCTTCTGGCTTAAGCCAGACCGTTCAAAGTCCTCCTTAAATTTTTGATAATCCATATCTTTGTTATTTTTGACAAAGATTATGTGTTTCTACTTAATAGACAATATGCACTTTATCGGACGCTTACTTAGTAGAAATTTTTTCAGATGATTTCTTGAGAGAGAATTTGGCCTTCAGAGGAGGGACGGCTCTTCATAAACTTTAGGGCACCTCTATTAACCCCCATTCAAATGACCATCAAAATTTTACCAATTTCTATCTCATTTTGCATCTTGAACTATTTTGTTGTTCTTCAGTCGCTTAGCAAAGGCTAAACTTCCTCATCACGCCTCATATTTCAAGCGCAAAATGCGATTGGTCTATTTTCAGAGGTTAATAGAGGTACCCTTTATTTAAAACCTGCAGCTAGGTATTCTGAAGACATAGATTTAGTTCAAATAAAAGAAGGCCCCATAAAACCTATCATGCAAAAACTTCAAGAAGTTATTACCTTTTTTGAAGAACCCAGAAAAACTCAAATAAAAGGTCACGGAGCAAAAGCATTATACAGATTTACGTCTGAATATGAAGGAATAAGATTGCGGTTAAAACTAGAAATAAATTGCAAAGAACATTTTAATCTATTAGACTGGGTTGACTTTCCATTTAAAATTGAAAACGATTGGTTTTCAGGTGAAACCTTGATCAAGACTTACAATATAAATGAACTCTTAGGGACAAAGTTAAGAGCACTGTACCAGAGACGAAAAGGTAGAGACTTATTTGATCTAGACTACGCTAGGAGATATATAGATTTAAACCCAGTCGAAATAATTGATTGTTTTAAAAAGTATACCGCATTTTCTACAAGCAAAGGCTTCCCAAGTCAAAAGGAGTTTTTAAGAAATATTGAGGAGAAAGAAAATAACGAGGAATTTATCGGAGATATGGAAGCCCTATTGAGACCTGGTATTGACTACAATCAAGGAGAAGCTTTTGAGTGGCTCAAGAGTGAATTGATAAGTAAAATTTGAATGAATAAGAAGCCCAGAATATTCTCAACTATTGTGACGCATAGTCCTACCGATAACTCTTCTCCGATTACTGATTGTCTCGTATGGAATTTAAATGTAATGGGCGCAACGTTTCGAAGCTCTCCCGCGGAACCGCGGGATCGGCCCTGCGCCTGCAAGACACCAAGCTATGCTTTGGCTTGGTCTGAGGCTAAGAAGCCTCCCTCCTGCACATCGCTAGGCTGAATTGTATACTAAAGTTATATAGGATTTAATGTATTTTGGTTTAAGTCAGATTGATATTTATTTCATTTTGTTTATATTTACTAACGCGAAAGCAGGCTCAGGTAACTTCGAATTTGAATCATAAATACTTTTCCTCATACAGCCAGTTTTATTCGTTTGTAAGAAGCTATATCTGGGTAGTTTTGTTATTTTTACATACAACCACAGCTTAAACAAATTACTATAATGAGCCTATTACATAATGGTTTTTCCTATTAAATGTATTACCTCAGCATAGAATAACAGTCCAATCATCAAAGAGAGTCATTTTGATAATGGTAGTGTAATATATGCAAATGCAAATATCAGGATGAAATGGGCGGATAAGTTCAATTACTTATTTTGAATTGTTGGGCTTTATGCAAAAAAGACAAACTGCAAATAAATGAGACAAAATCTTTATAGAAACGCTGGATATTACGAGACTTGTTATTTAAGAATGAAAGTTAATTCAAATGCTGAGTTTTTGGCTTTTGACAAGTCACTTTCAGAGATAGATATTGCTTTATTTTTTCATGAATACATTCACTATCTGCAAGATATAACTACGACATATGGATTTATGAATTTAGCAAGTGAAGTTGATTTAATTAAACAAATAAATCTTAAAATTCGGATATCGGAAGAAGATAATTTTACAATCCCATATAAAACAGATGAAACTGATGGGAATGTATATTGGAACGAGTTATACAATAAGGTTGTAATTGGAGGAGGCGAACATCTTAACAATTTGACAGATATAATTATTGAAATAGAAAAGAAAAAAATAGATTTTCCTTCTAATCCTGTCGATATAGACAGGGTTGTTCTCAATTGCAGTATCATTAATCAAGATGTCAAATATTATTTTGGCTCTTATTGTATAAGTGAAACAATGGCTTATGAACTTGAGCAATATGTCTATCCAAATGTATTGCCAGCACCCCCAACTTTTCCTTATAATACAGGTAGGATAATAGCAGATTTATTATATCCCAATTTTTCAAATGACCCACTAAATATTGTTGCATTATGTGATGCATCTTTAATGTATTCAAACCCAGGCAAAATATATCATGATATCCTTGAAATGATGGTTGAAGATAATTTTGCACCGAAAACCCCAGAAGATATTTATAAATATGTCTTCGATAAAATAAAGCTTAATGAGCAGGGAATTACTGATTATAGAGAGCTATTTCTGCATTCGGGTTTGACGGCACATGACCAAATTAATGATTACTTTACAACCAATGTTTTTTATAATAATAGCAGTTGGATAACGAGTACGATTTCAGGAGCAATTCATCTTAGAAATTTAATACCTTCATTCATTTTGGATATTGCAAGATGTGGTGATTTAAGAGAAAGTACTGTTTTTCAAGCCACCCTCAACAAGGTTGGTTCTCCATTAATATTAAACAGTGAAAACAAGGGATTTTTTGCAAACAAACTTAATCGATATGGAGTTAAAATTGACCCAACTTATTTCGGGGTTTTTAAAGAAATTAAGGGATTAACGACAAAAAGCTGGGCTGAACGAACAAACCTTTGTGGATTGAAAGAGTTTTGTCAGCAGAGTTGTTTAGAAAATGGAGTTGAAGATTTTACAAACTATGATTGCCATAGTTCACCATGGAAAAGAGTTAATGTACCTGACTCAGAATTATGTCCATTTGGAGCAACTTGGAAATCATGGGGTTTAGCAGGGAAAAATCTTATCGAAATAGAGGATGAATAGGCACGAAAGCACAACAATATATATACAAAATAGGCGTAGATTAGAGGTCTAATACCCGCTCAAACGTTGCAATGGATTGATAAGTTTGAAGCCCGTAATAGCCTACTTTGCATATACTAAACATTAGCGGATACTACAATAAAATAAAAATGGACATTAAAAAACAACTTGAGGAAGCTAATAAAGAATTGGTAGAAAAATTCTCAAAATATTTAGAAACTGAAATAGAATTAGCGAGCCAAGCAAATGGTTTTTTTGACAAGCGTTATTTAGATAATATGATAAAAGCTAAATCTGAATGGCAATTAGCTTCAAATAGATTTTACGGAATCCTTTCACATATAACCAAAAAGTAAATAAAATCAAAATTATGTATGAACACTACCCAGTAACAGGTGCTGCACAAAAAATAACAAGTGCAGAAGCAAACAAACTGGTGGATGATATTTCTACTCAATGGGTAAATGAAAATACTTCTTTGGGCAAATTATTTATGGGAGTTTATGACTGGGCATATACCATGACAGACAATGAAATGAAATTACATATTCCAAAATTAGTTGATGGTGGAGAAATTCCTTTAAATCCAAATGCTACTAAAGTTTTTGGATTTGATATTTATGGTGATTGTTTTCTAGAAATTTAGAACAGTGAAAAGGTATTTCCTATCAAAATACTAAGGTGAATATTTCCTATTTAAGCTGAAAGATTAGCATGGAACGACAGACCAATCATCAAAAAGGACAATTTTTATTATAGAAGCGCAATATATGCAAATGTTCACATTGGATTGTTATTTCCCATCAAAAACAAAACTAGATGAAGAATTGCAAAGAAAAATGTAACCACTTTACTCTCCTTCCAAATTTACCCTTGGATAAAGACTCATATTGTATTTTTCATACAAAAGATTTATTGTTCCGAAGTAGCAATAATTTTCACCCGTTTATAAAGCAATACATAGACTTATGTGCTAAAAAAGATATTGATATTGTTTTCAAGAAAGTGACTTTCAATGATAATGAAAAACCAAATCTTCCAATAATTTCTGATTTATCATTCAAAAATAAAGTTAGATTTATCAACTGTCAATCTACAAATCACTTTCAAATATTAAACTTCAAATTTGAAGGTGGCTTATCGTTTCAAGATTGCAATTTCGAAAAAGGATTCTTACTCAAAAACGGTGAAGTAAAAGGCTTAGATTTTAAAGAAATAATTTGCGGAGGACATTTTAGCATTAGAAATATCAATAAAATAAAAAGTTACTTTAATCTAGACAAATCTAAGCTCAATGATGGAATATCAATAGAAAACACAATCCTTGAGTGTTATACGATTCTAGATTCTACTGAAATATCAATTAAGAATCCTGCTGGGTTAAGTTTATTTAAAAATGTAACATTTGATGGAACAACCGTTTTTGAGTCATTAATCTTTAACTCACAAATTATATTCCAAGACCCAATAATTAAAAAAGATACTGAAATCAATAATTGCAAGTTTAACTATCCAACTATATATAGTGACTTTTCTAAAAGCCCAATAACCTTTGAAAACATCATTATTGAAAAAAATGGAAAACTTGCTCTTAATGGTTCTGCTAGCAATAAAGTACTTTTTGCAGATACAACTTTTACCTTTAAAGAAATTATGGGCCAAGTTAATTTCAACAATATAAATTTTGAATATCTCAAGAAATCATCTAAAAATGAAATTCTAAAACTCCAAAAGTTAAATAAAATACAGATACAAAACTGTGAAAAATATAAAAACAAAACCCCAATTATCAGAATTGAACTAAAGGATAATCTGCAAAAATTTGGTATTGAACTATCAAATATATTTGTGACTTATTTCAATAGCAAAGACTCATATAATCTTGGTGTTGAAATAGTTGAACAAACAAAGTCATTCATTGAACTATTCTATTTTTCAGATGATGAAATATTAGAAGAAGAGTTCTTCCGTCGAATTGATCATTTAGAAAATAAAATGTGGAATTTAATAGGTACTGATAATAATAAATCAAGTATTCTTGATACAAATGTGAGTGATTGGGAAACGCAAGTAAGTTTGGCAAGTCTATTTTTCAAACTCAATCCTAGACTTAAAAATGGAACACTCAACCAAATAGAGTTTAATCTAATTCTTAACTCAATATATGGTAATTCTAATTTATTAGATACTAATTCCTTTCTCCAAAATCACAAACCAAATGTTCTAAATCAAGTTTTCATAGATAATAGAAAATACATAAACGAAAATACAATTCACAAAATAGAAAAACTAGACTCTAAAGAAATAATTGACTCACTAAAAAAAGAATTGTCCCTTGTTGTTAAATCTAGCCAAGAAAATATTAAGCTTATTGAAAAAATTATTATTCAACTATTTGAGAGCGAGCGAAAAGAAATACTCGAAGCCATCTCTCTAGTAAATGAAAATCTTCTATCAAATGACTTTGTTGAAAAGCTAGCACAAGAACTTAATTCTTATGTTTTTAAAATACATTCTCAATCTCCAGAAATAGAAGAAATAAAGAGTTTGTTAGAACAAGTTATGATTTTACCAGATCAAAAAAGTAAGTTTAAATTTATGCTTCCCATAATACCAGGAGTATTAAAGTATGAGCATGAATTTTCTTGGAACTTAAATAAAATTTATAAGAACATAATTAGAGACTTAAAGAACGGAGATGTCTTTTTTAAAGATTATGAAGAATATACAAAAGAAGATGAGACATAACACTATATATCAGATAATATCTTTTCGTGCTTTAGAGAGATGATCGATATAATCATTCGATAGTGGCAACCAAACTTCCTAGTAAGATAATATGGCAAAAGACAATTAAAATAAATACAGATATTATGATACAAATCATCGATAATCAAGGTAAAATTGACGAATACCAACGAAAATTAGTAAAAGTCATCAATATTAATTTAGAACAAAAAATTGAATGTCGAATTGGTTTTCCAGGAGGAAGTTTTGAAGGAACTGTCAATTATTCAGATAAATTTGATATGTGGTTTGCAGCTGTCGAAGTAAAAAACAGATATTGGAATGGATTTGGTCTAGGAAAGCCATCTGAGGTAGGTAGTAATTCTATAAATGGTGAAATTAATTTTTCGATGAATGGGATAAATAGAAGAATTGCAGGAGTTTATGGAATAGATGATGATGGAATAATTATAATTTTGCACAGAGGAAAAGTAAGGTTAACAAAAGGAAAAGACAAATCATTTTTTCGAGAAAACTTCCGAGGGAATGAAATTACAGCTTATGAAAAAGGCCAAAAGAGAAATTTTTATATGGTTGGAGAATTAGATTCACAATTTCTAATCTGGCAAATTAGAGATTTTATAAGTGAAGTTCAGCGAATAAAGAATCTAGCAAAAAAGAATCTTATAGTAAGCAGCAAAATCTTTCCTGATTTTAACTATATCGACGAAAAATTTGGAACTTCAGTAACAGATAAGAAAAGAAAAAAAGTAATCAATCGAACTCATGGGATAATCGTTAATTCTTTAGCAAATATGTTAGAAGAAGCTGGATACAATGTAGGGAACGATAAAAATAGAGACTTATTTATATTCAAAAATGACAAAGTAAAATCAATTTTTGAAATAAAGACTAACTCTTCGACGCAATCTCTTTATTCTGCTGTAGGACAATTATTGGTTTATAGTTTTGCTTGGAATTATAGTATAAATCTAATAGCAGTTTTACCTCATAAATTAAGAGAAGAGATTGAAAGAAAGTTAAGTAGAATTGGTATTCAAATTTTATATTACAGATTTGAGAATGATAAAATATCTTTTTCAAATTTGGCAGAAATTAAAAATTAAATGGTATGCCACTAACACAGTTCAATACGGCTATAGCCGCTTAACGCGTCTACATTGTTTGTACAGAGCGTTAAAAGATGCACCATGGTAAACTATTATAATACAGCATAGACTGATGGATATATGATTAATTAATGAGAACAAACTAACAAAAACAATATGGAGGATGACTATCAAGCACTAATGGATGGAATATTCGGTGCTAATTATAAGCATAGAACATTACGAACTGTATTTGACCCTTATTCAGATCAATGGTCGGAAACAAATATTGACGAAAAAAAGTCGATTCTTAAGAAGATACTTGAAAGCAAAAAAATATCACTGAACGAGTTGATACGCTCCTACAAGCTGTATCACCTTTATGAGCCAACGTATATAAAACATGTTGCTGAGTCAGTTGAGGATAGTTTGATTATATTACTTGAGAAATCGATCTTAAAATGAAAACACTTAAGGCTGTAAATTGACAGATTTGGATTTTAAAGAATGCAGGTATGTCTATTGCTGCGAAGCATCACTACTACACATCTACAGGATCGGCGCCACGTTTCGGAGCTTGCTGTTCACTCGGCCCTGCGCCAGCTAGACACCAGGCTATGCTTCGGCTTGGTCTGAGGCTAAGAAGCCTCCCTCCTGCACATCGCTAGGCTGAATTGTATACTAAAGTTATATAGGGCACCTCTAAAAACCTCCAATATTTTCATTATTTTTAGGTATGCGAATATACAACCCAATTACGAGTTTATTTGAGAGTACAGATCAGAATAGTTTAGTTACGAAATTAGGAGATCCCTTA
>Ga0209187_1001704_pt1 | contig 24077 bp, 9 predicted proteins | sample BantaG_FD_187430 | JGI IMG/M metagenome (GOLD analysis project Ga0209187, IMG submission 187430) | Marine algal microbial communities from Bantry Bay, Ireland - BantryBay_4 metaG (SPAdes) (version 2) | ecosystem: Host-associated > Algae > Red algae > Unclassified | place: Bantry Bay, Ireland...
AGAGAGCTTGGCGGTGCGTCGGTTATTATCCCCGTCCCAACGCTAATCAACCGTAGCGGCATTAAGTTTATCGGCGGCAAGCGCTTAAATCTACCCACTATTACCACCAAGAGCGGTCTGGAGCTTGATCTTCAGGGCAAACTTACATCAGTCAACGATGGTTTTGAAATTCAGGCCGATGGCGATTTGTCAATCCCAAATATCAAGAAAAGCCGCAGATCATGCACCATTGGTGCCGGTGCCACAATTTCGGTCGATGTAGAGGGCAACACGGTTCTTGCAATTGCTGCGGGCGAAGCCATCCCCATGGCAGCCCAAGCCCCCTACCGACTCGGGCAAGATCAGATTGATCTTGCAGGGCCAGAATCCTTGGAGGGGGTGAGACTGAACAGCATTCGCGCTCGCGCAAACTGTAGCCCGGGGTTGCCCATTGGCACCACAAGTCTCTTCCTAACTGGGTTACGCGGCGAAATCACGATTGCGCGAGGGCGAGAACGGGTCTCGGTTGGCGTGACAATCGAGGCAGGCAAGCGGCTTCCCGTTGTTGGTCCAATTATAGAGATGAGGGGTAACATGACCCTCCAACCACGCCCCTTCGAACTCGATCTAGGCGTTGCGTTAGAGCTGCTCTCGTTTAAAACTGTCAGTGCAGGGGCAACGATTAAAAAGAAAAGTTTCCGAGCATTCGTACAGGTTGATGCCCGCTTTATCGAGGGGCGCGCCGAGGTTAATCTCTTTGAAAAACGGAGCAACAGACGAACAAGAATCGTCTTTACCGGATCGGGGCGAGTAGAGGTACGAATCCTAAAAGGATCACTTAGTGAATTCTGTTGCTTTCTCTTCGATGCACCCATTAAGACGCGGCGGATAGCGAGAATTGGTGTTGATGTCGGTGAATTTACAACAGGAGACTTCGGCGTCAAGGGCGTTGTCGGAATCCTTGGCTTTGATGTCGGTGCCTTTGTAAGCAGTCGTGGGAAATTTGCGCTCGGCAAGGTCTCTAAATTTAAGCTTGTGCGGCCACGGATGGTGCAGGCAGCGAGGGCGGCCATGCTGCAAGCCATTCAGCGTGGAGAAGTCAATGCTGCATCCCTAACCCATGGCGAATACACCTTCTTAGAGGACAAGAATGGTGCGCTCGAAGGCGTCTTAATTCGCACGGCGCTTACTAAACCGATGGCGAACGCAGCCGAGATCCAGGCGGCGGACATCATCACCAAAGTCAACCTCATTCAGCACGGTGACACGACCTTTCTCATGGAAGCAAAAGGACCGTTGGACTTTACTTTGATTACACCAGATGGTCAGGAAGTAACGCCCGCCAATTATAACGATGCGGCAGCCTTGGGGTACACGATCCGCTACACAACAAGCGTTGACTATATTCCCGAAAGCAACTTAGATGATAGAGATTCTGGCCCCGACGCAGAGCCAGAAGAGAACGCACCACAGCTTTTCTTCACACCGCTTTCATCAGATCCAAACGTTACGGGTGTTGATCTGCGGATCGACGGCACGACGCTCTACTCTGACATCTCTCCGGAGGATTCGGTTTGGCTGACGCCGTTCGTTCTATCTGCTGGCGAACATAAGTTAGAATTAGTAAAGCACGGCACGGATACAGTGACGCTTGACGCTACCTTAATCTTAGAGGCAAATACAAACTATAGTTTGGTGACACTTGGTGGTTCTGGCAGCGGATTGGGTCTATTGGTAGACGACAGAGAAGCACCCGAAGTGATGGGTAAAGCCAAAGTACGTCTAATCAACCGCGCTACCTCTAGCGTCAATATGATTATTAACGGTACACCTTTCTTTACTGACGTGCCAGCAGCGGATCGGGCAGATTTTGCGCTCATCGATCCGGGGGCGGCAACCATTGAGTTACGAGATAGCCAGACAGATGCGCTGCTTTCGAATACGATCAATACAGCGTTGGACGATGGTGGTGTCTATACCTTCTTTACGATTGATGACACCTCAACTAGTGCAGCAATTCGAGTTCTTCAGCGCACGGATGCTCGCTACACGCCTGTCTACCTGACCTACTATGGTATTGATCAAGCGGAAATGAACGAAGAGTGGCAGATGAAGCTGATCGGCGATACGGAAACCACGGACTACAATCTTGCAGTTCTTGGGCCAGATACCCCACCCATTCTTGGTAGCGTCACGGTAGATCCGAGTTCGCCATTAAGCGCAACACAGGTAAGCTGGCAATTGACATCGGACACTCGCCCTACCGCGGTAACGGTCTATGTTAATCAGAGCGATCTCACTATCTCGCTGCCGATTACCAACACAGATGGCACAACAACCACCGAGCAGATCCCGAACTTTACTGGGTTTTCTGTGGCCGAGTTCATTGTAGATGATATCGCTGAGTTGGGTGGTCAACTGGTGACAAAAGAGATCGATCTAAGCGACTTAGAATCAGGCACCTATCACATTTGGGTGCGAGCCGATGACGGTGATGCCCCACCGACCAACGCGTACGCTGCGTCTGTAAATGTAATGGCTGCAAGTGCAAACCAGAGCATGTACGGCACCAACGCTGTGCGTATTGTCAAGGATGATTTTGATTCACTGGCTCACTTGGCCGATGCGCAACCTGTTGTGATCGACCGCTCGTCTGACTTTCCCCTAGACTGGACGGTAACGCTTACACCAACCTTTAATGCAGAAAGCAACGGTCTAGATCTTGTCTGGAAGACAAACTCCCACCCCGATGTAGACAGCTATCTACTTCTTGTTGGCAACGCACCATTGAGCGTTACCCAAATCATTACAGTGGGTGGTGCGCTGGCAGATTTCGATGAAAATGGCGAAGATACCGGCTTTACCGTTGGCGCGACAACGTTCAACGACATTCAGCCAGATGTACCCTACTTCTTCTCGATCGAGGCGACGGATACCGAAAGCGGACTATCGGTACGTTCTCAAGAAGTTGAGTTCAGCGTTGCATCTGCCGACTTTAGCCTGTCATCCGCTCAACCTGCATTTTCCGTTGCAGCTGGGAATAGCGTCTCTATCCCTGTTACGCTGAACGCGGATGAAGCGCTCTTCTTCCCCAACGTCTGGCTCTCGGCAGATTTGGGCGAGACACCATTGGGGATTACAGCAAGCTTTGCCAACAATGTAGAAGGGTTCCCCAATCTCGCAGCCGATGCACCAACTCATGACCTCGTGATCAATGTTGATGCCAGCGTGGCGAATGGAACCTATCCAATTGTTATTACAGGATACAATGGAGATAAGGACGAAGCATTAACGCTACAGCTTACAGTTGAGGCTGCTTCAACTACGCCCAACACGGTACCCGTCGCCAATGAAACGGTGGTCGACGTGCCGGGCGCAACCAAGCCTGTGGTCCTCGGCGGTTCGGATGCAGATGGTGATAGCCTAACCTTTACCATCGTCACCCAACCCGCAAATGGGTCACTCAGCGGTACGGCACCGAACCTGACCTACACGCCAGACGCTGGCTTCGTGGGCACGGATTCGTTCACTTATACGGTCAACGACGGCACGGTCGATTCGGCTGCGGCGACGGTGACCATCAATGTGGAGGCGCAATCAACGCCAACGGGTGGTGGTGGTATCTTCTTACCGTTTGTGAGTAGGTAGGGATGAGTTAACAACCTGAGTTCGGGGTTTTTAAAATAGAGAAGACACCTTTATGATTCGTGAAATGAAGTGTCCAAACCCATTCACGAATCAAGAAAGGTGTCCGCGATGAGTTTACTCGAAATATTCTGTGCTGTCGATGATTTCTGTCTGTCATTTGAACCAAAGTGGAGGTCGTATTTGTTGAGCAATGGACAGAAAAGACGTGGCCCCAAACGCCAGATGTGTTTAAGCGAGATCATGACCATCCTCATCTACTTTCATCAATCTGGCTATCGCTGCTTCAAGACCTATTACACAGAATATGTGCAAAAGCAGTTACGGAACGAATTTCCAATCCTAGTGAGCTACAATCGCTTTGTTGAATACACACCGAGCGCATTGGTTCCCTTATGTGCCTATATGAATAGCCGTCTAGGGACCACGACAGGCATCAATTTCGTTGATTCAACACCACTACCGGTCTGTCACAACAAGCGAATTTCCCGACATAAGGTCTTTGATGGGCTTGCCAAGCGTGGCAAAACATCAATGGGATGGTTCTTTGGCTTCAAACTGCACCTGATAGTCAGCGATGTCGGTGAGATTCTTGCTTTTCAGGCGACACCGGGCAATATTGATGACCGAAAACCTGTCCTAAAAATGGCCGAGCTGATTTGGGGCAAGCTTTTTGGTGACAAAGGATACATTGCCCAATGGCTGACTGAAGAGTTGCTTGAAGACGATGTCCGACTCATTACTCCTATCAAGAAAAATATGAATCCGGCTTTGGTTCCTTTTATGGATCGCATCCTTACTCGTAAGCGCTCTATTATTGAAACGATCAATGACCAATTCAAGAATATTTCTCAAGTTTCACACACTCGACATCGCAGCCCATTCAATTTTATGGTCAATGTGCTTTGTGGGCTGATTGCCTATTCCTTTCAGCCATACAAGCCTTCCCTTAACATCAGGCCGCAGGAGCAAGAACTGCTTTCGCTTGCCTAAATAACCCCGAACTCAGGTTAATAATTAATCTATCCAGTTACGAAGCAAGTAGTACGTTGTACAAAAAGGTCGACCACATTGTGGTCGACCTTTTTTGATCCACACCACAAAACACCAACGAAACGCTTTAAAAACGGTTCACCTCCTACACTTGTAAACAAGGTCGCAGCCAAACAACCAAATCAACGATTGTGGGCTAAAGCGAGGAATATTCTCAGCATTATTACAATTAGCAATGAACACGTAGTAATGATTGGCAACGATCTTGGTAATGATTGAGTAATGATGGAGTAATGGTCAATGGTTATCCTCCCACTGAAGATCCTCGCTTCAATCCAATTTACACACTTTTCACAAACCTACACATTTTAAGGAACGCACCATGAACAACCGATTAATCACTCATAAGTATTTACAGAATGGGAGGATGACTATATGAAATCGCATCCACCAATAAGAGGGCGCGGGCTGCGCGTTAGCGGCTACGCTCTCCTTACCCTCCTCTTCTCTTTTCTATTGTGGCCGATGGGCACTGTTCAGGCTGCAACATTCACAGTTACCAATACAAATGACAGCGGACCCGGTTCGCTACGTCAAGCCATTCTCGATGCGAATGCAACTGCGGGGACGGACGAGATCACCTTTAGCTTAGCGGCGGGTGTGCAGACGATTCGACCATTAAGCCCGTTGCCCACGATTACGGACCGGGTAACCATCGATGCCCTGAGAGGGCAATCCTGCGCAACAATGCCGCCCCAGCCACAGGTTGAATTAGATGGTTCAGCCAATCCCACTTTTGCCAGCGGCCTCAAGGTTGAAGCAGATGGCACGCGTATTACCGGCTTCTACATCAATCGCTCTCGCTTCCACGGCATTGACATCGTCGCCTCGAATGTAGAGATCTCCTGCAACATCCTCGGTCTAGACCAACAGGACAACGCGGCTGGCAATGGGGGCAACGGGATCAATGTCTTGGGTAGCAACAACATCATTGGGCATAACAATTCGCTTGTGGGCAACGTGGTTTCGGCCCATCAGGTTGGGATCTATATAGAAGGCGATAGCCAAACGACCTCGATCGAAAACATTGTGCGCGGCAACTATGTTGGGACAACTTCAAATGGCTTAGAGGCCCGAGGGAATGAGAAGGGCTTTTTCGTTTATCAGCTTACCCAGAATTCGACAATTGGCGGAACAGCGGCCCAAGATGCTAATGTCATCTCGGGCAACACGTTTGGAGGCCTCTTTCTTTCAACTGGTGCCACAGGACACCGGGTGATTGGCAACTTGATTGGCCTAGCCGCAAACGGTACAACCGCCTTAGCCAATCGAGGACCAGGTGTCGAAATTGAAACATCTGACGGAAACGCAGTCGGTGGTACTGCGGCTGGCGAGCCCAACCGCATTGCTTTTAACACAGGCAACGGCATCGTCGTTGTGAATAGCAGTAAAAACAACATGCTTTTAGGCAACGAAATTTTTGGCAACCAAAAACTTGGCATCGACTTGAGCAATAGCTTCGGCGGAAATGGCATTACCCGCAACGACGTTGGTGACGGTGACACGGGGAGCAACAATCTGCAGAATCGTCCCGAACTCTTTGATGCCAAGCAAAATGCCAGCAACGGGGTTGATATTACTGGTGAGCTTAACGGCGCACCCAACCAAAATATTCGCGTCGAGTTCTTTTCGAGCAAGAGATGCGACGCCAGCGGCTCTGGCGAAGGTGCCAACTTTATCGGGACCACGTCCATTAACAACGGACCCTCTGGCACCGGCGTCATCATCTTCACCGCGGCAGAGGCTGTCCCAGCTGGCCACTTTATTACCGCCACGGCAACAGACAACAACGGCAATGCACCCGGCAACACCTCCGAATTCTCAAAGTGCATGGTCGTCACGGCGGCTCCTGCCAACATCCCCGCAACGCTTACATTAAATAGAGATCGGGCCACCGTCGGCAGCGATAATACGATTGTTGTTGATGTACTAGCCAACGATACCATCTCAGACGACCAACCATTGGAGATTGTCTCTGTCTCGGACATTGGCGGTAATGGCACAATGGAAATTGTTGATAACAAAGTGCGCTTCACCTACAATGGCACCCGTTCTGCATCTGCGCAGGAAGATGGCTTCAGCTATACGGCCAAAGGCGTCAACCAACCGCTATCCGCGGCGCGTAGCTCTTTGGCCACCATCGACATCCCACCGATTCCACCTGGACCCACCGACATTTTGCTCAACTCGACAACAGTTGACGAGCCGGGTGGTCAGTTTGGCACAAGCGATATTGTGGGAGAGCTCACTATGGTTGGCGGTAACGGGCCCAAAAGCGGTAGAGGATTTTTCCCACGCTATAGGTTGCCCACTGATACGGCCGAAGACCGCCAGATCAACGACAGCACAATTCGCACTATATTTAGAGTTCAAAACGACTTTGGGAAGGTCATCAGAGCAGATCGCAATTTACTCGATTTTGAGACACGGTCCAGCTACACGATTCGCGTTCAAGTAATGGACAGCAGTTTTGATACATTCACTAAAGACTTTGTCATCACCGTCAATAATGTGAACGACCGGCCAACCAATATTAGCCTGAGCAATACCCGCATCGATGAGAATCAGCCTGCAGGCGAGTTTGTCGGCTCGTTGAGCACAGTAGATGCTGACTCGACCAGTCACACCTACACACTGCCCAACTTCTTTGGGACCGACAACACACGTTTTCAGATCGACGGGACAACGCTCAAAACAGCCGAAGTCTTAGATTTTGAAGAGAAGGTCTCTTACTCAGTTATTTTGAGAAGTACAGACGATCAAGGGGCTTCGACCACCAAACGATTCGTTGTCAATCTAAACAATCTCTTCCCGCCACAGGATGAGCCCCCAAATAACTTGGGCTTCTGTAACGGAGACGACATCACGCTAATCCAGGGAAAGGTCAAGATTGAAAATATTGAAATTGAGGATAAACAATCAAAAAGCTGCCGAGTGAAAGGCAGAATGACGATTACGACCAATGGTAATACCATTCGCAACTTGTCCTTTAACGGGATAGTTAACGAACGCAACCAGTTCACGGCTAGCCAGACGACAATCCCCAACTTTGACCTGAGCATCGTCGGGATGACCCTGCAAGCGCGTGAAGTTAAGATCGAATATATCAATGATAGCCCAAGCCTCCACATTACCCAGCCGCGCTTAAAGCTGCCGGGCGTACTTCAAGCGGCAGAAGCGCTGGTCACAGTTCCGACGAGAATCTCTAGAGCCGGTCTGAATATGGGCACGGGGGAGATCGCTCTGCCAAAGATCATCACCCCCAGTGGCTTTGCGCTGGAACTGAGAGGGGCCTTCCGTGCTGAGGGTGACGGCTTTGAAATCGACGCCGGAGGCACGCTCACGATCCCCAACATTAATAAACCGAATCTGGGACCGAAGCAAGAAGAATGCGCCATTGGTGCAGACGTCACTATTGGTGTCGATGCCCAGAATAATATGGTGATGGTCGTTGCTGCAGGCACAGACCGCGAGGGCGCTGTAACAACACATACCATACATACGGGGCCGGATATTCTTGCATCCCCCGATGCCGTGGATGGCGTTTCGCTGCGGCGAGTCGCAGCTAGCTTAGAGTGTTCTCCAGGGTTGCCGATTGGCAATACCGGTCTCTTCCTCTCTGGTTTAGCTGGCGAAATAACCCTGACGCCTGGCGAAGAACGAGTAGAGGTTGAAGTAACCGTCCAGTCTGGCAAGAGCGTTGGCGACACGCCACTGGTTAGCTTAGTTGGTACCGCAGGTGTGCAGATACGCCCCAGCTTCGAATTGGGTGTGACTGCAGAACTCGAGATCCTTATCTTTAAGGTAGCCGAGGCCGGCATCAAAATTAACAAGCGAGGCTTTAAGGCCGACCTCAAATACACCACTATCCTCCCTACTCCTATCCCCCTCCCTCTGACGGTTGAAGGAGAGATCGCGGTCTTCAAAAAGACCAACGGTAAAGCAACATTCACCGGCTCTGGCTCAATGGCGATCAAAATAGAGGAAGGGCAACTAGGAGAGATAAATGAATGCTTTCAGAGTCTATTCCGTGAGCGATGCATCAACATAGATATCCCACCATTTAGTAAAAGTTTTTCTGAAATAGACGTCGAGGCTGGAGAGTTTAAGAATGGGAATTTCGGCATCAAGGGGTCACTGGATATAAATAATCCTATCTCCTTTATTGTTGGTCCAGATGAATTCGGCGTAGGTTTCTTCGTCGATGATGGTGGAACCTTTGCTCTCCGCGGCACAGACCGATTCCAGCTCATTGACGATCCCTTTGTGCGCGCAGCCTTGGCCCATCGACTCAGCGTGCTTAACGGCGACGCGAGCGTTCAAGCCGCGGCCCTAGAGGGCATCACCTTTGTTGAAAGTGGCACAGACAGCCCAGCAGGCGTCATTATCAACACGCCGCTGATTCGTTCCGGGTCTCCCATAAATCAGGTCCAAGCCGCTGGCGTAACAGATGTCATCACCGAAGTGAATCTGATCCGTCATGGCGACGTGGTCTTTACGCTGAACGCAACCGAACCGCTGAGCCTAACGCTAATTACGCCCGAAGGCCAAGAAGTGACGCCAGCTAACTTCGATCAGGAAGAAACCCTTGGTCATTTCATACGTTACTATGAAACCTTCAATTATCACGAAGTGCGGCCAAAAAGAGAGATAGAAGAAACGGCACCCGATGGCTTTATCAAGCTATTGCCCAAGGAGCCAGATTTCCCAACCGTGCTCTTTACTTCTGCCACCGCAGACCCAGCACTCACCGGCGTTGATCTACGCATCAATGGAGAAGTCGTCTACTTTGACATCGATCTGCAGGACACGGTTTGGCTGAAGCCATTGACGCTGACGCCGGGCGATCATACGGTCGAGTTGGTGATGCATAATACAGAGGATGTGGTTCAGAGTACATCGATCAACGTCGTTACCGGCACCCACTACAGTCTCTTTAGCGTCGGTGGCCCCGCAGCGGATCTCATCTTGACAACGGATGACTACGCAGCGCCGGAAACGGTAGGCAAAGCCAAAGTGCGCTTCTTCAATGGCGCAGCCGACAGTCTCGATATGATTGTCAATGGCACAGAGGTTGTTAGTAATGTTATATCTACAACAGCTTCGGCATACGTGCTAGTCGAGCCAGGCGATGTGACCATCGAGTTCCGCAATGCAGCGGACAATTCGCTGGCTTCACCAAGTGTGAGCACCGCCCTTTCCGATGGCAGCGTCTACACCCTCATCACCACCGACGCGCCAGCCGATTCGACCAGCGACTTTGGTACAGTCGTAACAGAGCGGCTCGATATCGAATATCTGCCCCTCTACGAGACCGTCTATAGTATTGACCAAGCAGAAATGAATGCTTTATGGCAGGTTAAGCTCATGGGCGATACAGAGAATGTCGACTACCAAATCACGGTAGATGGTCAGCCAGGTCCCCCGATTCTGGGCAGTGTCTCAGTGGATGCAGCTAATCCTGCCGCCACCGATATAAGCTGGCAGCTGACCGCCGACATCAATCCAACCACCATCCAAATCTATGCCAATCCAGATGAAATTACGACATCAGTCACCGTCACCAATACAGATGGAACCACAACCACCAAAGATATCCCACTCTATGTAGGTGAGCCGATTGCAGAGTTTGTGATTGATGACATCAACGAGCTAGGCGGGGAGCTGGTCACCAAGCAGATCGACCTCAGCCAGCTAGAGACAGGGATCTATCACCTATGGGTACGTGCGGACGATGGCATCAACCCACCTGCAAGTACCTATGCAGCAGTGCCAAGTGTACTTGCGGCAGGGGTTCACAGCGGCTATGGCATCAATGCCGTTCGCCACGCTCAAGCAGGCTACAAACGCAGCACGGAAACGGCCAGTGCCTCCCCAGTTGTGATAGACAATTTAGTCAACTTCCCCACAGAGTGGACCGCGGCTATCAGTACCACCTATAACAGCGGCGTCAACACGGTGGATGTGGAATGGATGAGCAGCGCCCACCCAGATATCGACACCTATGTGTTGCTCTATGGGAATGCTCCGCTCAGCCCAACGCAGATCATCACGGTTGGCGTAGCCACGGTTGATACCACTGTAGATGGCACAGTCGCAACCCAAGCACTCGGGAAGACGACGGTCTCTAACATCAAGCCCGATACACCCTACTTCTTCTCAGTGAAAGGTATCGATACAGAGAGCGGAAAATCAGTCCAATCTCAGGAAACCGAGTTTATGATTGCATCGCCCGCCTTTGCCCTGAGCACGGCTGTTACCGACGTTCCCATCACGGCTGGCTCCACGGTGACCGTTCCGGTTACGCTTGTGGCCGAAGATGGCCTCTTCTTCAAGAACGTCTGGCTCTCGGCGGACCTAAGCGGTGCACCCCTAGGTGTCTCCGGTGGGTTTGCGCCCAATCTCGATCAGATCTTCGAAGTGAATACAGTAAATTCAGAGCGTTCCTTCGAATTTGTGGTCGATGCCAGCGTACCTGCGGGAACCTACCCGATTTCCATCACGGGCTACAACGGCGAGAAGGATGAAAAGCTTGCTTTCAACTTGGTCGTTAGTGCGGCTAGCATTGGCGTTCCCAACACGGTACCCGTCGCCAACGAAACGGTGGTCGATGTGCCGGGCGCAACCAAGCCTGTGGTCCTCGGCGGTTCGGATGCAGATGGTGATAGCCTGACCTTTACCATCGTCACCCAACCCGCAAATGGATCGCTCAGCGGCACGGCACCGAACTTAACCTACACGCCAGACGCTGGCTTCGTGGGCACCGATTCGTTCACCTACACGGTCAACGACGGCACGGTTGATTCGGCTGCGGCAACTGTGACCATTAATGTGACCGAGACAGTTGTACCGAACACGGCACCTATCGCTAACGAAACGGTGGTCGACGTGCCGGGCGCAACCAAGCCTGTGGTCCTCGGCGGTTCGGATGCAGATGGCGATAGCCTGACCTTTACCATCGTCACCCAACCCGCAAATGGATCACTCAGCGGTACGGCACCGAGCTTAACCTACACGCCAGACGCTGGCTTCGTCGGTACAGATTCGTTCACCTACACAGTCAACGACGGCACGGTCGATTCGGCTGCTGCCACGGTGACCATCAACGTGGAGGCGCAATCAACGCCAACGGAGGGTGGTGGTATCTTCTTACCGTTTGTGAGTAGGTAGAAGTGAGTTGATAATTAATTATTAAATATTGTCAATTTACTATTAATTATTTGGCTGTCAATCTGGACCATCACAATAATTAATAGTGGAATACAAAACAGTCAATAATTAATCTATCCAGTTATGAAGCAAGTTGTACATAGAAATAAAGAAAGCCGATCACATTGTGATCGGCTTTCTTTATTTCTATCCTTAATCGTTCAATAAGGCTCACTCAACCAAGCGCAAATCTTGAACATTTAACTGCAAGCGCCGTCGCCCTTGCCACTCATTTGCCTCGACCTGACAAACCACGTCGACCAGACTCTCTTCGGTCAATACTTTGGTCCACTCGCCCAAGTTAAATGCAACCGCCTCGACAACCTGATCATTCTTTGAGCCTTGCCCCTTGGCCATATCGAGCGTCAGGCGCATATGCTTGCCCGCACTCATCTTTTTGATCTCGCGGATACGGCAATTTTTGCACAACAATAGCGGTGCTGGATTCTCTTGCCCCGTCGGTTCGAGCCGCGCAAATTGCTCTTGCAGCGCCCAATTTATCTCGTTCAGCGCAACTTCGGCATCCACATCTAGGGTCGGGCGCAGATTCTCTTCTTGGGATAGTTCACGTTCCGCAACACCGTTCAACGCCGCGTGAAATTCATCTAACCTTTTCGTCTCTACCGTAAAGCCCGCCGCCCGGCTGTGACCACCATGGCGCAGCAGCAGACCACTCACCTCGTCCAATGCGCTGCTGATATCGAACTCGGCAATGCTGCGTGCGCTGCCGCGTGACTCGTCATCACCGCGCTCGATCACAATTGCCGGGCGATAGTAGCGATCCATAAGCCGACCGGCCACAAGACCCACGATGCCCGACTGAAAGTTTGGGCTGCTCACAAAGCAGAGATTGCGCGCCGCCTCCGTTTCATCGCCATCTGGACCCAACAAAAGCTGCTCGGCCTCGGTTTGGGCCGCCGCGGTGATATCGCGGCGTTGCTGGTTGAGCGATTCTAGTTGACCAGACAATTTGTGCGCTTCGGATTTATCGCGCGTGCGCAGTAGCCGATAGGCCAACGTGGTCTGCGAAAGTCGACCTGCGGCATTGATGCGGGGGGCCAAGCGGAATGCAATAGCAGTCGCGTCAACGCTGCCCGGACGCGTGTCCGATTTCGCCATGAGCGCCTGTAAGCCAGGCCGCTCGGTGTTGTTGAGTTGCGCCAACCCACGCTGCACCAAGGATCGATTCTCGCCCAGCAGCGGCATCACATCCGCAACGGTGCCAATTGCCACATAATCGAGCAGCGATTCTTCAATCTCACCTGCTTGAGCTGGAGTCAAGTCACTCCATTTCTGTTGCGAAACAGCCCGCAGCACGGCTTGACTCAGACGAAAGGCCACCCCCACACCGGCCAACCGTTCGAAATTGCTGGTACAATCTTTACGTCGCGGGTTGATCACTGCAAGCGCTGGCGGCAGATCCGGCCCGACCGAATGATGATCGGTGACAATCACATCGAGACCTAGTGCCTTGGCGTGGGCAACTTCGGCCACGCTGCGAATGCCACAATCGACTGTCACCATAAGATCCGCTTTAGCCGCGATGCGATCCATGGCTTCCATATTCAGTCCATATCCCTCATCCACGCGATCCGGGATGTAGGGACCAACGCGGCCGCCCGCAGATTGCAGCGCGGTGGTCAATAGTGCGGTGGCCGTAACGCCATCTGCATCAAAATCACCATAGACGCAGATTGTCTCTTTTTGCTTTATAGCATCCACTAAGCGGACAACGGCCTGCGGCATATCGCGTAGCTTGTATGGGTTTTCGCGCACTGCGTCGCTTCCCGTTAAAAAGGGCTTGATCTCGTCAGCGGAGCGGATCCCACGGTTGTAGAGCACCTGCAGCAGTAGCGGATGTTCAGGCGTGCTCGCTACAAAATCCGCTGGGGCAGGTGGGTAAATTTTCCAATTCTTGGCTTGTTGGGGCATTATGTTTCTATAGTTCGATATTTTGATTTAATTTCTATTCAGTATAATTGACTGTCTCAAAATCTATGAAAAAAATGTTATTAGAATTAAAAACGATGTCGATAGAGAAAATAGGGACTTTATTTTTGGTGTTAACTATTTCTTTGTTAAGCGGCTGCGGCGATACGGCGGAATTTCAGCCGTTGCGCTTTAACCCACCTGTTTGGCAAAGTGGTGAGCACAGCATTTATAGGCTAACGAATGTAGAGAACGACTTTGCTGGGACAATGGAAATCGAGTTGCGCGCTGCGGATCAAAAAAATGAAGGTGGCTGGATTTTGTATCGCGAGATTAATTCAAGCCCAAAAGAGGTGATTACCGTTGAAGTAAACAAGTTTTTGCGTCCCCAGACGTCGCTACTTGAACGGATCGATACCACTGGCCGCGAGATGGTTCGAACGATTTATGCTGGCTCGCAAACAGATATCGAATTGACGAATAAACGAGACATGATAAGTTATGAGCGCGTCTCGCTGCCAAGTGATGCATACGATCTGCGCACTGTTTTGCCTTTTGCCCGTTCCTTGCCACTAGCCGATGGGTATGCCACACAACTTAATGCGTTTCTGCCGATTACGGGAAAGCTTGAACGGGTGGCGCTAAGCGTTGTTGATCAAGAGATGGTGACGGTCCCGGCTGGTTCGTTTAAGACGTGGAAGCTAGAATTGACGAGCCAAATTGCGGAAACCGAAGCGTGGATCAGTATAGATGCGCCCTTTGAGCTGGTAAAATTCATAGACAGCCGCAATCGCGCCACATTTGAATTGCAAGAATTTGTCGAAAAGTAGGAAGAGAGGCGTCGTCTTGCTAGCTGGGTGGCTTTAGCCCCGAGCGGTCTTGCGCGGACCCTGCTATATTTTAGCATTTTAGCCATGCAACCTTTATCCATGGAGAAACCCACATGACATCTATCCCAAAATCAGAACTTCTTGAACGAGCAAACCAACTGCACGAAAAAATCCGCGACTGGCGACGCACTATTCACCTAAATCCCGAACTAACCTTTGATGAATACAAAACCGCTGGATTGGTCAACGCCATGCTCACCGATCTAGGAATCGAAGCCGAGACCGAGGTCGCCAAGACCGGCGTCGTCGGCAAGATCGCTGGCGGTGCTGGCCCCATAGTGGGACTGCGTGCCGATATGGATGCGCTGCCCATTATCGAAGAAAACGATACCGTATTTAACAGCCAGACACATGGCATTATGCACGCCTGCGGCCATGATGCACATACCGCGATGTTGATGGGTGCCGCCACCATTTTGAAAGAACTGGCCGATGCTGGACGGCTGCCCGGGTCCGTGCGCTTACTCTTTCAACCGAGCGAAGAAGCACAAGATGATGAAGGTAAATCGGGTGGGTTGCGTATGGTCGAGGAAGGCGCGCTAGAAGGCCTTGATGCGGTCTTTGGCATACACGTTGCCAGCAACCGCGAGACAGGCCATGTCGCCACCAAAGCGGGGCCACACTTGGCCGCAACGGACAAATTCACCATTGTGATTCGCGGTTCGGGTGGGCACGCGGCTTCGCCACACAAGTCGCTGGATCCGATTTTGCTCTCGTCGCACGTCGTCAGCGCCGTTCACCACATTGTTAGCCGCCGCGTCGATCCGCTAGACTCCGGCGTGATTACAATCGGGGCCATCAATGGCGGCACCGCGCACAATGTGATCCCGGACACCGTTACGCTCGAAGGCACGATCCGTAGCTATCAACCCGAGACGCGCAAATTGCTCGAAGCGGAACTGCGCAAAGCGTGTGCCATTGTCGATGCGCTGGGCGGCCAGTGCGAGGTCGACGTTGTGCATGGCTATCCTACCACGGTTGGCGATCCCGAAGCTGCGACCACTGCGGTCGCTGGGTTAGCGGATCTGCTGGGCGAAGATCACGTACACGAAGCGCTCCCCATTATGGCGGGCGAAGATTTCAGCTACATGGCGCAAGCGGTACCCGGTGCATTTATCAACTTGGGCGTGCGCGATCCAAAGTGGGATCGGGAATATCCGGTTCATACATCAACCTTCCGCATGGATGAAGATGCGCTGCCGATTGGGGCTGCTGCGCTAGCCGCGGCCGCCATCGAGTGGATGGAATCGCATCAATAAAGGACAGAAATACAAACTAACTGATCTCTATTCTTGGGCATCAGTCAAACTCTGTTCTATAATCGATTTGCCCCGCTTAGGGGCTTTTTTGTGTACAATCCTGTTCAAGTGTTACTAAACCACTGCTAGAATTGTAATCAAATTACCAGTAATTTTGGTATTGAGTAGTTAGCATCTACGGCTTGCATGGTGTGTGATTTTGCAAGCATAGAGTTAGCAACATCAGATGCAGGTTACATCTGTAGAGCCGCCGACAAAAATGATGCGAACAGCCATTGCTCCTTAATTTAGAGGATGTGCAGGTTAAGAAGCAATTTGGACAAAGTTACCGTGAGTAAGCAGCGCAGTTGTACCGCTATCGCACATATATAAATCGTACAAACTGGTACAATCTTCGCATTGGCAGGAACTAAAATGCCTGTTATGATGATCACTTCAATAGACAATTTCTCATTTCCAGTACCGCAAAGAACAGGTTTGCTGCTGGAGCATGAATACTATATATATAACCCTTATGACAAAACTTGTAATTGTAGAATCGCCAACAAAAGCCAAAACCATCCGTGGATTCCTGCCCGCTGGCTACAAAGTACAGGCCAGCATGGGCCACATCCGTGACCTGCCTGCCTCGGCCAAAGAAGTTCCAGCTAGCATCAAAGGCCAGCCTTGGGCACGACTGGGTATCAACGTCGAGAATAACTTTGAGCCACACTATGTTGTTTCGAGCGAGAAGAAAAAGACTGTTGCTGAGCTAAAGAAATTGCTCAAAGATGCTGATGAACTGATCCTCGCGACAGATGAAGATCGCGAAGGCGAAAGCATCGGCTGGCATCTGCACGAGGTGCTAAAGCCTAAAGTGCCGGTCAAGCGTATGGTCTTTCACGAGATCACCAAAGATGCCATCCTCGCCGCGTTAAAAGATACGCGAGATCTAGACGAAAACCTGATCCGCGCCCAAGAGACGCGCAGAATAGTCGACCGCCTTGTTGGGTATACCGTGTCGCCCCTGCTCTGGAAAAAAGTTGCGCCAAGACTCTCAGCCGGCCGCGTGCAGAGTGTGGCGGTGCGGGTGCTCGTAGAGCGTGAACGTGAGCGCCGTGCTTTTCGCTCCGGCGCATATTGGGATCTAAAAGCGCACCTCAACAAACGACCCGACCAGCCAGCTCATCACTTCGATGCGCAGCTTCTTTCGGTTGGCGGTACCCGCGTGGCGACCGGGCGCGACTTTGACGAAAACACCGGCAAGATTGCCGAGGGCAAAAATGTTCTGCTGCTCAATCAGGATGAAGCCCAATCGCTGCAAGCAAGACTTGAAAAGGGTCAATGGATTGTCAGCAAGATCGAGGAGCGCAACGCAACGCGTAAACCGGCCCCACCCTTTACCACCAGTACATTGCAGCAGGAAGCCAACCGCAAGATGGGCCTTGGCGCACGCCAAACCATGCGCGTGGCCCAAAAGCTCTACGAAAATGGCTACATCACATACATGCGTACCGACTCGGTCCACCTGAGTGACCAAGCCGTGACTGCCGCCCGAACGCGCGTGACCGAACTTTACGGCACCGAATATTTGCACCCAACCGTGCGTACCTACAAAACAAAATCGGCCAGCGCACAAGAAGCGCACGAAGCAATTCGTCCAGCAGGTGACAAAATGTTGCCAGCGGATCAGCTCCCCATTTCGGGCGAAGAGCGCAAACTCTACGACCTAATTTGGAAGCGTACCGTTGCCACACAAATGGCCGAAGCGCGCCTCCTCTTTACCACCGCCACCATCGAAGTGGGCGACGCCATCTTCCGCGCTAGCGGCCGCAACGTACTCTTTGCTGGCTTCTTCCGTGCCTATGTCGAAGGGTCAGATGACCCCGAAGCCGCGTTGGACGATCAAGAAGCGCCGTTGCCAAAATTGACCGAAGGCGAAGAGGTCGATTTGCGCGAGCTAGAGGCTATTGGGCACGAAACCAAGCCGCCTGCCCGCTACACCGAGGCATCGTTGGTCAAACGACTCGAATCCGAGGGGGTTGGTCGCCCCAGCACCTACGCATCGATTATCGACACGATCCAGAATCGAGGCTACGTCTTCAAACAGCGTCGCGAGCTGGTGCCAACCTTCACCGCGTTTGCCGTGGTGCAACTGCTCGAAGGCCACTTCGAAGAATTGGTCGATCTGCAATTTACAGCCAAAATGGAGAGCGAGCTCGATGATATCGCCACCGGTGATCTGGAATCGCTGGCCTATCTGCGCAAGTTTTACTTGGGCGAGCAGGGGTTAGAAAATCAGGTCAAGGAAAAAGAAGCAGGGATTGATCCGCGTATAACTGGCGGCGTGGTTTTGGAAGATCTGCCCATGGAAGTACGCATTGGTCAGTACGGACCCTTCTTGGCGCGTGGCGAAGATGAGGAGCGCGTGACAGCGGGACTACCCCCAGATCTGCCCCCGGCGGATCTCACCGCGGAGATGGCCGAAGATATCCTTGCCAAGAAAGCCGACGGCGACAAAGTGATCGGCACCCATCCAGAATCTGGCTTTGACATTCTGCTAAAAAATGGCCCTTATGGTCCCTATGTACAAAATGGATCCGAGGACGATTACGAAGGCAAAAAAAAGCCGCGTCGCGTCAGTCTGCTCAAGGGCATGGAGCCAGCCGACGTCGATCTGGCATTGGCCGTCAAACTGCTGGGGCTGCCGCGCAAGCTGGGCGATCATCCCGAAACGGGCAAATTTGTCTCGGCCAGCGTCGGTCGCTTTGGTCCCTACGTGGTCCATGATGGTCTCTTCGCTAGTATCAAAGAGCCGGATCATGTGCTAACAATCGAAATGGAGCGCGGCATGGAGCTGCTGGCAGCCGCCGCTGCCAAAAAGGGTGCTACCAAAAAGACGGTCCTCAAGGATCTGGGCGAACATCCCGACGGCGGTCCGTTGGCCGTGCTCGACGGGCGCTATGGTCCATACGTGAACTATAAGAAGATCAACGCCACGCTGCCAAAAGATGTCAAGCCCGAAGATGTAACGGTCGAACAGGCACTTCAGTGGATCGAAGAGAAGGCTGGCTCTAAGGGTAAGAAGAAAAAACCCGCCGCCAAGAAGAAGAAGGCGACAAAGAAGAAGGTCGTGAAAAAGGCTGAGTAGGGGAAGAAAGCAAAAGGGGCAACCGGATCAAATCCGGTTGCCCCTTTTGCTTTGTGGTGCTTTCACTTTTGTATTGAAAACAGTCAATCTTGTGGAATTAATTTGATCAAGCCCCGTAGCGCCTGATTTACAGCTTTGGAATCAGCGAAATACTTCATCACATCTGCATCGAGTAAGATTATATTACTTTCCGGTGCCAGCCGATTAAAATCCCTTCTTCTGCCAAAAACTCGTCAAAATCACTACCTGTATGGATTCATTTGTTTTTCTCGTTTTCCGCCGGTTAAAAAATCCCAATAAAAAAAACCCGTCTAGCGCATTTGCTAAACGGGTTTTCCCTTAATAATTTGATACTTTTTTGGTGGAGCTAAGGGGATTCGAACCCATGACCTCCACACTGCCAGTGTGGCGCTCTCCCAACTGAGCTATAGCCCCAAACATTTGTGATTGTCTCATCTAGTAAAAAAGCGTGCCTGTTTTGTTCATTCGTATTGAAACACCGCAGGACGCCCACTTTGACAGATGAGAAGATGTGATTATAGTCGCTTCCACTTGGTTCGTCAAGTTTGGTCGAAGAATATCTTACATGGATTTCCCCTCGATTACATCACTTAGTAAACAGTAAGAGGTAGACAGTTTCTCGTGTAGAGACGATACCACTAACGCTGTTTGTTGTTCACTTACTACTCACTTGTTCTATGGTCCCGGCACAAAATCGACCATACGCAGATCGGCGTCGAACCAACCGCATGGGCAGTTTGTCGGATCATCTGCGGGCAATAATTCTTGATAGAACATTGCGGGCAAATAGACGGACATATCCAATGAAGATTGTATCGCCACCACGCGACGCTCAAACTCCGCCCCAGCCGATAACGTCCTTGTCCCCGCGCTCACCACTCGGGGCGACCAGCTTGGCCCCACTTGGCGCAGCGGAATTTGCGTCAGCCCACCACGGATCCGCTCGAAGCGATAGTAATAGACCGTTGCCGACATCACCACGTCGTAGATTCGATCTAGCAGCGCGGCCGAACAGCCACCATTCGTCATGCACGGATCATACTGAATGCCTTCGGGCACAAAATATTCGGGCGAGGAGACGCGCACGCCATCAGAAAAGAATGGGAGAAATTCGCGGCCCGAAGATTGATCTGAGTCCTGAAATTGCCCGTAAAACGGAATGCCAAATGTGCCAAAATGATCAATAGAGAGCTTGCCGTTTGGCTTTCGAATACGATAGGTCCCTGCGCCGGGGCTGCGAAAGTTCACATCGCCATATGGATCCACTGGTGTGGGTGGATAATGGAACAATACGAACTCGGTGCCAGCGGGCGGATTGATGTCCAGATCATCGTGTCGATCACCAAAGCGGCTCTGCATCTGACTTTGCAGCGACCCCAAAAAACCAGGTGCGCCCGGTCCAATATAGGATCGAAATGTATCGCTGTCGCTACCTAAATATGTGGCTTGAATATACTGAGGCGTTTCGAAGGTAAAGGTTGCTCGCAGATCAGTCACCGACTCTTCAAAATAATAGTAGCAGCCCATGTTGGCCGGTGTCTCGATTGCGCCACTGCTGTTGACCACCTTATTCGATCTCACTCGTGGGTAGCGTTCTGGGGCAGTCGAATCCGCGCTTGGTGTTGTTTGCCGTGCGGGATAGAGCAGGTAAATCGGATTGACTTGGCTGGTAATGTCTACGCTGCCGCTGAAGACTCGCATGGTGCTAGCTGGCACGGCGGTCGGCCAATGATCGCGGTTGCCGATGGCTGTCGGGCAGAAGAAAATATTTAGCGGATTTGCCTCATAGCGGACTGTCAACGTGACGGTGTTACCAACGCGCGTACCCGATTCGTAAATGGCCATGCCGGTGCCAGGGTGGAAGATCACGATCGATCCTTGCAGATGAGCTTCGGCCACAACACCAATCAGATCCACAATGCCAACGCCGCGCGGTTCGACCCATTCCGGCGTTTGCGCATGGGCGGTGGGCGACGCGCCGAGTGCCATCAATGCGATGAGTATGGCGATAAGAAAATGTATTCTGTTGGATAGTTGTTTCATGTAGATTCGGGGTTTCATTTTGTGTAATAAATAGACTGATTGAGGCAGTTTATCCAATAAATCACTTTCTAAATGCACGCTTTCTCTTTTACTACCCTATTACTGCCCAACAAAAATATTCCACTGTGAATTCAATGCACCAATACACACTGGTCTGCTTAACCATACGCGCGAATCGCCGATTGAAACTCGGCGTCTGGCACGGAAAACAGGTTGAAGCACTGTTAGAAATTGATTTGCTAATCTGCTTTAGCCAGTTTCCCATAGCAGGCTGGGATTTCAATCCCGAACGACCTTTCCAACTAGCTGGCTTCTAACCAGCGAATCGGCTATAATCTTTCTATTCCTTACAGAGAAGCAGTAGTTTTCGAAATCTGCATCAATCTGCGATTTATTATTTCTCTGCATCAAACCCACCTAAACTAAAAACATTACATGAAAAATCTATCCTACTCTACAAGCTTCAAACCCGCTAGCCGTGTGCAGAGCTTTGCCCCAACTGTCTTTGCCGAATATACTGCGCTTGCCATTAAACATGACGCGGTCAACTTGGGCCAAGGGTTCCCGAACTTTGCCGCACCAGACTTCGTAAAAGAAGCTGCTCAGCAGGCCATTGCCGCCGATCTAAATCAGTATACGCGCAGCGCAGGCCACCCACGATTGGTTAACGCGCTGGCCACCGTTTATGGACCAGAACTGGAGCGCGAACTGGATCCGATGACCGAGATCCTCACCACTGTCGGCGCGACCGAAGGTATCTTTGCCAGCATTCAGGCGCTGATCGAACCAGGCGACGAGGTGATCCTGATCGAGCCATTCTACGACAGCTACCCCGCATCGATTATCATGGCTGGCGGCACACCCGTCTACGTACCGTTGCGACCCGCAGCACCGCAAACGAGCCAAGTGCCAACCGCTGGGGATTGGGTGTTGGATCCTGCCGAGCTAGCCGCGGCCTTTAACGACCAGACGCGCATGATCATCCTCAACACGCCGCAGAACGCATTGGGCAAGGTGTATACTCGCACCGAGCTAGAGATGATTGGCAACCTAGTGCAAGAGCATGATGCCTACGCGCTTTGTGATGAAGTTTACGAGTGGATAATTTACCCCGACGACTCGGGCAATGTTGAGCGTGTGCGTATGGCAACCTTGCCCGGTATGTGGGATCGCACGATCACGCTGGGCAGCGCGGGCAAGACGTTTTCGGCCACCGGTTGGAAGATCGGCTGGGCGATTGCGCCTGCGCCAATTATTCACGCGATCACAATGGGTCATCAGTGGATTCCCTTTACGGTAGTCACACCGCTGCAAGAGGCAATTGCCGTAGGCATGGAGCAGGCTCGAACGAGGGGCTATTTTGAGGAATTGTCACAGATGTATCGCACAAAGCGCGACTATCTGCTGGACGTGCTCGCTGAGGTCGGGCTGTCGTCGGTGCGACCTGATGGATCGTACTTTATTCTCACCGATTCGACCAATCTTGACTTTCCAATCGAGGCGGGCGCGCGGCGCGATGAGAGCGCGTGTCGCTGGCTTACCAAAGAGATCGGTGTGGGCGCGATTCCGCCCAGCCACTTCTTTAGCCCGGCCAACCATCACATTCCACAAAACCTGATCCGCTTCTGCTTCTGCAAAACCGATGAGATGCTGGAGCAGGCTGCGGAGCGATTGCAGAAGTTGGCGAAATAAAACTACAGCGGAGTAGGGAAATCTAACGGATTTATTTTTCGTTAAAGAAGACAGGTAGGCCATTGCAAAAATCGATGTAGTTCATAATGAAGAAAAAGTGGTTAACAATTGGTGGTTTGATATGGCATCGATTTGTGGTTTGCAATGTTTCAACCCCACCTTAATCCTCCCCAGCTTAGGGAGGAGACTGCCCACGGACGCTCGAATCTGCTCGAAATGCAAGCAACATCGGACGTCCGTCAACAGTCCCTTCGCTAAGCTGGGGAAAGGCTAGGATGGGGTCAACAACATGGGCCGCCCCATATGATTTGTAAACCACACTACGTTTTTGATGAACTATGCCCAAAAATCAGTGTCATCGAAACAAAAATCTGGTCCGCTTCTTTAATCCGTTGTAGTGTTACTTTGCTACTTCGGCAAACCCCACAATAAACCAAATCATTCGGACATAACCTTATGACCACACGCTACTTCGGCAAACCAATTAAACGCAACGAAGATCCCCGCCTGCTCACCGGCCAAGCGCTCTTCACCGACGACGTTCAACTGCCCAACATGCTGCACGCCGCCTTCTTGCGCAGCGACTACGCCCACGCCCACATTCGTAGCATTGATGTCAGCGCCGCGCGCGCCAAAGAGGGCGTCGTTGCCGTCTACACCGCCACCGATCTGGGCGACTACTGGCAGCCCGGTCCGCTGCTTGTGCCGCCGCCGCCAATCGACAACCTGATCTTCAACCCGCGCATGCAGGTACCCCTCGCCAAAGACAAAGTGCGCTACGTGGGCGAGCCAATCGTCATTGTCGTCGCCGAAAGTCGCTACATCGCCGAAGACGCCGTCGAACTCATCAACCTTGAAGTGGATCCGCTTCCTGCAGTCGTCAATCTCGACGACGCTCTCTCCGCAGACGCGCCGTTGATCCACGACGATCTGCCCCAAAATTTAAACGCCCACGCCACCCAGCAGAAGGGCGACTACGCCTCGATCCGCGACCAGGCCGACGTGCTGATCACGCGCCGCCTGCACTATGATCGCGGCACTGCGGCCGCCATGGAAAATCGCGGCATTGTCGCCGATTGGGACGCCCGCAGCGAGCAGATGACCATGTGGGACACCACCCAAGCGCCCATCGCCATCCGCAACGGCATCGCCGCCATGCTCGGTCTAAGCGAAAAGCAAGTGCGCGTCATCGCCCCCTTCATCGGCGGTGGCTTCGGCCCCAAAATC
>Ga0209187_1001707_pt1 | contig 24060 bp, 26 predicted proteins | sample BantaG_FD_187430 | JGI IMG/M metagenome (GOLD analysis project Ga0209187, IMG submission 187430) | Marine algal microbial communities from Bantry Bay, Ireland - BantryBay_4 metaG (SPAdes) (version 2) | ecosystem: Host-associated > Algae > Red algae > Unclassified | place: Bantry Bay, Ireland...
GCCCAATATTTTGTTATTAGTGAAATGTTGAAGCAAGGAAGAAAAGAAGCTAACTTGACACAGGAACAACTTGCCAATAAAATCGGCACAAAAAAAAGTTATATATCGCGACTTGAAAACGGAAGATATGATATTCAACTTTCTACATTATATAAAATTTTCGAATCGGGATTAGGTAAGAAAATTGACCTTTTAATAAGATAAGAAGAAAAGCCGAAAGCATAATAAAGGCTAAAACACCATGTGGTCTCGGTCTGAAAGTAGAACGTTAAAACATCACAATTGCCAAAATTTTATTTTGACAATTTGTGGGAAAGTAAATTAAATTGCAAAATAAAATTTTGGCGCAGGGCGGTCAATTTGTAGAGTTTTGGGCTTTGAAATCCGCACGGTGTTTAGCCAAATCGTTATCTGCAAGCAGAAAAAATAAATTTTCAAAATAATTAACAAATAACAAAAATACACAACTATGTTTTTCAAAACGCTCTATCTTTCCGTTCTTTTAATTATTTCGCAAGCTTTAATAGCAAATGACTGTTATTTTGATTGCTGGAACAAAGTATATTTACAGGGAGGACAACTTACTTGTAATGAAACGGTAGTTTTAGAAGATAACTTTAATGGAAATGCTTTAAACAACTCAATTTGGCAAACTTTCTTCTTTGATGAAGACTATAGATATGCCAAAATACATTCACCAGTTGAAGAAGTTTTCTATTTAGATGAAAATGTTTCAATTCAAAATGGTACTTGTGTTTTAACTGGCTTATATGCTCCAAATTCAACTTATACAAATAGCAGGGAAAAACTTATATCAGGCACATATCCAGCGGTATGATAATGTCGAAAGAAAGTTTTAGGTTTGGAAAGTACGAAGCTAAATTCAAAATACCTGGCGATGGTTGGTGGCCAGCTTTCTGGGTATGGCATCACGATGAAATTGACATATTTGAAAATTTTTGGGATAGCACTAAATTTTTTACAAATATAATTTCTGGAAATCAAGAAGGGTGTGATGATTTAAGCAGGGAAAATTCAGCTAACTTGCTTGATGGTAATTGGCACACATTCTCGCTCGAATGGACGCCGTTTAAAATATCATTTTTTCACAATAATGTTTTACTGCAGCCAGAAATTTATCGGTATTATGACAAATTTGGAATCCCTTTAAATATAGATTGTGATAATAACATAATTCCAGAAGGAGAATACTACATAAATCCATTATTTGTTGAGTCTAAGGAAAGGGCTTTCAACCCAATTATCAATTTGAGTGTTTTACCAAGACACGGTCTTGATAGCAGTTGTACGTATGATGTAACATGTCAATCTACGGATTGTGGAACAGATTGGGGACATCCCATTGATAAAAATTGTAATATTATTGGCGACATACCAGCTGTAATGGAAATTGATTACGTGAAAGTTACAGAATCTAATTATTCTGTTTGTAATTCAGTATTAGCGTATGGTAATAACTGCTCGCTTACGGGCATTAATCGTGACCCTAAAGATTGTAAGCCCGTTTGTGTAAATGTGCCTTCAAACATATATGTAGAAAATTACTTTACGAATGATTGGTTGAGCGAGGTAGAAATACTGAACGTAACTTCTGGAAACAAAATACAAATTTTGTCATTCGATAACTATGAGATTAATTACAAGTTTTTAACATCTGGTAGCGAATGTATAGAAATTGATTATTTGGATGCTTGTAATTACCAATCTAAATTTAGAATACCATTAGAGACCGAAGAAATTCTAAATATAGGTATTCAAGATGTTTCAATTATAGAGAACAATCCATGCAATTACACATTAACGCTCACTTCACCATTTAAAGAAAATTGTAATTTAAGTTTTGATGCAACTTTTGTTAATATTTGGGGAGATCCTTATGATGCAACAGTAAGTAGAAATGGCAATGAATTATTAATTGATTATCATCAATTGAATTTTGCCGATTATTTGATTTTAGAAATGACCTACAATTCAGAATGTCAAGGAAATGTAACTCAACAAAGAACTTTCGATATAATTAGTTGCGCTGATTGTTGTCCAATAAATACTTACTTTGATGGATTAAATTGCTGGTTTTTTAATATCCCTCAAGGTTACTTGCCCCTCATTTATAATAATTCATTTTACACAAAACAAAACTGCGAAATAAGTAATAGTAATAATTGTTGCCCACCTGCGACAACTTATGACGGAACTAATTGCTTTTTTGGATATTTTCCTGCTGAATTTAATGGATTCATCTATGAAAATTCGTTTTATACTAACTCGGATTGCGAATATTGCCCTTATAACCGAATGTTAATTGGAACTGCCTCTTCATCTCAAAAAGTAGATGTACAGAATAATATTCAGTCAACAAGTAAAATTCAAGGAACTCCCATTATATACTATAATGCAGGAAATAATATCAAATTGCAGAGCGGTTTCTCAGTATCTGCTGGTTCTTCGTTTTCGGCAACAATAAAACATTGTAATCCACAAAATTGATGCGTAATATTTATTTTTTTGTGAAGAAGTATCAATTCGTTTTGTTAGTTTTATTATTCATTGCAGATGGTATCTTTTCTTTCTTTCAATATATAAATATGCCGTTAGATGGCGATATGAGTGCCATCATTTTACCAGCTGAATGGTATAGTAAAGTATTAGAAAGCCCTTTAGGCTTAAAAGCATTAGTAGATGGAGAAACTTACGGAGGTTCAAATCGGTTTTTTTCGCATTGGTCAATGTCGAAATACTTTAAAACCATTCCTTTTCTTATTCAAAATTTCACTAATCCAATTGATAGTTTATTCATCAGTTGCGCTTTATTTAAAACAATTATTCAAATAGGGTTAATCTTTATTTTGGCTACATATATCAAAAATACGCTTAAATTTAACTTATTGCCAATTGTATGTTTACTTTTTCCATTTTTTCAGGCACATGGCTTCTATGCTCAAATGGGTATTATTGATCAATCAATAACCTATGTATTTTTTTACGCCTTTCCGTTGTTATTAACTTTAATATGGTTTTTTCCTTTTTATACTTACTTGTTTATTAAACAAAAAACTACTTTTCCTTGGTGGCATTGGTTGTATTTAATTCCGCTAATGTTTATTATTTCTTTTAGTGGACCTTTAGTACAACCAATTATTTTTTTAGTTTGCCCAATTACATTATTATTTTGGTTTTTAAATAGTTGGCTATCTGATAACAATAAAGGAAGTGAAAGGTTGGTAAGCTCAATTAGTCGAATACCAAAAACTTTAATGTTTGCATTCATAGGCATTACACTAATAGCTTTATATGCTTATTACATTGGTACTTTTAATGTAGAAAATATTAATAATAATACACTTGCATTATCCGAACGATATGTAAAATTAGCAAAAGGCTTAATTAAAATTTTTACTGTTAAGCTGGGTTTACCTATTATAATCTTTGCCATCTCAATTAATATATTTATACTTAAAAAGTATAACTTGTTAAAAGCCAAACATCATTTATTTATTTTATTATTGGCAATTATTATTTTTTCAACTTTATATTTATTGCTTTTGCCCTTGGGTGGTTATCGGAATTATCGTCCATATATTATTAGGTATGATACTTTGTTACCCATAAGCATTTGCTTGATAAGCTATTGTGTTTTAACAAGTTGTTATGTGATAAGCATCTTACCAAAAAGAAAAAAGCGTTACTTAGTGGGCATAATTATGGTACTATTTGTTTTTCAGTTATTTGATGAGTTTAAAAGTGCACCTAATAACTGCGAAAAAAGAATGTTAGCAGAAATAGCCAGTTCAAAGACATCTAAAATTAAATTAACTGAAAATTGTAGGGTTTTAGGTTGGCATAGTTTTAAAACGCCAAACGAATCAAAAATTAATGCCGAGATGTTGTATTATTGGAAAGTGACAGATAAGCAGATACTTTATTACTATAAATGAAAGAAAAAAAATGTATTAAACTTTCGGTTGTTGTTCCTATTTTTAACGAAGAGGAAACGATACCAGAATTAGTTGAAAGGTTAACAAAAGCAGTAGAAAGTATAAGCACTTTGTATGAATTAATTTTTGTTAATGATGGAAGCAAAGACTCCTCTTTACAACAATTAAAAACATTACATAAAAGTAACGCTCGTATTAAATACATCAATTTTAGTAGAAATTTTGGACATCAAATTGCAGTAACTGCTGGTTTAGACTTTGCTGAAGGCGAAAAAATAGTGATTATAGATGGTGATTTGCAAGAACCACCTGAATTGATACCTGAAATGTATAATAAAAGTAAAAATGGCTTTGATGTGGTTTATGCTAAGCGAGTTAGTAGAAAAGGTGAAAGTTTCTTTAAAAAAATTACTGCTACTTTGTTTTACAGAATATTAAGCAGTATAAAATCAATAGATATTCCTTTGGATACTGGTGATTTTAGATTAATTGATAGAAAAGTAGTTAATCAGCTAAAACAAATGTCAGAAAAAAATAAGTTTTTACGTGGGCAAATTGCCTGGCTGGGCTTTAAACAAACGTACGTAACTTTTCAAAGAGATGAAAGAAAATATGGTTCAACCGGTTATCCATTCCGTAAAATGCTTCAGTTTGCTTTAGACGGTATAACCTCTTTTTCTGATGTACCTTTACGCATCGTTAGAAATGTAGGTTTTATAGTTTCCACTTTTGCTTTTATTGTTATTTTATATGCCGTTTTCTCACATTTTGTGTTAAAGCAAACCATTACTGGTTGGTCATCTTTAATAATAAGCTCTATGTTTATTGGTGGTATTCAACTTTTTGCTATTGGTATTATTGGCGAGTACATTAGTCGAATAAATATTAATTTGTTAAATCGTCCATTATATATTATTGATGAGAGTAATGTTGAATCTGAATTGGCTTAGGATTTATAAGGGAGCCAGCCCATAACAAGGGCTAAAACACCATGCGGGTTCACTCGGAAATTGAAAATTAAAACATCTAAAACCGCCAAAATTTTATTTGGCAATTTGGGAGAAATAAATTAAATTACAAAATAAAAGTTTAGCTAAAGGCGGTTGGTTTGCCGGTTTTAAAGCTTCTTTAATCCGCACAGCGTTTAGCAAAACCGTTATGTACCAATTATAAAAAGCCTCCATATTAATCAACAATATGGTGGCTAAAACAATCAAAGTGATTTTTAAAAGGTTTTTTCGATAAGATAAATAATCTTGATATGACTCAAAAAGACATAGAAAAAGACTTTATTAATACAGGTTGTCAAATACTTGAAAAAGATAATGAGTTATTATTATTTATTAGATACCCATTTTGTGCAGGCAGCAGAGATTTCTTATTAGTTAAGACTAAAGAGGAACTAAATTGCTTATTAGAAAAAAGTTCTACTGGAGATTCTATTGCGATTATCCACAATTTCGTTGAGATAACAAAGGGAATCGTTGATGATATGTTAATACAAAATATTATTTTGGAGTTTGAAAAGATCAATGATTATGATTCTTCGTATAATTGGCTCATAATTAATGAGCAAGAATTGTCAAAATTTAATCGACACAACTTAATATGGGTTTCTGACAAAGAAGATTTAATCGAAAGTTTAGAAGAGTTACGAGCAACAGAAATTCGGATAATAGTTGAACCTGATGGTGTGGATGAAAAATCAACAACTCACATTTATAAAGATGGTTATGTTGGAACATATTAGTTAACTTTGAATTTTTTATAAAATAAATAAAATCGAAGAACCAAATAAAAAACGAAAGAGGAAAATCGGCATATAACGAGGCTGATACACTATGCGGGCTTGCTTAGGCTTGGAAACTTTAAAACAACTAAAACCACCAAAATTTTGTTTCGACGATTTTTTGGACTAATTTTAAAACGCAAAACAAAGTTTTGGTTATTGCGGTCGGTTTGCCGGTTTTTGGGCTTTATAAATCCGCACGGCGTAAACAATAGTTACAACACGGGCAGGCAATGCAGGAATTGCAACTAACATACCTCCTAATTTAGTAAATGGTGTAGCATCTGGATTTTTAATTAATATTCATATCAATTTAAAAAAGGTTAATCAATATTACTTGGTGTCTTTTTTTAAACTCAAAATTTGGTCAATTGCAGTTAGAAAGAATAGCAAGTGGTTCAATCTTACAGAGTATCCGTTCATCTGACCTAAAACAGATAATGATTATTGTACCTCCTTTAAAGATTCAAAATAAAATTGGGGATAAGATTAAAAAAGCTGTTTATGCCAAAGCAGAAACAAGGGCTAAAATCAAAAATGCTGACCAAGATATTGAAGCATTAATGAATTAGAAAAAAGAAAACTGTCGCGAACAATGCATACCCGAATTCGTTAGCAAAGGCTGACGACTGTGAGTATGCGAAGCCCTTGCCCAAAGTATGATAAGGCTTTTTAAAATATTTATATTAGTTAAATTTATTCTTTTTTTTCTAAAATGATTTTAAAATTATAAATGATGAAAAATAATCATTTAAAACCATCAATCAAACAATAAACGGAACACATTATAACGGAACTGAAACTTAACCAATGAGAATAGTTGAGTTATTTAAGTATTAAATTTAACAGATAAACTTATTTGTTTTGGTAAATTTGCAAAAATTAAACATTAAATTAAGTATGAAAACAATTTTAATTTTTAAAAAAACCATTTTACTTTTAGTAGCTATAAACCTTATTAGTTGTAGTAGTGATGATGAAATTATGACTACAACAAGTCTTACTCAAGAATACCTTGTTGGTCAATGGAATGTTACTTCAATAACTAGTGAATCTGATGATAATTTATTAGTGCTTTGTTCAAATGGGAAAACACCAAATTACACATTTACAGAAGATAATAATTTAAATGCAAAATTATATTCATTAACTGATGTTTTTACTAACGAATGTGAAACTACCTTTATTTTTTACACTTACACTTTTGACACAGAAACAAATATTATTACAATTTATACTTCAACAGGGGGAGGAGTTGGCTATCAAACTAAAATTATAGAATCCAACGAAAATAGTTTTACTACCCAGTATGTGTCGGGCACTATTGGTTCTGAACAATTGACGTTACCAAATTTTAAAACAGTTTTTCAAAGAGAATAAGAGAATTAATTAAAATCTTGGCTTACATATATTTTAAAAAATATAATTTTTTTTTCTAAATTTTTGTGAACTTTTTTTTTGTAAAAATTTAATTTTATTTCAAACTTTAGTATATTGAAGATTTATTAGATTAATCTGACATATCCTTATGAAAAATTATTGGAATTGAATTATGTTTTTTATAAAATAATCATTGAGAAACATTAGGACTTGAAAAATAGCCCTAATTTATTTTTCTTATTGCTTATGAGTTTTACTGTAAAATTTTCAATATTATCGTAATTGACTGTTTTGGCTTCTATAAAACAAGCATCATAATGAAAAGAATAAATACTGTGGGCAATACCGGGTAAAAAAAATTGCTGGTAAGCGCCTACTTACGAAAATCATAGCGGATTTTCTATTCGGTTTTTATTTGCTAAATTAGCTGCTTAAGCCACGCAATTAGCGTTATGGATAAATGTTGGCAGTAATTCACATACAATAAAAATAAGTATTAAGGTAAGAGGCTAACAAATCAAACCAAAAATGAATTTCAATTACTGTTTTTTCATAATTAGTAAATAATGAAAACTCATCAGTCGTTTTCACCGTTAGTCAGAATTAATTAACTTTTTTAAGTAAACTATAAACATTATGCACAAAGAAGATTATGCAACACTTTCTGAAGCTATAAATGCCCTAACCAAAGAAGGTTTTAAAGATGGGTTTAGGGCAGAAGAAAACCGGATAGTTGGCAGTTATACTTCCAATAGTTACCTTCCAGAAGAATTGAAAATTGTTCAAACTTATCGATTTGAGGGGATGACAAATCCGCAGGACAATACTATAGTTTTCGCAATAGAAGCTAATGATGGCAATAAGGGGACTTTAGTGATGTCATATAGCGCAGGACACAATCAAAATGTGGAGCTCATTAAGAAAATACCTTACGCAGAGAAATAGAACTACTGCCAATAACATATATGAAATCATAGCTCGTACCTTTATACGCTTCATATACACAACCTTAGGCATTTAGAAAACAATCGACATTTGAAGAAAAAAACACTATATATTAAAACCAAAATAGAATGTGACTTGGACGACTTGTGGACAAAAACGCAGGAACCGTCATTGCATCAAGAATGGGATTTAAGGTTTTCCGAAATATCGTACTTACCAAAAAATGACCCGACAGACCCACAGAAATTTTTATATTCAACAAAAATTGGATTTGGAATAGAAGTGAATGGCATTGGAGAAAGTGTTGCTACTAAAACAAAAGACAATGGAGAAAGCACTTCAGTTTTAAAATTTTCTTCCGACAGTAAAATTTCATTAATAAAAGAAGGTTCGGGGTATTGGAAATATGTTCCAGAAACAGAAGGAATAAAATTCTCTACAGGTTATGACTATAAAACACGTTGGGGGCTTTTTGGAAATCTGATTGACAAGTATATTTTCAGACCATTAATGATTTGGGCAACGGCTTGGAGTTTTGATTGCTTGAAAAATTGGATAGAAAAAGGACTTCACCCGAAGCAAGCCATAAATGCACAATTAACTGTTTTGCTTGTAAATCTAACTTTAGGTATCATTTGGATTTATCAGGGACTAATTCCAAAAATACTTTTTACTGATACGGGAGAAATAGAAATAATAAAACAATTAGGATTGTTTAATGGATTTGAAGAAAATATTTTGACCATTATAGGTTTGGCGGAAATTGCTTTTGGAATTTCATTAATCTTAATTCAAAAAAAAACACTTCAATATCTGAACATTTTGGGTTTGCTTATGCTCACATTAGGAGCAATTTTTAGCGACTTGATGATTTTCACACTTCCATTTAATCCATTTTCGCTAAACATATCAATGATAGCTCTTTCGATAATAGCAATCTTGAATTTCAGCTATTTACCCAAAGCTTCTAATTGCATTACAAAACACAAATAATGAAATCAATATACCAACAAGTTTTAGGTTCGGACTTTGACAAACTTCATCCGCAAATTCAAAAGCGTTTTGGCTTTAACAGCAATGACAAAATTGCCTCGGTTGGAAAAGGAATTATGCAAAGTGTTTGGTATGGAAAACCATATACATTACCATTTCTGTACATTGGAACGTGGAGAAACATTATGTTTCCGCAGAAAGGAAAAGATGTTCCTTTTACAATTGAGAACTACGCTTACAAAGACAAATTTGGAAGAGAAACCGTTACTTGGGTTCGTAAATATAGGTTTCCAAAGCGCGTTAGAAGATTTGACGCAACAATGATTTACAGCGAGAAAAGAAAACGAATTGTTGACTATTTGGGGACACATCAACATCTTGCGGTTGACATTGAAATGACTGTTGCTGAAAACGGCGGAATAAAACTTCGGTCAGGAGAACAACGATTTTATGAAGGTTTTTTAGATTTTAAATTTCCAATGCTATTTTCAGGTGTAGCGAATGTCTGTGAGTGGTATGACGACAAAGAGCAAAAGTTTAAAATATCTGTTGTGGTGAGTAACAAAATTTGGGGGAAATTATTCGGCTATGAAGGAACATTTGAAACTGAATATAAAACAGTAAATTCAATTGCAGAGATTCCTAAAAACGTTATGCCATTAAGAGAAGAAATTAGAGAGTAAAATAATACGGCCCTATAACAATGAACAATGGCTAAAAAATCAAAGCTTGCCTTTGTTACAGCAACGCTTGTTAACCAAACAGTTACGAACAATTAAAAATAAAATATCAATCTACCGCAAGTCTTTTTCAACTTGTGGAGTGCAATCTTTAAGTTTTTTCGACTTGATTTTTTAAATTTTAAAACACCATAATATAAGCAAAACGCCAAGTCAAAAAGACTTGAACGAATTTAACCACAAGTCGAAGAGACTTGCGGGAGCGGAGCACATTAAAATTTCATCTGTGTTCGTAAAATAAATTAGTTGCCGTATTTTACCCTTTTAAACCGTAAAATACGGTAGCTTTCAAAATTTATATGCTAATTATTTGCAATTGGTGTTGATATATAGATGTTGGGGGCAATTAAAAAAAAACCACGAATTAAGTACCTTGCAAGATTTGAATAGAGAAGAGCTTTAATGACAGAACTAGACATAATACAAAGTGTATACAATGAGCTGACTTCCAAAACAGGAACCTCAGGAATACCCGTAAACCTCAGAGCGAAATCAGTAATCGGAACGGTTCAAGATGACCCATTTGATACTTGGATAGAACAAGAAATAAAAAACGCACTTCCGAATACATTTGAGGTATTTCATTCAGGTTCGTTAACTACACCTGACATAGTTGTTAGAGATAAAAAGTCAGGAGTTGTTGTAGGTTTAGAGATAAAGAAACTAATTCAAAAATCTAACGGTAGCGATTCAAGAGGGTTGACAATTGACTATAATAGCTCACTTCCTTGTGGCTCAACTCTAATCAAAGTTGGAGACGACACAATCATAATTCCATGCTTTTATCTGTTCGCATTACTTGACAATTCAAGTAAGAACATTGTAACATTAATAATTCTTGACGGAGACTTTTTGAACTATGATTTTGACCTTCATAAAGAAGCTAAATACTCAAACTATACTGAGTATAATCATGGTCCCTATGGAGAAGGTTCAATTCGCCATAGAAAAATGTATACCTATCCAAATCCTTTAAATTCAAAGATTTCAAATTTTCATTTAAGGCAAATACTTATTGCTAAAAAGGCAGATTTCGAAAAGGCCAAGGATAAGTCAAACATTACCGAACAAATAATCCGTGAAGACATACATAGTAATTCGTTTTACTATTTCTTAAAGGACGACACAAAACCAAAAAACTCAAATAATTCTAGCCTTGCCACTCTTAAAGGTGTTTTTGACGCTTGTAAAGCCCGTAAACCGAAAGAACGTTCGGCTGCTACTCCAATTATTCCGACAATAAAAAAGAAATAGTATGCTGAAATATGAAATTCAAAACAAAACAGACTATACTTTTCTCGGGCTTTTCACAGGTGCAGGTGGCCTTGACTTAGGCTTTGAACTTGAGGGTTTTCAGCACACAGAATCTAATGAAATATTAGATTATGCTGTAAACACTCTTCGCTATAATAGACCTGATTGGGATATTGTTCATGGGGATGTAAAAGAATACACCCCAAGCTTTAAAAAAGGGATAGATGTTCTATTGGCAGGGTTTCCATGTCAAGGATTTTCTCTTGGTGGTAATCGTGATGAAACTGACGAAAGGAATACACTTTATAAAGAAGTTGTGCGTATTGCAAATACAATGCAACCCAGAGTAATTGTAATGGAAAACGTTCTTAATCTTAGAACAATGAAACACCCTGAAACGGGTAAACCATTTGCACAGCAAATATCTGAAGAACTTTCCGCAATTGGTTATACAACCAAATATGAGTTCTTCCGTGTATCTGAATTTGGTGCTCCACAAACAAGAAGGAGGTTTATTTTCATAGCAACTAAGAACGACTCACTTAAGTATTTCAGATTCCCACAACCAACTAGAGATACTACAATAAGAGATTTCCTTTTTGAATTAGGCCAAGATTTATCAATCGAGCTTCCTAACCACAAACCCGAATGGGGGTTTAAGAGTTATGCTCATACAGAAACCGGGGCTAAATTTGATAAAGATGATGTTGCCATTCCAATTAGGTTAAGTCGAACAGCCTCGGTTGGAAATCCAATTAGAAATTTTGACTCCCCATTTCCTGCAATTGATACTGCAACTGTTTGGGGATGGGGTTTAGGCAACGTTTCTGCAAAGCGAATTGACAAGGAAAGAGAGAATTCGAAATATGTTCGTAATCCAAACTCAAAAGCCAAGCTATGGAGAATAAGTGCGAGCAAAATTCGTCCTTTTACGGCAAGAGAATATGCTCGATTACAGACTTTCCCTGACGATTGGGTCTTTCTTGGAAAGAATAAAAGAGAACTACAACTTCAGATTGGAAACGCAGTGCCTGTAATGTTTGCAAAGACAATAGCCTCGAAAGTTCGAGAAGCATTAGAAGTAATGGACGGGAAACAGAAAATGAAAATTGAGGAAGGAGAACAAACTCAACTCTTTTAAAAATGAAAAACTGCCCCCAACAAAACCTATAGTGCATACCCTTCGGGATACGCACCATAGCTAAAACGTTAGTCACAACTTGTAAAAATGGAACTTTCAACCTCAAATTTTGGTTATTTTAGTAGTTTAAAGACTTAAACTTAAATTATGGCAATAAAAAAATCAAATCACGTAATACCATCCAAAGAAAGGGGTGGATGGGCTGTTAAGAAGTCAGGATCAGCCAGATCTTCACGATCATTTGATAAAAAAGCAGATGCTATTGAATATGGTCGAACTCTAAGTCGAAAAGAAAAAACTGAATTGTTTATACATAGAAAAGATGGAACAATTCAGAATAGAAACTCTTATGGCAATGATCCATTTCCACCAAGAGACAGAAGGCATTAATGGCTAAATCAAGAAATTATTCCAAAAATGTATTTATTAACTGTCCATTTGATACTAAATACTTTGAACTCCTCAAAACATTAGTATTTACAATTGTTTACTTCGATTTCAATCCGAGAATAGCTTTAGAGATTTCTGATTCTGGCCAATCAAGATTAGAAAAGATAGTAAGCCTAATCAAAGAGTCTAAATATTCAATTCACGATTTGTCAAGACTACAAGCCAAGGCGGTGGATGAATATTATCGATTAAATATGCCATTTGAACTTGGAATCGATTATGGTCTAAGAACATTTAATAATTCTTATTCAGACAAAAGGTCATTAATTCTTGAAACTGAAAGATTTGATTACATGAAAGCAATATCTGACATCAATGGTTTCGACATCAAGAATCACAATGATATACCAGAACAACTTATCGAATGTTTAAGGTCTTGGTTTTCAGAAACAGTGGGACTTAGAGATTTAAATAGTGCTGACAAAATCTATTCTGACTTTATAGATTTTAATACGGATTTATTCAGAAGAAAAATGAATAAATATGCTGGAAAACACAATTCAACCGAAGCTGAAAGATTTGCAGATTCTGAAATTCAACACATGACTATGCCTGAGTATGTCGATGCAATTGTTGAATGGAAAAGCAGTGACTAACAAGCTGTGATCAGGGAAACGTTCCTTCGTTACAACTCCCGATACAGCCGATCCGTTGTAACACATTTGAGGAAACACGATGAACAGAGTTAAATATGATTAAAGACAGTTCACTTAATGAAGTAAAAAAAATATTTCAACATATTAGTATTTCTTCATTTATTAAATATTTTGAGGTTTTTGAAAAGCATTTTGAATCAAGAGATAATACTTTTATTTTCGAGAGTTTTGACAAAAATAAAGAATACGAATCTTGGACAGATAAGTCTTATAAATCACGAGCTACGAAAGGAAAAAAAATCTTTAGAGAAAATTTAGATATCGTTGCATTAGAATACATTACGAAATTTGCGAATAAGAAAAGGTTGACGCCTGAAACGATTGATAATGCAAGAAAATTATTAAAAAACAGACAAAACTCAATAGTCCAAATTGAACCAGAAATTAAAGAGGAAATTAAGGAAATTGAGAATGACAATCGATTATCACAAAATGAAAAAACAGCTTTAGTCAAAATCAGATTAGGACAATCGAATTATCGAAAAAAACTGATTGAATATTGGGAAAAAGCTTGTGTCACAAAGCTTGAGATGTTGGATTTATTAATCGCATCGCATATTAAACCTTATAGCGAATGCAACGAAAACGAGAAATATGACTTGTATAATGGACTTTTATTGACACCAAATTATGATAAGCTATTTGATAAATATCTGATTTCATTTGACAAGTCTGGAAAAATATTAATATCGTCATTAATCGACAAATCGGATTTTGAAAAGTTAGGTATCTCAAAAGAAGACAAACTGAATTCAGACAAGATATCGCCAAATCATTTTGAATATTTAAAGTATCATAATAAAATTTTTAACGAAAGACAGCGGAATAACAACGTGTTACAACAATGTATATAAAACATAGTTAATATAGGCTTTCCAAGAGGTTTGTGTATATTTGCGAAGACCGCCAAATTTTTAAATTTGAGTTTTAGCAAAATAAAGATAAAAAGAAAAATTTAAAAATTCGGCTCGTGTATAATTCGAAACGATAACGCTTTTTAACACGCTACGTTTCATATACGGAGCCGTTGTAGCCCAGTAGAAAAAGTTGACAATCCGTATAGAAATACGTATATTTGGTGATAAATTAATCACGTATGAATTCAAAACTCACATTGTCAATTGAAGAACAAGTAATTCAACAGGCAAAAGAATATGCTAAGAAACAAGGTAGAAGTTTATCTAATATTGTTGAAGAATATTTGAAGTCTATAGCCAAAGTAAAAATAGCTAAACAGGAAACAGAATTTCATCCACTTGTAGAAGAGTTATGTGGCTCAGTTAAGATTCCTGACAATAAATCATATAAAGACTTTATTGGTGAAACTGTAATCGAAAAGTATTCAAAAAGATGAGAGTATTTTTAGATTCAGATGTATTATTAGACTATCTAACTGCACGAGAACCCTTTGTAGAAGAAATAAAAATTATTATAAACAAAGGAATAATTGGCGAGTTGAAATTGTTTGCATCCTCTTTGATTATTGCAAATATTCACTACTTTATAAGTAAAGCGGAGAACTCAAGAAAAGCAATTTATAAAATTGAAAAATTAACAAGTTTCATTAAAATTCTTAATGTAGGTGAAAAAGAAATTATTCAGTCGCTAAAGTCAAAGTTTAAAGATTTTGAAGATTGCATACAAAATTGCTGCGCATCCAATTCAAAAATGGATTTAATAATCACCCGGAATATAAATGATTTTAAACTGAGTGATCTACCTATTTTAACTCCAAAAGAATTTGTTACACAATTAGAAAATAGATGACCGGGCTATAACAATAGGTAATGGCGACATATCTCTTCGTTTCTCAGAAAGACAGCCGCATACCATCATCCGTTATGAGTAATTTATGACAACAGAAGAACTATATAAATACAAAGGAAGATTTTTTATAATTGCGGGTGATAAGGATTTTGAGAAAAATACTCGAGAACTAAGTCTTGAAGAATACAAAAGTCTAATTGAAGCGAATAAAATAATATTCGAGATTAAATACTTTGAAAGAAAATCTCTGGAACTTGAATTAAATTATCAAGACTATTTTAGGACTGAAAAAAAGCACTCTGAAATTCTGGCAAATTGTACTACTGATGAAATAATATATCTTCTTGACAGGACAAAAGTAGATTTAAATAGAACATCTATAAATTTTGTAACTTCATTTAAGAGTTATGTTGAGCATATTGATAAAATACTAAAAAAAAAGTATGGAAATGAGTCTCCTAAATTTAAAAAATTAAATCAATAACTAATAATCTATATGATGGCTATTTTTCATATAAATTATTTACGCAATTAAGAGATTTTTCAGTTCATTATGATTATCCAATTCAAGACTTAGAATATAATAGGGATAATAAAGAAAAGCTACTACTAACTTCGTCAAAAAATAATTGAACATCAATTTGGCACTATTAAACGGCATAAGAATTTTGATTACCTGTTGTTGAAAGGTAAAGAAAAGGTGCTGACCGAAGTGTGTCCATACTTAGCTTCAATAAGATAACAAGCAAACTACGGGCTCATTTTGCGTTGTTTCTGCAAGTTTTTCCGTTGTGGTGAGTACTGGGCTGTGTGTAACAAAACAAAAATTTGCCTACTGTAATACAAGCACTTAATTGCTATGGAGTAAAAATCTCCGTTATCGTAAAATTACGATCATCAACATCGGTAACATTAAATATAATTTCCATACGCTTATTAATATAATCATAAGTACCACTACCTCCATTAATAGTTAAAGCATAACCTTGCGGTGTGGTATAATTTTGTACCGGTACTGTTATGTTATTGTTGGTGCAGCTCAAATCAAAATAAACGGGTGGATTGTTATTGGCGGTTGTCCAACCATAAAAATTGGTGTGTACGAGGCGATTGCTGTTGCTTGCATCTATTGTTAATATTACATTTTTGATAGAATAGATACCAAATGGATCGGTACTTGTGGTAAAATAAGGGCCTAAAAAAGTATCAAAACCTTCGTCGCATATATCTTCACAAGGCGCTATTGATGCGCTGAAATTTGTAGTAGCCGGTGTGCTAAAATTGCTATTTAAGATAATATTATTGCCTGCAATAAAAGCAATATTTGTTGAGTCGTTCACAATAGTGTTGCACTCAATACTTTCTGCTTGGGTATATATGCCGCTTGGCACAGATTGGTTTATAGAAAGTAGCGGAATACAATAAAAACATCCTTCTTCACTAAGGGTAATAATTTGGGTAAATGAGCTGGAACCCAAATTATTGCTTGCTGTTAAAACAACAGTAAAAGTACCATTATTAAAATAGGTATGGCTTGGGTTTTTCATAGTTGAAGTATTGCCATCGCCAAAATCCCATAGCCAGCTTTGTGGTGTATTGGTTGAATTATCATTAAGTTGAACCAACTTATTACAATTATCTATTTGGCTATTAAAAGAAGCCATTGGAGCAGTTACGGCATCGCAATACCCTGCATCCAAACAAGCTCTTGAATCTCTATGGGTAATTATTGAGTTTGTTGAGCTATTTGCAACCGTCATTGGGTTGGCAGTAGCGACATTACTATACATCATATTATTTAAATCACTAGTATGATAGGCATTCCAAGTATGCCCCATTTCGTGTATCCAAAGGTTCGTTTTTCTTGATTCGGTGTAAGGCAGAACTTCTTCTACCCAATGATAACCTCGTTCGTTACAAATGCCTGCAAAATGCGAGTACCCATAAGATGAAGTTACGCCTCTTCCAGTAAAAAAAGTAGCTACATCTGGGTTGGAAGTAAAACCACTATTCGGGTTATTTTCTGATTCTCCCCATTCCCTAAAATCATCTAATATTGAACCGTCAGAACAGTCTGGAAAAACTTCTTGACAAGGTGTGGTGTTATTATCTGGTGTTATTTCGTTGGCAGCAGCTTCGTAAAACTCAATAATTTTAAAATCTATTAAAAAATTTGTATTATAAAAAGCAGTCACCGCATTTGCACGGGTAGCTAACACGGTTTCAGCTGCTGAAGCCGAACCATAAAGATTTTTAAAAGATTGATCATAAGCAATCGCCAACTCCGCACATACTTCCATTGCAGTTTTTAAATTACTGTTGCTATCATAAGTTTTTGCGTTGGCCAAGGGTAAGTGCCCTTGGCTACAACTCACCTCATTTAAAATGGCTTTTGTGGCACCTGCCTCATAAACTACAAAATAATTTTTAGGTGCATTTTTAATATAAAAGCTCAAAGGTTCAACATAAAATTCCGCATCATTTTCAATAATGTTAGCTATAAATAAATCTTGTTTTATGCTTAGCGTTGAAATATTAGTCTCATCGTTATTAACGCTAGCTCTAAAGGTAAATGGCTTTGGGCTTTTTAGTTCTACAGTTCTTTTTTGATTGCTTTTCTGTGTCGATTTTCTGTAGTCGGGGGCATACATATTGTGCAATTTTAAATTAAATTGCCAATGGTAACTTTCGCTAAGGTGTAAAATAAAATCGGGTTGATTTAAGTTGCTGTAAACATAGTCGTTTATTTGTTTCAAGGGTATTTCGAAAACTTTAAAGGTATTAACTTTGTCGCTTATGCTTGCATAAGTTTCATCAACTTGTTTATAGTTATTTTGGTTATAATCGTAAATTTGTGTTCCCGAAAAAATAGTATTTTGAGCAAATGTTAGTTGTGTTAGCATTATACCAACTATCATAAAAAAGAACTTTGAAACCATAATTTTTTAGATTATGATGTTCAAAAATAGTGCCATTATTATTAGCTGCCTAAAAGTAAATAACAATATATTTAGTAAAAATGGTTTGCTCGAAAAAGAAGTTGATTTAACAAAGAATTTGAAACTATAACTCATTTTTTTTTGAAGCAAAACATTTGAACCTTGTGGATACACCCGTCCCGCTTTCCGCTCAAATGCCTTGCCAACGCTTCAAGGCCAACGCGGCAAAAGGCATAACTTGGATCAACTGCAGCCGTTTTTTCAATTTAACCTCGCTTGTAACTTAGAGGAGCTACTGATATTTTCTTACACTTCATTGCAGAAAATTTCTTTTTATTAAAAAATAACAACTCATATTTAATCTGAAGAAAATGAAAATGGAGTTTGACCTGTATTATCAAACCGAAAACAAAGATAGATAGTTGAAGAAGGCCATCATAAAAATGAAATTTTAAATTCATTAAAACAAAAGCTATCGGGGCTGTTAAAAAAGGTTTTTGAATGCCTTATGAATTCAATATTTGAGAAAGTTCTCGGATACCTATCCGAATACTTTCTTAGAAAACGGGACTTTTTAAACAGCCCCTTTTTTCTTACTATATGTCAAAATGGGTTTTGTCGAAAGAGGAAAATGTCGGACAGGATTTTGTTGAGCTGATTTTTGTCGCAAGCGAAAAATGTCGGACTGGCTTTTGTCGGGAGGGAAATCGTCGAACTAGGCTTTTGTCACAAACGGAAATTGTCAAACTGGTTTTGTCGAAAGGAAAATTGTCGAGTAGGGTTGAAAATTTGGTTCTAAATTTTTGCTAACGCTAAGTATATGTAGCGTAGCCTGCCGATAGGCGGCTATGATTTCATATACATTGTTGTAAAGCGTTATTCTTTTTCGGTTTCTATCTTTATATGATTTAAAACTCTATTGTGTATTCTGTGAATTATAAAATCAGACCAAGTTTTCCAGTAAATCTCTGGTGTAATATCTATTTTGTACCAAGTTGTTCCTTCTAACTCCGTTTTATTTTCTCCGATTTTAGTCAGTTTAAATTGACCTTTATATGATTTGAAATAGCCGTCCAAATGCGGTGGGTGAATGTCCCAAAATGGATTATATTCATTCATAGGAATTGGCTGTTCTTTTACATCAAATTGTAATAGGTTTGGTTCGTCCCAAGTTGTAATTGGTTCAACAAAACTGCCAGTCGTAAAATTACAATATCTTATTGCTCCAACTCCAATTCCTTTAATTGTTGCATCTGTAGGATATGAAATTCCAATTTTAAAAATCCAGTCCGCAGGTTCTTCTATTTTGTCAAAGGTCACCACGTTTTCCCAAACATTCTCAATATTTGAATTGACTATAACTTTTGTTCGTACAGGAATTAAGTTTTCAGGTTCATTTACATAATCAAAACTCATTGAACATATGCAGATAATAAAAAGTCCAATCGAAGTATTTGTTGGATTTGTCCATTTTCCAGTAGTTGCTTTAAATCCGAGATAAGAACCAAGCCAAACCAGTAAAGTAATTAAAGGTAAAGACATCGCTATACAAATCATTCCCTCAAGTGCAAAAACTAAAAGCCCGATTAGGGCTATTCCAAGAGTTGAAAAACTCAATTGATAGCATTCACGCTTTGTTGTTTCAGTTAGTTTACCAGCAAAAAAGGCTGGGAGAAAACCGATTATAAAAGGACAACAAGAAAAACAGTCCATCCATATTCTTTAAATACTCCAATCTGAATATATCCTAAAATTGCTGATACAATTAAAGTGATTAAGATTGCAAATAACTTCGGGTTTTTCTTCATATTCTGATTTTTGTTCTAATGCTTTATAACGGCTGGTGTATAAACAGTTGCGATTTTATCGCAGAGATTTTCGCAGAAAATCCCGATGTTGAAATAACCAACCGAAATAAATTTGTTGCCCAAAGATAAGCAATTGTTTTGTACAAATTGTTGTATTTAGCTTCTCTTTTCAAATCTAATCTCATTATTGATTAAATTGTCAACCTGGTTTTGTGGCAAGTAAAAAATGTCGAACTAGTTTTTGTAACAAGAGGAAATTGTCAAAGTAGTTTTTGTCGCAAGAGGAAAATGTCAAAATGGTTTTTTGTCTCAGGAGAAAATGTTGAGCAAGTTTTTATCACAAGAGGAAAATGTCAAAGTAGGGTTTTGTCGCAAGAGAAATTGTAGTATGGGTTTTGTAGCTTTAGTTTTTAAGTTAAATACAACGGATAATTATATGCGGAGGACTATCCCGAAGGGTAGTCTTACATCATATATAGTGTTATGTGCTGATTTTATTTGTTTAAAAACTTAATCATCTCTATTGTATGGTATGCAGATTTACCAATACTACCTTTTAATTCATCAGTTTGTGGAATATTAAGTTCGCTTACAAAAAAGAATTCGCCTCCATTTTCTTTATCAAGAAATGTATTAAAGTAGAAGTTCTCCAAATTTTTCGCTTTTATTTTGAATTTGTCATCTGCTAATGAAAGTGCTATTAACGCTTCACAATGCTGCCACCACGTTTTTCTTTTGTCTGTAACTTCATTATTTACAGGATTGACTTCACTATAAAAGCCCTGAGACAAATCCTTTTTTGGAAAAATAGGCTTTTCTAAAGTTGTGTTCAATACATCAATTCCAAATTCTTGATATTTTAATTTTATTTTCTTTGTCAAGAATTCCCAATTTTTTGTCCTTAAAAAAATAGAGGCATATTGAAAGTTATGCCCAGGAGTAACAGTAAAGCAAATGGAATCTGGAGAAGAATGTTGGCACGGAATCCAATTGTCGTCAAATTTAATGTTTACCCAGCCTAATTCTTTGTTCCACCCTTTGTCAAAAGCAATTTGGATATTTTCTTTCAAGTAAGGTTCGTATTTGCTCCTATTTTCAACATCAACTGACCATAAGTTTTCCATGTATGCAGTAATAGGATAAATAAGTGCTTGTAAGGTTTTGCTGCCCTCAATTTGAGCATTATCCGCATAATTGCCATAAAATCCTCCCTTTTTAGTATCGTGGAATGTTTTTACAAAACTATCATGGCACTGATGTAGCTTGTCTAACAAATCCTTACTTGGGCTATTTCGATATAATTCGGATAAGCCACAAAGTCCATAAGCTTGTTGCCATATATCTAAATTCTTTGAACTATCAGCCTTATTAGTTTTTATATCAAAGAATGAAGCGAAATAAGTATTCAATGAATCTTTGATGATTAGTTTTTCCATTTGAAAATCAGCCGCTTTCTCAGCTTTTGCTAGATATGAAGTTTCTATATTCTTGGAGTAGGAGAGCCCATAAATTAGTCTGCTTAGAGCCACATTGAATACCTTATCTGATACTACGTTACCTTCATTATCAACATCAGAATAATAGGTACCTTGAGTTTCTTGATAGGCATTTTCATTGAAGAAATTTAGAAGATTATCTATCTTTTTTTCGTGAATTGGGGTTTTAGTGAATGTCTTCTTACTCTCTTTGCAGGAGATGAATAAAGACACTACAACCAAGACATAATATGGTATTTTATTCATTTATTATTTTTTATTTGCACATAACGTTTAGTATATGAAAAGTAGGCGATTACGAAGCACGAATTTTTCGGTTAAGCACAAAGTTTGATACGAACCCAAAGCATTGAATTTATTACTGTTTCGCCTAATTTTTATTTACAATGTTAGGCACTGGACTTTACGCGATTTGGTTTCATTCGTTGCTCTTTAAAAAAGGCAACAATTTCTTCCTTTGTCATTTTGGATAATTTAGCATCCAATTTGTCCTTAATATCACGAGCCATTTTTACAGCATCAAATTTCTTTTTTGTTTCCATAATTCATTAAATCTCTTGGTGAACGGATTTCTAATTGTTTATATCCATTTTTAATGTTGATGGAATTGTAACCTCGTATCCGTTCAATATTTACGATGTGCTTAAAATTCCAGCTAATTAGTAAGTCAGCTTGATTGATTGTCGCAAGTGCGATGTGTAAACAATCAGGATAGCTTGTTTTTCCGACTACATTTGCCGATATATATTCAGTTGCAAGTTCAACTGCATTGTCGGTTTCCTCAACAAATTCAGTATGTTCGGTTTCAATTTTACGAACTAAATCACGAACATTTTCAGGTGCAAATTCCAATTCGGTTTCGAGCATAGTTGAATAAATAATAGTGAATTCTCTATTATTTATTCACTCAAACAAGGGTTTGGTGAATTCTTCAAATTCATCATCAAAATATCCACCAAAGACTGATGTGTCCAAATATATTCACTGTTTTTTCATAACACTAATTTACGAAATTTAGCGAGATGTTCAATTTTAGCAAGGTTTTTCTTGCCTTGTACCTAACGATTTGGCTAAACACCGTGCGGATTTACAAAGCCCAAAAACCAGCAAACCGACCGCAATAGCCAAAACTTTGTTTTGCAATTTAAATTTAGTCCAAAAAATTGTCGAAACAAAGTTTTGGCGGCTTTAATTGTTTTAAAGCCTCAAATCTCGAGTGGGTCCGCATGGTGTTTTAGCCCTTGTTAGCAATTTTTCTCCTTAGTCATCGACTAAGTCTTTTCTTTCTATATGTCAAAATAGGTTTTGTCGAAAGAGGAAAATGTCGGACAGGATTTTGTTGAGCTGGTTTTTGTCGAAAGCGAAAAATGTCGGACTGGCTTTTGTCGGGAGGAAAATCGTCGAACTGGTTTTTGTCGGAAGAGGAAATCGTCAAGCCAGGTTTTGTCGAAAAAGGAAATTATCGAAATGGGTTTTGTCACAAGCGAAAAATGTCGGACTGGCTTTTGTCGGGAGGGAAATCGTCGAACTGGGCTTTTGTCACAAGAGGAAATCGTCAAGCCAGATTTTGTCAAAAAAGGAAAACGTCAAGCTGGTTTTGTCGAAAGGAAAATTGTCGAGTAAGGTCGGAAATTTGGTTCTAAATTATTGCTAACGATTTGGCTAAACGACGTGCGGGTTTCGAAGCATTAAGCTTGGCAAACCGACCGCCCCAAGCCTAAATTTTATTTGCAATTTAATTTATTTCCCACAAATTGTGAAATAAAATTTTGGTGGTTGTGATGCTTTAAAATTTCCAATCCCGAGCGAAACCCACATGGCCGTTTTAGCTTTTGTTGTGCGTTCGTTTTACTTATATTTTTAAATACTTTTTTAATTCTATTGTGTCTTCAACTATCTCATCCCAAAAGAAATAGTTGTCTTTGTCTCTTCCATAAGAACTACCACCCGTTTCTCTGTCTACTGCTATTGGTCTAAAACTTTCCAAATCTGCATTTTCCATTATTCCATGGCGTGAGTCATAAATATGATTCTTATCTCTCGCATAAATTGTCTTTCCAAAACTTCGAAAAGTAGGTCTGTCCGCTGTATCTAAACGAAAGATTCGAAACCCATCGGATATTAAATACTTATAGTATACATAATTCCTGTCTGCTAAGAATTCACCGTAATCTTCTAATGATTCAATATCAATGGTCTCATCTAATTGGTGTAAATATGGCAACCCATCATAGCGGCAAGTCAAAAGATGATAAGTAGAGTTACTTTTCTTTTTAAAAATTTCAGACTTAATAAATTCATAATCGTTGGAAGGTTTATACTCCTCCAAATTGTCAAAGCATTCACCTTGATTTGTCCACTTTTTAACGGTCGAGGCAATTTTATTTTTTGTGCCTGACAATTCTTTTGATTGATTTTTGCAACCAAAAAATATCAGTATCGCAATAAATAGTGTCTGGCAGAAAACCACTTAATTTTTCACAACCAACAATCATAATTAAAAATTTTCATCTTTTAGCTGAATTATTCTGCTAATAATAGCTTAGCAATCGGTGTTATATCAAAATTTGAGTGCATTAACAAGCCATTATTTAGTGTCTATTCAAAAAGCTCTAACCATTTGGTTATCAACAATTTATTATTACAAAATTGATTGAAAGTTTGAGTAAAATTGTTTAACTTTATGGTAAACATTGAGTTTTAGCGCAAAAAAGTGTAAAGATTCGAGAATTTTTTAGAAATTTAA